>Ga0315900_10002542_pt1 | contig 27671 bp, 29 predicted proteins | sample LakEriMetagenome_FD_203521 | JGI IMG/M metagenome (GOLD analysis project Ga0315900, IMG submission 203521) | Freshwater fungal communities from buoy surface, Lake Erie, Ohio, United States - Buoy 12 MA114 | ecosystem: Environmental > Aquatic > Freshwater > Lake > Lake biofilm | place: USA: Lake...
TTGGAGCTGCCTTCTTAGCTGCTGCCTTCTTGCGACGCTTTGGAGCTGCCTTCTTAGCTGCTGCCTTCTTGCGACGCTTTGGAGCTGCCTTCTTAGCTGCTGCCTTCTTGCGACGCTTCTTTGGTGCTGCTGGAGCAGCTGCCTTCTTACGGCGCTTCTTTGGAGCTGCTGGAGCAGCTGCCTTCTTACGGCGCTTTGGAGCAGTTTTCTTTGCTGCGGCCACGTACTTCTCCTATCGGAATGGTTCGGATCCGTCACCCAAACCTGTTGCGTAGATAAGTGTGACGGAAATGCGCAAGTTTCGCCAGTACATAGTGAGAAATATTGGAGTGCGTGTCGCAGATTATTTTTTTCGATTTCATATGCATCTTCGTAAAAATTTACGAAAAGTTACTGCAATTAATTCCTCAACCCATACTTGATAGTGGAAATTTGGCAAAAAATAGTTACGGGTTGGTATTTTCGGGAGAATTTTCCCGTTCAGCACGTCTTTTTCTCTCTGCAACGGCATATTCGTTAGTTTCGGCATCATATTTTCGCAATTTGGGGAAGAAAAACGCCAAAATTCCGACGAAAATCACGCAGGTAATCCCGCCCGAAGTTACCGAAATAGTCAATGTAGTAGCACTGGCCATCGATGCTGCCCGCAGCTGTCCGATTAACGGACCAATTGTGTAGGAGAGTAATTCGATTCCGGCCAACCGTCCGCGCAGATGATCGGGGATTGTTTGATTCCAAATAGCCCCGCGAAATAAAACACTGACCATGTCGGCACCGCCGGCAACGGCGAGAAAGAGCAAGACCAGGAAGAGATAGTCGGTGGCCCCAGCCAATGCAATCGCTGCACCCCACCCGGCAGCCGCCCACATAAATGCTCGACCGTGGAATCGATACGTTCTTGTCCAGCCACTTGTCAGTGTCACAGCGAGGGCACCGATTGTTCCGGCCGAATAGAACAGGCCGAGTGCCCATGGTGCTTTCACTTGATCAACCCAGAATGGGAAAAGTGCAATCGGCATCGCAAGAAACATTGCGGCTAAGTCAATGATGTAGGTGCCCTTTAAATCTTGACGACTTCGGGCATAAGCCACACCCTCCCATAACGCTGCCAGGGATGGCTTTTCGGCCTCTCGAGAAGGCGGCACTTTACTCACGCGAATCAATAGTGCAAGAGAGAGAATGTACGTTCCGATATCAACTGCAAATGCTAATGAGACGCCGGAAGATGCAATTAAAATTCCGCCGATTGTCGGACCGACGATGATTCCAAATTGTCGGCGAAGACTCATCAGTGCGGTGGCGCTGGGAATATCTTTATGGCTAACGACTCGCGGCAAGATTGCATCGGCACTTGGCCCATGCAATCCATTGACGGCGGCAAAGGCTGCCCCAACGATGTAGATGATGTAGAGCTTGGGTTCGGGCGAGAGCGCGTTGAGCAACAAGATCAGGGAGAGGATCGCGGCTCCTGCTTCGGTAAACCAGATCATCTTCTTACGATCGATGGCATCGGCCAGGACTCCGCCGTAAAGCCCAAAGACAATCAGCGGAATAAGTTCGACCAATCCACTGATACCGACTGCAAGGTATGAGTTGGTCAGCTCCTTCACCTGAAAAGGAATAGCGACGTAGGTGATCATTGAACCCAGATTTGAGATCAACCCAGAAGTCCAGAGGTATCTAAAGTCGCGATACTTGCGGATTGGCGTCAGATCAATCGCCAGATTCTTCATCTGCAGGATCTTACTTGTCGATCAGGCAATTGTGGCTAGTGAAATGTTTGATCTTGCGAAGGGAATGCGCCGCTGCGTACATCATCGGCGAATTCGCGAGCAGCGCCCAGGATTTCTCCACGCAGATCGCGATAAGCCTTTGCTAACTTCGGCGCGTTCTTTGTCAGCCCCACCATGTCAGTCCAGACCAATACTTGGGCATCGCAGCCAACCCCGGCGCCAATTCCAATTGTTGGTATGGAAAGCGCTGCAGTAATTCGAGCCGCTAATTCAGCCGGTACTAGCTCAAGCACAATAGCGAAAGCCCCTGATTTTTCCAGGGCCAACGCGGCTTCAAGGATGGCATCGCCATCACTGCGCCCTTGCACTCGATAGCCACCCAATTGGTGAAGTGATTGTGGAGTTAGCCCGAGATGGCCCATTACAGGAATTCCTGAAGCCGTTAACTTCTCAACAGTTGCTAGGTGAGCACCTTCTAGTTTGACTGCCATGGCACCGGCCTCTTTGAGAAAGCGCACCGATGTTTCCAAAGCCTGCTCAGGAGAAACTTCATAACTTCCAAAGGGGAGATCTGCCACCACCATCGCACGGCTTGACCCGCGGACAACGGCGCGAGCGAGCGGGATTAACTCATCGACTGTGACAGGGATGGTGTTCTCTTCGCCAAGAAAATTACTTCCGGCCGAATCACCGACGAGCAGTACTGGGATTTCGGCTTCATCAAATATCGCTGCAGTCATCTGCTCATAAGAAGTGAGCATCGCCCATTTTTCTCCAGCCACTTTGGCAGCTTTGAGATCAAGGATGGTGACCCTGCGATGACGTGAGCCGCCATAAAGGGATGTAGACATAAGAACTTCTCCTTACCTCGAGGCTTACGGCGCTTGCCGTTGAAGTCCCCGGGTTCAGATAAAAGGGTAGTGCAAGTAGGCTTAGGTTATGAAGTCGCCCGCCGGCCAGTATCGCCTGCGCATAGCCATGGCTGCGATCAATCCCACCGTTGGAGATCTCGCTGGCAATAGCGCAGAGGTCGTTCGCGCGGCTGCAGCTGCCGCCCAAGAAGGCGCGCACCTCATCGTCTTTCCTGAAATGGTGTTAACCGGTTATCCCGTTGAAGATCTGGCACTTCGCTCTTCGTTTCGCCAAGCCAGTAAAGAGGCGATCGATGCGTTGGCAACCGAGCTGGCAGTCAAGGGTCATGGAGATCTAGTCGCCATAGTTGGCTATCTTGATGAAGCCTCAACTGGTGGACCGCAAAATGTTGCCGCCGTTATTCATGGTGGTCATGTAAAGGCCCGATATGTGAAGACACATCTACCCAACTTTGGCGTCTTTGATGAATATAGAAACTTTGTGGCCGGTGATTCCACACTCGTTGTGCGAATTCACGGAGTCGATGTCGGAGTGCTCATCTGTCAGGACATCTGGCACCCAGACGGCGTGCTTGCCCAACTTGGAAAGCGCTCGCCCGGACTTGTGGTTGTGCCAAATGGTTCGCCCTTTGAACGCAACAAAGATGATGTGCGCCTTGCGTTAGTAAGTAAAGAAGCGGCGCGAATGCAAGCACCATTTGTCTATGTCAATATGGTCGGCGGCCAAGATGATCTCGTTTTTGATGGAGACTCGATGGTCGTTGATCGCGATGGCCATCTGATTGCGCGTACTCCACATTGTGATGAGGGGTTGATGATTATCGATCTCGACCTTGAAGGCCAGACAAGTTCTCCCGATCTCATCATCAGCGAAGATGCGATTGCTCAGAGTGCGCCGATTGTGACTGCCATTGCAGAGCGCACCAGTACTGAGGAAGAGATCTGGAAAGTGCTCGTTACCGGCTTGCGCGACTATGTAGAAAAGAATGGATTTAGAAGCGTTGTTCTTGGTCTATCAGGTGGCATCGATTCAGCACTTGTTGCAGCAATTGCTTGTGATGCTCTGGGAGCAGGGCGCGTCAATGGCGTTGCGCTACCAAGTAAATACTCTTCCGATCATTCACTTGCAGATGCCGCCGAGTTGGCCAAAAACACTGGTCTGCACTTTCGCACAATTCCTATCGCACCGATGGTCGATGCCTTCACAAGCAATGTTGTTCTCAAAGGATTAGCTGAGGAAAATGTGCAAGCTCGTGTTCGCGGTACAACGCTGATGGGAATTTCAAATCAAGAGGGCCATCTCGTTTTAGCTACCGGCAATAAATCAGAGCTAGCCGTTGGCTACTCCACACTTTACGGCGATGCGGTCGGTGGCTTTGCTCCAATTAAAGACATTTACAAAACTGATGTATGGGCGCTCTCTCGTTGGCGCAATGCTCGGGCTACCGAGCTGGGTGAAGTTCCACCAATCCCAGTTCGCTCCATTGAGAAAGAGCCAAGTGCTGAATTACGTCCAGATCAGAAAGATTCTGATTCGCTGCCCGATTACACAATCCTGGATGAAGTACTCACAGAGTATGTCGATAACGATCGCGGGTATGACGCCCTTGTCGCGGCGGGCTTTGATAGCGCCCTTGTTGCACGAGTGATCGGCCTGGTTGATATGGCTGAATACAAGCGTCGCCAATATCCGCCCGGCACCAAGGTCTCAGCCCGCGCCTTCGGTAAAGATCGTCGCCTACCGATGACTACACGCTGGCGCGAAGGTAAATAAGCGCCACTTTTGTAACACTGCCGTAATTAACAGTTGGCAGTATTGCCCCCATGGCCGAGCAGATCAGCAAGCAACAAGAGTTCGTTCTTCGCACTATTGAAGAACGCAATATTCGCTTTATCCGATTGTGGTTTAGCGATGTGCTGGGCACCCTGAAATCTGTAGCTATTGCTCCGGCAGAACTTGAGAACGCCTTCGATGAAGGTATTGGCTTTGATGGATCTGCCATTGAAGGATTTGCGCGTATTACCGAATCAGATATGTTGGCAAAGCCAGATCCTGCAACATTTTCTATCTTGCCTTGGCGCACTGAAGCACCAGGTGCTGCTCGAATGTTCTGCGACATCACGATGCCAGATGGCTCTCCATCGCACTCTGATCCACGCAATGTACTTCGTCGCACATTGGATAAGGCGGCCAAGATGGGTTACACCTGTTACACCCATCCAGAGATTGAATTCTTCTTATTCAAATCACAACCCGAAAAAGGTGTTGCACCCGTACCTGTAGATCAAGGTGGATATTTCGATCACACACCAGCAGTTGTGGGCCATGACTTTAGACGCCAGGCAATCACCTTGTTGGAAGCTATGGGAATCTCTGTTGAATTCAGCCATCACGAGGGTGCACCTGGTCAGCAAGAAATTGATCTTCGTTATGCCGATGCGTTAAGCACTGCCGATAACATCATGACATTTAGACATGTCATCAAAGAAGTTGCACTCGAACAAGGTTTCTACGCATCCTTTATGCCAAAGCCATTTACTGATCATCCAGGCAGTGGAATGCACACCCACGTCTCACTCTTTGAGGGCGAGAAGAATGCCTTCTTTGATGCCAGCGCCGAATTCAATTTATCAAAGACCGGCCGCTCATTTATTGCAGGTATTTTGAAGCATGCTGCAGAGATGACAGCGATTACCAATCAGTGGGTGAATTCGTATAAGCGCCTGCAAGGCGGGGGAGAAGCGCCAGCTTTGATTAACTGGGGCCAAAGTGATCGCGGGGCACTTGTTCGTATCCCTATGTATAAGCCAAATAAAGAGAATTCAACGCGCATCGAATTACGTTCTCCAGATTCAGCATGTAATCCATACCTCGCCTATGCCGTGATGTTGGCCGCGGGCTTAAAGGGAATCGAAGAAGGTTACGTCTTAGAGCCAAGTACGAATCCGCTTCCACTTCCAGCAAATCTGCATGAGGCGATCGTGGCGATGGAGGGCAGCGAACTCATCCGTCAGACTTTGGGCGAACATGTCTTTGAATTCGTGCTTCGCAATAAGCGCGCTGAGTGGCAGGACTACCGCCGCCAAGTAAGTGCCTACGAACTCGATAGGTATTTACCAGTTCTTTAAGGTCGGCAGCATTACCCTTTAGTCATGGCTAAAGAGATCACATCAAGTAGTTTGCGCCGTATCAACATCATCGCCGGTGTTCTACACCTTGCACAGATGGCGGCAGTCCTTGCACTTTCATCAGATTTCACGCTACCAATCACAGCGCGCTACATGTCCGGTCCTCCAGGAAGCACCTATGGCGAACTATTTGTTCTTTGGGATGCACCCCTAGCAATTGGCGTTGCAATCTTTCTAGCGCTCTCTTCTGTTGCCCACTTTATTGTTGTTAGCCCTAAGTTCTTCCCTCGCTACATCGCAGGGCTAGCTGCCCATCGCAACTTCTTCCGCTGGGTTGAATATTCAATCAGCTCTTCCGTAATGATCGTCCTGATTGCACAAGTAACGGGTATTTCAGATATCACTGCGCTGATTTCTATCTTCGGCGTCAATGCCTCAATGATTCTCTTCGGATGGCTTCAGGAAAAGTATGAAGAGCCAGGCAATGGCGGATGGATCCCATTTATCTTTGGATGCATCACGGGAATCGTTCCGTGGCTTGCCCTTGCTTTCTATGTCTTTGCAATTGGCGGAGCTGGCGAAAACAAAGCGCCCGCATTTGTCTACTTCATCGTTCTCACGATCTTCGTTTTGTTTAACTCATTTGCCCTCGTGCAGTGGCTGCAATATAAGAAGGTTGGAAAGTGGTCGAATTATCTTGTGGGTGAGCGCACCTACATCACGCTTTCGTTGGTCGCTAAATCTGCACTCGCTTGGCAGATTTTCGCCAATACTCTGATTCCGGTCTAATAAGGGTCTGATTTCACTCTGATCTTGAAGAATAAATAGCAAAGGGTTACTCTTAACCCATGCAACAACGTGGACTCCTTCTTCGCAGCCGCTGCGAGGCCAATTAACCGGTCTCCTCGCCGCGGGGTTTGGTGTTGCCGGTAAACCACAACGGCCCCAACCCCAAGGAGTAAGAAATGAATTTTCCACAGCAACAACCGTCGCAGATGCCAGTGCATCGCTACAGCTCATTTATCCCAGTCGATTTACCAGATCGCACCTGGCCCAATAAGAAGATCACCGTCGCCCCAAAGTGGTGCTCAGTAGATCTTCGCGATGGCAACCAAGCGCTGATCGATCCGATGGATACTCCTCGCAAGTTAGCCATGTTTAAGTTACTTGTTGCGATGGGTTACAAAGAGATTGAAGTCGGTTTTCCAAGTGCCAGCCAGACAGATTTCGATTTTGTCCGCAAGATTATTGATGAAGACCTCATCCCAGACGATGTTGTCATCCAAGTTCTTACCCAAGCTCGCGAACCTCTCATTCGCAGAACATACGAGTCCATCAAAGGATCTAAGCAGGCCATTGTTCACCTCTATAACTCGACCTCTACTTTGCAGCGACGAGTTGTATTTGGTTTAGATAAAGAGGGCATCAAGAAGATCGCTACAGATGGCGCGCAGCTATGTCTTGATTTAATGAAGACGGTCCCTGAAACCAAAGTCTCTTTTGAGTATTCACCTGAGTCTTACACCGGCACTGAGCTCGAATTTGCCGTTGAGGTGTGTAACGCGGTCAATGCAATCTGGAAGCCGACACCTGCCTGGAAGACGATTATGAATCTTCCAGCAACTGTTGAAATGGCTACGCCAAATATTTACGCAGATTCAATTGAGTGGATGTGTCGCAATCTCGAGAATCGCGAGAGTGTGATCGTTTCATTGCATCCACATAATGATCGCGGTACCGGTGTTGCAGCTGCAGAACTTGGATATCTCGCGGGCGCTGATCGCATCGAAGGAACTCTCTTCGGTAATGGTGAGCGCACCGGAAACGTCTGCTTAGTAACACTTGGCATGAACCTTGTCAGCCACGGTGTTGATCCACATATTGATTTTTCAAATATCGATGAAGTTCGTCGCACTGTTGAATATGCAAACCAACTCAAGGTTCCAGAGCGCCATCCATATGGCGGAGACTTAGTATTCACCGCTTTTTCTGGTTCACACCAGGATGCAATTAAGAAGGGCTTCGAACACCTTGCACGTGATGCCAAGGCTGCGGGCGTAGAAGTTGATCAACACACATGGGCTGTTCCATACCTACCCATCGATCCAAAAGATATTGGTCGCTCCTATGAAGCTGTCATCCGCGTTAATTCGCAATCTGGCAAGGGTGGTGTTGCCTATCTGATGAAGACAGAGCATCACCTTGATTTACCGCGTCGCTTGCAGATCGAGTTTTCAAAAATCGTGCAAAGTCAGACAGAAGCACAAGGTGGCGAAGTTTCAGCCGATGAACTATGGGCAATCTTTGAAGATGAATATCTGCCTACAGATGGAGCGCCTTGGGGTCGATTCCGTTTGAAAGGGCTCTCACAAACTTCTGTCATGAATCAAGATGTACAGCTCACAGTGATCATCACAGATCGTGGGCAAGAAGTAGAACTTGCAGGTCACGGAAACGGTCCAATCGCAGCATTCTGTAATATCTTGCAAAATTATGGCGTCGATGTGCGCGTTCTTGATTTCCACGAGCACGCGCTCTCAGCAGGAGGCGATGCATCAGCTGCTGCCTATCTTGAGTGTGCAATCGGCGGAGATGTCTATTGGGGCGTAGGAGTTGACCCCAATACAACAACGGCTTCACTCAAGGCCGTTGTGTCTGCAATAAATCGCGCCATTCGCTGACTACCGTAACCCCGTGAGCCTTTACCGTGATGAAGCGATAGTTCTGCGCACCCAGAAGCTGGGTGAGGCTGATCGAATTATCACAATGCTTACTCGTGAACACGGCCGTATCCGTGGAGTGGCAAAAGGCGTTCGTCGAACTATGTCTAAATTTGGGGCACGCCTTGAACCCGGTAGTCATGTCGAAATTCAGTTATATACCGGCAAGACCTTTGACACCGTCACTCAAGTCGAAGCGATCATGAATTACGGAGAGGCAATCTCTAATGATTATCAACGTTGGACAATTGCCTCCGCCATTTTAGAAACTGCAGAGCGATTTACCGCACAAGAGAGCGAACCAGCGCTGCAAGAATTTCAGTTAGTAGTTGGCGGCATGAAAGCTCTGGCAGAAAACAGATATGACTCTTCCCTAATTCTGGACGCCTTCTTATTGCGCTCGTTAGCTATAGGCGGATACGCACCATCGATGAGCCAATGTTCGAGATGTGAAAAACCTGGACCGCACCGATATTTCTCACTTGTTGGCGGGGGATCGGTCTGTATGGACTGTCGCCCATCGGCATCTGCCACCCCTGCAGCAGAGACGCTAGAACTTATGGGTGATCTCATCAGCGGAAATTGGGATCGTGCGCAAAATAGTGAGCTCCGTTTTCGCAGAGAAGCTAGTGGCTTAGTTGCTGCCTACCTACAATGGCACCTGGAACGCGGGCTGCGAAGTCTGCCGATGGTGGAGCGTGCATGAGTAAGAAGGATGCGATTGAGATTCCACGCCACGTTGCAGTGGTGATGGATGGAAACGGTCGTTGGGCTAAAGATCGCGGATTACCTCGCACTGCAGGACATGAAGCAGGCGAGAAAGCACTCTTTGATGTTGTTGAAGGTGCAATTGAATTTGGTGTTAAAGAGTTAAGCGCATATGCATTTTCCACCGAAAATTGGAAACGTTCACCAGAAGAGGTTCGTTTCTTGATGAACTTTAATCGCGACGTATTGCGTCGTCGGCGCGATCAGATGAATGAGATGGGCGTGAAGATTCAATGGATTGGTCGCCCTAAACGTCTCTGGACTTCAGTGATTAAAGAGTTAGAGGAAGCACAGGAGTTAACCAAGAAGAACAAAGTTCTCACCCTCAACATGTGTGTGAACTACGGCGGGCGTTCTGAGATTGTCGATGCCGCTACAGAGCTCGCACGTGATGTTAAGCGCGGCAAAGTAAAGGCTGATTCGATTACTGAAAAAACTCTGGCGTCATATCTCTATGATCCAAAGATGAGCGATGTCGATCTCTTCTTACGTTCATCGGGGGAGCAGCGCACAAGTAACTTCTTACCGTGGCAATCTGTCTATGCCGAGTTTGTTTTTATGGATGTCTTATGGCCAGATGTCACACGGAAGACTTTATGGAAAGCGATTGAGGAATATTCAGATCGCGATCGTAGATTCGGAAAAGCCTAAGAAATCAACATTTACTACAGAGTCCAAAGATCTCTGCAGTATGTCCGACTTCGCGAAAGCCATGTTCTTCAGCCATAACTTTGGCCCATTTTTCAATTGCTCCGCCTTCAATTTCAACGGTGTCTCCACAACCTTTACAGACGAGGTGATGATGGTGGGCATCTCCACAGAGGCGGTAGATAGCTTCACCATCATCACGTCGCAGTACATCGACGATCTTGTCAGTCACTAGAGACTGGAGTGAGCGATAGACAGTCGTGAGTCCAATGCTCTCGCCCTCGCGTTGCATCAAGCGATAGATCTCTTGCGCACTGGCAAATCCACCAGCGCGTTCGAGAGTGCTCAGCACTCGTGGATTAGAGCGGGACACTTATTGCTTACCCATGATTGTGTTCATCGGTGTGGACTTGTTCTTCATTAACAACAGCTTCACTTGCATGGTCATGTTCTTCGCCCGAGTGCAGATAACTTACTAAGGCCCACATAATGCCGACACCGATTAAGGTGAATGCAATCGTCCAGCGAGATGAATGGCGCGCATGAGCCTCCGGCAAGATATGTGAAGTCGCTAGGTAAATCACGATTCCTGCAAAACCTGCGAGATAAATCGCAATCCACTCATCACTTAAGACCAGACTTGCGCCAAGTGCGGCACCACTGATGCGCGCAAGAGCATCAACTCCAAGTAGCCAGATACCTTTCTTGCCCCACTTTCCGCTCTTGATAAGAAACGAGACAGTGTTGAGACCATCACTAAATGCGTGAACAAGGAGTGCGATGAAGACGGCGAAGCCAAGATCAGAGCTAACTTTGAATGCAACGCCAAGAGCGAGACCGTCAAGAAATACATGGCCACCCATTGCAAGTGCACCCAGTGCACCCGTCACATTGGCAGAGTGCTTATGGTCGTGACCGTAATCAGATTCTGCGGGTTCGTGCGATCCAAAGAGTTGCTCGTAGAAATGAAGCAGTAAGAATCCTGCTATCAGTGCAACAGATGTCGCTGGGGCATGAAGAATCTCTTTAGTTCCCATTTCAAATACTTCAGGCAAGAGATCAAATGCGACTAGGCCAAGGAGAAGGCCGGCTGAGAGTCCGAGAACTAAGTGAAGGCGATCTTTAGATTTGATGGCCAGAGTTCCACCAGCAAATGTTGCTAGCGCTGTGGCGGCTGCGAGGGCGATTGCGATATTCATAGCTAGACCGTATCACAAATGAAAATGATTTTCATTCCCATACACAAGGGGCTAGCCTTGCCTCATGATCGCAGTCGCCAGATTTGATGTCCCGCTCGCCTGCGCCACAGATTTTCGCGCTGAATTGGAAGGCGTTCGTGATGTTTTGGCAGAAGCTGCCGGGTTTATCGGTGGGGAAGTTGGACAGAATCTTGATGAACCAACCTTGTGGGTGCTGACCACGCGCTGGGAGAACGTGGGTTCCTATCGTCGAGCCTTGAGTTCAACACGTGCAAAGCTCGAGGCAATACCTGTTCTTGCTCGCGCAATCGATGAAGCAGGGGCATACGAATAATCCGTAGCAGGTAAACTTTGCACTGTGAGCAACGACCGTTGCTTTTCGCCGACAGCCAGCCGGATGGAGATTTGAAATGGCCGTAGATCGTCTAGAAAATATCGTTTCACTTGCAAAGCGTCGTGGATTTGTTTATCCATCCTCGGAAATTTATGGCGGATTACGCGCCTCCTGGGATTACGGCCCACTCGGAGTCGAGTTAAAAAATAACGTCAAGCGTCAATGGTGGAAGTCCATGGTTATGGGACGCGAAGATGTTGTCGGTCTTGATTCATGTGTGATCTTGGCGCGCGAAGTCTGGGAAGCATCAGGACACGTTGCAACATTTAGCGATCCGCTCACCGAGTGCACTGCTTGTCATAAGCGTTACCGCGCAGATCATCTTGAAGAAGCTTACGAAGCAAAGCATAAAAAGAAGCTTGAATCTTTAACCGAAATGAACTGTCCTGCTTGCGGAAATAAAGGTCAATTCACAACACCTAAGCAATTTTCGGGACTTCTCAAAACTTTCCTTGGGCCAGTAGAAGATGAATCGGGTCTTGCATACCTTCGCCCAGAGACGGCGCAAGGAATTTTTATTAACTTCGATCAGGTAATGACAACATCTCGCAAGAAGCCACCATTTGGTATTGGCCAGATCGGTAAGTCATTCCGTAATGAAATTACTCCAGGAAACTTCATCTTCCGTACGCGTGAATTTGAGCAGATGGAGATGGAATTTTTTGTAGTTCCTGGAACAGATGAAGATTGGCATCAATATTGGATCGATACCCGCCTTGCTTGGTATAAAGATCTCGGCATCAATCCAGAGCGTCTTCGAATCTATGATCATCCAAAAGAGAAGCTTTCACATTACTCAAAGCGCACAGCAGATATTGAATACAAGTTTGAATTCACTGGCACTGAGTGGGGCGAGCTCGAGGGCATTGCAAACCGCACAGACTTCGACCTTAAGGCGCACTCTGCAGCTTCAGGCAAAGACTTGTCATACTTTGATCAAGAGAAGAACGAGCGCTGGACGCCATTTGTTATTGAGCCTGCAGCAGGCGTTGATCGTTGTGCGCTCACATTCTTGATGGATGCGTACACCGAAGATGAAGCACCAAATGCTAAGGGCGAGATGGAAAAGCGCGTTGTTCTCAAGCTTGATTACCGTCTAGCACCTGTCAAGGTTGCGGTTCTTCCTTTGTCACGTAACGCAGATCTTTCACCTAAGGCTCGCGATCTGGCAGATCAACTTCGCAAGAATTGGAATATCGATTTCGATGATGCTGGTGCAATCGGTCGTCGTTATCGTCGCCAAGATGAAATTGGAACTCCGTACTGCATCACGATCGACTTTGAAACACTAGAAGATAATGCAGTCACAATTCGCGATCGCGACACCATGGCGCAAGAGCGCATCTCACTTGATCAGGTGCAGGCATGGTTAGCTCCACGTCTACTGGGTTGCTAACACTTCCTTTATCAAGCGGCACGTATCAGCTTGATTCACCGGTAGTACTAGCCCCAATGGCTGGCATTACGAATGCACCATTTCGCATGTTATGTCGCGAACAAGGTGCTGGGCTCTTTGTTTCAGAGATGGTGACAGCGCGCGCATTGTTAGAAAGAATTCCAGAAACTTTGCGCATGATCGAACCCGGACCAGGTGAATGGCCACGTTCGATTCAGCTATATAGCGTTGATCCACATCATATGAGCGAAGCGGTAAAGATGATCGGTCGCGAAAATTTAGCTGATCACATCGATATGAATTTTGGATGCCCTGTACCAAAAGTGACTCGCAAAGGTGGGGGAGCAGCACTTCCTTACAAGCGCAGACTCTTCTCATCAATTGTGGAAGCTGCGGTAAATGCAGCAAAGCCATTTGGAATTCCAGTTACGGTAAAGATGCGCATTGGTATCGATAGCGATCACATTACATATTTGGATGCAGCAAAGTCGGCCGCAGATCTCGGTGTTGTATGGGTGGCACTTCATGCACGCACCGCTGCACAAATGTATGAAGGTAAGGCAGATTGGTCTGCCATCTCATCTCTGGTTGAGCACCTCAAGCCAACAGGAGTACCAGTCCTTGGTAATGGCGATATTTGGTCAGGTGGCGATGGCGTGGCCATGATGGAGCAGACCGGTTGTGCTGGCGTTGTTGTCGGTCGTGGCTGTTTAGGGCGCCCATGGTTATTTACAGATTTAACGAAATCTATGTCAGGAAAAAGCGAACGCGTTCTTCCTTCGCTGCACGAGGTGCGTGAAGTGATGTTCCGACATGGCGAATTAATTGTTGATTACTTTGAATCAGAGGACCGCGGATGTCGCGATCTACGCAAACATATGGCCTGGTATCTCAAAGGCTTTCGGGTTCATAGTGAGCTACGCAGACAATTCGGAATGATTGCCTCGCTTGCAGAATTTCGTACTTTGCTCGATCAACTGGAGGACCAACCGTATCCACTTGAAGTTGCAGAAAAACCACGTGGCCGTACTAGCCATGGACGCCCACCGACACTTCCAGATGGTTGGCTTAACGATCCTGATGAACTGATTCAACTTGATGCAGAAGATATGTTTTCGGGTGGATGATGTTTAAATTTATTTTTCGCGCCATCGCTCTTTTGATAGCAGTTATCGTGGCTATTCCTGCCTATGCACTCTATGTAACATGGGATTCTGCCAATAACCCTTCGACAAGAACCAGTGCAGATGTAATTGTCATTCCAGGGGCAGCTCAACTAGATGGCACACCGGGTGAAGTTCTCCAAGCCCGACTTGATCAAGCTGTTCGGCTATTCCGTGCAGGTGTGGCACCGCTGATTATTACCGTTGGATCCGGTGCACCAGGTGATCGCACAACTGAGGCGGACTCAGGTCGCAAGTGGCTCATCAACAATGGTGTTCCACGAAGTGCGGTAATCGCACTGCCAGAAGGTCGCGATACGCTGACGCAGACCAAGGCTTATGTAAAAGAGATGAGCGAGCGGAGAATTACATCTGTTGTTATTGCAACCGATCCTTTTCATTGCCAACGTGCCATGACTATGGCGCGCGATCTCGATGCAGATCCATTCTGCGCGCCAGTACCCGATGGTCCAAATTCACTTGCAGGTTCTACTAGTCGATACTTAATTCGCGAGGCAGGGGCTTATCTTTCGTACATCACTTTAGGGCGCAGAGGCATACATCTCAGCGATCACCTAGGCTAAGACCATGCGATACAGCGCTAGCGATCAAGAGCGGTTCTTCTTTGAACCTGCAAAGCGATCGGGTCGCACCGAATTTATGCGTGATCGCGCCCGCGTCATTCACTCGGCAGCGCTGCGTAGATTGGCAGCAAAGACACAAGTCGCTGTTCCGTGGGAGAACGATTTTCAACGCACCCGATTGTCGCACTCGATGGAGTGCGCACAGATTGGTCGCGAACTCGGTGAATCACTTGGCGCAGATCCGGATTTACTTGAGACGGCATGTCTTTCTCACGACTTAGGTCATCCACCATTTGGTCACAATGGTGAAGAAGCGCTAGCTGATATTGCTCAAGAGTTTGGTGGCTTTGAAGGAAATGCGCAGAGCTTTAGATTGCTGACTCGCATCGAAGCCAAGACTGTTGATGAGAATGGAAAATCTGTTGGCCTCAATCTCACGCGCGCAAGTCTTGATGCAGCAACAAAGTATCCGTGGCCACGAAGTGTTAATCCCCGCAAGTTTGGCGTCTACGATGACGATGTAGAGATTTTTAACTGGGTTCGAAGTGGTGCTCCTGATGGTCGTCAATGTATCGAGGCTCAAATCATGGATTGGTCTGATGATTGCGCATACTCAGTTCATGATCTTGAAGATGCGATCTTTGTAGGTACCGTTAAAGTTGCAGATTTCGAAAGAGATTTCGATACTTTGTATGCAGAGATGATTACCAGCTACAAGAGCGATGCTACAAAAGATGAAGTAGCTGCAGCCCTTACTCGCCTAGAGTCACTTTCATGTTGGCCTCGGACATATGATCGTTCGCACCGATCACTTGCTCGCCTTAAGGATTCGACATCGCAACTCATCGGCCGCTTTGTTTTAGCTGCAGAGATGCGCACCCGTGAAGTGCACGGCGCAGGATCACTCATGAGATATCAAGCAGATCTAGAGATTCCTCGCGAACAACGTGTCGAAGTAGATTTCCTCAAAGCCATTGCTGGGCACTACCTCATTAGTGCAGATGCATCACAAGAGCGTTATATCGGTCAGCAAAAGCTCATCGCAGAACTTGTGGAGATGCTCTTTGCAAAAGCTCCGGCAGCCCTTGATCCGATATTTCTCGATGACTGGGCTCTGGCTGATAACGAAATTGCGCGCATGCGCGTTGTTATTGATCAAATTTCTTGCCTGACAGATCCTGGGGCATATGCCCTACACGCTCACCTACTCGGTAATTAGATAGAGTGGGGATATGGCCGGTCGCATAAAGGATGAGGATGTTCAACATATCCGCGACCATGCACCTATCGATGACGTCGTAGGCGAATACGTACAACTTAAATCAGCTGGCGGCGGACAGAAAAAAGGGCTCTGCCCCTTTCATGATGAGAAGTCACCTTCATTTCATGTCACTCCAAGCAAGGGCTACTTCCACTGCTTTGGATGTCAAACCGGTGGCGATGTCATTGCATTTTTAATGAAGATCGATCACCTCACCTTTACTGAAACTATTGAACGTCTGGCAGATCGCATCGGATACACGTTGCGATATGAAGAGAGCGGAAGTACACCATCAGGTCCTTCTGTTAATCGTTCTCGGTTAGTGGCAGCGAACGCATTAGCTGCAACATTTTTTCAAGAGCAACTCAACACATCACCAGATGCGGCCCATGGTCGAGACTTACTTACCAAACGTGGATTTGATAAGAGCGCATGTCAGACTTTTGGAGTCGGCTATGCACCTGATTCATGGGATGCACTCACAAAATATCTACGTGCGGCTGGGTACACCATTGAAGAACTTGAGCTCGCTGGACTTTCTAAGATGGGTGAACGCGGGCCGATCGATAAATTTAGAAACCGATTGACCTGGCCAATTCGAGATATCTCTGGTGATGTTGTTGGCTTTGGTGCCCGCAAATTAGCTAGCGATGAAGAAGATCAAGGGCCTAAATATCTCAACACCTCAGAGACGCCAATTTATAAGAAGAGCCAAGTTCTCTACGGGCTTGATATGGCAAAGAAAGAGATTGCAAAGAAGCGCCAAGTAGTCATTGTTGAAGGCTATACAGATGTAATGGCAGCGCACTTAGCAGGAATCACCACAGCCGTTGCCACCTGCGGTACCGCATTTGGCGCAGAGCACATTCGAATTATTCGTCGCTTGCTTATGGACGACGACGCTTTCCGTGGTGAAGTGATCTTTACCTTCGATGGTGATGCAGCAGGACAAAAGGCTGCCATGCGCGCCTTCAGTGAAGATCAGAAATTTGTCACACAGACATTTGTTGCCGTTGAACCCGATGGCTTAGATCCATGTGATCTGCGCCAGATTAAAGGCGATCTTGCCTTACGTGATTTGATCGCAAAGCGCGTTCCTCTCTTTGAGTTTGCGATTCGTACTGAGCTTAAATTGCACAACTTAACGACGGCCGAAGGTCGCGTGAATGCCCTCAATGCAACCGCGCCACTTGTAGCTCAGATTCGTGATAAATCTTTACGCCCTGAATATTCTCGACTACTCGCCGGATGGCTAGGAATCGAAGTTGAGATTGTGACTTCTGCCGTTTCACAAGGTGCGCGTCGATCTGTGCCTGCAGCTGCAGAACCTGAAGGCGATCAGGTTGACCAATCATGGCGCCCACATCCACAAGAACCTCGTTTATTACTCGAACGCGAGGTATTAAAATCTCGCTTACAAATGCCAGACTTGGTGACCACGTGGTCGGAGATTGAAGAGGCGGCATTTACACATCCTGCCTACATTGAAATGAAGCGTGTGATTGATGCGCACTCATCGACGACAATTCAAATAGATGAAATTTCAGATGATCGGATGAAGACTCTCTTTACTGAATTAACGGTTGAGCCGATTCGTTCTGATGGTGAAGTCTCGGCACGTTACATTGAATCAATCGTCGCGCGTTTGCGAGAAGTTGGAATTAGTCGTGCGATCGCCGATCTTAAATCGAATCTGCAACGCCTTAATCCAGTAGAAAATCCTGATGAGTACAACGCAGCATTTGCTTCCCTTGTGGCCCTTGAAACCACCCGCCGGGGACTACATGACTTGGCTATAGGCTCGCTTTAGATCCTTCGATTTTTCCCCGCCTGCGAAGGTGCGGTAGAGTCTGCCCTCTGCACTATTCCCTCATAGCTCAACGGCAGAGCAGCCGACTGTTAATCGGCAGGTTCTTGGTTCGAATCCAAGTGAGGGAGCAAGATCCTCTCGGATCGCTCAGGAAAGACACAGGGTAATTTCAGCATCAAGATACAAGATGGTGAGTATGAAAAACATGAGAGTAAAGAGTCCGGCCAAGATCATCTCTGCATTTCTTGCAGGAGCAATCATCGCAGGCGGTGTTGCAACTGCGGCAACCACATCCCCCTCATCAGTTATAACCGCTTGTGCAGATAAGCGCACGGGAGCTCTCTTTCTTTCAACTACCGGAACATGTCCAACAAATCGCACACTCGTTGAAATCGGGAGCGCGGATTTAAATGCCAAGGCCATCTCGGCCCTAGTTACTCCCACAGTTGTTTCAATTGCCGTGACCTCAAGCCTTGGTAGTGGCACAGGTTCAGGATCTATCTATAAGAGCAATTCAAGTGGTAGCTTCATAATTACCAACAATCACGTCATTGAAAATGCTGTCACGACAGGATCCATCAAAGTTGAATTTACAAATGGCGATCAGGTGGCTGCAACAATCGTGGGACGTGATCCAATGTATGACTTAGCGGTTCTTTCGATTAAGAGCACCAATCTTCCTACAATTGCAATTGGTGATTCATCAAAAGTTTTCGTGGGAGATCCCGTTCTGGCAATTGGTTCACCGCTTGGACTTGCTAGCACCGTGACAAGTGGCATTGTTTCAGCGCTCAATCGCCCCGTAGCTGTGGGTGACCTAGGTAATGAATCTTTTGTGAATGCGATTCAAACAGATGCATCAATTAACCCCGGAAATTCTGGAGGCGCACTCGTTGATGCGCAAGGACGAATCATTGGTGTTAACTCTGCAATCGCATCTCTTTCGACCGGTGGTCAAGGTGGATCAATTGGTCTCGGATTTTCAATTCCAATTAACGAAGCAAAACGTGTGATCGATGAGATTATTGCCACGGGTAAATCAACTCGGCCTCTTCTTGGTGTCGAACTTGATGTTGCCTTTACTGGAATCGGAGCTCGAATCCTTCGCCCGACTGCTGGTGGAGGAGCTGAAAAAGCTGGAATTCCAGCGGGATCAGTTATTCGATCAATCGACGGCGTGAGAGTTTCTGACCGAGTTGCAGCGATCGTGAAAATTCGATCCTATGCTCCGGGCGCAACCATCACCGTGGTTGTCGACCTGCCAAATAGTGGTGGAAGTAAATCATTTAGAGTTACTCTCGGCACCGCTCCATCCATGTAGAGTGCAGCTATGGCGCTCTATCAACTAAAGATTTCTCTGCCAGATCGTCCTGGTTCATTGGGAACGATTGCATCTGCAATCGGTGCAGCCGGATGCGATATTCGTAGTCTCAGCGTGATGGAATCAAATGATGGAGTTGGCTATGACGATATTCTCGTTGCAGTCCCTGGCACAGATCCCACCGATCTAGTTGAGGTTCTCTCATCAATCGGTGGAGTTACCGTAATCTCTATCGAACCAGTTTCTTAAACAATTTAAAGAACTACATCACGCAATTGACCAGCAGATTGTTCTGGCTTGAGATCCATAATAAAGGCACCCATCGCTGATTCACTTCCAGCTAAATATTTCAACTTACCGGGAGCGCGACGCACGCTAGTAATTTGCCAATGAAGACGAAGGAGATCTCGTCCTTCACGAACCGGTGCTTGATGCCAAGTAGCGATGTAAGCCATAGCGATTCCAAAAACACCATCAAGTCTGCGCATGACTTCGATTGAAATCGCTGGGAAAGCATCGGCCTGCTCTGCAGAGAGAGTTGCTAGATCTGGAACTGGCGAAAGAGGCGCTACATGAATTTCAAATGGATATCGCGCAGCATATGGAACAAAGGCCACCCAATGTTGGTTGCGAGCGATGATGCGATCCTCGTCCTGAAGTTCACGAGCTACAACGTCATCAAAGAGAACTCGACCAGTAGTTTCAAAGTGTGCCTTGGCAACATCTAACATCTTGATCACTCGCGGTGGTAGGTATGAATAAGCATAAATCTGACCGTGTGGGTGAAACAAAGTAACGCCGACTTCTTCGCCACGATTTTCAAATGGAGCAATATGGCGGATATAGCTATGTGTCGAAAGTTCACTCACGCGATCGCGCCATGCCTCCATCAGCGTGCGAACTTGGCGTTCAGAAAGTTCGCCAAATGAGCCGCCATGATTGTCGGTAAAGCAGACAACCTCACATTTTCCTGCAGCAGTACCGGGATCTGTATCTGTTCCAACCAAATCAGGGAGCGCCCAATCACCTTCTGGTGCACGCAATGAGGGGGAGCGGTTATCAAAAACGACAACTTCATATTCACTATCTGGAATTTCACTTAAGAGATCAGAGCGAGTTGGGCAGAGCGGACACAATTCTTTTGGTGGCAAGAACACGCGTCCTTGGCGATGAGCTGCCATAACAACCCATTCGTTAAGCAGTGGATCAAGGCGTAACTCACCGATACCAGGCTGTTCTTCTGTTGGCCGTAAATCTTTGGCATCGCGCACACGATCTGTGCTGTCGTAGTAGCGAATAGTGCGACCATCTGACATCACAAGATCGCTGCGAACTACACCAGCATCGAGACTTTTGCTCCGGCTCATAATGGCTCTACTGTACCCGTCCTTGACTCGGGTACCCGTTAATTCTTGATCTGCTTGGCGCAGCTATCTGTTGCAGGCTTTGGAGCTACCGGCTTCGTTGAAGGTGATGGTGTCGGTGTGGGCGTTGGTCCTTGCGTAATTACTAGTTCTAGCGGGACACGAACTTTTGCATGTGTTCCAGTTGCATCAACAAATCCAATTTCACCAGGCCATGATCCTGCAGGCAGCCCCTTTATTGTCAGAGTCCAAGCACCACTTGTTGAGCGAACCACTGTCTGAGCTAAGAGATTTTCTGGGCGATTCTTTGGATCTGGATAGAAGCGAACAGTACCTGTGACTACAGGGAGTCCAGTTGGTCTAAAGACTTCAATCTTTACAGTTGCATTCTTATCTGTTGACGTTGCATTCACTGATTTAATCGTCAAAGTTGAAGTTTCGTTCTTTGGCATGAAGTCATTTTCGGAAGGCTTCCATGCGCCTGTTGCGAGCGAAAGAAAATCATCTTGCGTTCCACGGAATACATTTAGATCTAGACGATTACCAGGAACACCATATTTGGGTGCAATTCCACAGGATGAGTATTGCCAGATAATCCACTGCGATGAACAGTTTGCAGAAGTCCAGGAGTGCACATAACAGCCACCTGGCTTTAGCCCAGGTTGGCCGAGCGGATCAGCCGGATCAATTCCATATTGAGCAAGCCACAATGGATAAGTTGCAAGCTCGGCATCACGGACCATGGCGTTTTCAAGAAAAGCTGGATACGAATAGAGAATCGGAGTACGACCCGTCTTATCTTTCACAATTTTAAGGAAAGTCTTTGCCCACAAAGTAACCGATTGCTTACTTGCGTATTTGGAACAACCAGAGTTGTCATAGCTCACGCAGTTGTTTTCGAGATCAAGAGCGTATGGCAGATCCATTTCGTTATATCCACCAAGGGCTGCCAACCTCCACAGGACTTTCTGTGCCTGCGCAGAAGCATCTTGTTGAATCACAGCAGCATCTCTTGAATCAGGCAAAACTGCATAGTGGTAGAAGCCAGTATAAATTCCGGCAGCTTGCGCAGCACTTCTATCCATAATCACATACTTAAGGGCCAACGCATCGGCTTCATCACGTGTATCTGATGCTTTAATCATTACAAATCGCAACCCAGCGCGATACTTCTTTACGAAATCAATCGGTGCATCGTTGGGATGCTGCCATCTACTGACATCCGAGCCATGTATTCGCCCGCCGGGTCCCAACGGATCTACGACAAGTGATGCGCCATCTACCATTTGCGGCACCGGTTTAATCACAATCTCTTTTGTAGGAGAGTAGATAACTCTTCCTTTGATATTTGCCTTGGCTCGATACTTCATCGTTGCATTCGGGGCGGTAGCTACAGCAACAACACGCCATGTTCCGACAGAAGCTGTCTTACTAATAAAGCGCGTGTCCTGCCATTTGCCCTTAAGGTAAATCTGAATTGTGATGGGGACAGACTTCTTTGCTGGCTTAAGTTGACCGTACAAAGTTACAACGGGCTCTGCGCGCCCAGGGGTCTGATTGAGCGACATAGTTAAATTGCTACCGGCAGCGTATGTCGGTGTTGAGTAAAGCAGGCCTGCGATGAGCGCAAGCGAGGTTGCAATCAGAGACTTTTTCATGGACGTTGCTCAACTTCGATCTCAACGCCACAGACTTCCTTAACTGCAGCCTTCAACAAACTGAGTTGGCGTTCACGAGTCTCGGGAAACTGATGAGAGCCTCCAAATTTTCCACTATCGGAGTAATCAAGTGTGAGTAACTTGCCATCGAAGGCTGCAAGCCGCGCATCAAAGAATGCCATCCATGTGATGCGATCCTGTCTCTCAACACAATCAAGAACTTCATTCCATCGCTGGCGAAGTTCCTCCATGGTGAGAGTGGTATCCATGCGAGAACTCTAGCAAGAGCAATCTCACTAAATGTGTCGTGGGGCACCGATCCATTTGAAGTATTCACCGGTGATTACGACACGAAGATTTCTAGTTCGATCGGGAGTTACTTTTAGATGTTGAGCGATGCGAGCAACGATCTGCTCAACAGACTTTTCGCTGACAAACCTAACCTTTGCTATCTCAGAATTGCTCAACCCCTGTGCGACTAGACGTAAAGTAGCGACCTGAATGTCAGTGAATTCACTCAGAACTGTGATGAATGCATTTTCATGAAGTGAGGCGTGCGCTCTGACCCACTGCGCGTTAGAATTCATAGAAGAAGATTCTAGAGATTGTGTAATCGCAAAACTCAAGACGGCCAAGTCGGCGACAGATCGCTTGAGAACGATTTGGACTCCTTTAGGAAGTGACTTCTCAGATACGCCTAATAAGCGAAGATCAGGGCAGGCAGTCATCAGAACTACACCAAGCTTTGGATTAGTTTTCCTAAATGAACTTATGATCCCGACTGCATCCGTACTTGCAAACATCAAATCAATGATGAGTACTTCAGGTTGTAATGATCTAAATGTGTTCTCTGCAGTTAATTTGTTACTAGCTTCGCCAACAACATTCACCCCATGAAGTCGTAGCGCCGCACTCATCGTTGTTAACTCAAAAGCGTCATCGCTTGCAATCATTACTCGTGTTAATGCAGCGGGAGTCATGATTTAAGGTATCGCTCTTCGGCTATTCATGCCGAATTAAATTGTCATCTAAATGAGTTTTCTAATCACATCTGGAATTGATTCAATGATTTGCGTTGCAGAGATTGGGGCATCCCTAGATGCTAGCAACGCAGCAGAGTTATGAATAAATGCAGCACTTGCTGCAACTTCACTCAGTCTCTTACTGTCATTGAGAATTTCAATATAGTTTGTAGCAACAAGTGCACCGATAATGCCAGCAAGAACATCTCCTGATCCGGCAGTTGCTAACCAGGGTGTTGAAACTGGAAGTTCAATAATCGAATTGCCATCTGCAACAACAGTGTGTGCTCCCTTAAGCAGAACTACCACGTTAAGTTTTTCAGATGCGGTTACAGCCCATTTCTTTGGATTGCCTTCAATGGCCTCAGATGTCACTGTTATTCCGCGCTGTTCTAGTAATCGCGCAAGCTCACCTGTATGCGGAGTAATCAGAGTAGGTTGGTTAAGTCTTCCCGCAAGATGGAGCGCACCGGCATCAAGAATTGTGGGCACACTCTGCTTGGAAATCAATGTAAACCAACGATGACGCAACCATGTAGTGAAGTCGCTGTAACGCTTTGCATCAATTCCTGATCCTGCAAGCCAAGCTGTCACGGGCCCAGGCTGCACAACAATTTCAGGATTGGAATGAAGAACCAAATGAGCAAGTCCGGAGTTACTATGAAAACGGATCATTCCTAATCCTGTAGCTGACGCACTCGCAGAAGAAAGTACAGCCGCTCCGGGATATTTAGCTGATCCCGTAATCACACCTAAAACTCCACGCGAATACTTGTTATCGAGCTCGCTCGGAGTGATGATGCACTTCTTTACATCACGGGCTTTCCAGATACGAGTATTCATTTCCCTACTGTAACTCTGTAATCAGTGGAGTGCTAAATCTGCATCTCCATGAGTCCACTGTGTGAACGTAACTTCGAGTGAATTACTGATAGGGCTCGCACAATGAGGGCCACCTCTCCACGAAAGGGAGGCATCAATGGGCGCCAGACGGATGAGTTGATCTTCTTCATCACAGCGCGCACGAATTGTGAGTGCATCGGTCGTTCGACTTGCACGGACCGTAACAAGCTTTCCCATCCATCCCGGAACAGGAGCTAGCGACCAATCAGAATTCACTGAAGTAACAACGGCTCCTACTTGTGGGAAACCATCAGCGCTCTCCACGCCGGCCTTAATCCAATGTTGACTATCGCTATAAACAATAATTCCAGCTTGATCAAATTGCCCTGAGTAATCTAGAACAAAAGTAACTTCCATCGAAGAGTTAACGGGAAAATCGCTTAACAGCGCATGTCCTGAATCATGAACAAATCCATAGGAAGTATTTCTCCAAAAATCACTCTCATGGATTGTCGTTACCTTTAGATTGGATTTCTCTTGTGTTGCCTTAACTGGTGGATTGAGCCAGATGCCTTGCTCCCATGGGATCTCTTTCATTGTTTGATCTTACCGATGAGAACTTTTCGTGGCAGTATTGGGCTATGCGTATCGCCGTCTTTTGTTCAGCCTCAACGAAAATTGATGACAAGTATGTTGATTTTGCCTTTGAGGTAGGTAAGGCGATCGCCGAGCAAGGTTGGGATGTTGCATGGGGTGGCGGAACTCTTTCTATGATGGGTTCGGTATCGCGCGGCGCGCGTAGCGTCGGCGGTAAGACATTTGGTGTCATTCCACAAAAACTCATCGGAAAAGAATTTGCTGACGAAGAGGCCACTGAACTCTTTATCACCGAATCAATGCGCTCTCGTAAGGCGATGTTAGAAGACCTGTCCAATGGTTTTCTCATTTTGCCCGGTGGTTTAGGAACTATGGAAGAGTTCATGGAGATCTGGGTAGCTAGACACCTTGGCTACCATCAGAAACCGATCGTGGTCTGTGATCCCTTTGATTTCTACAAAGACCTACATACATTCTTGCATTCGCTCAAAAGTGAAAAGTTTATTAACGATGCCCACGATGATTTAGTGACATGGGTTAATGAGATTCCTTCAGCGATGGATGCATTCAAGCTTTCAGTAAAGCCGCCAAACCTCATTTAAGCAATTACGAATGAGTGGGGCGGGTCGGGCTCGAACCGACGACGACCGGATTATGAGTCCGGGGCTCTAACCAACTGAGCTACCGCCCCTTAAGTACGTTGGCAAACTTTACTGCAGATCTTGGATTCTAATCTTGACTATCTACGCTGGAATCCGCGGCGGCCCCAGAACTCCCACAACCCCATCACAGACAAGATAAGGGCGAAGCCAAAGAGGAGATCCTCAACTGGTGCAGCAGCGATTCTGGTGCCGACAATCGTGTCTGGGTCATACATCACGATCGCTTTTCCATCATCGCGCAAGTGAGTTAACCACCAATTAGTCATCAATTGAAATGGAAGGATGATCGAGTAAGAGAGCCAAAAAGCTAAGCGGGTGAGTAGTGAATTTTTGAAGACAAATAGATCAACAAATACGGCAGCCACAACTGCAGCAATAGCGATGTCGTTATAGGTCACGATTCGTCTTTCCCAAATTCTTTTTCACGAAGATGAGGTTTTACTGTCGTAACACCTTCGATCGTCAAGATCGCAGCCATCGGAACAATGATGAAGAAGAGAAACTCTTCTAGCGGAATATTAAATGGGCCGTAAATGCCCAACATGCGATCACGATTGAAGAACCAATGCCCTTGAGCGATCGCATAGGCATCCCAAATCAGAAAGAGAGTGCTGATAGGAAGAATGCTGATGAGCGCTCTCTTCCATCGACGCAAGACACCGGTCTTAAGAAATATCTCAAGCCAAAATGATCCAAAGACTGTGAAGGCGAGCATCGCCATGTAACCGAATTTCTCCACGCCCGATCTTCTCACAGGGGCCTTTGGTATGGTTGTCGAAAGGGGGTGCGTCATGCGCGATCTTGAATATCGGCTTTTTTCTCAAGTACGTAGCTTCTCGTCCACCGCTGTGATCTCGGCCATCGTTCTCTCTGTAGCGCTCTCTCAATTCTTGGGAGAAAATTCTATTCACTGGCAAGTAGTTATTGCGGTGATTGCCCTGGCTGTAGGAATTCCGCACGGTGCTCTGGATCATCTTGTGACCCTTCCTAAAACAAAGCCAATCGTGATGGCGCTCTTCATCACCATCTATGTTCTTGTCGCGGTCATCGCGGTTATTGCAATCCTAGAATTTAACGTCTTCGGATTCATCTTTGTACTACTGATGAGCGCTACACATTTTGGCATCGGAGATGCAGCATTTATTAATGAAATGGATAGGCGCGGAGGAAGAAAAGCAAAGCTGCCTCGACTTATCTACGCAGTTGCTGCCGGTTCGATCCCAGTACTGATTCCGCTGGTAAATAGCGCCAGCACTGATGCTCTGGCGCAAGTCAACCCTGCACTGATCGATTGGCATCAGGGATTTGATCAAGAAATTCTCGGGGGAGTTAGCGGCTTTGCAGTAGTCGCGATTGTGACTTTGTTTTTCCTTCGCCGAAAAAGAGAGTCTTTAGACCTTGCACTTTTGTTAGCACTAGCTTTAATCGCACCGCCGCTGATTGCATTTGCCGTCTACTTCGGATGCTGGCATGCGATGCGCCATACAGCGCGTCTTACGCTCTCACTTGAATCATCGCAGCGCGCCTACAAAGAGGGAAATATTAGAAAAGTTTTCTTATCTGCTGTCTTACCTGGCACCCCTGCCCTTATCGGGACGTTCGTGATTGCAGGTGTATTGGCACTTCTCGGTAATGAATTTAACGATGATTTCTTCTGGATGGCTTTAGTTGTTGTGTGGGCGCTCACAGTTCCTCACATGGCAGTTACGGCAAAACTCGATAGGTCGGCGTTAACCTAAATACATGAAACTTCGGTTCTTTACCGCAGCAGTGCTTATCGCTGCTTGCTTACTTCCGGTCTCTGCTCAAGCTGCGCCAATTTATGTATTTCCTGTCACAGGTTGTGAAGTGAACTACGCGCGTGCGCATCACGATTATCCTGCCACAGATATCTTGGCTAAATCTGGGTGCGCCTTTGTAGCTCCGATCGATGGGGTCATCGATGAAGTAAATCGTGTTGATACATGGTCGGGCAAAGTTAATGCTGGAATCACTCGCGGCGGACTATCTGTTTCACTCATTGGAGTAGATGGAGTTAGATATTACGGATCGCACTTGCGTTCTATCTACAAAACAATCCAACCAGGTCTTGAAGTTAAAGCGGGTCAGAGATTGGGCGGTGTCGGTTCAACCGGTAGTGCACGCGGAACATCTCCACACTTACATTTTGGAATCTCATGGCCAACGCCAGCAGATACGTGGTGGGTCAGACGCGGTGCAGTATTGCCATGGAAATATTTAGATGCATGGAAAGCAGGAAAAGATTTATCTCCCGCCAAGGCAGTTGCTGCTGCGTTGAAAAAAGCTGGCGAAGTTCCGCCTGAACCAAAGAAATAATTAAGAAGTTGGAACGAAGAAAGCCCCGCACAATGTGCGGGGCTTTCTCGTAAAGCTAGCGGTTGCTATTAGTTAGCGTTCACTGCATCGGCCTGAGGACCCTTTGGACCCTGTACGACCTCGAATGAAACTGACTGACCCTCTTCAAGGCTCTTGTAACCGTTTCCTTGGATTGCTGAGTAGTGAACGA
>Ga0315900_10002544_pt1 | contig 27664 bp, 20 predicted proteins | sample LakEriMetagenome_FD_203521 | JGI IMG/M metagenome (GOLD analysis project Ga0315900, IMG submission 203521) | Freshwater fungal communities from buoy surface, Lake Erie, Ohio, United States - Buoy 12 MA114 | ecosystem: Environmental > Aquatic > Freshwater > Lake > Lake biofilm | place: USA: Lake...
GCCGACACGCTCTGCATCCACGGCGATGGCGCCGATCCGGTATCGATCGCCAGTGCCGTGCGCAACGCGCTCGACAAAGCGGGGGTGATCGTGCGGGCTCCTGCGGCCCGTGGGGAACGGACGGACGCCAATTGATTCGTCAGGGCACGTCACCCAGGGCGAGTGCTGCGAACGAGGCCAGCCAGTGCTCGCCGACGTAGTCCCCGCCCAGAACGTGCGGCAGGCCGGCGGCGAGATTGTGGGCGGCGGCAGAGGCAAGAACCTGGCACCGAGGATCGTCGGAGGGCAGGCCGGCGCCGATCCTGCGCAGCATCCAGGCCCGCGACAGGGCCAGGCCGTCGAGGTGGGCGATTTGTGCGTCGGCACGGTTGCTGACCAGGGGGGGCTCGGCGAGCGGGCCGAGGCCGAGCGGCAGGAAGGTGGCCAGCCACGCCGGGAAGGATTCGCGAGGTAGCAGCGTCTGCATGAGAGCCGCCACCGCCAGGCTCGGAGAGAGGAAGTCGGTAAGCGACGGTTCCCAGCGCAGCGGAGCGTCGCGGTCGTCGGCATGCCAGCGGTTGGCGGCCTGATGAATCGCCGTGCCGAGTTCGTGATCGCCGCAGGTACGTGCGTAGTCGATGGCGAGGATCGCTGCGAAGGCCGTGTTGGCGTGGGCGCCCGAGCGGATCGGGTAGGGCGCGGAGCACAGGAACGCCGCCAGTCGCGTGGCGAGATCGAGCGCCAGCGGGTCGAGGGCCGCGCACCAGAACGCGGCCCTCGTCTCGGAACGCCGCAACCGCTCGAGTTCGGCGCGCAACTCGAGCAACCAGGCCCAGCCGTAGGGCCGCTCGAACGTGCGTCCCGCCGCGCTCGCGAAGTACGCCCGTTCGTGGGCCATGAGCGCGGGCGAAAGTCGTTCGTCGAGCCAGGCCGTGATCTGCCCGCGCTCCGGCACGCCGGGATGCAGCCTCAGGATGCGGACCAGCAGCCAGTGCATGTGGACGCTGGAATGCCAGTCGTAGCTGCCGCAGAACACGGGATGCAGGGACACATGGTCCGCGGCCTCGAGCCCCGGACCCGCCACCAGAAGGTGGTCGAGTTTGTGGGGGTACGGCCGGGCCACGTTGGCCAGCGCGACCCGGGCAGAGGCCGATGCCAAGGCGGCATCGAACGCGGGGAGCGCGGGCCCGTCGCTCTCGCCCTCCACGTCGTCAGTCGGAGAGGAACTCATGCGTGGGTCAGCGTCTCGCGGACAATCGGCTGCGTCGGCATGCCAGTGGTTGGGCCGGGGTCGGCCGGTCGTCCGACGGCGGGCCGACCCTCGCCGTCCTGTTCTATAATGGACGAGGAGTCCGATCGGATGCGGCCCGCCCTCCCCATCCCAGGAGCCGGCGCGTGAAGAACGACGGTTTTCAGCCGCAGATCGATGCGTTGCCGGGAGCAGAATTGCTTGCCAGCCGGCTCGACGCCGGGGCCCGGCGAAGGATCGAGGAACGTACGCAGGCCGTCGGCCGCGAGTTGCTGGCTGCGTCCCTGGCCGCCCAGCCCACGATGGTGTCGACGGAGTGGTGGGCGCAGCAGGCCGGTGAATGGGCCACCGCCGACGACGATCTCAAGGTGCGACTGTTCCGGCTCGTCGACTGCATGCCGATGCTCGACGACCCGGCCGCCGTGGAACGGCACCTGCGGGAATACATCGACGATGAGGTGATGGAGCGCCTGCCGCCGATGTTGCGCACGGCGCTGAAGGCCGCGCGGACCGGCGTCCTGGCCCCGTTCGCGGCCCGGGCCATCCGCGCCGCCATGCTCGCCCAGGCTCGGCGGTTCATCGCCGGCACCGATCCGGAGGAAGCCGCCCGGGCGGCGCTCGCCGAACGGCGTCGGCACCGGGGCTTCACGCTCGACCTGCTCGGCGAGGCGGTGACGAGCGAGTCGGAAGCGGACGCCTACGCTGCGGCCTACGCCCGGTTGCTCGAGGAACTGCCGCCGCGGGCGGCGGAGTGGGCGCACGATCCGCTCGTGGACGACGGTCCGCCCGATGCCGGCGCGACCATGGCGCTGCCGCGCGTCAACGTGTCGCTCAAGCTCTCGGCCCTCGACAGCCAGTTCGATTGCATCGACCCCACCGGCACCGCCAACCGGGTGCTGGCCCGGCTCAGGCCGCTGTGGCGGTTGGCCCGTGACCGCGGCGCCCAAGTTCACGTCGACATGGAGAGCCATGCCACCAAGGACCTGACGTTCGAGATCTTCAAACGCATCGCCACAGAGGATGAGTTTCGTGACTGGCCGCACTGCGGCGTCGTGGTGCAGTGCTACCTCCACGAGACCCCGCGCGACCTGGCGATGCTCGCGGAGTGGGCACGGAAGCGGGGCACGCCCGTATGGATTCGGCTCGTGAAGGGGGCCTACTGGGACTACGAGACGATCCACGCCCGCGCCGCGGGCTGGCCAGTGCCGGTGTGGGCCGAGAAGTGGCAGACCGACGCCTGCTACGAGGCGGCCACGACGTACGTGATGGAGCATGCCGACCACCTGCGGCCCGCGCTCGGGAGCCACAACCTGCGGTCGCTCGCGCACGGCATGGCCGTGGCCGAGCACTTGGGCCTCGACCGGCGCGGCGTGGAGATGCAGATGCTGCACGGCATGGGCGACCCGGAGAAGGAGGCGGTCACGGCCGCCGGCTGGCGGATGCGGGTCTACATGCCCTACGGGCAGCTCGTGCCCGGCATGGCGTACCTGGTGCGGCGGCTCCTGGAGAACTCCTCGAACGACTCGTTCCTCAGGGCGGGATTCGTGAAGCACGTGCCCCCGGAGGTGCTCCTCGCGCCGCCGCGGCCGGGCCGGGCCGCGGTGCCGGGTCCGGAGACGGAGCCGGACGCCGAGGCGTTCTGCAACGAGCCGCTCACCGACTTCGCGATCGAAGTCAACCGGCATGGGATGGCTCGGGCCGTGGCGGAGGCGCAGGCCGTCTTCGCCGCGGGACCGGTGCTCGTGGCCCCCGTGATCGGCGGCGTCCGGGAGCCGGGAGGCGAGCGATTCACGCGCCCCGATCCGTCCGACCATGGCCGCGCCGTCGCCGAGGTGGCCGCGGCATCCGTCGAAGCGGCGCTGCGGGCCGTGGATGTGGCCCGCGAGGCGCTTCCCGGCTGGCGGGCCATGGGCAGCATCCGCCGCGCCGAGATTCTCCGCGCCGCTGCGTCGCTGATGCGCAGCCGGCGGCGCGAATTGGCGGCGCTGCAGGTGTTCGAGGTGGGCAAACCGTGGCGTGAGGCCGATGCCGACGTGGCGGAGGCGATCGACTTTTGCGAGTACTACGCCCGCGAGGCGTTGCGGCTGGAGATGCCCCGGCGTGTCGATGTGCCCGGTGAGGAGAATGCCACGAGCTTCGATCCGCGCGGAGTGACGGTGGTGATCGCGCCCTGGAACTTCCCCCTCGCGATCCTCGCCGGAATGACGACGGCCGCCCTCGTCACCGGCAACACGGTGGTGATGAAGCCAGCCGAGCAGTCGTCGCTGGTGGCCCTGCGACTGCACGAGATCCTGCTGGCGGCGGGGGTGCCGGCCGCGGCGCTCGCTTTCCTGCCCGGCCGGGGAGAGGTGGTGGGGCCCGCGCTCGTCGCGCACCCCGACACGGCGCTCGTGGCCTTCACCGGGTCCCGCGCCGTCGGCATGGCGATCAACACCGCGGCCGCGCAGGCCTCCGCCGGCGGAGGCCGGCTCGTGAAGCGGGTGATCGCCGAGATGGGTGGCAAGAATGCCGTCATCGTCGACGACGATGCCGACCTCGACGAGGCGGTGGTGGCCGTGGTGCACAGCGCCTTCGGTTTCCAGGGACAGAAGTGTTCGGCCTGCTCGCGGGCCATCGTTCTCGACCACGTCCACGATGCCTTCGTGGAGCGGTTGGCCTCGGCGGTGCGCTCCTTGCGCGTGGGGCCTGCTGCCGAGCCGGGCACGCGGGTCGGTCCGCTCGTCGACGAGGAGGCGCGTGACCGGGTGCGATCGTTCATCGATCTGGGGCGGCGCACGGCACGGGAGGTGGCGGCGGTCGACGTGGGCGAATTGGCCGGCCGGGGCTGGTTCGTGGGGCCACACGTGTTTGCCGACGTTGACCCAGGTGGGCCGCTGGGCCAGGAAGAAATCTTCGGTCCCGTGCTCGCGGTGCTGCGCGCCCGTGATTTCGAGCACGCCATCGAACTGGCCAACGGTACGCCCTACGCCCTCACGGCGGGTGTCTTCTCCCGCAGTCCCAGGCGGCTGGACCGGGCCCGGGAGGCGCTGGCGGCCGGCAACATCTACCTCAACCGGGGCATCACCGGTGCCCTCGTGCATCGCCAACCTTTTGGCGGATTCCGCTTGTCGGGCATCGGCAGCAAGACGGGGGGGCCCGACTACCTCCTGCAGTTTGTCGTGCCCAGGACGGTGACCGAGAACACGATGCGGCGCGGCTTCGCCCCGATTCGCCCCGGTGGCGATGGGCGAAAAACCTGAAAAAACGGGGTCGCCACGCCCTTCGCTGGCGGCTTCTCACGAAGCGCTCACAATCGGTGGCTACACCACTGATCCCACCGGCGGGACCCGATCCGCCTGTCAGGGAGAGTCGTCGCCTTTCGCCTCAGGGAGTCTTCGCATGCCGTTCGGATGCCCGCCCAATCGTTGGTCTTTTTTGGTCGTGGCCGCATGCCTGGTGTGGGCGGCAGCGCCGGCCCGGGCCGGCGCTGATGACGCCATGAAGTTGCCGGAATACGTCCGCTCGTCAGGTGAGGTCGCCGGGGCCATCAAGTGCGTGGGCTCGGACACCATGAACAACCTCGTCGCCCTGTGGGCCGAGGGTTTCAAGAAGATCTATCCCAGCGTTCGGGAGGGCATCGAAGGCAAAGGATCGGCATCGGCACCCCCCGCGCTCACCGAGGGCACGGCCAGCTTCGGGCCAATGAGTCGCGACTGGAAGCCGTCGGAGATCGACGCCTTCAAGGCGAAGCACGGGTATGCACCCACTGTCGTCCCGGTGGCGATCGACATGCTCGCGGTGTTCGTGCACCGCGACAACCCGCTCAAGTCGCTCTCGCTGCAGGAGGTCGACGCCATTTTCTCCAAGAATCGCACGGGCGGTGCCAAGGCGGACATCCGCACCTGGGGCGACCTCGGCCTGGACGGCGAGTGGAAGGACAAGCCGATCAGCCTGTACGGTCGCAACGCCACCAGCGGAACCTACGGTTACTTCAAGGAGTTCGCCCTCTTCAAGGGCGACTTCAAGACCACCGTCAAGGAACAGCCGGGCAGTTCGGCTGTCGTGCAGGCGGTGGGCAGCGATCGGTTCGGCATCGGGTACAGCGGCATCGGCTACGCGACGGCCGACGTCCGTGCGGTGCCGCTGGCGGCCACGACGGGTGGGGCCGCGGTGGCGCCGAAGGCGGCGGCTGCCTATGCCGGCGAATACCCGCTGGCACGTTTTCTGTACCTCAGCGTCAATCACAAGCCGGGGACGGAACTCGATCCCTTGCGTCGCGAGTTTCTGCGGTATGTGCTCAGCGCGCAGGGGCAGGCCGATGTGAAGAAGGACGGTTATCTCCCGCTGACTGCGGCTGTCGCCGCACAGGCGCTCGAGTCCGTGGGCAGCAAGGCTCCTTGACGCGGCCGGCGGTGCGCACCGCCGCCTTTACACCCCGGCAGTTCGACGCATGCAGGCCAAGACCACCTTCACGGGTCGCGCCCGGCGCCGTTCGACGGATCCCTGGGTGCGGGCGGGTGACAGGCTGGCCCGCCTGCTGATCACCATGGGCGGCATCGGCACGATCGTGGCCGTGCTGCTCGTGGGGGTGTTCCTGCTGGCGGTGGCGCTGCCGTTGTTCCGCACGGCGAGCGCCGGTCCTGGCCGTTCGGCCGCTCTCGACGGCCGTGGTGTCGTCGCCGTGGGCATGGATGAATCGGGCACCGTGGCCTGGTTGCTCGACGGCGGCCGGCAGGGTGTTCGTGTCATGGGACTCGCCGATGGCGCGACGCTTCTGGAGCGGTCGGCTGCCGACTGTGGCTTGCAGGGTTCGACGGTCATCCGCGTGCTGTCCACCGGCATGTTGGCGTCCGTGGGGCGGGAAGATGGCTCCTTCAGCACCGGTCGGCTTGGCCTCGAATCGGCGTTCCTGGCGGCGGGTGACCTGCCGGCCGACGTCGCACCACCGGGGCCCGGTGAGGCCGCGCGGCTCGAGGACGGCATCGTCGTCCGAGCAGCGGGCGGACAGTTCGCGCGGTTGCGACTGGTGACCGAGTTCGACGGACACGCCGCCGAACCGTTGCCGGGGCGGATCATCGACATCGACGTCACGCCGCTGGCGAGTGGCCCGCTCGTGGCGGCTATCGATGACGAGGGCCGTGTGCGTCTGGAGGCGGCCACGTCGAAGCGCAACATGCTGACGGGCAAGACGGCACGTGTCGCAGTGGGGGCGACGATCGAACCGACAGCGGGCTTCAAACCGCGATTCGTGAGGGTCTCCGAACTTGGTGACCAGATGCTGCTCGTGGCCACGGATGGGGCAGCCCGCCGCTATCTGATCCGCGATGTGGCGGCACCGGTGGCCATGGAGACCTTCGACGTGGCCCCGGGGACGGCCAACGTGACGGCACTGGAGCGACTTTTTGGCGGGGTGGCGTTCGCGGTCGCTGACAGCAGCGGTGACGTGCGCATCCTGTTCGCGTCCCGCTCCTCCGACGCCGCGGCGGCCGACGGCCTGCGCATGGCGGTGGCACGGACGTTCCCGGGCGGCAAGGACGCGGCGGCCGTGACGGCGATCGCCGCGTCCCCTCGATCTCGGCTGTTCGCCGTGGGCGAGGCCAACGGTGCCGTGCGACTGCTTCACTCGACCACGGGGGCGGCGCCGCTCGCCGTGCGATCGACCGAAGCCGGTGACGCGGGACTCGAGGCGAGCGGATCGGCGCCAGAGTCACCCATGGTGCTGTGCATCGCGCCGCGGGAGAACCGCCTGCTGGCCGCCGGTGGCCACGGCCTGGCGGCTTGGTCGATCGACACCGGCTACCCGGAGGTCTCCTTTGGCACCCTCATGCTGCCCATGTGGTACGAGAACTATCCCGGGCCTGTGCATGCCTGGGAGACGACCGGCCACGAGGCGTTCGAGTCGAAGTTCGGCCTCGTTCCGCTGATCTTCGGCACGATCAAGGCGACCCTGTATTCGTTGCTGTTCGCCACGCCGATCGCCCTGCTGGCGGCGATCTACGCCAGCCAGTTCATGCACCCTGCCTGGAAGGCGCGGATCAAACCCACGATCGAGATGATGGCCAGCCTCCCGAGCGTGGTGCTGGGTTTCATCGCCGGGTTGGTGTTCGCACCCCTGCTCGAGGAGGCGCTGATGCCAGTGATCGCCGGGTTGTTCGCGGTGCCGCTGGCAGTGCTCTTCGCGGCGCACGTCTGGCAGTTGCTGCCGGCCGGTTGGCGTGGTCGGCTGGCCCCCTGGCGGTTGGCGGCCGTGGGGTTCGTGGCCCTGCCCCTGGGGGTCGTCGGGGCCCGGCTGGCCGCGCCTTGGATGGAACAGATGCTGTTCCAGGGGGATGTTCGCGATTGGCTCGACGGCCGTGGCGGCAGCGGCTTCGGCGGCTGGATGCTGGCGGCGCTTCCCCTGGCGGCCGTGGTGGCCACGACCGTGGTGGGCCGGCTGGTCAATCCCTGGCTGCGCCGTTCCAGCGGTTGCTGGGGCGAACGGCAGGCGGCGCTGGTCTCGCTGGGCGTGTTTCTCGCGGGCGCGATCGCGGCGTTGGCGCTGGCGGCCGCGGCGGCCCTGTTCTTCGACGCGCTGCGGCTCGACACCCGGGGCGGACTGTTCGGCACCTACGTGCAGCGCAACGCCCTGGTCGTGGCCGTGGGGATGAGCTTCGCGATCATCCCCCTGGTGTTCACGATCGCCGACGACGCCCTGTCGAGCGTGCCGGAGCACCTGCGCAGCGCCTCGCTGGGTGCGGGCGCCACTCCCTGGCAGACCGCGGTGCGGGTCATCATTCCGTCGGCCGCCAGCGGCCTGTTCTCGGCGGTGATGATCGGGCTCGGCCGGGCCGTCGGCGAGACGATGATCGTGCTCATGGCTGCCGGCAACACGCCGCTCATCGGCTGGAACGTCTTCAACGGCTTCCAGACTCTTTCGGCCGCGATCGCCACGGAACTGCCCGAGGCGGCCCGCGGCTCCGCGCACTATCGGGTTCTTTTTCTGGCGGCACTGGCCCTGTTCGCGATCACGTTCGTGGTCAACACGGCGGCCGAACTCGTGAGGCAGCGGTTTCGGAGGCGGGCGCATGAGCTTTGAACGGCCCCGCCAGCGCCGGCGGCGGTCGGCGCACGCGACGCTTGCCGCCCACGGCGAACCCTGGGTGTGGATCACGGCCGGGTCACTGGCGCTGACGATCGTGATGATCGTGGGCCTCTTGGCCTTCATCGCCATCCGCGGCGCCGCCACGTTCTGGCCGGTGCCGCTGGAACTCGTGCAGCTTGCCGATGGCCGTCGGGTGCTCGGGGAGGTGACTCAGCGCGAAGCGGGCATGGCATCCCGCGGCGACGAGGCCGGCCGGCCCGCCCGCCGGCTCCTGCGCAGCGGCGACTTCGCCACCACGGGCTCCCATTCGGAGTGGATCGACGACTCCGCAATCGCGGAGACGAGTCGTCCGGAGTGGGCGACCGTCGTGGAACGGCTGGAAGGGGGACGCCTGCATGGGTTCCCCCACAGGCTGCTGCACGGCACCGAGGTGGTGGCCGAGGGCCCGGCCGCGACCTGGGGGGCGTTCTGCCGGGAGCACCCGGCCGCCCGTCGCCGGCTGCACGAGGTGCGGCGCATCGACAAGGTCGATCGCGGCAGCCTGCAGCGGGAACTGCGGTCCGCCCGCCTGGCCGTCGTGCGGGCTGGTCTCGACGCCGGCGCAGGCAGCGCGACGGCGGCGGCGGCCGTGGAGACCGCGGAGCGCATCGCGGGCCGCGTCGCCGCAGAGGAGCGGAAACTCGACGAGCGGACCGCCGCCCTGCGCGAGCAAAGCACCGGCTGGGCGATCGAGTTTGAAACCGCCGCGGGCGCGATTACGGCAGTGCCGCTCGACGCCGTGGTGCGCGGCTGGCAGCCGAACCGGCTCTCGGTGGCGGGCCGGCTCGGCGTCTATGCCTCGCGCTGGGCGGAATTCCTCGCCGACGACCCCCGCGAAGCCAACAGCGCCGGCGGAGTGTTTCCGGCCATCTGGGGCACCGTGGCGATGACGCTGATGATGGCGTTGCTGGTCGCGCCGTTCGGCGTGCTCGCGGCGCTCTACCTGCGGGAGTACGCCTCCCGCGGCCCCGTCACCACGGCCGTACGCGTGGCGATCAACAACCTCGCCGGCGTCCCCAGCATCGTGTACGGCGCCTTTGGGCTGGGCTTTTTCTGCTACGGCCTCGGCGCGGGCATCGACGAACTGTTCTTCAAAGCGAGTCTGGTGGCCGACGGGCAGCCCACGTTCGGTACGGGCGGTTTGCTCTGGGCATCGCTGACGCTGGCGCTGCTCACGTTGCCGGTCGTGATCGTGGCCACCGAGGAGGCCCTGTCCGCGGTGCCCAACTCCATGCGGGAGGGCTCCTACGCGTGCGGCGCCGGCAAGTGGCAGACGATCCGCCGCATCGTGCTGCCCCGGGCGTTGCCGGGGATCATGACCGGGCTGATCCTGGCCATGGCACGCGGAGCCGGCGAGGTGGCGCCGCTGATGCTCGTGGGGGTCAAGAAACTCGCACTCGACCTGCCCGTGGACGGCACGTTTCCGTTCGTCCATCCCGAGCGTGAGTTCATGCATCTGGCCTACCTGATCTACGACGTGGGCTTCCAGAGTCCCGACAGCCAGGCCGCACGGCCGATGGTCTTCACGATCACGTTCCTGCTGGTGGCGATCATCGCCCTGCTGAACGTGGCCGCGATCTGGATCCGCTCGCGGCTGCGGCGCCGATACGTCTCGCAGCAGTTTTGAGGGGCCTGGGGTAGGATGTCACGGGGTCGGAGGCGACCCCCGAGCGGAGGACGGCGATCATGCAGGTGGCGGATGGCGAGAAGCGGGACGTGACGTCTGCGGCCGGCGGCTCCGTGGACGCCTCCTCCTCCGACCGGTTGCAGGCCGTGGCCGCGGGCCGCGATGTCGATTCGGAGGTGCACGACGCGGTGCTTCAGGAACCGCCGGTGCTGGAGGTCGACCGTTTCAACCTCTGGTACGGCGCCAAGCAGGCCCTGCACCGGATCACGATGCCGATCCCGCTCAACAAGGTCACGGCCCTGGTGGGGCCGAGCGGCTGTGGCAAGTCGACGCTCCTGCGCAGCGTGAACCGTCTCAACGACCTCGTGCAGAGCGTCCGCATCACCGGCGACATGCGGCTCAACGGCGACTCGATCTACGATCCGCGCATGGACGTGATCGACCTGCGGAAACGGATGGGAATGGTGTTTCAGAAGCCGAACCCATTTCCCATGAGCATTTACGAGAACGTGGTCTACTCGCTCCGCATCGACGGCGAGCGGAGCCGTGGCGTGCTCGACGAGGTCTGCGAAGCGAGCCTGCGGGGAGCGGCCCTGTGGGACGAGGTCAAAGACCGGCTCCAGGATAGCGCCCTGGGGTTGTCCGGGGGCCAGCAGCAGCGGCTTTGCATCGCGCGGGCCATCGCCGCGGAGCCCGAGGTGCTGCTGCTCGACGAGCCCTGCTCGGCCCTCGACCCGATCGCCACGGGCAAGGTCGAGGACCTGATCCAGGAGTTGCGCGGCCGCTACTCGGTGCTGATCGTCACGCACAACATGCAACAGGCCAGCCGCACCAGCGACTACACGGCCTTCATGTACCTGGGTCGGCTCATTGAATACGGGCCGACCCCCGACATCTTCACCAAGCCCGTTCTCCGCGAGACCGAGTCCTACGTCACCGGCCGCTTCGGCTGAACGGGGCGATCATGACCAGGCACATCGAGCGTCAGATCGAGACCCTCAAGGAGCGCATCCTGCGGGTCGGCACGCTGGTCGAGGAGGCGATCTCCAAGTCGATCACGGCCCTCATCAACCGCGACCTGGTCCTCGCCCGCCGGGTGATGGCCAACGACGACGAGATCGACCGCATGGAGGTGGAGGTCGAGGAGGAGTGCCTGAAGATCCTGGCGCTCTACCAGCCCGTGGCCACGGACCTGCGGTTCGTGGTCGCCGTGCTCAAGATCAACAACGACCTGGAACGCATGGGAGACCTCGCCAAGAACATCGCCAAGCGGGTGTCCCAGCTGGCGGGGAGCAAGCCTTACGAACTGCCGCCGGAAATCCGCACCATGGCGATGCAGGCCGAGGAGATGGTGAAGGAGTGCCTGGACGCGGTCGTGAAGCGCGACCCGGCGCTGGCCCGGCAGGTTCGCGAGGAGGATGACGTGGTCGACGACGCCCGTCAGAAGGTGCAGCGCCGGGTGATGCAGGCGATCAAGGACGACCCGGACAGCGTCGAGAACCTGCTCCGAATCAACTCGGTGTCGAAGCACATCGAGCGGATCGCCGACATGGCGACCAACATCGCGGAGGACGTGGTGTACATGGTGGAGGGCGACATTGTCCGCCACCGGGCTGAGAGTTGACTTCACGGCCCCTGCGACCGCATGGTAGCCTCTCTGGGCCGTGTTCCCGGGGGTAGCGTCTCCCGGAATGCTCCCGAGGAGATTCCATGAGCCAGCTTGCAGCCCGCTCGTCGCTTCTTTCCGTCACTCTCGCCGTCCTGATGATGGCGTTCTCGATGGCGACGGCGGGAGCTGAGGATCCCGTGCTCGTCTCGGTCACCGGCCCTCTGGTGGGCAAGGTCGGCGAGCGGGTGTCCTTCGAGGTCGAGTTGGTGAACCGGTCCGGCAAGCCGCTCCAGCAGTTGCGCGTCATCGACTACTTCGACGCCGGCTTTCACCATGACGCATCGAAGAGCCCCATCGAGCAGAAGGGAACCATCGACCTGGCTCCCGGCACGGCGCGGCGGCTGACGCTCGATTTCCTGCTCGACGAGCCCGGGCGGCAGTGTCACCGCGTGGAGATTCTCGACCAGTCGCACGTCTTCGTGGGGGGCGCCACCCATTGCGTGGAGGTCACGCCCGCGGTGGCGGTGGCGCCACGACAGGCCCCGGTGACGGCGCCGCCGGCTCCGGTGCCGCCCGCCACGCTGGTGCCGGCGCCCGCAAGCGCGGCCGCCGCGACCGTCACCGTGCCGGCGGCAGCGTTGGAACTCGATCTCGTGGGTCCGGCCGAGTCGCTCTCGGGGGGCGTGGTCGAGTGCGTGGCCACGGTCAAGAACACCGGTCCTGCGGCGTCGGGGCCGACGTCGTTGCAATTCTCCTGGGACGACTTGCTCACTCCGCTGGAGGCCTCCGACGGCTACAGCCTCGTGGCCTCACGGGTATCGTGGAACCTGCCCGCGATCGAACCCGGCGGGCAACTGAAGCGGCAAATCAATTTGCGATCCCAGGCTCCGGCCAACGCGTTCCGCGACTCCCCGCCCGGCCGCACCTGCATCCGCGCCGTGCTCAACGGGCTGGCGGGTGGCGCGATGGTGGCCGACGAGGTCTGCGTGCTCGTCACCTCCACGACTCCGCGGCCCCGGGTCCGGTCCCCGTCGGAGGCCGGATTGAGGCTCTCGCTCGCGGACCTCGACGACCCGGTACGGGTCGGCGGTGCCACGACGCTCGTGTGCACCGTCAGCAACGGCGGCACGGCGGCGTCGGGACGGCTGGATCTCGTGCTTGTGCTTCCCGATCAGGCCCGCATCGTCGGTGACCCGAGTCCTGCCCGGGTCCGCGTGGAGGATGCCAGGGTGTCGTTCGAATCGATCCAGGGAATCCCACCTGGCGGGCAGCAGACGTTCGAAATCACCTACCGACTGCCTGCCGGTGGCGTCGGCAAGGCGACCGCGATCCTCACCGGCGCCGAACTCGACGGCTCCTTGGAACGCGGCTGTCAGACCACCTTCCTGGAGCCCTGAATCCGCTCCGTTCAGCCTCACGACCGTCAGCATCGGCACGATCCGCCACCCACGCCAAGCCACGGGGCGGTTCCCGCCGATGACGACGAGCGGAGGCAGGCATGCTCGTGGTCGCATCGAACTGGGGGCTCTCCGATGGCAGGCTCGTCAGTCGGCCGGCCGGAGGATGTGGCTGGCTTCTGGCGGCGATCCACCGGGCTGTGATGCGGGCAGGCTTCCGTCGCGATGGAAGCTATCGACCCGTCGACGGCGTCGACTTGGTGTTGGCAGGTGATACCTTCGAGTGGCTGGTGACCGATGCCTGGTGCGGCCCCGTTCGGCCCTGGCAGGCGGGCCGAGGGGCCCGCGCCGCGCGGTTGGCGGTCGCGACCCGGACGCTCTGGGCGGCACGCAGGGTGATGGGGCGTCTCGCCCGCTGGGTGCGCTGCGGACTGACCGTGGCGGCTGCCGACGGTCGTGGCCGGCCTGACTGGGCCGCTCGCTGCACCGTGCCGGCGCGGGTCACGCTGCTTGCCGGTGACCGTGACGTGTGGCTGCCCGAGGTGGCGGTGCCGACTTTGCGGCATCCATTCGCCGCCGGACTCCGCTGGTCGGACGGTGCACTCACGGTGCGGCACGGTCACGACCTCGATCCCACCTGCCACATCGAGTCGGGTTTGGCGGCGGACTCGTACGGGCGGCCGCCAACGCTTGCAGAGAGTGTGGCGGTTGATTTGGTCGCGCCGTTCGCCGTGGCCATGCGGGCGCGGGAGACGACGTGGCGGGCCGCCCGGCCGCTGATCCGCCTGCTGGCGGCGAGCCGGTTGGTCGACATGCCGTTCAGGCTGGCGGGGTGGGCGGCGACAGTCGTCGAGCGGGACGAAACGGACGTTCTCAAGGGCTCGATCGAGCCCGCCTGGCGACGGGCCGTGGATGCCTGGGTGGAAGCCGCCGGGCGCACAACGCCGACTTGTGCCGTGGAGTTCGACTCCGTCGAGGCAGTGGCGCAGGTGCTTCGTGCGGCGTTGGCTTGCACTGGAGATGCCGGTGCAGCGGCCGTGGGACGGCGTCTGGCCGCGGCCTCTGGCCATGGTCCCGGCACGCATGTCCTTGGACACCACTCGTGGGATCTCGCTCCCCAGGTTGACGGGAGGGGCGGCCGGGATCCCGTGGCGGCGGCGCACCGCACCCTGGCGGGCGACCACCAGGCAGCGGTCGTGCTTCGCAGCGATGGTGGCCGGCTTTACTGGGAACGGCTGGAGTCGGCGGCCGGCGGCCCGGCCGTGGTCACGATCGACAGGCCCCAGGCCAGTTGCCCCGTTGGCGGCCGGGTCGTCGACGCGGCATGATGAACGGTCGTCGAGTCCGCGCCCGGAGATGCCGGTCCCATGCCCAGCGTTCGCACCGCCGTCGATCCATCCCAGCCCGGCATCGTGGAGATTCGTACCACGTTCGCCTCGCGCGGCGCCGCGGAGGCGTGCTCGGCGCGTCTGGTGGCCGAGCGGCTGGCAGCCTGCGTACAGATCGACGGCCCGCTGCGCAGCACGTACGCCTGGAACGGGGCGATCGAGTCCGCCGAGGAGTGGCGGTGCACCTGCAAGACGACGGTGGCCGGCGAGGCCGCCTGCCTGCGTGGAATCGCCGCACTGCACGATTACGAGAACCCGGAACTGATCGTGATGCGGGTGTCGGCCTCGCCGGCCTACGCCGCGTGGGTGCGCAGCCACGTCGATGGCCGCTGAATCGACGCTGCCGGCAGCGCGGAGATCGGAAGCATGCAGCCTGACGATTCCTACGCCTTCGAGATCACGCTGCATGCCCATCCGGCGAACGGTCGGCCCGGAGGCACGCATGCCGACGCCTGGGGCAGATGGCCGGTCGTGGATGTGCCGCACGATTCCCTGGCCGAGCCGATGGCAGTCAATTTCGAGGCGGCGTTGGCCGCTCTTGCCGCCCTGGAACGGCTGTACGTGGAGCCGGACGGTTCGTTCGTGTGGACGAGCCAGCGAGAGGCGACATGGTGGCAGGTGGATGGCAATGCGGTCGAGAAGGCAGGGCGCGTTCTCCTGGTGGACCTGAAGGGAAGTTGTCCCGCCGCCGAATTCGACCGCCTGTTGGGGGCCTTTGGCTGGCCCGCCCAGCCCATGCTCATGCAGTTGACGCGGGCGGCGGTGTTCCTCGACGAGCGGACGGTCCGTCGGCATGCCATTGCCCGGGGTCTTGCCGGGGATGGGAAAACCCTGCGGCCGGCCTGAACGTCGGGTGGTGACAGTTTTTCCGCCCCGGACGCCCAGGCAGGGGCTGGGGCCCTCGAATCGGTCGATACCTTCGAAGCAGTCGGTTGGTGCCACGAAAAAAGGGATCGTCATGACGGGCCGTGACCACGGGCGAACGGTTGGGGGACGCGGATTGATGGTGGCCGTGCTGGCCGGGCTGGCCTGGAGCCCCTTGGCGGCCCAGCCCAGCGTCGATAGTGTGCCGGCGCAAGCCGTCTATGGCGCCGGCGTCCATTCCTTTTTTGCGGGACAACTCGGCCGGAGTTACGACGACCTCACGAACGCGATCGAGGCCGGCTCTCTTGACCCGCGGGTCTATTACTTCCGCGGGCTGGCGGCCCTGCGCATGGGCCGTACCGACGAGGCCGAGGCGGACTTTACCAAGGGGGCGGAATTGGAGGCCGATCCCCAGCGGTTGATGGTGGTGGACGTGGCCCGATCGTTGGAACGCGTGCAGGGCCCCGACCGCCTGCAGCTCGAACGACACCGGACGCGGGCCCGCCTGGTGAGCCAACAGCAAAACCGCCGTGCCAGCCAGCGGCGATACCTGGAAACCCAGGATGCCCAGGAAGAGGTGCAGCGCAGGACACCGGGCCAGGAAAGTCGGATTCGCGAACAGATCGACCAATTCCAGGAGGGTGAACCGGCCGGGGGCGAGCCGCCGGCTGAGCTTCCGCCCTTGACGGACCCGCGGGAGAATCCGAACCCGCCGCCCATGAACGAGCCCGCCGAGCGGGTGCCAGCCGATCCTGCGGCCGAAGAACCGGTTGCTGATGAGCCTGTCGAGCGGATGCCGGCTGATTCCGGTCCGGAAGACCGCGGCACCGAGCCCGCGACGGAAGAGCCGGTGGCAGACGAACCGGTGCGGCAACCGGCCGACGAGCCGGTCGAGGAGATGAAGGACGATCAGGGCTCCGATGCCGGCAGTGGAGATGCGGCCGACCTGCCCGCGGAGCGCGATGCCGAGCCGGCGATGGAAGACAAGGACGGTCTCGGGGAAGGCGAGCCCTTCAGCCCTTGATCGCGGGTATCAGGCTGGCGTCCTGCGGACACCGCCCCAGGCCGTCAGCAGCCAGCCCGCGATGAGCAGCGTGCCGCCGATCGGCACGATCGCACCCAGGATTTTCACTCCCGTCAGCGCCAGGGCCGCCAGACAGCCGCTGAACACGAGCGTCCCGGCCATGAAGCAGACCGCCGCGGCGGCGATCGTCCCCGCGAGCCACGGTCGCAACGCCGCGAGGATTCCCAGGGCCACGAGCGCCAACGCGTGGTACATGCCGTAGCGGGCCGCGGTTTCCCAGTTGGCCGCCTGGCCATTCGCCTCGAGAACGTGCTTCAGTCCGTGGGCGCCGAACGCGCCCCCCGCGACCGCGGTGGCCCCGAGCAACGCGCCGGCGACGATGCAGCATCGCGTCAGCGTCGCACCCCCGGCCTGACCGAGGACGCCGTCCGGGCGGCGCAGCGTCATCGATCCTCCCTCACGGCTTGTTCGTGCCCAGGAGCTTCTCCTCTTCCTCCTCCTGGATGATGATCCGCGGTGTCACCATCAGCATCAGGCTGTCGGTCGTCCGGCCCAGGCCCACGTTCTTGAAGAGCCGGTTGATGTAGGGAATCTTGGACAGGATCGGGACGCCGAACTCGTTGCGGCCCTCGCGCAGCCGCTTGATGCCGCCCAGCAGCACCGTGCCGCCGTCGGGCACGCTCACGGTCGTCGTCACGGTCGTGAAGACGAACTCCGGAAGCTGGATCGTCGTGCCGTTGGACTGCAGTTCGAGTTCGCCGGCGCGCGCCGAGTTGCCGTTCAGCCCGGCAAAACCATTCGCGCCCGGAGCCCCGACGTTCACGCCCGACTGCTGGTCGCTACTCTTCGACTTCGTCGACCGGGAGCCCTCGAATTGGAACTCCTCCACCTTGCCGATCTGCGAGAAGAATGGCACCAGCGTGAGTCGCACGAAGCGCCGGTCGTTCGACACGACCGCCTGCACGTTCACCGCCGTGCCCTCGTTGAGCACGGTGATCACCGGCTGCTGGGCGGCCGCGAAGTCGCCCACCACCGGCACGACCGCGGTCACGAAAGGCCGCTGCCGGGTGTCCGACACGTAGGCCTGTTGTCCGTTGAAGAGCGTCACCTTCGGGGCCTGCATGACGTTCGAACGGGTGTTGCCCTGGGCGGCCTGGATGAGAAAGTAGGCCTCGATGTCGGAAAGGATCGCGAACCCGAAGTTGGCCGCCGACGTCGCCGGATCGGGCAGGCCCGGCAGCGACGGCACGGTGGCGCTGCCGAAGCTGTTTTGCCGGAACGGGATCGAGAAGAAACTCTGCCCCGGCACGCCGGCGCGGTTCACACCGGCACCGGGGGCCGGGCTCACCCCGGGCCCCAGGGCCACGCCGGGGTTGCCGGCGTTGTCGAGGCCGATCAGCTGCGTGGGGCCGCCGGGTGACCCGCGGATGCCGTAAGTGACCGGGTTGCGCGAACTGTTGTTCTGCGTGGGGACGGCCGTCATGTTGAGCGGCTGCCGCGAGGTCGACTGGATGTTGAAGTCGAAGTCGACGCCGATGCGTTCGAAGAAGGTGTCGTTGAGGGTGATGAAGCGCACCTCGATCGTGACCTGCAAATCCTGCAGCCGGCGCAACTGCTCGAGCAGGTCGGCGAGTTTCTCGTGCACTTCCTGGGTCTGATTCACCACCAGGCTGAGGTTCGTCTCGAACGGCTTGATGGCGCCCCTGCCGCCGATCACGTCCCATGTTTCCGGGGCGATGGTGCTCTGGATGAGGTCGATGAGCGACTGGAAATCCGTCTGCCGGCCGCCGGCACCCGGCGACCCGAAGGGAATGGCCGGTGCGGTGCCTGAGGCGGGGGCGTTGTTGCCGCGCGGCGGAACCTGGGCCAGCGAAGCGGCGTCGAGCGAGCCGTCGCCGGCGGCCGCCGGTCTGGCCAACGGGTTGACGCCGACGGGCGGCGGTCCGACTTCCACCGACAAGGCGTTGCGCTGGGCGGCCTGCGAGTATCCGTCCCGCAGGGCACCGGTGATGCCCAGGCCGTCGGACGTGAAGTTCGGGATCGGTAGGACCAGGTCGGCGACCGGGTAGGTCACGGCATAGACGTCACCCATCACGAGCCGGGGGCTCGTAATCTTCAGCACCTCGTCCTTGACCACGTAGCCCAGGTGCAGCGGCTCGAGGAGCAGCTTGAGGGCGCTCTTCAGGGAGATCGGCTGGTCGAGGGACAGCGTGACGGGCGTGTCGCTGCGCACGGCTTCCTGTTCGAGCCCCACCAGGTCGAGGTGGATGGCCACGTCGGCCTGCGTCGCCAGGGCGTCGATCACCGTCGCCAGAGGCTGGTTGCGGTAGGCCGGCTTGACCTTCGTGTCGAGCTTCTTGTGGATGGCGACCTCGGCAGCGCTGACCCGTGCCCCTCCTTCCAGGAGCTTCTTGCGGTCGCGGGTCAGGACATCCCACTCCTTGACCTCCGGAAAGGCGATCGGTCCGGCGAAGGGCCGCCCCGAGCGGTCGATGTCCTCGACGACGTCGAGGAAGCCGTCGTTCTGCTGGCCCTCGATGGTCCTCTGGGTGTCGATGCGGCGGATCACGCGGCTCTGCGCCAGCAGCTGTCGCACCACCGGATTGTCCGGCGCCAGCTGGCCAGCCTTTTTGGCGATCGCCTCGGCTTCCGCGAACCGCTGGGTGTCGATGAGGGAGTTGTATTCCTCGACGAGCATCGCGATGCGTTGATCGACCTCGACCTTTTGGGCCCGCTCCCGGTCGATCTGGGCCTCGACCTTGTCGTTCTGCCGCTCGAGGGCCAGCTCCGCCCGGCGTTTCCCGGTGGACTCCTCGATGTCGCGGCGCGTGCGCTCGATGCGCCGCAGCAACTGGGCGCGGGTCTCGGGCGGCAGGGGCTGCTTCCCCAGGCCCGCCGCGACTTCGTCGAGCAGGGCGAGGGCATCGGACGGCGATCGTTGGGCGAGCCGCTTGGCCTCCAGCTGGCGAGCCGCGACCTCGGCGGAGGCCCGGGCCACGAGCAGCGTGTCAGGCACGCCGCCTGCGTCGGCCGCCGGACCGTTCTCGCGCGGCTCCTGGGCCGTCCGGCCCTGGGTCGCCGACTGTTCGATGGCCTCCTGGATCAGCCGCCGCGCCGCGTCGGCATCGGTGCTGGCCGCCTCGGGCGCGGGCAACTCCTCGGCATGCGTCAGGCCGCAGAGCACGGCTGCCGCCAGCGTCCAGGCCACGACGGCGAGGCGGCCCATGGCGATCGCACGCTGCCTGTCGTGGCTGCAGCGAGAATCCTGGCGCCGGGCGAATGGATGTGGCATGGGTTGCAAATCCTGTGCAGAAGGCTCCGTTGGGGCGGGAGAAATACCGGCCGGGCGAGCTGTGGGTCAAGACCACGTCCCTCGTGGAAGTGCCGGCTGGGTAGGGGGCTTCCGCAAGACCGGCAAGCCGGGGGCAGTTGCGGATGCGGCCGTTCAGAGACGGTCGCCGTCAGGGGGCCGGGGAGGTGGCAGCCCGTTGCCGGGCGGCCGCTTTTTCCACGGTGTCGAGCAGTTGATCGATGCGAAACGGCTTGAAGAGCACGAGATCGATGCCCGCCTGTCGCGCCTTGACGATCGAGTGGCCGGGGTCATAACCGAACCCCGTCATGAGCACCAAAGGAACCGGGTCGATGAGTTCCTTGAGCCGCAGCAGCAACTGATATCCGCTCATGTCGGGAAGGCGTATGTCGGCGATGATCACGTCGTACGCGTCGCCGCCGCCGGAACGCACCATGGAGCCGGCCTCCGCACCATCCCGCGCCGTCTCCACGATGCAGCCCGACTTCTCCAGCAGTGCGTGGGCGGCCGCCCGCACCTGGTCATCGGAGTCGACGACCAGCACGCGCCGGCCCGCGAGGGCGGAGCGCCGCTCGCCAGGGCGACGCTGGGCGTGGGCGGCGCTGGGCGCCATCTTTTCGCCAACCCGCTGGATCACCAGCTTGATGTCCCGGGCGTTTCGCAGGATGCGGTGCAGTCGCTCCACCACGTCGGCATCATGGCCGATGTAGCGCTCCATGACGTTGACGGCGTCATTGAGAATGTCGTCGACGGGCAGGGCCACCGCACCGTGGATGGCCTCGATGCTCTCGGCGGCGGTCGACGCCTTCTCGGCGACGAGCAGTTCCAGGGTGTTCAACGCCGCGGCAACGTCCCGCGAAAAGATCTCCAGGAACTGGAGGTCGGTGCCGTCGAAACCGCCCGGCTCCGGACTCTCCACGTTGAACGTGCCGATCACCTGGTCGTGGAGCATGAGCGGCACCGTGATGGAGCTTTTCGCCCCCTTGCAGCCCTCCAGGTAGAGCGGGTCCTTGGTGGTGTCGGTGCAGCAGTAACCGCGGCCCGTCGCCGCCACGTAGCCGGTGACGCCGTTGTGCTCCTGACGGGCGTAGAGGATGCGGGCTTCAGCCTCGGGCTGCATGCCCTCTGCGAGCAGCGGCTCGAGGCGGCCCGTCTGGCGGTCGAGGAGGCGGATTTCCAGCACGTCGAACTGCAGCAGGTCCTTCGAGTAGTGGATGATGTTGCTCTTGAGGAGCTCGATTCGCTCGGCAACCGTCATGTCGGCGAGTTCCGCCGGCGTCAGGTCGGCGAGTTTTTGTCCGGCAGCGTGGATCGCGGCACGCTTTTGCTGCTCGAGGATCGTGTGGGTGACGTCGCGCACGGTCATCACCGCGCGCGATGCGGAGGCCGACCCGGGCGTGTCTGCCCGAAACGCGGACGAAGCCTGGATCGCGAAGAAACGGTTGCCGGAACCGCGCAGCGTGCCGCAGCACCCGCGCCCGGCGACCAGCGCCTCGCGGATCGCGTCGAGTTCGCCGGCGGTCACCCCGGAGTCGGCCGGAGCCATTCCCAACGCGGCGAAAAAATCACGGCCGCACGGCTCGCCGCCGCACCATTCGGCCAGCCGGCCGTTGGCCCAACCGATCGTTGCGCCGTTCTCGAGGATGGCGACACCGTCGGGCAGATGCTCGACGATGTCGCGATCCGGCGATGACGCCCGGGTCGCGTCGGCCATGCCGTCCGGATGCTCCGCCACCAACCACCCTCCGTAGCCGTCACGATACTCTCACGGAAAGTATAAATTCGTGCAGCGAGGCCGCCAAATCAGCCGGCGCCGTTGTCGTCGCCGGCGCCGCACCTATACTCCCTTCGGCTGCGGAGCGGTCAGCGAACGGTCCACGGACACCCCGCCTCCCGGCCGCCGCAGCCATTCGTCCCGAGGGTGATCGTGAGCGATTCCTCCGCATCGTTCCTGGAACGTCATCAGTTCCTGATCTACCGCCTGTTCTCCCTGGCGGGGCTCGTTCCAGTGGGGGCGTTCCTCGTCGTCCACCTGCTCACGAACGCCTCGGTTCTTGCCGGTGCCGGCACGTTTCAGTCGCGGGTGGACATGATCCACTCCCTGGGGCCGCTGCTGGTGCCGATCGAGTGGGCCTTCATCTTCCTGCCCATGCTGTTCCACGCGGCGGTGGGCTTCGTGATCATCGCGAACGGTCTCCCCAACGTCGGGTCCTACACGTACGTGGGAAACGTCCGATACACCTTGCAGCGGGTCACGGGCATGATCGCCTTCGCGTTCATCATCTGGCACGTCGCGCAGTTGCACTGGATGGGGAAGCCGCTCGGGGGCGGGCAGTTCGACCCGCATCGGGCGGCCAGTTCCGCCGCCGCCGCCCTGCAGCACCCGCTGGTGGCGATCCTCTACGCGGTCGGCGTTTTGGCGACGGTGTTCCACTTCGCCAACGGACTCTGGACGCTGGGCATCACCTGGGGGCTGTGGACGAGCCCGGCGGCCATGCGCCGCGCCAACGCCGTGAGCGTCGTGATGGGCCTGGCGCTGGCGGTGGCCGGCTTGGGTTCGTTGGCCGGCATGCTCACGCTCGACCGCCCCGCAGCGCAGGCGGAGGAGGAGCGGATGGAAAAGCGGAGGCTGCAGTTCGATCCCGCGGCAGTCGGGTCTCCGGAACCGGCCCCGCACACCGGAGTCTGAACGCCATGGCGCAACCCAGGGTCCTCGTGGTCGGCGGCGGTCTGGCTGGTTTGGCGGCGACGATGCGGCTCGCGGAGCTCGGCATCGACGTCGACCTGATGAGCCTCGTGCCCGTGAAGCGGTCGCACAGCGTCTGCGCCCAGGGCGGCATCAACAGCGTCAACGCCCTGACCCGGCAGCAGGGTGACAGCGAGTGGAAGCACCTCGACGACACCGTGTACGGGGGCGACTTTCTCCAGCATCAACCTCCGGTCAAGGAGATGACCGATTGGGGGCCGCGGATCATAGACCTGATGGACCGCCTCGGCGTGCCATTCAACCGCACCTCGGAGGGCTTCCGAGACCAGCGGCGTTTCGGCGGGACGCTCTACAAGCGCACCGCGTTCGCCGGGGCCACGACGGGACAGCAGTTGCTCTACGCCCTCGATGAGCAGGTCCGCCGCTGCGAGGTGGAGGGCAGGGTCAAGAAGTGGGAGTTCTGGGACTTTCTCGCGCCCGTCCTCGATGAGTCGGGTCGCTGCCGCGGGGCCGTCTGCCAAGACATGGTGACGATGCAGTTTCGGGCCTTTCCGGCGGATGCCGTGGTGCTGGCCACCGGCGGCAACGGTCTGATCTACGGCCGCTCCACGATGTCGATGGTCTGCACGGGCAGTGCCGTGAGCCGCGCGTACCGGGCCGGCGCCTGGTATGGCAACGGCGAGTTCATCCAGGTCCATCCCACCGCCATCCCGGGCGCCGACAAGCTGCGGCTGATGAGCGAAAGTGCCCGCGGCGAAGGGGGCAGGGTGTGGGTACCGCGGAAACCCCAGGATGCCCGTGATCCCCGCCAGATTCCCGAGGCCGAACGCTGCTATTTCCTCGAGGAGCGGTATCCGAAGTACGGCAACCTCGTGCCCCGCGATATCGCCACGCGGGAGATTTTCGACGTCTGCACGACCGACGGCCTTTCCGTCGAGAAGGACCGGCTTTGCGTGTACCTCGACCTCACGCACATTCCGCGTGAGACGCTCGACCGCAAGCTGGGCGGCATCCTGGAGATCTACGAGAAGTTCCAGGGCGTCGATCCCAGGTCCGTGCCCATGAAAATCTTCCCCGCGGTCCACTACTCGATGGGCGGCCTGTGGGTCGACTACGAGCGGAGTAGCTCGGGCGGGATGGTGGAAGGGGCCGTCCGGAATCAGCAGACGAGCATCCCGGGGCTGTACGCCATCGGGGAGTGCGACTATCAGTATCACGGTGCCAACCGCCTGGGAGCCAACTCCCTCTTGTCCTGCATCTTCAGCGGGTTGTTCGTGGCCCCCACGTTGGCAGCCGTGGCGGGCTCGGCAGCCAAGTCCGCGGACACGCAGGGGCGTCTCTTCGAAGCGGAGTTGCGCCGCCAGGAGGACCGGCATCGGGCCCTGCTGGCCCGGTCGAGCGGCAGCGAGAATCCCTACGACCTCCACCAGCAACTCGGCAACCTCATGACCCGCACGGCCACGGTGGTTCGCCGCAATGAACAGCTGGCGGCCGCCTACGACGAGGTGTGCGGCATGGAGGAACGCTGGACGCGGTGCGCCGTGTCGGACACCGGGAACTGGACCAATCAGAACGTCGTGTTCACGAAGGCTCTGGGGGACATGTTTCCGATCGCCAAGCTGATCCTCAAGGGGGCGTTGTTGCGCGACGAGTGCCGGGGTGCCCACTTCAAACCCGATTTCGCCATGCCGGGCCTCGCCGCCACGGACGCCGTCGGCAAGCGCCGCGAGGCGGAGCAGTGGTGCGACCGTTTCGAGGCCAACACGCGACGCTGGCTGAAGTCGACGATCGCCAGCTGTGGTGCCGATGGTAGCCCCGAGATCAGCTATCAGGACATCGACACCTCGCTGATCCCGCCGCGGCCGCGTCTCTACGGGCTGGTGGGGGCCGAGGCGATCGAGGAGGTGTGGAAGGAGCGTCAGTCTGCGGTGACCGAGACCCGCGAAGCGGCGGTCGCCAGCACCTGACACGTTGCGGGACAGGGAGAACCAACCATGATCAAGGCAGTGCACGCCCACGACGAGACCGCCTCGCACGACCACGGTCAGGCGCCGGCAACGCGCATGGTGCGTGTGCGGGTGCTGCGCCAGGACGTCGCCGGTGGCGAAAGTTACTGGGAGCGGTTCGAGGTTCCCTATGAGCCGAACATGAACGTGATCAGCGTGCTGCAGAAGATCGCGGCCCGGGCGCGGTCTCGGGACGGCCGCCGGGTGGCCCCCGTGGCCTGGGACTGCTCCTGCCTCGAGGAAGTGTGCGGCTCCTGCACGATGCTCATCAACGGCCGCACCCGGATGGCCTGTTCGGCACTCGTCGACCGGCTGGTCGAGGAGAATGGCGAGGAGATCGAACTGCGGCCGATGTCGAAGTTCCCCGTGGTCCGCGACCTGGTGGTCGACCGGCAGCGGCTGTTCCGCTCGCTGGAGAGGGTCAAGGCCTGGGTGCCCGTGGACGGTTCCTACGACCACGGCCCCGGACCCAGGATCTCGCCCGAGGAGCAGGAGGACGCCTACCCGCTTGCCGAGTGCATCAGTTGTGGCTGCTGCCTGGAGGCCTGCCCGCAGTTCACCAAACTCGAGGTCGTGCGCCGCGAGGATGAGTCGGAGGAGGAGTTCGAGAAGCGCCGCCGTGCGGCATTCGACACGGGTTTCGTGGGCGCCCACGCGATCAGTCAGGCGATGCTCTTCAACAGTCATCCAACGGGGAGAATGATCGCCGACGAGCGGCTTCAGGCATTGACGGCCCAGGGCGGCATCCAGATGTGCGGCAACGCCCAGAATTGCGTGGCCGTGTGCCCCAAGCGCATTCCCCTGACACGGTCGATCGCCCGGGCCGGCCGTGCCGCGACGATGTGGGCGATCCGCAAACTGTTCGATCGCTGACGGCGAGGCCGGCCGGAGCGTGGCCCGCTCCCGCGTCAAACCGGGTCCTGGTCGCCGATTTCAACCATCCGCACCGGGCGGCTTGGACGCGACGCCCCGGACGTGGTACTGTCCACAGAGACATGGGGCGACCTCGGAACAGCGTCGCCAGCGGAGTCGCGCGAATCGACGGGCACCGGATGCCCGAAACGAACGCACGGCCGGGAACGTGAGGACGCACGAGGGCTACGAGTGTTCAGGGACAACAGGGGCAGACGCCCGGCGGAGTCGGGCAGGCCGGCTACCACGCACGACAGCAGCGAATCACAAGATTTTCCGTCCAGGGGCGAACCGCCGGCGCCGCAGCGCATGGAGGGCACGGCGGCAGCCGACTTCCGTAGCCTGGGGCTGTCGCCGGCCACGCTTTCAGCCGTCGATCAGGCGGGGTACACGGTTCCCACGCCTGTGCAGGCGGGGCTGATCCCGCGGGCGCTGGCAGGCGTTGACGTGCTCGGGCAGGCGCGCACGGGTACCGGGAAGACCGCGTCTTTCGTGCTTCCGATCCTGGAGCGGATGGCGCAGCCGGGACGAACGGGCGGTCCCCGGGCGCTGGTGCTCGTGCCCACCCGTGAACTGGCGGTTCAGGTCAAGGACGAGTTCGAAAAGTTGGCCCACGGTTCCCGCATCCAATGCGTGGCCGTGTACGGGGGCAAGCCGATCAAGGGGCAGATCGACAAGTTGGCGAGGCATCCCGCGGTGGTCGTGGGCACGCCGGGCCGCGTGCTCGATCACATGAGCCGGGGCACGATCTCGTTCTCCGCGCTCGACATCGTCACGCTCGACGAAGCCGACCGGATGCTGGACATCGGCTTTCGCCCCGACATCGAAAAGATCCTGCGTCGCTGCCCGGAAAGCCGGCAGACGCTGCTGCTTTCGGCCACGGTGCCGCCGGCCGTGCACAGATTGGCCACCCGCTACATGCGGGATCCCGAGATCCTCGACTTCTCCACCAATGAACTGGCCGTGGAGACGATCGAGCAGCGATATTTCACCGTCGATCCGACGCGAAAATTCGATCTCCTGGAGCGGCTTCTGGAGCGGGAAAAGCCCAGGCAGGTGATCGTGTTCTGCCGCACGAAGCGCGGCACCGACAAGATTCACGAGAAACTGGCGAGGCGGCGGTCGCGTCAACCCGGCGAGGTGGCCTGCATCCACGGCGATCTGGCCCAAAACGTCCGTGATCGTGTGATGCGGCAGTTCCGCGACGGCAGCACGAAGATTCTCGTGGCCACCGACGTGGTCGGCCGCGGCATCGACGTGTCGAGCGTGTCCCACATCATCAACTACGACATCCCCGAGTTCTGCGACGACTACGTGCACCGTGTCGGCCGCACGGGCCGCATGGGCCGCGAGGGCATTGCCTTCACGTTCGTGAGTCCCGAGGAGGGTTCGCAGCTGACCAACATCGAGATGCGGATCGAGCGGCTTCTGGCCCGGGACGAAATCGAGGGTTTCGAAGCCTTCGACCGGCGTCCCGGCCCCGCTCCGGTGGAGGCGGTGCCCACGGGAGGTTTCACCCGGAAGACGCCGACCGTCGAGCAGACGACCGAACCCGCGGCCGAACCTGCGGCGGCCACGGACCAGCCCAAGCGGCCTCCGGCGGCATCGCTGCTGGGCAAGGGCCGAGGTCCCAAGCGGTTCCGCAGGGCGCTGTAGCGTCGGACCGCAGCGAGATATGCCATGGATGGACGGCCGGCCCGAGCCCTGCGACAGCGGCTGCAGAGTCTGGCCGCCGCGGGAGTGAAGCAGGTGCCCAAGGCCGGCAGTCACGCCGCACCGGTCCGGCTGTCCGACACCGCCTCTACAGCCGCCGACGTGTCCGCTGCCGCGGCCAGCACAGCCGATCAGCTTGCCGTCCTGCGCGACGAGGTGGCCTCGTGCAGTCGCTGCAGTGAACTCGCGGCCGGTCGCACCCACACCGTGTTCGGGACCGGTCCCGCGGACGCTCGGCTCTGTTTCTTCGGCGAGGCGCCAGGGGCCGACGAGGATGCCTCCGGCGAGCCCTTCGTGGGCAGAGCCGGTCAACTGCTCACGAAGATCATCGAGGCGTGCACGTTGAAGCGTGAGGACGTGTACATCCTCAACGTCCTCAAATGCCGGCCCCCGGGCAACCGGGCTCCCCTGCCCGGCGAGGTGGCAAACTGCCGCACGTTCTTCGAGCGTCAGTTCCAGGTCATCGCTCCGCAGTTCATCTGCTGCCTGGGGACTTCGGCGGCGCAGGCCCTGCTGGAAACGACTGAGCCGATCGGGAAGTTGCGGGGCCGCTGGTTCACGTACGGATCCGCCCGGGTGCTCTGCACCTACCACCCGTCCTACCTGCTGCGGAATCCGGCCGCCAAACGCGATGTCTGGGACGACATGAAGCTGTTGATGGCCGAGATGGGCGTGAATCCCTAGGCCGGTCCCCCTGCCCATTGTCCGGCCAGCGTGTGGATTTGCTGAAGAATTCGGTCGTGCCGATCCGATCATCTGGAGGGGTCTTGGGGGTGGGGA
>Ga0315900_10002545_pt1 | contig 27662 bp, 21 predicted proteins | sample LakEriMetagenome_FD_203521 | JGI IMG/M metagenome (GOLD analysis project Ga0315900, IMG submission 203521) | Freshwater fungal communities from buoy surface, Lake Erie, Ohio, United States - Buoy 12 MA114 | ecosystem: Environmental > Aquatic > Freshwater > Lake > Lake biofilm | place: USA: Lake...
CGGCCGAAGATCGTGAGCGGGGCCACGAAGGCCCGCACGGCGGGAAAACAGGCGGCCCACACGCCCAGCGGCACGCCGACGAGCCCGGCGAGCCCGAAGCCGAACACGACCCGCCTGAGCGTCACGAGCGTGTTGGCCACGAGCCGGCGCTCGCCGAAGGCGGCCGGCACCGCGGAAAGCGTCTCCGCAGGGCTCGGCAGCGTGGCAGGGCTGATGAACCGGCTCTCCGCTTCACCGGCCGTGGCCACGAACCACAGGGCCGCCACGCTCGCCACGCACGTCAGCCCCCAGAGGAAGGTCGTGCCCGGCCCGGCCACGCCGCGGAGCGGCCGGGCCGGAACCGACGACGGCGCCGGGGCGGTCGCGGGCGTCATTCCTTCTCCGCTGCGTAGACCTTGATCTCCACCCGCCGGTTGAGCGCGTGGTTGTCGGGGTGGTCGTCATCCGCCGGTCGGTCCCAGCCGAGGCCGTCGACGGCGAAGCGGTTGTCATCGAACTTGAACTTGCCGACGAGGGCGTCTTTCACGGACCGGGCCCGCTGCAGCGAAAGCTCGCGGACCATCGCCGCGGGCACGGCCCCCCGCATCGAGGCGTCGGTATGCCCCTCGACCACGATCCGGGCGTTGCCGAACTGCTTGGCGAGCATGGCCGCCTCGTCGAGCACCGCGTCCACGCGGGGATCGTAGGGCTCCTCCACGTCCTTGCCGTCGACCTTGCGGATCACCTTCTTCCGCAGGTCGGCGCTGTTGGGGAAGAAGTGGATCACGATCGTGTTGGTGAGGATCTCCTCGTTCTCGGCCCGGATCTGCTGCACCGTCTTCGGCGCCACGGCGGCCGTATACTCGTCCTGCGTCTCGGCGTATTTCGGCTCGGACCCGAGCTTCTGGATCATGGAGAAGTCCATCACCTGATCGAAGGACACGGGGTTGTTCGCGATCGCCCCGATCCGCCTGTAGAGCATGTAGGCCTGTTTCCAGATCCGCTCGAAGTTGGCCGGGTTGTTGCGGTTGAGGAAGAACTGGTAGTTCTCGGCCCAGTTCGTGGAATGGGCGTCGCCGAGCATCGTCAGCGCGTCGGTCGCCGGGATCGCGTACCCGTCGGCCATCAGCTGGGCGACCTGGGTGCGGGCGGTCTCCGCCTTGAGGTCGGTCATGGCGTCGAAGATCCCGCGGACGATGGCCTCGATCTTGTCGGGGTGATCCTTGGCGAAGTCGGCCCGGGCGAACCAGACGTCGGCGATCAGGCGGTTGGCCGTCTGCGTGGTGACGAGCATCCGGTTCCCCTTCGCCTCGGCGAGGTTGTAGATGTCGGGCGCCCAGGAGACGCAGCCGGCGAGGCTCTTGTCGCGGCTGAAGGCCGCCGCCGCCTCGAAGGCCGTGTTGACGTACACCAACTCCACGTCGGCCGGCTGGAGGCCCCCTGCCACGAGCATGTTGAGGGCGAAGAACTGGCTCGGCGAGTTCTGGGCCATGACCAGCTTCTTGCCGGCGAGGTCCTTGACCGTCTTGATCGAGTCGCGGACGACGATCCCGTCGCCGCCGTTGGAGAAGTCGACCTGCTGGTAGACGCGGGGCATGATCCGCGAGTCCTTGGCGAAACTGTCGATGAACAGGGGGAGCATGTCGAGCGTGGCCCAGCCGATGTGCACCTCGCCCGCCGCGTAGGCGTCGCGCATCTGCACGGGATCGTCGATGAGCACGAGCTCCACCTTGAAGGGCTTGCCCCCGGGCGCCTGCCAGACCTTGCCCGGCTTGAAGCCGTTGTTGGCCCGGATGATCGGCGCCCAGCCGGCCCACACGTTGAGGGCGAACTTGACGGTCTCGTCCTGGAGCGGCTTGTAGCCGCTCACGCCCTTGACCGGCGGCAGCCGCTCGGCGGGCTTGAACGTGTATTCCTTGACCGTCGTGGGCACGGAGACGTCGGGCGCCTCGGTCATCCCCTCGGCGCCGCCGCCGGCTGCACCGCCGCCGGCCGGCCCACCGCCAGCCATCGGCCGCTGCCCGCCGGCGGCGCCGGGCCGGCCGAATCCGAGGGGCTCGAGCATGCCGGCCCGCCACGCGGAGAGCCCCACGAGGCCGAGGATCACGGCCCACACTGCCAGCCAGAACGGCGCCTTGGGTTGACCAGCCATATCGAAGCCTCGCAAAAGGAGTGAAGGGTTTAGTCGCGGACGGCGGCGCCGTCCCGGGGCGGCATCAGCCGCGGAAGACGGTCTTGGGCCGCGCCTTGCCGGCCATGTGCAGCGCGTGCATCAGGTCGTACGCCGTGACCTCGCACAGCAGCCGCGTGACCTTCGCGTGGGCCTCGGGCGAGAGCAGCGGCTCGACCTCCTTCATGAGATCGACCACCCGCTTCTCCTGGGCCGCGAGTTCCTTCGATTCGACGACCGCGTCGGAGATGGCGTCGATGAAGGAGTCGAGCTTGCGGGCGTATTCGGCGAGCAGCGGCGCCTCGGTGGCGTCGTCGAACCAGGGGGTCTTGTCTGCGGATGCCTGGGCCATCGTGAGAATCTCCTGCGGGGGTCTGAGAAACGGGCGGGGGCGGTGGGGCCGGCGGTCGTCAACTTCCGATCACTTCGCGGATCGCCGCGAGCCGCTCTTGCAGGTGCGACCGGCCGCCGGGCTGGCCCACCTTCTCCTTCCAACGATCGGGCAGGAACCGCTTCTCCGTGCATTCGAGCACGGCGGCGATCTCCTGCATCTCCTTCTCCAGGCCCTGCGCGGAAGGCATGAAGTCGTCCATCGCGACCTTCAGGTCCTCGGCCGTGATCGTGTCGGGGGCCGGCTGGCCCGCGTCGGCGGCCCGGTCGAGGCCCTTGCGCCGCGCGGCGAGCACGATGCTCTCGATGTCGGCGCCGGACAGGCCCAGCGACAGATCCACCGGCCCCGGCAGGCCGGGCGCCAGCGGCACGCGACACTTCCGCGCCATCGCCGTGAACATGGCGTCCATCTCGGCCTGATCGTGCGGATAGAAGAGCGGGATGTGCACCTCCGCCCTGCCCTGTCGCTTGAGGTCGATCGGCAGCAGGTCGGGACGGCTCGTGAGCAGCATCCACACGATCTTGCCGCGGTAGCGGGTGTCGCCCATCTGCCGGGCGATCATCGAAAACACGCGGGCCGACGTGCCGGAATCCCCCCCCTGGTCTCGGTTGCCGAGGGCCGCATCGGCCTCGTCGATGATCACGACGACGGGCCCGAGGCTGCGGAGCACGTCGAGGGCGTGCTCGAGATTGCCCTCCGTCTCGCCCACGTACTTGCTGCGGAAGTTCTTCAGCACCGCACACGGGATGCCGACCGAGCCGGCATAGCATTCGGCGATGAAACTCTTGCCGGTGCCGACGGGGCCGCAGATCAGGTAACCCATCGGGGCGCTCTCCAGCTGCCCGCGCCGGATCGCCCGGGCATCGGCCTGGAGGCGGTCCTTGGCGGCCTCGTGGCCGGCGACGGCGTCGAGCGTGAGCCGCGGCTGGATGAACTCCACCAGCCCGTGGCACGACCGCTCGATGAGGTCCTTCTTCTTGGCGGCGAACTCGGGGCCGTCGGGCGGGGTGCCCTCGCGGGCGGAGAGGGCGATCACGGCCCGCAGGCTCTCGAGCGTCAGGCCCGCCGAGAGGGCGGCCGCCCGCTTCACAGCGTCGGTCCGCTCCGCCGGCATGCCCGCGGCGGCGGCGGCGGCCAGGGCGAACCGCTCTCGCTCCGCCCCGTCGGGCAGGGGCACGTCGATCGCCGTCACCGCCGGATTCGCGACCAGCCGCGGATGCATCTCTGCGAGCGCGTCGGCGAGCAGCACGACAGCAACGTTCACCCGCCGCAGCAAGGGATTGGTCGCCCATGCCAGGATTCGCACCAGCCGCCCGGCGCCGCCTCGGGCACCGGCCGCGGCGTCGCCCGCGGGAGCCAGATACTGCGCGTAGTCGAGCACCACGGCGATCCGCTTCCGCTGCTCGGGCGGGTCGATGAGGTTTCGTTCCAGGATCGCGTCGATCGCGGCGATCGCCTGGTCGGGATCGCGCGGCCAGTTCGCCGCATTGCCGAGCCGCTCGGTGAGCCACTGGGCCATGGTTCGCAGCCGCGCCGGATCGGAGCCGGCCAGGGGCCGCAGCCCCTTGCCGACGTCGTAGCTGAGAACGATGTCCCAGCGGCCGAACATCTCCCGGGAGAGGAAGTCGGGCACGGTGCCCCAGGCGTCGGCGGATCCCTTGCCGTCGGCGGGCGGGGCCGCGACGGGCACGAGGTCGCGGACGTTGCCGTGCAGGAGGAAGACGCAACTCGTGCCGGACATATAAGCATCGCCCAGCCGCTCGGCCCACGCCGGACACCAGTCCGGCAGCGCCGCCGCGGCCGCGGCGGCCGGCGCGGTGCCCAGCCCGGAGGCAGGGGGCAGACTTGTTGACTGGGCGACCTGATTCGTCACGGGCGACTCACCGCAGGAGGGAAGCGGACCAGGCACCGGATCAGCCGGCGGTTTGCTTGAGCCGGTCGGTCCCGAGCTCCTTGTCGTCGGCCTTCACGCCGGCGGTCTCCGGGGTGACCATCCCCATCTCGATCTCGAACTCGCGCAGAGCGTTGTCGGCCAACGTCTTCTCGACCGCCTCCTCGCGCTTGATGTCTTCGAGTCCTTCGCCCGACAGGTCGGCGGCCACCCGGACCTTCGCCCGATTGAGGCCGATCTTGTCCTGGATCACGTCCTCGATCTGGCCGAAGTCGGTGGTGATGTCGAAGTTGAAGCTCTGGGCGAGCTTGGCGAGCTCCGCCTCGGCCCGCGAGAGCTTCAGGTCGGCGTCGTACTTGGCGATCTTGTTCTTGAGCTCCGAGAGCTTCTTGGTGGCGTGCTTGACCTTGGTGACGTTGTTGTTGTAGGCGGTCTCGTGCATCTTGAGCTGGGCCTCGTTTTCGGCGAGCTCCTTCTTCGCCTTCTGCAGCTCGAGGGCGAACTTCGACGCGGTCTCCCGCTCCCCCGCCTGGAGGTAGGCCTTGATCCGCGCCTCGAGCGAGGCGACGTGCTGCCGGTCTCCGTTCACCTGGCGGGTGACCCGCTCGACGAGGGCCCGATACTGCTCCAGCCCCTCGCGGCCGTCCTTCATCTGATCGACGGCCTTGTCGTATTCATACTGTAGCTGTGCGATCGGATCGGCGGTCCAGAAGAAGTTGGCGATCTTGTTCATCTGGGCCGCGAGGGCCTTCCAGAGTTTTCCGAGGATCATCGGCGGTGCTCCGTGGCGAAGGGGCCGGGTGGCCGGATGGCTGGCGGCGGATACGTACGATATGGTTTGATACCGGTGCCGACAGGGTCCGTCAAACGTCCCGCAGCAATCTCGTCACCCACCGAAAGGAGGCCCCCGTGCCCCGTCATTCCCGCCGTCGATTCTTGGGCACGTCGACCCTCGCCGGGGCCGGCTATTTCGTGGCCGCCGGCAGCCGCCGGGCCTGGTCGCAGGCAGCCGCGGAACGGCCCACGGTCGCCTGCATCGGCGTCGGCGGCAAAGGGGGCAGCGATGCCGAAAATGCCGCGCTGTTCGGCGACGTGATCGCGATCTGCGACGTCGACCGGAAGACGCTGGAGAGCAAGGGCAACGGCGAGAAGTTCAAGGCGGCCGAACGGTTCACCGACTACCGGGAACTGCTCGCCAAGCACGGCAAGAAGATCGACATCTGCGTCGTCAGCACTCCTGACCACATGCACGGCCCGATCACGCTCGACGCCATGCGGCTGGGCATCAGCTGCTACACCCAGAAGCCGCTCACCCGCACGATCTACGAGGCCCGGCTGCTGGCACAGGTCGCCGCCGAGATGGCCGGCAAGGGTGTCTGCACCCAGATGGGCAACCAGGGCACGGCCCTGCCATCCTCGCGGGAGGCGATCGCCCAAATTCGGTCCGGCGTGCTCGGTCCGATCCGGGAGGTCTACGCCTGGTCAAATCGCCCCGTCTGGGCCCAGGGCCCTGGGCGGCGGATGAATCTCCGCAAGTATCAGGCGCAGGCGATGGCCGAGGTCGAGGACGCGGAGGACGCAGACACGTCGGCCGCGGAAGTGGCGACGATCGTCGCCGACCTCGTGAAGAAGAAGCGGCAGGATATCGACAAGGCGATCGAGCGGCTCGACTGGAAGGCCTGGCTGGGAGTGGCCCCGTTTCGCGAATACTGGCCCGGCCTATACCACTCCTTCCAGCACCGCGGCTGGTGGGACTTCGGCACCGGCGCCCTGGGCGACATGGCCTGCCACATGCTCACCGTGCCCTTCGCCGCCTGCGGCCTCCGCGATCCGGTGTCGGTGGTCGCCCGCACGACGGGCCACGATTTCGACAGCTTCCCCGCGAGCTCCGTGATCAAGTTCGAGTTCCCGGCGACGGCCGAGCGGCCGGCGATCCCGTTCTGGTGGTACGACCGCAAGGGCAACAAGCCGCCGGCCGAGGTGTTCACGAAGTGGGGCATCGACAAGGTCGCCGACAGCGGCGTGCTCGTGGTCGGCGAGAAGGGGGCCTTCTATTCCAGCGACGACTACTGCGGGAAGTACGAACTCAAGGGCGTGGAGAAGGTGAAGGCCGACTACGAGCCGGCCGCGGACACCGGCAAGGGCAACGACGCCAACAACATGTTCGAACTGTTCCGCGCCAAGCAGGCGGGCGACCCGAAGATCGCCCGGTCGAACTTCGTCGACCGTGCCGGCCCGCTCACCGAGACGATCCTGCTGGGTAATCTCGCCGTCTGGGCCGCCGCCCGGGGAGGCGAGGGGGGCGCGATGGGCGACTGGGGCGAGAAGGTGGAGTGGGACGCCAAGAACCTGCAGGTCACGAACCTCGCCGCGCTCAAGACGCGCCGCGTGGCCGATCTGATCAAGCCCACGTATCCCGCCGGCTACACGCTCGACACCTGACATCCGACCTTGGAGGCATCCATGCAGAGAACGAGTGTGGCGACGCTGTCGCCGGGGCGGCTGTTCGCGGCGGCATGGCTGGTCTGTGCCGTCGCGTGCCCGCCGGCCATGGGCGACGACGCGGCGGTCGTGCAGCGGCTCGAGTCGTTGGCCGCGCAGGTCGAGTTCGGCGCCGACGGCGGCCGGCGGGTCACGGGCGTGGTGATCCCGGACGGGTCGAAGGCGACGGCCGCCGATATCGCCGCCTGCGGCACCCTGACCGGGCTGCGGAAACTGCAGATCTACAACTGCCGGGCGCTCGACGATGCGGCCGTGCAAAGGCTCGTCGGCCTGCAGAGCCTCGACACCCTGGCCCTCACCAACACCGCGATCACCGACGCCGCCGTCGAAACGATCGCCACGGCCTTCCCGCACCTCGTGGACCTCGACCTGTCGAGCAACACGAACATCACCGGCGCGGCGATGAAGTGGATCGCGGGCCTGGAAAAACTCGAGCGGCTGGGCCTGCTGCAGAATCGCTTCAACGACCTCTACACCCGCCGGCTCGGCAAGCTGAAGGCGCTGGAGGTGCTCGATCTGCGGGGCAACATGGAGGCCGGCGACATGACGCTCGACGTGCTCGGCAAGCTCCCGCATCTCCGGGCCCTCAAGCACCGCAGCACGGTGGTGACCGACGACGGCATCGAGCGGCTGGCGGCGAGCAGATCGCTGGCGTCGCTGCTCGCCCAGGACTTCACGATCACCAATGCCGCCGGCCCGGCCCTCGGAAAAATTCGCACGCTGGAGTCGCTGGAGATCTTTCGCTGCCAGGGTTTCGGCTCCGACGGCATCCGCGGCCTGGCCGGGCTGCCGCTGAAGCGGCTCACGCTCCGGGATCTGCCCGACGTGGGCGACGCGGCGCTGGCGGTGCTCCCCGAGCTGCCCGGCCTCCAGCGGCTCTCCCTCCACGAGCTCGCGTCGGTCGGCGACGAGGGCCTGGCCCATCTGGCCGCCGCGAAGCAGCTCGCCGTGCTCGACATCTGGAGCCTGCCACGGATGACCGACGCCACGATCGCCGTCATCGCCGGCCTGCCGGCGGTCCAGGAGCTGTCGATCCGGGAGACGAGCGTCACCGACGCCGGCCTGGCGAAGCTCGCCGCCCTGCCCGGCCTGCAGGTGCTCGTGTTCAAGGACAACGGCCCGATCACCGCGGCCACCCGAGCTGCGGTCTCGGCCCGGAAGTGGAAGAAGCTCGACCTCGGCCCAGCCCAGTAGCCGCCGGCCCCCGAGGGATCTTCCCCGCAGGGCCTCTGGGGGGAATGCGGCATCTGGGGCGTTTGCCGCCGCCGTGATCGGGGCCATTGAGTTTAGGACCAAAGCCACGGCCGGAATGTGTCGATTGTATGAGTCGAGTTGCTGGCGCCGACTGTAGCAGTCGGGGCCGCAGTCCCGATTTCGTCGACCAGGGCGACCTTTCCGGCATGAATCGTTTGTCGTTTGGCACGAGCGCTCATCGATCCCGGTGGCGTGGGGTACGTGGTTCGGCAGGATGGCTTTTCACGGTCGTTGCCTGCGGTGCAGCCTTGGTGGCGTTCTCGCGGCCCGGGCACGGCATCGAGTTCGCAACGCTGCTCGACGAGGCTGCCGACGAACCAGCCGCCATCGTCGGTCCGTCGCCCTTCTTCGATCCGAATCTGCTGCTCGCCCAGCAGATCCAGGATCCGGCCATCGAGACCGTCGACGAGATGACCCGGCGCGGCAGCGGCGGTGGTGGCGGCGGCAGCGGTGGTGGCGGCTCCCTCGGCGAGCAGGTTCGCGAGCGGTGGGACAAGATCCGCGATCCGGCCATCGAGACGGTCGACGAGCAGACCCGCAAGAAGGACGAAAAGAAGGAAAAGAAAAAGGAGTGGTACGACCGGATCAACATCCGCGGCTACACGCAGTTTCGCATCAACAGCGTGCTCTGGAACGACGAGGATCTCGCGCCCCCCTACCTGCCGGGCGACCGCTCGGTGGCGCCGCTCAACCACTTCTTCATCCGCCGCTGTCGACTGATCTTCTCCGGTGACCTGAGCGATCGACTGTTCTTCTACATCCAGCCCGATCTGGCGGGCAGCGTGCCGGGGGTCCCGGAAGGGGCGATCAACTATCTTCAGCTCCGGGACTGCTACGGCGACGTGTACCTCACGACCAACAAGGTGCACCGGGCCCGGGTCGGTCTGTCGAAGATTCCCTACGGCTGGGAGAACATGCAGTCGAGCTCCAATCGCATTCCGCTCGACCGCAGTGACTCGATGAACAGCGCCGTGCTGGGCGAGCGGCAGTTGGGCGTCATCTATTACTGGACGCCCGAGTACGCACAGGACCTCTACAAGGAGGTGCTCGACGAGGGCCTGAAGGGCTCGGGCAACTACGGCGTGTTCGGCATCGGCGTCTACAACGGGCAGGGCGTGTCGAAGGCCGAGGCCAACAACAACATGCACATGGTGATGCGGCTCAGTTCGCCGTGGAAGATGCCGGGCGGACAAATCATGGAAGCGGGGGTGCAGGCCTACACCGGCCGCTACTCGTCTTACACCGGGCCGATCGTCACCACGAGCGGCACCGTCACGCCCGTCATCGACCCGCCAAACGGCGTGGTCGACGAGCGGATCGGGGCCACGTTCGTCTACTACCCGCAGCCGCTCGGATTCGTCACCGAATGGAACACGGGCAACGGCCCGGAGCTCGGCCCGGTGAACCCGCCGACCCGCCCGGTGATCTCCAGCCAGCCGTTGTCAGGTGGCTACATCCTCGTGAACTACAAGATCGACAGCGAGAAATACGGCACGATTTTCCCCTACTTCCGCTGGCAGACCTATCGCGGCGGCTATCTCTGGGAACGCAACTCCCCGGCCACCTACCAGGGCAACTTCAATCTCGGCATGGAGTGGCAGTTCACGCCCCAGATGGAGCTCACCTGGGAATACGACTGGGTGAACCAGACGAACACCGGCTCCAACGCCAAGATCATCAATGGCCAATTCGCCCAGTTCCAGGGAGACCTGCTCCGCTTCCAGTTCCAGATCAACTACTAGAGTTGCTACCGGCAGCATCCAATAGTTGACGTTTCACGAGTGTCCGCCTGGGGCATCTCGCCTCTCCCCCTGGGAAAGGCCGGCCGAAGGCCGGGTGAGGGTGCCTTTGGTTGCGCCTGCGGCGACGGCGCGTCGCCGCAGGATGCGGCGACAGCCGGCCGCCGGATACACTGTCGGACCAGCGCCGGATGGGCGCGTGAATCCCCCGCAACCCCGATACGGAGACGCCCCCATGTGGCCCTTCGCCTTTCGTCAGCGCTGTTCCGGAGCGCTCGTGGTCGCCTGCGCCGTCACTGCAAGCATGCACGGCGCTGCCGGCGGCGAAAACTGGCCGCAGTGGCGGGGCCCAAGGGGCGACGGCATCGCGCAGGCGAAGGGCCTACCGGCCACGTGGTCGAAGTCGAAGAACGTCGCCTGGCGGACGCCGCTTCCGGGCCGCGCCGGCGCCACGCCGTGCGTCTGGGACGACCGCGTCTCCCTGACGAGCAACGAGGGGGACGATCTCGTGCTCCTGGCCATCGCGGCGGGCGACGGGAAGATTCTCTGGAAGAGGAAGGTGGCCGGCGGCAACCGGGACGCCCGCTCGGGCGAGGGCAACTCCGCCTCCCCTTCCCCGTCCACCGACGGCAAACACATCTGGGTCTTCTTCAGCACGGGCGTGATCGCCTGCTATTCGCGGGAGGGCGACGAGGTCTGGAAGTTCGACGTGGCCGACCGATTCGGCACGATCGACATCCAGTTCGGGATGACCTCGACCCCGGTGCTCGACGGCGACGCCCTCTACCTCCAGCTCATCCACGGCGCGATGAAGCTCGGCGACCAGACCCGCACCGGCAAGGTGGTCAAGCTCGACAAGGCGACCGGCCGGACGATCTGGGCGGTCGATCGCGTCACCGACGCGCAGTTCGAGTGCAAGCACTCCTACGCCTCTCCCGTCCTCTACCGCCATGACGGCCGCGAGTTCCTCGTCGTGCACGGGGCCGACTGCACGACCGGCCACGCGCTCGACGATGGCCGCGAACTGTGGCGGTTCGGGGGGCTCAACGGCCCCACCGCCACCAATCCCAAGGCCAACGACAACACGTTACGGTTCGTCTCCTCCCCGGCGGTCACCGCGGGCACGATCGTGATCCCGACGGCCAAGGGAGGCCCGACGGTCGCGATCCGCGTGAACGACGAACTGCAGGGAGACTGCTCCACGAAGCCGGCGGTCGTCCGTTGGGTCAACCCGCTCACGCCCGACGTGAGCATCCCGCTCATCGCCGATGGACTCGTCTACCTCTTGCACAAGGATGGCAAGCTGCAGTGCGTCGACCTCGAGACGGGCAAGGATGTCTACGTCCAGCGGACCCATACCGGGCAGCACCGCACCAGCCCGCTGCTCGTCGAGGGGCGGATCTCCTTCGGGTCCAACGACGGATGGATTTCGACGGTCAAGGCCGGCCGCGAGTTCGAACTGCTCGACTCCGTCGATCTCGGTGGCGAAGCCGTCACCGCCTCGCTCGTCGTCGCCAACGGCACGCTCTACGTGCGGAGCTACGAGGCGCTCTATGCCATCCGGCAGGAGTGAACCTGCAGCCGATCAGGCCGACGGCCAAACAGCGCTCGAGCTTTCCGCGCTCGACGCGGCGGCTGCCTGGCAACGCATCGCCGCCGCGCTCACCGCCGCGGCCGCCTCGGCGCGGCACCCTTTCCATCTGCTCTCGATCGCGACCGTGGACGCCGCCGGCGCGGCCGAGTCGAGAACGGTCGTGCTCCGCGGCTTCGATGAGGCGAACCGGGAAGTCCGGTTCCATACCGACATCCGGAGCGGCAAGGCGGCGGCAATCCGCCGCGACCCCCGCGTCGGCCTCCACTGGTACGCCCCCCAAGCGAAGCTCCAGATCCGGATTCCCGCCACCGCCTCGCTCCACCAAGCCGACGACATCGCCCTTCACGCCTGGAGTGCCTCACCGCCGATGAGCCGCGCGTGCTACACGACGGAGTACGGCCCGGGCGAGCAACGCGGGGCGTTTTCGCCGGCACCGGCAGCCCCCGCCGACGGCGACGACACGGGACTCGCGAACTTCTGCGTGGTGCTGTGCCGCTTCGAATCGGTCGAACTGCTCGCCCTCCACGCCGCGGGCCACGAGCGGGTGCGGATCGACGTCGCCGCGAACCCCGTCGCGTGGACGATCCTCGCCCCGTGAGGGGCGGCCCGTGCCATGTCGCCGGGCTATGGAAGCGAGCGGAGAGGACTGCCACGACGAAGGCAGCAGCCGAGACGGATGCCCGTGTGATTCCGGATGTGATCCGGATCGACGCTTCCTCTGATGGCGACGATGGTGGAGTTATGCCAGGATCTCGTCGAGCACACGGGTGCTGCCGCCGAAGCCCTTGGCAGGAACACCCAGCCGTTCGGAAATCGTGCGCAGCAGATCCGACACCGTCGTCGTGGTGCCTTCGCCCTTGTCGCGTTCATCGCCGATCGTGGCGCCTTCGACCGGCAGGCCTTTGCTGAGATGCGGGTTGAGCCGGAGGTGGCCGGCGTGCTTGATGCCCAATCGGCTGCCGCCGATGATCAGATTCGGCAGATTATTCGCATAATGCGGCCCACCCCAGCTCATGCCGTAGCCGAAATGAATGATGGTCGACGCGAGCATGCTGTGGCCTCCCTCGTCGGTCTCCGCCATCTTCATGGCCAATTCCGCGAGGCGGTCCGTCCACCACCGATCGATTCCCGCGAGGAATTCCCAATGGCCGTCGTCGTCTGGACTGACTCCAGCAGAGTGACCCGAAGAATGCCAATCATATGTTCCAGATTTCTTCATCGACTTGGTGATCATGGGCCATTGGCTGTAGATGCCGCCCGCGGACGTGCAGGCGCACAATGTGACCAGGCGTGTATGTCCACCGCGCAAGGCGAGGAAGCAGAGGTCCATCAGCGTGCGCATATAATCCAGGCGTTGGCTGACTGGATCGGCATCCAGGGATAAGGCGGTGGAGACATCCATCGGCGGCTTGCTGGCGAAAAATGCTTTGTCGCCATGGATGCGCCGTTCGACCTCACGGACGCTGTCGAGATAGCCTTCCAATCGTCGGCGATCAGCCTGACCCAAATCCCGCGAGAGATCGCTCGCCCGTTCGCGTATGAGGTCCAGCGCGCTGCCACGGCGCTCAAGGCGATCGAGCACATCGGGAGTGGCGAACATGGATCCGAAGATCCGCCGCAAATTATTTTCGGCATTATAGATCGCACCATCTGGACGATACGAAATCGTCGAGTCGCCACCCATCGGGCTGACCACCATGCTGGGGATGCGCGTGGTCCCACCGATCGCCGCCGCCATGTGTTGGTCGATGGATATCGTGCTGGGGAATACCTTGTTGTTGTTGCCGCCGTAGTTGGCATTGCCGGTCAGGAAAATCCCCGTTTCATTATGGGCACCCACCCCGCGATAATTCTGGAGCCCGGAAAAGATCGTCATCTCCTCGCGCAGAGGATCCAATGGCGCGAGGGTGGGACTGATCTGGTAGTCGGCGCCGAACTGCCGTGGATGCCAACGCCACATATTGGCGCCATTGGGGACGAGCATGAAGAACGCTCGGCCGGGCACGGTGTTCGCCGGTTTGGCGAATACTTCGAGCCAGGGCAGCGCGAGGGAGGCGCCGGCGGCCATGAGAAAGCGGCGACGTTCAAGCATGATCTGGCTCCAGTCTATCCGTGGGTGAAGCAGCGGCTTGCGATGAGATCGAGAATCAGCTGGCGCAGCCGCCATTGCGTGGCCTCTCCGCCACGCATCAACTCGGCGACTTGGGCATCGTCCGCCAGGGTCAAGCTGCGGCCCAGGGCATAGCTCATCAGGCGGCGAACGAGCACCTCATGAAATCGATGACGCGAAGGACTTTCGGGCGTATTGATCGCGGCGACGAAGCCCGCCAAGTCGGCAAACGGGGTGCGATCAGGCAGTTGGCCTGCCGTATTCGCAGGAGTCAGTGATCCTGCGCGATCCCGTATCGGCACACCGAAGGCGTCGTATTGCTCCCACACGAATCCCAACGGGTCGATCTTGCGATGGCAGGTTTGACAGCTTGCGGTGTTGGTGTGCTCGGCCAGGCGCTCCCGCAAGCCGCTGGGCCCCCGCTTCTTTCCCTTTTCTTGAGGCAACGGCGGGACGCCCGGCGGCGGGACACCCGGCGGCTCACCCAACAGCGCATCGAGTACGTACACGCCACGATAGATCTGTGCTTCTTTATGACCACGCGAGGCGGCGATGATCACGCCAGACATGGTCATCAGCCCATGGCGACGTTCGCCAGGTGCCGGCGCTAACTGGAACGAATCGCCCGAGATGCCCTCGAGGCCGTACCATTCGGCCAATCGCCCGTTGACTGCGATGCGATCGCTGTCGAGCAATCGTGAGGCCGGGGCATCGGCAGCGATGAAGGCAGAGAGCAGGTGGCCCGGTTCCGCCTGCAGATCGCGCACCAGCAGGGTGGTGGCACGGTCACGATCGGGGTTGCTCACTTTGCTCCGCATCGGCACAGCATCGTCGATGATCCGCGATAATGAGAGCCATTCGAACATGAATCCATGGGTGAATGCGCGACCGCGGGGATCCGCAAGCAGACGTTCGGCCTGTTGGCGCAGAACTTGGGGATCGTTCAAACGCGGAGCTGCCGCGAGGAGATCGTCGTCCGGACGCCGACTCCACAAAAAAAACGACAGCCGATTCGCAAGTTCGACACCGTTGAGCGGTGCCATCGTCTTCGCCTTGCGCTCGATCAGAAAAAGGGTGTCCGGCATCAACAGCAAGGTCGCAGCCGCGTGGCGTAATGCCGCGTTGTGGCCCTTGCCGGCCGCGCGGCGCTTGGCATACAAGGCTATGAACGGTTCGATCTCGTCGGCCGTCACCGGACGCCGCCAGGCCGGCCCAGCGAGTGCCAGCAAGGCTGCGCGGGCACCGTCTTCATTGTCGTTGCCATATCCGGCCGCCAAGGCCCCTCTGCGACTGGGATGTGCTTCGCCGAGGAGACCTGGGCCCAGGATCTCTATCCGGTCGATCAGCAAATCCGGATCGGTGTTTTTTTCTGCTTCATGCGCCGCGATCGCTGCGGAGTCTGATTTGGCATTTACCTTCGGCCGACCGCGGACCGGAGCGTAGCGGTTGCCGATGCGGATCCCCATGCGTCGCCCATTCACGAACGTCACGTACGGGAAATCGATCAGGTCCAGATGGAGATCGACGTCATAATCACGCCATTCCGGGTGGCTGATGGGAATATCGGCAATCGGCAGATACGCATACTGTTTATTCGCCAGATTTTGCAGGCCCAATCGGAGGTTGGCTGGCCCGCCTCCCGGCCGGACCATGGCCGCAGCGCGGATGCGCACCCGGATCGTACCGTTGGTCATGACCTGGGGATAGGTGATATACAGGGTGCCATCGAGGCCCTTGTCCTCGCCCATGGAGTCACCGAAGTTGAACACCGGCGGAAATATCAGCCCTCTGCCATCCTCGGTCAGCTTGGTGCTGCCCGCCACCACCATGGCGGCGTTGATGTCTCCATCCGGTTGCGTCGACGCACCGGTCATGGGCACAAGCCACTTGTTGGCTTGCTTCCGATACACCCCTCCAATTTTCAAGGTTTCCGGTTCAACGACGTAGGCGAAGGCGGGGCTTTCCGCATCGGGATCAGGCAACACCGTGGCCAAGGCCCGCTCGAGGGCGTCGAAATACGCCTGCACATGCATCTCCTGGAAAACCAGGGTCTGGCCGTCATTGCTGAAACCGTGACCGCTGGGGTCGGCGGGCAGGCGTTGCGCTAGATCCACGCGTCCGGGAAGATCGGACAATCCCAGCACATTCAGGACATGCGCGGCATATTCATCCCTGGTGAGCCGTCGCATCGGCGATCGACCTGCGCCACCATCCCGCGTGATCGCCGCATGTTCCACCGCCGAGCGCACAGCACCATCGATAAAGCCGATCTCATCGGGCGTTAATTGGGGTTTCTCTTGCGGCGGCATTTCGCCTCGAGACACCAATCGCGCCACGTTGAGCCAGGCGTCGCGTGATTTCTGGTCAGCGAAATCCCAGGCCAGCGCATCCAGTCGCAGTCCGGCCTCCTGCACCGTCGGTCCATGGCACGCCACGCAGCGATTGGCGAGGATCCCGCTGATGTGCGGGTAAGGATTGGAATCGGCCGCCTGGCCTCTGACGCCAGTGATGCACAGCATGGTGATGCAGCATGCCAGGCGCCATGCGTGGAACCCGCCAAGGTCCCTCGTCCGAGACATGCCGATGGTCATGGCTCTCGCTTCACGGCTCACGCAAACAACTGGAGTCCGGTCAATGCCGGCACTCCACTGGCGACGAAACCGAAGTCCAAAAACCCCTGTATTTCAGGGTGGCTAACGGGACTCGAACCCGCGACCCTCGGTACCACAAACCGATGCTCTAACCAACTGAGCTATAGCCACCGCGCTGCGGCGGGCCTGCGGCCGCCGCGATACCCTCGAATCATACCACGCGGCGGGCCGCCATCTACTCCGGCCGCCGGGAGTCGATCACGATCGTCACCGGGCCGTCGTTGACGAGTTTCACCTGCATGTCGGCCGCGAAAACGCCCCGGGCCGGGGGCCGCCCGGCCTCGGCCTCGAGCGTCGCGCAGAACCGCTCGTAGAGCGGCACGGCCTCCTCGGGCCGCGCCGCCCGCATGAAACTCGGCCGGTTGCCCTTGTGCGTGCTGGCGTGGAGCGTGAACTGGCTGATCACGAGCGCCTCACCGCCGACTTCGCGGACGTCGCGGTTCATCTTCCCCGCCTCGTCGGCGAAGATCCGCAGGGCGGCGATCTTGCGGGCCAGCCAGTCGGCGTCGGCCTCCCTGTCGCCCGCCTCCACGCCCACGAGCACGACGAGTCCCCGGGCGATCCGGCCGGACACTTCGCCGGCGATCGTCACCTCTGCCTGGGTCACCCGCTGCACGACGGCTCGCATGCTGGACCAGTGTAGCCGCCACGCGACCGTTCAAGCTGGTACGCACGGCAGCATGCCATCCACCGTCGTCACGATCGGCGCCCTGCCCACGGCGAGCGCCACCCGGATCCGCTGGCCGCTCACTCGGCGCTGGCCGCTCACTCGGCGCGGGCCACGACTCGGTCGCGGTCAAAGCCGGCGTCGGCGGCGCCGCCGGGCGACTCCACCGTCACGGCGAACATCGTCGGCCCCTGCACGAACCCCCGCGGCAGGATCGGCACGACCACGTCGCCATCCGCACCGGCGACGTCGAACACGCCTCCGGGAACCGGCGTGCCGCGGTCGCCGTCCACGATCCACACCTGATACTGCCTCCGGGCCGGGTCGTTGGGGGTCAGACCGCGAATCCGCAGGAAACCACGCTGCCGCGACGGGCTCCAGACGACGTCCCCCTGGGTCTGTCGCGTGCCGGAACCGGCTTCGGCAGCGGCCGCACAGTCGAGGCGGACGGCGTCGGCCACGGTGGCGAGCAGTTCCTCGCGCTGCACGGCCGGCGTCGGGGCGATCTTCGCCGCCACTGCGGGCGGCTCGACGGCGCGGGACGGCGCCGCAGCCACCGGCTCGTCACGACGTCCGATCAGGAGCAAGAGGCTCGCCGCCGTCGCCAGCACGGCGGCCACCGCGGCGGCAAGCCAGCGGACGGCAGGACGGCGGGTGGCCGGCGACCGAAACCGCCGCGCGTCGTCACGCAGCCGCGCCCGCATCGCCGCGGGCAGCTCGGCGGCGCCGCCCGTCGCCACGGCCACCGCCGCGGCGATCCGGTCAAAGGCCTCGGCGTCCTCGGTCGGATGGTCCCGCAAAAGGTCGGCAAGTTCGTGTTCCGCGGCGGCGTCGAGGCCGAACGCGGCCCTGTCGGCGAGCAGTTCGCGGAGCCGCACGGCAGCCTCCTCCGGCGCCTTGTTCAGATCGTGCATGTCGCTTCCTTCCTTCATGAGATGGCGATGGTCGTCGTGGCATCTTCCGCGACGAGCTGCCGCAGCCGGATGAGGCCGCGTCGAGCGTGTGACTTGACGGTGCCGACAGGCAGGCCGGTGCGGGCCGCGATGGCCGCCTGCGTGAGTCCTTCACCGAGGGCGAGTTCGAGCACGCGGCGCTCCTCGGGTCGGAGGCGGTCGAGGCAGCGCAGGACACGGGCGGCCTCGTCGGCGATCTCCAGCGGGCTGGTGGCGGCGGGCGCGGGCATGGGGAACGAAGGCTCCAGGCTCGTGAACAGCGGGCGGCTGACGCGGCGGCGGTGGCGGTCGATGAGCCGCCGGCGGGCGATCATCGCCACGAACGTCGCCTCCGACGACACGGCGGGATCGAACCGGGCCGCGTGCCGCCACACGTCGATGAACACCTCCTGCACGCCCTCCTCGGCGTCTTCGCGGCTCGGCGACATCTTCAAGGCCAACGACCAAACCATGCCACCGAACTCCGCAATGCACGCCTCCATGGCCTCACTCCGACCGGCGGCCACGTCGGCAAGGATCCCGGTGCGGGGCATGATGCGGCTCGTGCGGTCGCGGGGGGCGAGAGGGTACGAGTCCGAGCATATCCCGTCCGGCAGCCGGACAAATGCAGGTCACATTCACGGTTTCGCACGCCGGCGGGCCGCGGATGCACCGGGAAAACCGCCCCGAAACGGGGCCGACGGCGGCCGGCAACTGCCATTTCATCGGCCCCCGAAAGACGCTCCAATCCCGCCATGCCCCCCACCGTCACCACCGCGCCGGTCTCCGGTCATCGCGGCTGCGTGGCCGACGTGGCGATCGTCGCCCGCGAGATTCCGCTCTTTCCCGTGGACCGCGTGTTCCGCCTCGGCCCCGTGGCCGAGGCCCGCGCAGCCGCGGCCACGCGGATCGGGTGGGCGGCGGTGTTCCTCAAGGCGTATGGGCTCGTCGCCCGTGAGCTGCCGGTGCTGCGCACGTGGTTCGTCCGCGGCCTCTGGCCCCGGCTGGCGACGGCGAGCGAGAGCGTGGCGACCCTGGCCGTGAACCGCACTGACGGCGCAGCCGAGCGGCTCTGCTTCGCCCGCCTGCAGCGGCCCGAGTCGCTGCCGCTCACCGAGATTCAGGCCTTCGTCCAGGCCTGCACGACGCGGCCGATCGAGGAGATGTTCAAGCGGCAGCTGCAACTGGAGACGATGCCCGGGCCCGTGCGCCGAACCCTCCTCCGCTGGAACGCCAACTCGACGTCGCCCAAGCGGCCTTCGCGGATCGGCACGTTCAGCCTCTCCACGCTCGCCGGGCAGCAGGCCTTCAACCGCTTTCATCCGACGCTCTGCACCACGAGCCTCGCCTACGGGCCGCTGGAGCCGGACGGCCGCTGCCTCGTCACGCTCATCGCCGACCACCGCGTGCTCGATGGTGCGGCGGCGGCGCGGGCGCTGGAGCGACTGGAGGCGGTGCTCACGGGCGCCGTGGCCGGAGAGCTCACGACGATTCGGGCCCGCCCCGGCGACCCTCGTGAAGCCGCCGCCTGATCTCGGCGAGCCGCTCGCCCAGATCCCGCTCCAGGCCCCGGTCGGTGGGCTCGTAGTACCGCTTCTCCACGCCCAGGTAGTCCTGGGCCGCGATGCCGTCGGGGGCGTCGTGAGAATATTCGTAGCCCTGCCCGTGGCCCAGCCGCTTGGCGCCCGCGTAGTGCTTGTCCTGGAGGTGCCGCGGCACCGGGATCACCGCCTGCTCGCGAACGTCTCTCCGGGCGGCCGCGATCGCGGTCGTGCAGGCGTTGCTCTTGGGGGCCAGCGCCAGGTACGTGACCGCCTGGGCGAGCGTGAGCTGGCACTCGGGCAGGCCGACGAACTCCGTGGCCTGCATCGCCGCCACCGCGAGCACCAGGGCCCGCGGGTCGGCGTTGCCGACGTCCTCACTGGCGAGGATCACGAGCCGCCGCGCCAAAAACCGCACGTCCTCGCCCCCCTCGAGCATCCGGGCCAGCCAATACAGCCCCGCATCGGCGTCGCTGCCCCGGATGCTCTTGATCAGGGCGCTGGCGCAGTCGTAATGCGTGTCGCCCGCGTCGTACCGCAGCGCCTTGCGCTGCACGCTTTCGCGGGCCAGGTCGAGCGTGAACATGAGCGGCCGGTCGGCCGTGGAGAGCACGCCCACCTCGAGCGCCCCGAGTGCCCGCCGCGCGTCGCCGTCGGAGGTCGCGACGAGGAAGTCGCGGGCCTCGGGCAGGAGCGTGACCTGCTCGCCGCCGAGGCCGTGCTCCCGGTCGGCGACCGCCCGGTCGAGGAGCGTGGCGATGTCGGCGGCGGACAGGCTCTCGAGCTCGAAGATCCGGCTGCGGCTGACGAGCGCCGAGGTCAGGGCGAAGAACGGGTTCTGCGTGGTCGCACCGATGAGCGCGATAATGCCGTTCTCCACGTCGGGCAGGAGCACGTCCTGCTGGGCCTTGTTGAAGCGGTGAATCTCGTCGATGAACAGGCAGGTCCGCTGGCCGTCGTCCTCGAGCCGGCGCCGGGCGGCGTCGAGCACGTCGCGGACGTCCTTCACGCCCGCGGCCGTGGCCGAGAGCTCCACGAACCGGCGCCGCGTCTCGTGGGCGATGATCTCGGCGAGCGTCGTCTTGCCGACGCCCGGCGGCCCGTAGAGGATCACCGACCCGAGCCGGTCGGCCTCGATCAGCCGCCGCAGGAGTTTGCCCGGACCGACGACCTTTTCCTGGCCCACGTATGCGGCCAGCCGCCGCGGCCGCATCCGCGCGGCGAGCGGCGCCGCCCGGGCGACGTTCGCGGCCCGTGATGCGGAGAACAGGTCGGCCATGGCTGGCTCCGCAATTCAGGGGGCGAGTTCGGCCAGCGACAACGTGGCCGACGCGACCACCGCGGCCTGGTCGTCGCGAACGCCGAGCACGATCCGCGGACCGGCGGCCGCGTCGCCCCAGTCGATCTCGATGGTGCCGAAGTTCACGCCGCCGTAGCGGCGGCCGACGCGGTGGCGGTTGGGCTCGTCACCGGCGAACCTCGGCCGATTGAGGCTGCTGGCGGTGAGTTCGTAGAGCGGGTAGGCGAGGGCGTCGGCGGCAGGCGGCAGGCGGCTGATTTCGGCCACATGCCGGTCGCCGCTGACGACGACGAGACCCCGCGCGGCCGAGTCGCGGAAGGCGGCGAACAGCCGGTCACGCTCCCGCGGGAAGTTACCCCAGTGCTCGTGGTGGTGTTCCGTGGCGACGACCTGGATGCTGGAGAGTACGATCCGCACCTCGGCCGGCTCCCGCAGCACATCGGCCAGCCAGGCCCACTGCTCCGCGCCGAGCACCTCTTGATGCGGATCGTCGGTGGGGACGTAGTGCCCCTGGCCCTTGATCCGCTCCGTGAGCGGCATCGTCGCCAGGGGCGAACGATGGAAGCGGGTGTCGAGGCAGATGAACTGCACACGCCGGCCCGGGGGACCGACCGTCAGGGCCCGGTAGATGCCCTCCTGTTTCCGCAGCGGTGAGTCGGCCGCCACGCCAAAAAAGTCGAGAAACACCTGCTGCGATTCGCGCCGCCGGGGATACTCCCGGCCGGCGTCGTTGGCGCCGTAGTCGTGGTCGTCCCAGACGGCCACCAGCGGCGTCTTGACCCGCACCGCGGCGAAGCCCTCGTTGCCGGCCAGGCGCGCGTACTTCTCCCGGAGCACCGCCATGTCCTCCGTGTCGCCGTAGACGTTGTCGCCGAGGAGCAGGAGCACGTCGGGGGCGAAGGCGGCCACCGCCGCCCAGATCGGCTGCGGCCTGTCCTGGCGGATGCAGGAGCCGGCGGCGATCCGCGTGACATGCCGGGCAGGGTCGAGGTCGATCGCGTCGGCCCGCAGGCACGCTGCGGCGACGAGCACCGCGACATGCGTCAGCCGACCCATATGAACTCCACCGCCGCGTCGATCTCCGGATGGAGGCTCCCGTGCACGGGGCAGGCATGGGCGGCGTTCTCGAGCGCCGTCCGCTGGGGATGGTCGGCCGGCAGCGGCACCGTGATCCGGGTGCGGAGCGAGGCGATCCGGCGGGGCGGCTGCTTCGTCATTTCCTTCACCGTCTCGGCCTTCATGCCCGTGAGGTCGATGCCGTGCCGCTCCGCGACGATGCCCATCACCGTCATCATGCAGGCCCCGAGGGCCGTGGCCGCGAGGTCTGTGGGCGAGAAGCTCTCCCCCTTGCCGTGGTTGTCCACCGGGGCGTCGGTGACGAGCGTGGTGCCTGACGGACCGTGGACGGCGCGGCAGCGGAGACCGCCTTCGTAGGTGCTGGTAAGACTGACCATGAAACGGATTCTCCCGTCGCGAGACCTGGTGATGCCTATAACTGAGGCGATCAATTTACCCAATTTTGGCGGCCGGCACCCGGTCCTGTTCCGTCCATGGGATTTCGCTCGCTCCAGGCATGTGTCGATGCGCTCGTCGCCGAGCGGCGAGCCGTCGTCGTCGAGCATCCGGTCGATCCCCACCTGGAGATCGCCGAGATCCAGCGGCGGCTGTTCCGGGCGGGGGGGCCGGCGGTGCTCTTCACGCGGCCTCAGGGCACCGACTTCCCGGTGCTCGTCAACCTCTACGGCACCAAGGGGCGGATCGAGCGGATCTTCGCCGACACGCTCGACCGCGTCCGCCGGCTGGTCGAGCTGAAGATCGATCCCACGGTCGCGTTGCGGAATCCCCTCCGCTACTGGCGTTCGCCGCTCGACGGTCTGACCACGCTGCCCAAGCGGGTGCGGACGGGCGCGGTGCTCGCGGGCAACATCCCGCTCTCGCGGCTGCCGCACGTGACCGGATGGCCGGGCGACGGCGGGCCGTTCATCACGCTGCCCTGCGTCTACACCGAAGACCCCGACCATCCGGGCACGCGGCGGTCGAACCTCGGCATGTACCGGGTGCAACTCGCCGGCAACGACTACGCGGTCGACCGTGAGGTGGGCCTCCACTACCAGCTCCATCGCGGCATCGGCCTGCATCACGCCGCGGCCTTGCGCCGGGGCGAGCCCCTGAAGGTGAACGTGTTCGTCGGCGGCTCGCCGGCCCTCGCCGTCTCGGCGGTGATGCCGCTGCCCGAGGGCCTGTCGGAGCTGACGTTCGCCGGCGCGCTCGCCGGGCACCGGATCCCGATGATCACCCGCCGCGATCGCCCCGCGATCTACGCCGACGCCGACTTCGTCATCGAGGGCACGGTGCTGCCCGGAGCGACGAAGCCCGAAGGACCGTTCGGCGACCACCTCGGCTACTACGCCCGCCGCCACGAGTTTCCGCTCATGCGGGTGGATCATGTCTGGCACCGCGCCGGGGCGATCTGGCCGGTGACCGTCGTCGGCCGGCCGCCCCAGGAAGACACCCTCTTCGGCTGGCTCGTCCACGAGCTCACCGGCCCCGTGATCCCCACCGTGCTGCCCGGCGTGTCGAGCGTCCATGCGGTCGACGCCTCGGGCGTGCATCCCCTCCTCCTCGCCGTGGGCAGCGAGCGGTACATGCCCTGGAAGTCGTCGGGCCGGCCCGCCGAGCTGCTCACGCAGGCCGCCGCGATCCTCGGCCAGGGGCAGCTGTCGCTCGCCAAGTATCTGTTCATCGTCAACGGCGGCGACGCTCCCGGCCTCGACGCCCACGACATCCGCCCCTTCCTGGAATGGCTCCTCGCCCGGGCCGACTGGCGACGCGACTGCCACTTCCACACCGAGACCACGATCGACACGCTCGACTATTCGGGCTCCGGCTTCAACGCCGGCTCGAAGCTCGTGGTCGCCGCCCGCGGCCCTGCGATCCGCGCCTTGCCGACCGCCCTGCCGGCGGATGTGACGCTGCCCCCCGGCTTCAGCGCCGCCCGCGTCTGCCTGCCGGGCGTCGTGGCGGTGGCCGGCCCGCGGATCGAGCCGCGGCCCTCGCTCGCCGCCGAAAGCGACGCGGCGATCTGGGCGCAGGCCGCCACCGCGCCCTGGGCGGCCGACATGGAGCGGCTCTGCACGGCCATCGGTCCCGATCATCCGCTGCGGGCGTTTCCGCTGGTCGTGGTCGTGGACGACGCCGCCTTCACTGCTGCGAGCCTGGAGAACTTCCTCTGGGTCACGTTCACGCGGTCGAACCCGGCCGCCGACGTGCACGGCGTCGAGTCCTTCACGCACCACAAGCACTGGGGCTGCCGCGGGCCGCTGGTCATCGACGCGCGTCTCAAGCCGCACCACGCGCCGCCCTGCGAGGAGGATCCGGCCGTGTCCGCCCGCGTGGACGAACTCTGCCGCCGCGGCGGCCCGCTGGCCGGCCTGGGGCTGTGACGGGTCGGCTCCGCGGCATGGCCTCTTCCGCGCCGATCGAGAGACGGGAGCACGAGGCCCACGAGCTGTCCAGCAGCCGGGAAATCGTTGCGCACGTGCCATTGACCGAACTACCCTTCGGGGTAACATGCAATCCGGCGACTCCGCCGCCATATTGCGACTCAAAATGGCATCTGTACCACGATTCTTCACGCCTCCGCCCGGGCATTTTTTCTTGTTCGGGCCGCGCGGCACCGGCAAGACTTGGTGGGCTAAGCAGGCCTACCCCAACGCCCTGCATGTCGATCTGCTCGACCCGGAAACGGTTCGGCGGCTCGGGGCTCGGCCGGAGCGGCTGCGCGAGATGCTTGCCGCCGCGCCAACGGCAGAGGCGGTCGTGATCGACGAAGTGCAGAAGCTGCCCGAACTGCTCGAGGTCGTGCATGCCGAGATTGAGGAAGGCCGGCGTCGCGGCGGCGGCCCGCGGTTCGTACTCACCGGATCGAGCCCGAGAAAGCTCCGCCGGGGCGGCGTGAATCTGCTGGGAGGCCGGGCGGCTGAGTGCTGGCTGCACCCATACATGGCGGCCGAGCTCGGTCATCAGTTTCACGTTGCCGCCGCGGTGGAAAGCGGTCTGCTGCCAGTGATCCGCGGTGCCGAAGAGCCACAGGCGAACCTCTCCGCCTACAACGCTCTCTACATCAGGGAGGAGGTGCATGCCGAGGGACTGGTGCGGTCGGTCGGTGCATTCGCCCGGTTTCTCGAGGCCATCAGCTTCTCGCATGCCTCCGTGCTGAACCTCGCGAACGTGGCCCGCGAGTGCGCGGTGAGTCGCAAGACCGCGGAGGGGTATCTCGAGATTCTCGAGGATTTGCTGCTCGGGTATCGTCTCCCTGTGTTCTCGCGCCGAGCCAAGCGGCAGCTCGCAGCCCATCCGAAGTTCTACTTCTTCGACACCGGCGTCTTTCGTGCGAATCGGCCGACCGGACCACTCGACGAACCCGGAGAGATCGACGGCGCCGCCCTTGAAGGCCTCGTGGCCCAACACCTGCGGGCCTGGTGCCACTATTCACCAGGACGTCATCAGCTCTATTTCTGGCTCACTCGCTCGCAGGTGGAGGTCGATTTCGTGATCTACGGTGAGAGCGGCATCCATGCCGTAGAAGTCAAGAACACGGGGAGGATTCGCCCCGAGCATCTGCGCGGCCTCAAGGCGTTCGGCCAGGATTACCCGACGGCTCACCTCGCCCTTCTCACCCGCAGCTGCGAACGGCTCGTCATCGATGGCGTGAGCTGCCTCCCAATCGAAGATTTTCTGTCCGGGCTGCGGCCGGGCATGCCGCCACTTTCCCCCGCGGGCCGCACAGCATAAACGCACGCGACATCCATCTCCCGGCCGCCCGCTGGCCGGCCTGGGGCTGTGACGGGTAGTCTCCGCGGCATGGCCGACGCACCGCATCCGAACCGCCGCCCCCGCTGGTACCAGGACCTCCGCTGGATCGTGGCCGGGCTCGTGCTCGTCGTCGCGTCGACGACGCTCTACGGGCTCTTCGGGCCCGACACGCCGATCCTCGTGTCGCCCGCAACGACCGTGATCACGGAACCGCTGGCGGCCGACGGCCTGCCCGACTACGCGGCGCATGTGCTTACGCTCGCCGGCCGCGACACACCCCCCGACGACAACGCCGCCGTGCCGCTGCTCATGGCCCTCTGGCCGCTGAAGTTCGACGAAGCCGATCTGCCGGCCGTCTGCCAGGAACTTGGGATCGACGTGCCATCACCGCCACCGGACGCGTTTCAGGCCGATGACCTCAGCAGAGATACCGGGATCAGAGCGGCCATCGAAGGCATCCTGGCCGACCGCGTTCCCGCAGAGGCGACATCCATCACGCCCTTCGACGTGATCGACGCCGCCCGCAACCACCCCTGGCGGGCCGCCGACCTGCCGGCACTCGACGCCTGGCTCGCGGCGCACGCTGGTCGGCTCGACCTGCTGCGCGAGGCATCTCGGCGACCGCGATTCTATCTTCCCAACCCGACGTTGCTCCGCGGCAACCGCGACTCCGTCCTGTCCTCCGGTCTGCACCTGGACCGACCGCTGCGGCAGGCCGTAACCGTCCTCCAACTGCGGGCGATGGGGCACCTGGGCCACGGCCGGCCGGCCGAGGCGTGGCGCGATATCCTGGCCATGCACCGTCTCGCCCGGCTGGCCTCGGCGGCGGACGGCGGCTCGGTCCTGAGCCGGCTGATTACGGTGGTCTTTTCGGGGGCCGCCTGCGCGGCGACGCTGCAACTGCTCGACGCGCCGGGGCTGCCGGCCGATGTCGCGGCGACGATCAGCCAAGACCTGGAGGCCCTGCCGCCGTTCCCGCCCCATGCGCAGATGATCGCGCTGGATCGGCTCGGTTCCGCCGCCTTTGTCATCCATGCATGCACCGCGCCGCGGGGCAAGCGGCGGGAGCACTTCGAGCATGTGGTCGAAGTGATGGATGACGTCTTTGCCGCCACCAGCCTCGACGGCAACGTGATCCTCGAGGACGTCAACGCCGCGTACGCCGCCCTGGAGCAGGCCCTGCGCGTGCCCGCCTGGCAGGACCGTGAGCGAGAACTCGTTCGGCTGGATGCCGGATGGCAGGCTGCCGTTTCCGGCCTGGGCCCGGCCGCGAAACTCGCCGACACATGCCGGTTGCTGCTCAACCGCGGCGTCCGTAGTGGGCGGATCGCACGTCGTCTGAATGCGGTGCTGTGTCCCGTGATGGCGTCAGCCGATGCCACCGTCACTCGCTGCGAGGCCTTTTTCGAACTCACCCGCGTGGCGGCGGCCCTGGCGGCTTGCCGCGCTGCCGGCGGCGCAGCGACCACCTATCCGGAACGGCTCGACGATCTCGTGCCCCGGTATCTGGACCGACTGCCGACAGATCCGTTCTCGGGCGGGCCGTTCGTCTACGAGCGCCGCGGCGCCGGATACCTGCTCTCCAGCATCGGCCAGAACGGCCGTGACGACGGCGGCACGGACTATTCCACGCCGATCGTCGCGGGCGAGTGGGTGGAGGAGTCGCCGCACCTCGGCGACGCGAAGACGACCGACGTCGTCGTCCGCCTGCCGCTGCCCGGCAGCCCGATCCTCGAACGGCTCCGCGCCCGGCCCTGACGGAGCCTCCACCCCCGCAGCCGGTGCTCCACCAAAGTCAGATGCGCTCTAGCCGGAAAGCTCGTCCGGTTCAGCGAGAATCTCGGCGAGCAGGGTCTTCAGGCCCAGGAGGCCCGCGAGGCGATCGAGTTCGGGACGTTCCGCCGCCGGCATGAGCCGCACGATCTGCCGCAGGTCACGGCGGCTCTTGTGGCTTCCCTTCGCCGCCCACGCCAATTTCGACGCCGCGGCGTCGGGCCTTGACACCACCGGGAGCGACAGGCCCTCGAAGACCTCGAGCCGGATCGAGCGGTCCAATTCACCGGGAATCATTTCCCGCGGGTAGACGTCGATCTTCAACGCCTCCGCCAGGTCGAAGAGCTGAAACA
>Ga0315900_10002549_pt1 | contig 27651 bp, 23 predicted proteins | sample LakEriMetagenome_FD_203521 | JGI IMG/M metagenome (GOLD analysis project Ga0315900, IMG submission 203521) | Freshwater fungal communities from buoy surface, Lake Erie, Ohio, United States - Buoy 12 MA114 | ecosystem: Environmental > Aquatic > Freshwater > Lake > Lake biofilm | place: USA: Lake...
GTCGAGGAGCTGCTGCGCTACGACGGGCCGTCCAAGACCTTCATCCGCGTGCCGACCGCGCCGCTGCAGATCGGCGACCACGCCATCGCCGCCGGCCAGCACCTGTGGCTGAGCATCCTCGGGGCCAACCAGGATCCGGCGGTCTTCGCCGAGCCCGAGCGGCTGGACATCGCCCGCGACCCCAATCCGCACCTGGCCTTCGGCTCGGGCATCCACTTCTGCCTGGGCTCGGCGCTGGCCCGCGCCGAGGCGCGCGCGGCCTTCGGCGCGCTGATCGAGCGCTACCCGCGCATGCGGCTGGTCGACGAGCCGCACGCCTGGAGCACGACCATCGTCGATCGCTCGCTGCGGCGGCTGCCGGTACGGCTGCACTGAAAGGGGGGGACGCGACCGGGCGCCGGGGGCGTGTCGGGCAGGGTCTCCCGTGCCACGAAATAAGCTGCCATCATCGGGGTATGCCCCTCCGATCCCTGCTCCCGCCCCTCGTCGCTGCGGCCATTCTGCTCGGGCCCGCCGCGCAGGCACAGGTCCGGCTGATTACCGAGGAAGAAGCCCGGGCGCCCAGCCAGCATCTGCCCGCCACCCGGGCGATCACCCGAGGCCCGGGCCTGCGCCTGCTCACGCCGCAGGACGTCAACGCCCGTTCCTTCGCGCTGAAACTGGCCTTCGAACCGCGCGGCGGGGTCGCGATCGACCTGCAGAGCCTGAAGGTGGAGTATCTGAAGCAACCACCGATCGATCTGACGCCACGCGTGCGCCCGGGGCTGCAGGGCCTCGCGCTCGACCTGCCGCAGGTCACCGTGCCCGCGGGCGCCCATCCGCTGCGGATCAGCATCCGCGATGCCGAGGGGCGTGAAGGCAGCATGCTGATCCACCTCACGGCCCGTTGATGGCGGCCTCGAGCTTCGACTGCCCGTACTGCTGCAGCGCCGTCCCGGTGGCGGCCAGCGTCTGCGCGCACTGTGGTCGCGATCTCGTGCTCTTTCGGCCGCTGGCGCTGCGGATGCACGATCTCGCCGACGAGGTGGCCGCCCTGCGCGACCAGGTCGCGCGGCTCCACGCGGCAGCCGCCGGCAGCGCCGAGTCGCAAGCCGAAGCTGCCGCCCCCGAGCCACCTCCCCCGTCGACGGCACGGCTGGCCATGGCGGCGCTGGCGCTGCTGCTCGGCTGCGTGCTCGCGACCGCCCTGGCGCACTGGCTGCTGCTCTTCGTCTACGACGCACCCCCGACCGCCCTGCGCATCGTCACCCTGCTGCTGCCAGCCGGCCTGGCCCTGGCGATGGCGCCGCGCCTGCGCATCGGCTGGCAGGCCCACGCCGCGCTGTCGCTGCTGACCGGCGGGCTGGCGGTTGCGGTCATGCTGGGCATCACCGCCCTGCTCGACGGCGTACCCTGGTGGCCGCAGACGCCGCGCGATCTGCGCGAGGTGCTCGAGTACATGACCGCGATCGCCCTGTCGTCCTGGACCGGTCAGCTGCTCTTTCTGGGGGCACGGGCCCGTGCCCGACGGGCGCAGGCGAGCCGGCTGGCCGGGATCACGGCGCTGGGCGCGATCGTGGAGCGCGACCCGACCGGCCGGATCCAGCTCGGTGCGACCGCGCAGAAGGCCAGGCGCATCGCCGAGGCCGTCGCCCCCGTGGTGTCGGGCGCGATGGCGTTCTACTCCGGCCTGAAGTCCTTCTTCGAGTGACTCGCGCCCTCGCCGGGCGGGGTCTCAGCGCAGCCCGGTCCCCGGCAGCCGCGCCAGCGCGCGCCGGTAGTCATCGGCGATCGACGCGACGATCTCGCCCACCGGGGCGATCGCACGCACCGCACCCAGCCCCTGGCCCGCGCTCCAGGTGTCCACCCACCGCCTGGCGCTGATCGGCCGGTTCGCGTCGTAGTTGCGCTCGGGCGGAGGCGGCAGGTCGTCGGGGTCGAGCCCCTGGGCGATCAGCGAGGGCCGCAGCCAGCTCGCCGCGGTGCCGGTGATGCTCGCGCTCACGATCAGGTCGTCGATGCCGCAGTCGACCACCATCTGCTTGTAGGCCGGGTCGGCGCGGCTCTCGGTGCTGGCGATGAAGCGTGTGCCCATGTAGACCAGATCGGCGCCGGCGGCGATCGCGCCGGCCACGCCCCAGCCGTCGCTGATGCCGCCGCCGATCACCACCAGCCCGTCGAAGAAGGCACGCACCGCGCTGACGAAGGCGAAGGGCGAGAGGCTCCCGGTGTGGCCACCGGCACCCGCGCCGATGCAGGCCAGCCCGTCGACACCGGCGGCCACGGCCTTGCGGGCGAGCGTGAGGTTGACGACGTCGGCGATCACCAGCCCCCCGTAGGCGCGCACCACGTCGATCACCGGCTTCGGTCCGCCGAGCGCGGTGATGACGATCGGGGGCCGGTAGCGGGCCACCAGTTCGAGCTCCTCGGACAGGCGGGTGTTCGACGAGTGGCTCATCAGGTTGACGGCCCAGGTACCGGCCGGCTCGCCCGGTCGGGGCGCGGGCAGGGCCGCAACACCCTCGGCGACCGTGCGCATCCAGTCGTCGAGCACCTCGATAGGGCGCGCATTGCTGGCCGGGAACGCCCCGATGATGCCGGCCCGGCAGGCAGCGAGCACCATCTCGGGCCCCGACACCAGGAACATCGGGGCGCAGACGACGGGCACGCGCAGCCTCGCGATCAGGCGGGCCGTGGCGGCGGAGGGGCGGGTATCGGGCATCGGGATCAGGAGCCTTCCGGCAGCGCGCGGGCGCTGCCCGGCGATGGTTGCGCACGCATCATCTCGGTCGTGCAGTCTACCGGCAGGCCGTCGCGCCTGCGCAACCCTCCGAAGTCCGGCACACTGACGACACCATGAACACCCACCTCGACCATCTCGTCATCGCAGCCGAGAGCCTGGCTCAGGGCGTGGCCTGGTGCGAAGCCACCCTGGGGGTCAGCCCCGGACCGGGCGGCCGGCATCCGCTGATGGCCACGCACAACCGGCTCGCGAAGATCGCCACTGCCGACTTCCCCGACGCCTACCTCGAGATCGTCGCGATCGATCCGCAGGCCGCGCCGCCGGGTCGGGCGCGCTGGTTCGGCCTGGACGATCCCGCCCTGCAGGCGAGCCTGCGCGCATCCGGTCCGCGGCTCGTGCACGCGGTGGCCCGGACCACCCAGCTCGACATGCAGCGCTGGGCGCTGATCACCATGGGGCTCAAGCCCGGCAACCCGGTGCGCGCGGGGCGCGACACCCCCGAGGGCCCGCTGAGCTGGCAGATCCTGGTGCGCGACGATGGCGCGCTCGAATGCGCGGGCGCCCTGCCCACGCTGATCCAGTGGGATGGCCGCCACCCCGCCCAGGCCATGCCCGACAGCGGGCTGGGCCTGCGCTCGCTCACGCTGCGCGGCGTGCCGGCCGGCGCGCGCGACGTCCTCAAGCTGCGCGGCGTCGACATGGCGTCGGATCCCGGGCCGGCGCTGCAAGCGGTTCTGGCCACGCCGAAGGGACGGGTCGAACTCGTCTCCTGAGAAGCCCCGGCTCGGCCAGGCTGCGCCCGGGCGGCGTGGTGTCCCGCGGCTGCGCGCCGCACGCCGGGGCAGGAAGCGAAAACGGCGGTCGCAAGGACATGCGTAGACTCCCGGTTGGCGGCGCGCGCGCATTCACCGCACGGGGCCGACGCGCCCCGCCCTGCCCGTCCATCCTGTCGCCGGCCGCCAGCCGGTGCCAATCCGGGAGTTCCGCATGAGCATCCGAACCCGACGATCACCCGGCCTGTCGCCGGTGCGGCGCGCGCTGATCGCCGTCGCGGCGGTGAGCGCCACGGTGCCGGCCCTCATCGCCCCACCCCAGGCCTGGGCCCAGAGCACCGCGGCACCAGGCCCGGCGCAGGGCGCGGCAGCCGCCTGGCCCACCCGTCCGCTCAGGCTGGTCGTGCCCTATGCGCCGGGCGGCGCCACCGATCAGCTCGCGCGCGCACTCGCCGAGCGGCTCGGGCCGGCGCTTGGCCAGCCGGTGATGGTCGAAAACCGCCCGGGCGGCAACACCATCGTCGGCGCTCAGGCCGTCGCGAAGTCCGCGCCCGACGGCTACACGCTCTTCATGGGCAGTTCGGCGAGCCTGGCGCTGAACCGGCTGCTCTACGAGAAGCTGCCCTACGACCCGAAGCAGGATCTCGTCGGCATCTCGATGCTCGCGCGCACCGCGCTGGTGATGGTCGTGAACCCGAGCGTGCCCGCCACCACCGTGGCCGAGTTCGCCACGCTCGCGAAAGCTCGCCCGGGCGCCTTCTCCTACGCCTCCGTGGGTAACGGCAATCCGCTGCACCTCGCCGGCGAGCTTTTCGATGCCATGGCGGGCGTGCAGACCACGCACGTGCCCTTCAACGGCAGTGCGCCTGCACTCACCGCGCTGCTCGGCGGGCATGTGCAGCTGATGTACGACGCGATCCTCACTGCCACGCCGCACATCCGCGCCGGCAGGCTGCGCGCACTCGCGGTCACCAGCGCAACCCGCGTCCCGAGTCTGCCCGAACTGCCCACGGTGGCCGAGGCCGGCTACCCGGGCTACGAGGCCGGCATCTGGTTCGCGCTGGTGGCGCCCCGGGGCACGCCGGAGGCGATCGTGCAGCGGCTGAACGCGGAAACCGGGCGCGCGCTCCGGCAGCCCGATCTGAAGAGCCGGTTCGAGGGCATGGCGCTCGAACTCGTGCCCGGCGCTCCCGAGGAGGTGCAGCGGCTGGCCGACCAGGAAGTCGCCCGATGGGGGCGGATCATCCGTGACAGGAACATCCGTCTCGAATTCTGAGCCGCCCGCGCCTTTCGGGCCCGAGGAGCTCGCGCGCCATCAGCGCGAGCTCGCCGAGTTTCTGGCACGCCGCCGCCCTCCGGCGCGGGTGCGCGAGTGGCTCGACATCGGGGCGCGCCTCGAGGGCGAACGTGTCGAGATCGTCGAGATCCGGCCCGATCGCCTGCGCCCGCCCGCGCGACTGATCACGCCGGTGGCGCGCATCGACCACCAGCGGCCCGGCTGCCAGTGGCGGCTGTCGTGGCGCGGGCTCGAGGGCGAGTGGCTGCCCTACGAGCCTGCTCCGCTGCACCCGACGCTCGCCGCGGCACTCGCCCTGGTCTATCGCGACGACTTCGGCTGCTTCTTTGGCTGAACAGGTCGACACGCGCCTGCCCGACGCCGCCCGGATGCCAACCGCCGCACGGCGAACGGACTCTCAGCCACGCCTCGCATCACGCCCGTAGAGCGTCACCAGCCGGGCGAGCCCGCGGGCGTGCCCTTCATGCACCAGCGACCAGTCGAAGCGCCAGGCCCAGCAGCCTTCCTGCTGACCGGGTGTGTTCATCCGGTGACCCGCTCCCAGACCGAGCACATCCTGCATCGGCACGATGGCGGTGTCGGCCACGCTCGCGAGTGCCGCGCGCACGAGATCAGCTGCCACGGCGGCGCCCGCCTCGGCGCCCTCCGGTGCCCGCGCCACGCCCGGTTCGACGCCCGCCGGCGCCGGCGCGGCGGTGCCAAGATAGGCCGCGAGATGCGCACGCACCGACGCCGGCGCCTGCCCCCACCAGCCGGCGGTGGTGTCGTTGTCGTGCGTGCCGGTGTAGACCACGCTGTCGGGCTCGTGATGGTGCGGCAGGTAGGGATTGGCGGCATCTCCGCCGAAGGCAAACTGCAGGATCCGCATCCCCGGCAGACCAAAACGCCGCCGCAACGCGACCACATCGTCGGTGATCACCCCGAGATCCTCGGCGATCAGCGGGAGCGGCCCCAGGGCGTTCCGCAGCGCCTCGAAGAAGGCCGCCCCGGGACCCTGCACCCAGCGGCCCTCGACCGCCGTGGGCGCCTGCGCCGGGATCTCCCAGTGGGCGGCGAAACCCCGGAAATGATCGATACGCACGATATCGGCGAGCGCGAAGCTGCGGCGCAGCCGCGCGATCCACCAGCCGTAGCCCTGCCGCGCGTGCTCCTCCCAGCGGTAAAGCGGGTTGCCCCAGCGCTGGCCGGTCTCGCTGAAGAAATCCGGCGGGACCCCGGCCACCACCCGCGGCCAGCCACGCAGGTCGAGATCGAAGAGCCCCTGATGTGCCCAGACATCGGCGCTCTGCCAGGCGACGAAGATCGGCAGATCGCCGACCAGCCGCACCCCGCGCGCGCCGGCATAGTCGCGCAAGGCCCGCCACTGGGCATCGAAGCACCATTGGGTGAACCGCCAGAAATCGATGCGCTCGCGGCAGCGCTCATCAGCCTGCGCGAGCGCCGCCGGTGCACGGCGGGCAAGCGGCGCCGGCCAGTCGGCCCAGGCCTGCTGGCCGTGCGCATCGGCCAGCGCCATGAAGCGCGCGAAGTCCTCCAGCCAGGCCGCCTCGCGCATGCAGTAGGCCCCGAGGTCGGCGAGCTCGGCCTCGTCCGCGCGCTGTACGAAACGCGCATGGGCGAGCGCCAGGCGCTCCATCCGCCAGGGCACGACCGCTTCCCAGACCACCCGCGCCGGGCTGAAGCGGTCGTCGGGCGCGAGTTCGGCGGTCTCCAGCCAGCCACGATCGCGCAGCGCCTCGAGATCGATCAGCAGCGGGCTGCCGGCGAAGGCCGAGGCGCTCATGTAGGGGGAATGGCCCGGACCGATGCAGCCGATCGGCAGCACCTGCCAGAGCCGCTGGCCGGCCGCGACCAGCCAGTCGACGAAGTGTCGCGCCGACTCGCCGAGGTCGCCGCTGCCGTGGGGGCCGGGCAGCGAGGTCGGGTGCAGCAGCACCCCGCTGGCGCGCGGCAGCCTCATCGGGAGGCCCCGGGCGGCGCGGCGGCGGGGTTCGCGGCGGGCGCCGCGGGCACATCCGCCGCCGCGCGCAGCAGCAGCAGTGCATGCGCCGGCACCATCAGCTTTCCGGCGAGGGTCTCGGCCTGCACCGGGATGCCATCGTCACGGCTGCTGTCGAGCATCGCCACCCAGCATCCGGCCGGCAGCACGAAGGCAGCATCCGCGGCGTCGCCATTGACCAGCAGCAGCAGCGATGCCTCCCGACCATCCGGCACCCGGCCGGGCTCGCCGATCAGCGCGCCCAGGCAGCGGCCGTCGGGACGATCCCAGGCATCGCCCGCGAGCGGGGCGCCCTCGGGAGTCAGCCAGGCGAGATCGACGCGACCGGAGGGACCGGGCTGTCCCTCGTACCAGTGCACACCGAGCGGCAGATGCTCCCGGCGCAGCGTCGCCACCCGCGCGACGAAGTCGACCAACCGTGCGTCGCCGCGCGCCCAGTCGATCCAGGTGGTCTCGTCGTCCTGGCAGTAGGGATTGTTGTTGCCGCGCTGACTGTGGCCGAGCTCATCGCCGGCGGCGAGCATCGGCGTGCCCTGCGCGAGCAGCACCGTGGCGAGCATCGCCCGACGCACCCGCGCGCGCAGCGCATGCACCGCCGCGGGCGCCTCCTCGCCCTCGACGCCGAAGTTGCAGCCGAGATTGTGGGCGTGCCCGTCTCGGTTCGACTCGCCGTTGGCGTGGTTGCGCCGGTGCTCCCAGGTGACCAGATCGCGCAGCGTGAAGCCGTCGTGCGAGACCACATAGTTGACCGAGTCGCCCGGGTGGCGGTGGCTGCGATGAAACAGATCGGCCGACCCGCACAGCCTGCGCGCGAACTCGCCGCGCGCGACATGGCCGCGCAGCCACCAGCGTCGCATCGTGTCGCGGAAACGATCGTTCCACTCGAGCCAGCCGGCCGGAAAACCGCCGAGACGGTAACCGTCGATGCCGAGGTCCCAGGGCTCGGCGATCAGTGTCACGCCGGCCAGCTGCGGATCCTGGGCAATCGCGCGAAACAGCGGCGCGTGCGCATCGAAACCGTGGTCGCCGCGCGCGAGCGCCGGCGCGAGATCGAAGCGAAAGCCATCGACCCCCATCGCGCGCACCCACCAGCGCAGGCTGTCCATCACGAACTGCAGCACCCGCGGCTGTCGAAGATCGAGGGTGTTGCCGCAACCACTGTCGTTGACGTAGCGCTCCGGGCGCTCGTGGGTGAGCCGGTACCACGAGCGGTTGTCGAGTCCGCGCCAGCTCAGCGTGGGCCCGTGCTCGTCACTCTCGGCGGTGTGGTTGAAGACCACGTCGAGGATCAGCTCGATGCCCTCGCGGTGCAGGGCACGCGCCATCGCGCGAAACTCCTCGCGCACCGCAAGCCCACCGGCGGCACGCGCCGCAGCGCTGGCCAGCCGCGGGTCGGGACAGAAGAAGCCGATCGTGTTGTAGCCCCAGTAATTGACCAGGCCGAGCCGCACCAGCCGTTCCTCGTCGAGATGCTGGTGCACCGGCAGCAGGCTCACCGCGGTGACGCCGAGGCGGCGCAGGTGGGCGAGCGCCGCCGGGTGCGCAAGCCCTGCGTAGCTGCCGCGCAGCGGCTCGGGGATGTCGGGATGCAGCCGCGTGAAGCCCTTGACATGCAGCTCGTAGAGCAGCCTGTCGGCGGGATCGCGCCAGGGGCGCGGCTCGCCGGCCCGGACGCCCGGGTCATGCACGACCCGGGCCTTCAGCATGTGGGCCGCATTGTCGCGGGGGTCGGGTCGCTGCGGATCGGCGGGATCGACCGAGGCCTGCTCGGGCACCCAGCGAAACTCGCCGACGAGCTCACGCGCCCACGGGTCGACCAGCAGCTTCGCCGGATTGAAGCGGTGGCCATGGTCGGGCCGCCACGGCCCGTGCGCGCGCAGGCCGTAGACCAGGCCTGGCCCGGCGTCGGGCAGCCAGCCGTGAAAGACGTCGCGGCTGCGCGCCGGCAGCGCGATGCGACGCAGCTCGCGCTCGCCGCGGTCGTCGAACAGGCAGAGCTCGATGCGCTGCGCGTGCGCCGAGAACACGGCAAAGTTGACGCCGCAACCATCCATGTGCGCGCCCAGCGGATACGGCCGGCCCGGTCGCAGCGTCGCCGCGGCGGCGAAGCGCTCGAGCGCGATGCCGGCCTCGCTGCCGGCTGCACCGAGGGTTCGCGCTCCGTGCTCGTGCGCCAGGCTCACGACACGTGCTCCAGGAACAGCGTCGCGAGCGGCGGCAGGGTCAGCGCGATCGACCATGGCCGGCCGTGCGCGGGCACGGGCTGCGCGTGCAGTTCGGCCCACGGCGAGCCGATGTTGCCGCCGCCGTAGTGGGCCGAGTCGGTGTTGATGCGCTCGCGCCACACCCCCGGCGCCGGCACGCCGATCCGGTAGTCGGGACGTATCACCGGCGTGAAGTTGCACACCACCGCGACCAGACCGGCGCCGGCGTCACGCCGCGCGAAGGCGATGACCGAGGCCGCGGCGTCGCGGTGGTCGAGCCACTCGAAGCCGGCGGCATGCGCGTCGAGCGCATGCAGCGCGGGCAGCTCGCGGTACAGCCGGTTCAGATCGCGCACCAGACGCTGCACGCCGGCGTGTGCCGGGTCCTCGAGAAGCCCCCAGTCGAGTTCGCCGTCGTGGTCCCACTCGCGCCACTGGCCGAACTCGCCGCCCATGAACAGCAGCTTCTTGCCAGGATGGCCATAGAGGAAGCCGAGATAGGCGCGCAGGTTCGCGAAGCGCTGCCCGCGCTCGCCGGGCATGCGCCCGAGCAGCGAGCCCTTGCCGTGGACCACCTCGTCGTGCGACAGCGGCAGCACGAAGCGCTCGCTGAATGCGTACATCGGCCCGAAGGTGAGCTGGCCGTGATGGTGGCTGCGATGGATCGGATCGCGGCCGATGTAGGCCAGCGTGTCGTTCATCCAGCCCATGTTCCACTTGTAGTGAAAGCCCAGGCCGCCCTCGTGCGCGGGCCGCGACACGCCGGGAAAGGCGGTCGACTCCTCGGCGATCGTGATCGCCTGCGGCCGCTCGGCGCCGAGCACGGTGTTGTGCCGCTTCAGGAAGTCGATTGCCTCGAGGTTCTCGCGCCCGCCATGCCTGTTGGGCAGCCACTGGCCCTCGGCGCGGCTGTAGTCGCGATAGAGCATCGAGGCGACCGCATCCACCCGCAGCCCGTCGAGCCCGTAGCGCTCGAGCCAGTAGAGTGCGTTGCCGATCAGGAAGTTGCGGACCTCGGTGCGACCGAGGTTGTAGATCAGCGTGCCCCAGTCGGCATGGCGGCCCTCGCGCGGGTCGGCGTGCTCGTAGAGCGCGGTGCCATCGAAGCCGGCGAGTGCGTGCGGGTCATCGGGAAAGTGCGCCGGCACCCAGTCGAGCAGCACGCCGATGCCCAGCGCATGGGCGCGAGCGACGAAACGTCGCAGGCCCGCGGGCTCGCCGAAGCGCGCGCTCGGCGCGTACAGGCCGGTGGGCTGGTAGCCCCAGGAGCCGTCGAAGGGATGCTCGCTGATCGGCAGCAGCTCGACATGGGTGAAGCCAAGGTCGGCGACGTAGGGCAGCAGCGTGTCGGCGAGCGCATCCCAGTCGAGAAAACCGTGCCGATCGCCCGCCGGCCGGCGCCACGAGCCGACATGCACCTCGTAGATGCTGATCGGCGCATCGGCCGCGTTGGCGCGCCGGCGCGAAGCATCGGGCGGCAGCCGCGACGGCAGTGGCGCGACGATGCTCGCGGTGGCCGGGCGCAGCTCGGCGCGCAGCGCGCAGGGATCGGCCTTGGCCGGCAGCAGCCTGCCGTCGCGCGCCCGGATCTCGTAGCGGTACAGGGCGCCTTCGCCGACGCCGGGCAGGAAGAGCTCCCAGACGCCGCATTCGCGGCGCAGCCGCATCGGGTGGCGCCGTCCGTCCCAGGCGTTGAACTCGCCGACCACGCTGACGCGCGCAGCGTTGGGCGCCCACACCGCGAAGCGCGTGCCGGCCGTGCCCGCGTGCACGCACGGCGCCGCGCCGAGCGCTTCGATCGGACGCAGGTGCGTGCCCTCGGCGAGCAGCCAGGCGTCGAGCTCGCCGAGCACCGGCCCGAACCGGTAGGGGTCGTCGACCAGCGACTCGACCCCGTCGGGCCAGCGGATGCGCAGCCGGTAGCCGCCGCCACGCTCGGGCGGCAGCGGCCCCTCGAAAAAGCCGCCGGGATCGCGAAGCGCGAGTTCCGCGAGCACCGTCCGGCCGTCGGGCGCGATGGCGAACACCGCGCGCGCGCCGGGCGCGAGCACGCGCAGCGCGAGCGCACCGTCGACGCTCGCGTGCGGCCCGAGCACCGCGAAGGGATCGTCGTGCGTCGCCGCGAGCAGCCGCTCGACATCGGCCTGCGCGGCCGGGTTCACCGGGTGGGTTCGATCCGCCATATGCGGCGAGCGTACTCCCGGATGCTGCGATCGGCCGAGAAGCTGCCCATCGCCGCGACGTTGGCGATCGCGCAGCGCGCCCAGGCCTCGCGGTCGCGATAGAGGGTATCGACCCGCGCCTGAGCCTCGAGATAGGCGGCAAAGTCGGCGAGCAGCAGGTAGTGGTCGCCGCCCCACAGCAGCGCGTCGATGATCGCGCGGTGCCGCGCGGGCTCCGTGGGCGAGAATGCGCCGCCGGCGATCGCATCGAGCACCGCGCGCAGCCGGGGATCGGACTCGTAGAGCCGCATCGGCTGGTAGCCGCCGGCGCGCAGCGCCTGGACCTCCGGGGTGCGCAGCCCGAAGATCACGATGTTGTCGTCACCGACCCGCTCACGGATCTCGATGTTGGCGCCATCGTCGGTGCCGATCGTGATCGCGCCGTTGAGCGCGAGCTTCATGTTGCCGGTGCCCGAGGCCTCGGTGCCGGCGGTCGAGATCTGCTCGCTGAGATCGGCGCCCGGCATCACCACCTCGGCGATCGATACCCCGTAATTGGGAACGAAGGCCACCCGCAGCCGGCCGGCCACCCGCGGGTCGCGGTTGATCGTGTCGGCCACGTCGTGGATCAGCCGGATGATCGCCTTGGCCATCGCGTAGGACGAGGCCGCCTTGCCGGCAAAGATCACGGTGCGCGGCACGCGCTCGGCGCCGGGGTCGGCGAGGATCGACTGGTAGCGGTGGATGACCTGCAGCAGGTTGAGCAGCTGGCGCTTGTACTCGTGGATGCGCTTGACCTGCACGTCGAAGAGGCTGTCGGGATCGACGACCACACCGGCGCTGCGCGCGATCAGCGCCGCGAGCCGGCGTTTGTTGGCCTGCTTGACCGCGATGAACTCGGCGCGGAAGGCGGCGTCGTCGGCCAGTGGCGCGAGCGACGACAGGCGATCGAGGTCGAGTCGCCATTGCGGGCCGATCGCGCGGTCGAGCAGGCCGCCGAGCCCGGGGTTGGCCTGCGCGAGCCAGCGGCGCGGCGTCACGCCGTTGGTGACGTTGGTGAAGCGCCGCGGCCAGAGCGCGGCGAAGTCGGCGAAGATCGTGCGCACCAGCAGCTCGGAGTGCAGTGCCGACACGCCGTTGACGGTGTGACTGCCGACGATCGACAGATGCGCCATGCGAACCCGCCGCTCGCCGCTCTCGTCGATCAGCGACAGCCGCGCCAGAAAGCCGACATCGCCCGGCCGCGCGTGCGCCGCCATGTCGAGAAACTCCTGGTTGATCCGGAAGATGATCTCCAGGTGGCGCGGCAGCACATGCTGCACCAGCGACACCGGCCAGGTCTCGAGCGCCTCGGGCATCAGCGTGTGGTTGGTGTAGGAGAAGACCTGGCCGCAGATCGCCCAGGCCCGCTCCCAGGCCATGCCGTGCTCGTCGCACAGCAGCCGCATCAGCTCGGGCACCGCGATCGCCGGATGGGTGTCGTTGAGGTGGATCGCGATGAACTCGTGCAGGTTCGCGAGCGTGCCGTGCTCCTCGAGGTGGCGCGCGACGATATCCTGGACCGACGCGGCCACGAAGAAGTACTCCTGGCGCAGCCGCAACTCGCGGCCCGCGGGCGTGCTGTCGTTCGGGTAGAGCACCCACGAGATGTTCTCGAAGGCGTTCTTGACCGCCGCCGCGCGGGCATAGTCGCCGGTGTTGAAGGCATGCAGGTCGATGTGCTCGGGGGCCACCGCGCGCCACAGCCGCAGCGTGCTCACATGACCGGTGCCATGACCCGGCACCACCATGTCGTAGGCGCGCGCCGCCACCTCGCCCTCGGAGCGCCAGATGCTGCGTCCGCCCTGATGCTCGACCCAGCCGCCGAATCGCACCGGGTAGGTGAGCCCGGCGCGCGGGAACTCCCAGGGCGTGCCGCTCGACAGCCAGGGATCCGGGTACTCCTGCTGCACCCCCTCCTGGATCTCCTGCGCGAACATCCCGTACTCGTAGCGAATGCCGTAGCCGAAGGAGGGCAGCCCGAGCGTGGCCATCGCATCCAGGAAGCAGGCGGCCAGCCGACCCAGACCGCCGTTGCCCAGGCCGGCGTCGGGCTCCGTGGTGGCGACATCCTCGAGGCGGCGGGCGTGCTCGGCGAGCGCCTGCGCCGCCGGCCCGTCGAGCGCGAGCGCCGACAGCGCGTTGGACAGCGACCGGCCGATCAGGAACTCCATCGACAGGTAGTAGACCCGCCGCGCGCCCTGCGCACGCTCGCGGGCCCGGGTCTCGACCCAGCGGCGCGACAGCTGCTCGCGGGCCACCTGCGCGGTGGCCAGCATCAGGTCGATCGGGCCCGCGCGCTCGACCGGTACGCCGATCGTCTTGACCAGGTGGTCGTCGATGCGCTCGCGCATCGGGGCGGCTTCGGGGGTGCTCACGGTCTCGTCTCCAGGGGTCGGGGCGCGGCGCGCCACCGGGATTCTGCACCGCGATGGCGCGCGCGCCAGCCAGCAGATGCAATTTCCGCGCCCGCAGCGATGCACCGCGGTGGCGCAGCCGGCGGACTTCGCGGGCCATGAGGCGGCGCTGCGTTAAGCTGCGCATGCCTTCGCGGAGATGCCCGTGACCCCCACCGATCTCGCCCTCGGCCTCGACCTGCCCAAGCGCGCCGTCGCGCTCGTGCTCGCCGGTGGCCGCGGCAGCCGCCTGATGAGCCTCACCGACCTGCGCGCCAAGCCGGCGGTGCACTTCGGCGGCAAGTTCCGCATCATCGACTTCGCGCTCTCCAACTGCCTGAATTCGGGCGTGCGGCGAATCGGCGTGCTCACGCAGTACAAGAGCCACAGCCTGATCCGCCACATCCAGCGCGGCTGGGCCTTCCTGAAGAGCGAGATGAACGAGTTCGTCGACCTGATGCCGGCGCAGCAGCGCATCGACGAGGCGAGCTGGTACCGCGGCACGGCCGACGCGGTCTACCAGAACCACGACATCCTGCGCAGCTACGGTGCCGACTACATCGTGGTGCTCGCCGGCGACCACATCTACAAGATGAACTACGCGCTGATGCTCGCCGACCATGTCGCCAGGGGGCGGCCCTGCACGGTAGCCTGCATCGAGGTGCCGCGCGCGGAGGCAAGGGGCTTCGGCGTGATGGCGATCGACGAGAACCGCCGCATCACCGACTTCATCGAGAAGCCCGCCGATCCGCCGGCCATGCCCGGGCGGCCGGACACCGCGCTGGCGAGCATGGGCATCTACATCTTCGATGCCGACTACCTGTACCGCACGCTCGAGCGCGACATCCGCGACCCGGGCTCGAGCCACGACTTCGGCAAGGACATCATCCCGCACGCGGTGCGGCAGGGCGAGGCCACCGCCCACCCCTTCTCGCTCAGCGCGGTCGGTGGCACGCCGGGCGACAAGCCCTACTGGCGCGACGTGGGCACGGTCGATGCCTACTGGGACGCCAACATCGACCTCACCGCCACGTCGCCGCTGCTCGACATGTACGACGCGCGCTGGCCGATCTGGACCTACCAGCCGCAATTGCCGCCGGCCAAGTTCGTGCACAACCAGGACGACCGCCGCGGCATGGCGATCGAGTCGCTGGTCTCGGGCGGCTGCATCGTCTCGGGGCTGGTCGAGCGCTCGGTGCTCTACTCGAATGTCCGGGTGCATTCCTACGCGCGGGTCGGCTGGTCGGTGCTGCTGCCCGACGTGCAGGTCGGCCGCGGCGCGCGGATCTCGCGCGCGATCATCGACAGCCGCTGCGTGATCCCCGACGGGCTGGTGATCGGCGAGGATGCCAACGCCGACAGCGCGCGCTTCCATCGCACGCACACCGGCATCACGCTGGTCACCCGCGACATGCTGGCGCGGCTGGCCGGCTGACCCCGGGACCCGCCCGCACCCCGCCGCCCGGTCCACCAACCCGGTCCGTCACCGCTCCCCGCCGCCATCGCTCGCCTTCGCCATGCGCGTCCTGCAGGTTGCCGCCGAGATCTTTCCGCTGATCAAGACCGGCGGGCTTGCCGATGTGGTCGGCGCGCTGCCGGGCGCGCTCGCCGAGCAGGGCGCCGAGGTCCGACTGCTGCTGCCGGGCCTGCCGGCGATCACCGAGTCGGTGCTGCACCCGCGGCTGGTGTGGGAGGGTGGGCCGCTGTTCGGCGCCGCGCGGATCGCGATACGCCTCGGGCGCATGCCCTACAGCCATCTGCCGGTCTATGTGCTCGACGCGCCCTGGTTCTTCCGCCGCCCGGGCAGCCCCTACCAGTCGCCGCGCGGCGAGGAGTGGAGCGACAACCTCGCACGCTTCGCGCTGCTCGGCTGGGTGGCGGCGCACCTGGCCGGCGGCGAGCTCGATCCGGGCTGGACGCCCGCCATCGTGCACGCCCATGACTGGCATGCCGCGATGAGCTGCGCCTACATGGCGGCGCATCCCGGCACCACCGCCGCCTCGGTGTTCACGATCCACAACCTCGCCTACCAGGGGCTGTTCGCGCAGGCCGACTTCGGGCAGCTCGGCCTGCCCGCGGCCTTCCTGCGCTCGCACGGGCTCGAGTACCACGGACAGCTCTCGTTCATGAAGGCCGGCCTCACCTACGCCCGGCGCGTGACCACCGTAAGCCCCACGTATGCGCGCGAGATCGCCACCCATGAATTCGGCTGCGGCCTCGACGGCGTGATCCGCAGCCGCCACGGCGAGGTGAGCGGCATCCTCAACGGGGTCGACACCGCGATCTGGGACCCGGCCACCGACACCGCGCTGCCCGCCTTCTACGATGCCCAGGCGCCGGCGGGCAAGGCCTTGTGCAAGGCCACGCTGCAGCGCGAACTCGGCCTGACCGTCGACGCCGACGCCCCGGTCTTCGGCGTGGTGAGTCGCCTGACCGCGCAGAAGGGTCTCGACCTGGTCCTCGCCGCCCTGCCCGCCCTGCTCGCCGGCGGCGCGCAGCTCGCGCTGCAGGGCACCGGCGACGCCGCGCTCGAGGCCGCCTTCGGCGAGGCGGCGCGCGCGCATCCCGGCCGGGTGGCGGTACGCATCGGCTACGACGAGGTCTTCGCGCACCGGCTGATCGCCGGCGCCGACCTGATCCTCGTGCCCTCCCGCTTCGAGCCCTGCGGCCTCACCCAGCTCTACGGGCTGCGCTACGGCACGCTGCCGCTGGTGCGCCGCGTGGGCGGCCTGGCCGACACCGTGGTCGACGCCACCGACGAGCGCATCGACGCGGGACGCGCCACCGGATTCGCCTTCGGCGCGGCCACGCCCGCGGCGCTCGAGGGCGCGATCGCGCGCGCGATCGCGCTCCACCGCGACCGTCCGCGCTGGGCGGGGCTGATGCGCACCGCGATGGCCTGCGACTTCGGCTGGCGGAGCGCCGCGGCGCGCTACCTCGCGCTGTACCGGGAGCTTGCACCGGCCGCGTGATCGGCACCCGGCTGCCCGAGCATGCCGGGCGTGATCAGCGTGATGCCGCGCGCGGTCACATGGAAGCGCGCCCGGTCGGCCTGCGGATCGAGACCGGCGCAGAAACCGTCGGGCAGCACGCAGTGCTTGTCGACCACCGAGCGCCGCAGCCGCACGTCGCGTCCGATCGTCACGTTGGGCAGCACCACCGAATCCTCCACCTGGCTGCCCTCGCCCACGCGCACCTTCGAGAAGAGCACCGAGCGGCGAACCGCGGCGCCACTGACGATGCAGCCGCTGGACACCAGCGAGTCGACCGCGCTGCCGCGACGCGAGGCCTCGTCAAGCACGAACTTGGCCGGCGGCAGCTGCCGCTGCAGGCTGAGGATCGGCCACTGGTCGTCGTAGAGGTTGAGTTCAGGCACCACCTGCGTGAGGTCGATGTTGGCCTCCCAGTAGGCATCGACGGTGCCCACGTCGCGCCAGTAGGGCCTGTCGCCGACCATGTTCACGCAGCTGCGCTCGAAGCGGTGGGCGTGGACCCGGTGGCTCGCCACCAGGCGCGGCAGCAGATCGCGGCCGAAGTCATGGGTCGACGCCGGGTCGCAGGCATCACGGGCGAGCTCCTCGCACAGGAAGGCGGCATCGAACACATAGATGCCCATGCTCGCCAGCGCCCAGCCGGGTTCGCCCGGCAGCGCCACCGGCTGCCGGGGCTTCTCCTCGAAGCTGCGCACACGGCCGGTCCCGTCGACCGAGAGCACGCCGAAGTCGCCGGCCTCGGCGATCGGCACGCGCAGGCAGGCCACCGTCGCCTCGGCGCCACAGGCGACATGGTCGGCGAGCAGCGTGTAGTAGTCCATCTTGTAGACATGATCGCCGGCCAGGACCAGCACGAAGTCGGGGTCGGCTTCGCGAACCAGATCGAGGTTCTGGAAGACCGCGTTGGCGGTGCCGCTGTACCACTGATCGTCGACGCGCTGCTGCGCGGGCACCACGTCGATGAATTCCCCGAGGTTGGCCTCCAGGAAACCCCAGCCTCGCTCGACATGACGAATCAGGCTCTGCGCCTTGTACTGCGTGAGCACGCCGATGCGGCGGATGCCGGAGTTCACGCAATTGGACAGCGGAAAGTCGATGATCGTGAACTTGCCGGCGAAGGGCATCGCCGGCTTGGCCCGCCAGTCGGTGAGCTGCTGCAGACGCGAGCCGCGCCCGCCCGCGAGCACCAGCGCGTAGGTGCGCTGCATCAGGTGATTGAAGCTGGCCGCGGGGCGTGCGCCGGATCGGCCACGCCAGCCGGCGCGCGGCGCGTGGCATCCGGCAGTCGGCAGGGCTTCGAGCTGGAGACGGGCGTCGCGCGCGAGCTCGGACTCGGGCACAACGAGGCTGGTGGGGCTGTCGGCCAAGCGGCGCTCCTGGAGACCGGCGTCGGGAGAGCTCCCGATGCTGCCGCCGGCGCACCCGGGCGGGATTGACCCGGCTCAAGACGCGCGCAGGCGGCACGCCGCCGCGCAGATAACCCTCGTGCGCATTCGCCTTCCTCTGCGCCACGCGCGCTTCATGGTGTCATCGCGGGCGCGAATATCCCTGACGCGCGCGACGCCCCGGTCGCGCGAGGCCAACCCATCAGGAGCTCGAGTGGCGAACCTTGCGAACAAGCCCGGTACCGTCTCGGTTGCCGGATCGGTCGATGGCGATGGCGCAGCGCCGCGCCATGACGCGAACCCGGTCAACCCGCCCCCGCGAAGCGACAACTCGGCTTTCCTGCGTGGCTTCCTCGAGCGGCCCCGCGAGGTCGGCTCGATCGTCCCGAGCTCGCCCTTTCTGGAGGCGAAGATCGTCCGGGCGGCCGACCCCGGTCGGGCACGGTGCCTGGTCGAACTCGGGCCTGGCACCGGTGGCAGCACACGCGCGCTCCTGCGCGCGCTCCCCGCCGAGGCGCGCCTGCTGGCCGTCGAGCTCAACCCCGGATTCTGCGAGCGCCTGAACGCGCGCCTTGGCGACGCGCGCCTCGTGGTGCAGGCCGGCAGCGCCGAGGACCTGGCCGCGCATCTGGCGCGCTGGAGCCTGCCCGCCCCCGAGGTCGTGGTGTCGGGCATCCCCTTTTCGACCATGCCGCCAGACTGCGCCGAGCGCATCGCCGCGGCGATCCACGAGGTCCTGGCGCCCGGGGGATGCTTCGTGGCCTACCAGTTCCGCGGGCATGTGGCGCGCTACCTCGAACCCCACCTCGGCGCCCCGCAGGTCGGCTGGGAATGGCGCAACATCCCGCCGATGCGGGTGTACCGGTGGGTGAAGCCGGCCGCCTGAGCACGCCCCGGACCGCGACGCCTCCCACCCGGGGGGCTCAGGCCATGAAGGCCTCGATCAGCGCGGCGAGCCGCTCGGGCTGGTCGTGATGCACGTTGTGGCCGGCATCGTCCACGTGCTCGATGCGCAGGTCCTGATAGGCGCCGATCCGTTCGTCGAACTCCTCGGGACGGGCCGTGAGCCGCGCCCACAGCCCCGACTGCGCCCCGTCGATCCACAGCACGCGGGCGGTGGTCTGGCGCCAGCACGCCAGCTGCTCGGCATAGGGGATGGGCAGCGGATTGATGCGCTTGTGGGCGGGGTCGGCACGCCGCACCACGCTGCCGTCGGGCTCCTGGCGGCCCCAGTGTTCGACCAGGAAGCGCGCCCGCGCATCGGTCAGGCGCGGATTCTCGGACTGCATGCGCAGCGCGAACTCCTCGAAGCTCTCGTAGGGCCGCTGCGCGGCGTTCTCGCCGAGCTGGGCGAGCCACTTCGCGATGCGCCGCGGCGCCGGATCCTGACGGGTGCCGGGAGGACCGAAACCGTCGACGTTGACGAAGCGCGCCACCCGGTCGGCGGCCACCCCGCTGTAGAGCGCGCCGATGCTCGCGCCCATGCTGTGGCCGACGAGGCGCGCGGGCTGCTGCGGGCTGTAGTGCTCGAGCAGGGCGTGCAGGTCGCCGAGGTAGTCGGGGAACCAGTAGCTGTCGGCGCCGCTCCAGCCCGACAGGCCGTTGCCGCGCCAGTCGGGCGCGATCACCCGCCAGTCGCCCGCGAAGGCATCGACGGTGAACTGCCAGGAAGCCGAGACGTCCTGGTTGCCGTGCAGCAGGAACAGCGTCGGGGCATCGGCCGGCCCCCAGGTGCGGCAGTGGTAGTCGATGCCGCGGATCTTGACGAAGTCGGACTGACTCGCTTTCACGGTGCGCAGGCCCGTATCGGGCCGGTGATGGAGGACCGGCCGAGCATAGCTCAGGCCTCGAGCACGATCGGTGCGAGCGCATCGCCCTGCGTCTCGATGCGGCCGATGATGGCCGCCTGCGCGCAGCCGGCAGCGCGCAGGGCCGCCAGGCAGGCGTCGGCGCGGTCGGCCGGCACGCTGGCGAGCAGCCCGCCGGCGGTCTGCGGATCGAACAGCAGCCGGTAGCGCGCCAGCTCGGTCAGGCCCTCGGCGTTGCGCACCGCGCGGCGCAGCCGCAGGTTGGCCGGCTGCAGCGAGCTCAGGATGCCGGCGGCCGCCGTGTGCTCGGCGCCGGGCAGCAGCGGCAGCGCAGCCAGTTCGATCACGGCGTCCACGCCCGAGGGCCGGGTCATCTCGACCAGGTGCCCGAGCAGGCCGAAGCCGGTGAGGTCGGTGCAGGCGGTCGCGCCGTGTGCGAACAGGCAGCGCGCCGCATCGCGGTTGGACTGCACCATCGAGGCGAGCGCCGTGGCTATCCAGTCGCCGCGGGCCTGCAGCCGGTCATGCGCCGCGAACAGCGTGCCGGTACCGATGGGCTTGGTGAGCAGCAGCCGGTCGCCGGGCCGCATGCCGCCCTTGCGCAGCACGGTCGACAGATCGGCCGCCACCAGACCATTGATCGCGAAACCCAGGGCGAGTTCGCGACCCTCGCCGGTGTGGCCGCCGACCAGCGCGCAGCCGGCCGCGTCGAGCACGTCGACCGCGCCGCGCATCATCTGGCGCAGCAGATCCTCGGTCTTGGACTCGAGCCCCGGCGGCACCGTCACGATCGCGGTCGCACTCAGCGGCTCGCCGCCCATGGCCCAGATGTCGCCGAGTGCGTGGTTGGCGGCCACGCGCCCGAACATCCACGGGTCGTCGATGAAGGCGCGAAAGAAATCGACGGTGTGCACCATCGCCATGCCCGGCGGCACCGCGACCACGGCGGCATCGTCGGGCGCGTCGAGTCCGATCAGCACTTCCGGCCGACGCACCGGATGCAGATCGCCGAGCGCGCGCGACAGCACCGTGGCACCGACCTTGGCGCCGCAGCCGCCGCAGCGCATCGCGATCGCCGACAGCGCCTGCGCGGCCTCCTCCTCGCGCAGCGCCAGGCCCGTGCCGGGGGGCGGCAGGTCGCGCGCGGCGCCAGACGGCGCCGTCATCGGCGGCAGATCGGTGAAGCGCGCCATGAAGCGACGGTCGATCCAGTCCTTCCAGCGCCACACCCAGTCGCCGGCGAAACCGATCGCCCCGCGCGAGGCGATCGCATGGCGTGTGCCGGTACCGATCAGCGCCAGCCAGCTGCGCTGCGGCCGCCAGGCGCGAAGCGGCCGACCCTGCACCGCGCGGCGCAGGTTGTCGGCCAGCGGCCGGCCCATGCGCACCGCGAACACGCCGGCCTTCTCGAGCGGCCGGTCGTCGAAGGCGGCGACGTCGCCGGCCGCGAATACCGCGGGATCGCAGACCGTCTGCAGCGTGGGCAGCACGCGCACGAAGCCGTCGTCATCGAGCGCCAGGCCGGTGTCGCGCAGCCAGGGCGCGCCGCCGGCCCGCGTGACCCAGACGATCTCGTCGGCCGTCATCGTGCTGCCATCGGCCATCCGCAGCCGGCCCGCCCCGACCTCGTCGACGTCGGCGCCCGCGTGCACGGCGATGCCACGCGCGCGCAGCAGCGCCTGAAGATGGTTGCGCACCCAACGATTGTGCGTCGGCATGATCCCGCGGCGGCCGGCGACCAGGTGGAAGGTCAGGCGCCCGGGATCGCCGCCGATCGCCGCGACCTCGGCGCGCAGCCGCTCGCGCATCGCGAGCACCAGCTCGACCCCGCCCGCGCCACCGCCGACCACCACGATGCGCAGCGCCCCGGGCCGGGCGCGCACCCGCGCGAGCAGCGAGCGCCAGCGTGCGTCGAAGCCGGTGATCGGCTTGACCGGCACCGTGTGCTCGGCGGCGCCGGGAACGAGGTCGACACGCGGCGTCGACCCGATGTTGATCGAGACCAGGTCGTAGGGCACCGGCGGGCGGCCGCCGCACAGCACCCGCCGACCCTCGCGGTCGAGGCTCACCGCCTCGTCGTTGACGAAGCGCGCACCGGCGAAGCGCGCGAGCCGCGCGAGATCGATGTGGACCTGCTCGTGCGTGTACAGGCCGGCGATGTAGCCGGGCAGCATCCCCGAGTAGGGGGTGAACACGTCGCGGCAGATCAGCGTCAGCCGCACGCCGGGCAGCGGGTGCATCGCGAAGCGACGCAGCACGCCGACATGGCTGTGGCCCCCGCCGATCAGGACGATGTCGCGCAGGACCGGATGGTCGGTGACCTGCATGATCCGGGCCGTCTCCCTGGAGTCGGGATGGCGACCGTCGCCTCCCCGGGCGCGAGCATAGACGATCGCGACCGCTCGCCGGATGCGGAACGGCCCGCACGCGAGCCGGCTCACGGCGACCGGCCCGGCGCCTATACTGGGTCCGGTGAGTGCACCCCCCGAAGGCCCGGTCGCCGCCACGCCCGCCGCAGGGGCGCGACCGGCCGGCCGTGCCCCGCAGATCGTGCGCGCGATGGTCTGGATGGCCGTCGGCGGCTTCATGCTGTGCGCGATGAACGGGGTCATGCGCATCATGACCCAGCAACTCGATCCGCTGCAGTCGCAGTTCCTGCGCTATGTCTTCGGTCTGCTGGTGATGCTGCCCTGGGTGCTGCGCGCCGGGCTCCGGTCCTATTGGCCCAACAACATGATCGGCCAGTGGGCGCGCGGCGTGGCCCACACCGCGGCGCTTGCGCTGTTCTTTCTGGCGCTGCCGCACATCCCGCTGGCCGATGTCACCGCGATCGGTTTCGTCACCCCGATCTTCGTGCTGGTCGGCGCGGCGATCGTGCTGCGCGAGAAGGTCAGCCCGGCGCGCTGGCTGGCTGCGGGCGTGGGCTTCGGCGGCGTGCTGATCGTCGTCGCCCCGCACCTCTCGGGCCACGGCGCCGGCTGGTGGAGCCTGGTGATGCTGGCCGCCTCGCCGCTGTTTGCGGCGTCGTTTCTCATCAACAAGGCGCTGACGCGGCGTGACACGCCCGAAACCATCGTCTTCTGGCAGAACGTCTCGGTGATGCTGCTCACGCTGCCGCTGGCGCTGCCCGGCTGGCGTGATCCCACGCTCGTCCAGTGGGGCACCTTCCTGCTTTGCGGCGTGCTCGGCACCCTGGCTCATCTGTGCATGACGCGCGCCTTCAGCCTGGGCGACATCTCGGCGATGCAGCCGGTACGCTTTCTCGATCTGATCTGGGCGGCGCTGCTCGGGATCGCGCTCTTCGGTGACATGCCCTCGGCCAGCGCGCTGCTCGGTGGCGCCGTGATCGTCGCCTCGACGATGTGGATCGCCCGGCGCGAGGCCGCACGCCGCTGAGCGCCGGACCACGCCCGCCGGGACCCGCCGCCGGCAGCAGCCGGGGCGAGGGGCGCCCCGGGTGACTCAGAGCAGCGACGCCAGGCGCGCGAGGCCCTCGTCGACCACCGGCAGGTCATGCACCAGCGCCACCCGCACGAAGTGCCGCCCGGCATTGGTGCCATCGTCGGCGGGCTGCGTCAGGTACTCGCCCGGCAGCACCCTCAGCCCACGCTCGGCCCACAGACGACGGGTGAGCGCCGCGCCATCAGGCACCTTGAGCCACAGGAAGAAGCCGCAGCCCGGCCGCTGGTAGCCGGGATGGGCGCCGAGATGACGGTCGGCGAGATCGAAGCGCGCGCGCAGCCGCTCGCGCATCGTCGCCACATGGCGGTCGTCGGCCCACAGCGCCGCGGCACCCGCAAGCACCGGCGCTGGCGTGCAGGCGGTGCCGTTCTGACGGATCCGGTTGATCGCGGCCACCGCGCGGGCGTCGCCCGCGACGAAGCCCGAGCGCATGCCCGCGGCGTTCGAACGCTTGGACAGCGAGTGCAGCACCAGCACGTTGTCGAGCCAGTGCGCCGAGGGATCGGCCTGCGCCAGCACCTCGAGCGCGCCGACCGGGGGGTCACGGTCGTAGAGCTCGGCGTAGCATTCGTCGAAGACCACGAGAAAGCCGTGCTCCCGGGCCAGCGTGACCGCCCGCAGCAGCGTGGCCGGCGGCAGCACCGCCCCTTCCGGGTTGGAGGGCGAGCACAGGTAGAGGATGCCGGTGCGCGCGAGCAGATCCGGCGGGAGGGCGTCGAGGTCGGGCTGGAAGTGCGGCCACCCGCTCTGGGCCAGGTAGCGGGGCTCGGCGCCCGCCATGATCGCCCCCACCCGGTAGGTCTGGTAGAAGGGGTTGGGCATCAGCGCGACCGGCTGCACGCGCTGCGACCCGATCGCGATCGAGGCCGCCAGGTACAGCGCCTCGCGGGTGCTCGCCACCGAGGAAATCTCGTGCTCGATCCGCAGGCGGCCTCGCGCCGCCGGGTAGCGGCGGTCGATCCAGCCCGCCACCGCCGCCAGGAAAGCCGGCGTGCCGAGCGAGGGCGGGTAGCGGTTCCAGGCGTCGGCGTGCGCCGCCACGGCCGCTGCGAGCAGCGGTGGCGGCGCATCCTGGGGCTCGCCGACATGCATCGGGATCGGCGCGAGCGAAGGCTCGGGGCGCAGATCGGCCAGCAGCGCATCGAGGCGCCGGAACGGGGATTCGAAGCGCTCGAGGCGCTCGTTGAGCAGCAGCGACATCGGTTCGGGCCCTCCGCGGCCCCCGGATCCCGCCGGCAAGCGGCTTGCGTCTGCCGATGCCGCGCGCGTCGGAAACGGGCATGATCGCACAGGCACACGCCGCTGCTTGCCGCCCTTCGCGCCCGCCCGGCGAGCATGTCGCGAGCCCCTTTCGCCAAGGCCTGCCCCATGAGCCCGACAACCCGCCCGCGCCCCGACACCCACGCCGGCACCCGCGCGCGCCAGACTGCGCTGGGCGCCGCACTCGTCGCCGCGCTGCTGAGCCTCCCCGGACTGCCATCGCCCGCACAGGCCGCCGATGCGCGTGGCGCGCTGCTCTACGACACCCACTGCATCGGCTGCCACACCGCGCAGGCCCACTGGCGCGACCGGCGGCTGGTCACCGACTGGGCGAGCCTGCGCGAGCAGGTGCGCCGCTGGCAGGATCTGCAGCGCCTGAACTGGAGCGAGGACGACATCACGCTGGTGGCACGGCACCTCAACAGCCGCTTCTACCGGGTGCCGGAACGCGGCGCTCGCGGCCCCGAGGCTGGTGTCGGCCCCGCTCAGCCGCCGGCGGCCCGGGCCACGGTGTCGGCCACATGCCCGGCGAGCAGCGCATGCAGCGCCGGCGGCAGGTCGTGACCCATGCCCTCGATCACCTGAAGCCGCGCCTGCGGCAGCGCGCGGGCGAGCGCCTGGCCGTGCGCCAGCGGCAGCAGCGGATCGTCGCGACCATGGATCACGGTGGCAGGCATCCGGCAGCCGCCCAGGGCCGCGGTGCGATCGGGCGCCGCCATGATCGCCGCGAGCTGCCGTGCCGTGCCCTGCGGCCGCCAGGCGCGCGCCGCGGCCGCCTGTACCCGCGCGCGCAGTTCGGCATCGGTCACGCCATGGCCCTGACTGCCGATCAGCCGCCAGAGGCTCACCAGATGCTCGACCAGCGCCGGCAGATCCTCCGGGCCGGGTCGATGGGCGCCATCGGCATCGGCCGGTAGCAGACGCACCCGCGGCGGCCGCGTCAGCAGCGCGGCACGCACCCGGCCCGCGGGCCCCGGCAGGCCGCGCGCGCCGGGCGTGGTCATCAGCAGCGACAGGCTTCGGACCCGCGGCGGCGCATCGAGCGCGGCGCGCTGCGCGATCATGCCGCCCATCGAGGCCCCCACCCAGTGGGCCGAGGCAAGCCCCAGCGCATCGAGCACACCGAGCGCGTCAGCGGCCATGTCGTGCAGCCCGTAGGGCGCCTGCACCGGCAGGTGGAGCGCATGGCGCATGCCCTGCCAGGCGAGGTTGGGCACGCCCAGCCAGGCGAAGTCTTCGGAAAGTCCGGCGTCGCGGTTGTCCATCCGGATCACGCGCAGCCCACGCCCCACCAGCGCCTGGACGAAAGGCTCGGGCCAGCCCGACAGCTGCATGCCCAGACCCATGACGAGCAGCACCGGCTCGCCGTCGGGCGGCCCGCGATCGTCGATCTCGATGCCGATACCGTTGGCCACCAGGCGCATCAGGCGATCCTCAGGGTCATGGTGGCACGCGCGCGCAGCTGCCCGCAGCCGCCCTCGACCTCCTGCGCGGCCGACTGCCGCAGCTTGGCGAGCACGCCGCGCCGGTGCAGCCGCCGCACCATCTCGGCGGCCCGCTCGGCGGTGGGCCGTCGCCACTCGAGCCCTTCGACCCGGTTGAAGGGAATGAAGTTCATGACCGCGTAGCGGCCTGCGAGCAGCCTTGCGATCGCCTCGAGTTCGTCGTCGCCGTCGTTGACGCCCTCGAGCAGGGTCCACTGGTACTGGATCGGGTAGCCGGTGGCGCGCGCGTAGGCCTCGCCGAGCTCGATCAGCTCGGCCGGGTCGATGCGCGGCGCGCGCGGCAGCAGGCGGGCCCGCAGCGCGGCATCGGTGCTGTGCAGCGACAGGGCGAGCGCCGGACGCACCGCCTCGCGCGGCAGCCGCTCGAAGACCCGGCGGTCGCCCACGGTGGAGAACACCAGGTTCTTGTGGCCGATGCCACCCTCGGCGCCCAGCAGCGCGATCGCCTCGAGCACCGCCTCGAGGTTGTGGGCGGGCTCGCCCATGCCCATGAAGACCACCTTGCGCACCGGCCGCAGCGCCTGCGCGAGTGCCACCTGCGCGACGATCTCGGCGCTGCCGAGCTGCCGGGCGAGGCCATCGCGCCCGGTCTGACAGAAAACGCAGCCCACCGCGCAGCCCACCTGCGTGGATACGCACAGCCCGGCACGCGGCAGCAGCACGCTCTCGACCGTCTGCCCATCGGCCAGCCCGACCAGCAGGCGCTCGCCGTCGGCCGCGGCATGGCGCTGCACGATGCCGGCCAGGCCGGCGAGCTCGGCGCGCAGCGCGGGCAGCGCGTCGCGCAGCGCGCGCGGCAGGAAGTCCTCGGGGCGGTGGCGGCCGTGGTCGGGCGCGAGCGCGCGCGACCAGCCCTGCAGGAACCAGCGTTCATGGGCTGGCAGGGCACCCAGACTGCGCAGCCGCTGGCGGAGGGATTCGATGTGCATGGGCCGCACCGATTATAGTGACGTCGGCGGCAGGGACGGCAGCCGGACTTCCAACCGCCGGCCGGCATGTGCCGGCCCATCCACCATCAAGGCCGCGCCATGCTCACGCTGCACCGACTCCGCCTGCTCGTCGTACTGCCGCTGCTCGTCGCCACGCTCGGCGGCTGCGGCGTGCTCGCCGCGCCCTGCCGCATCGCCTCGGCGGTGATCAAGATGGTGCCGGTCATCGGCCATCCCGCGGCGGTGCCCACCGACACCTGCGCGGCGGTCATCGACCCCTGACGCAACACGCCACGGAGACCCACCATGAGCACCCAAGACCGCGCCGCCCTCGAAGCCACGCTGCAGATCTACTTCGACGGCCTCTACGAGGGCGATGCCGACAAGCTCGCCAGCGTCTTCCACCCCGGCAGTTCCCTCACCTGGGAGCTCGACGGCGAGCGCCGCGAGATCTCGCGTGACGCCTGGCTCGAGGCGGTGCGCAACCGTCCGTCCGGCAAGGCGTCCGGGCTGGCCCGCGACGACGGAATCCTGCTGCTCGACCAGTCGGGCCCCGGCACCGCCTTCGCCAAGGTGAAGTGCCAGCTTCCGCCGCGCTACTTCACCGACTACCTGAACCTGCTGAAGGTGGACGGACGCTGGCAGATCGTGCAGAAGATCTACGCCGTCCAGACCCGCGACTGAATCCCCGCGGCCCGACGCACGCCGATGCTCGCC
>Ga0315900_10002551_pt1 | contig 27634 bp, 20 predicted proteins | sample LakEriMetagenome_FD_203521 | JGI IMG/M metagenome (GOLD analysis project Ga0315900, IMG submission 203521) | Freshwater fungal communities from buoy surface, Lake Erie, Ohio, United States - Buoy 12 MA114 | ecosystem: Environmental > Aquatic > Freshwater > Lake > Lake biofilm | place: USA: Lake...
TCCAGGGGTGGTCGCGCTCGTTGCTGGCCAGGATGCCATAGAACCAGTTGTGGCCCACCTCGTGCGCGATCACGTTGTCCAGGCTCTCGGTGCTGCCCATGTTGCCGATGATGGTGATCATCGGGTATTCCATGCCACCGCCCGCGCTGATGGTGCCATCCACCGCAGTGCAGGCGGCGTAGGGGTATTCGCCCACCCACTCGCTGTAGCGCAGCACGCTCTGGTTGAGCGACTCGATGCCCACAGCCTGCCATTCCTCCGCGTTCTTCGGGGTGAAGAGGGCCCAGGTGGTCACCGTGCGGCCGCTTTGGGGCAGCACCACTTTCCCCTTGCGGACGATGAAGCGCTTGTCGGCGAACCACGCGAAGTCATGCACGTTGTCCTGCACGTAACGCAGGGTCTTCAACTGCGTGGAGGAGACCGGGAACTGGTTGTAGCGCGGTTTGCCGGTCTGCAGGTCCTTGATGGGTTCCGGGTACTTCCATTCCGGGGATGCCATGCGGTCCATCAGTTCCCTTTCCGGTTCGTTCTGAAGCAGGCCCGTGGCGCCCACCACGTAATTCGCGGGCAGCGTGATCGTGACATCATAGCTCCCGAACTCGCTGTAGAACTCGCCCTGGGTGAGGTAGGGCATGGCGTGCCAGCCGCTTTGGTCGAACACCGCCGGCTTGGGGAACCACTGGGTGATGTGGTAGGACTGGCCGGTATGGCCCAGCCGCGAGAACTTGCTGTCGGGGACCTTCACGCGGAAGGGTGTGGAGATGGTGATGGAACCCCGGGTGGGCAGCGGAGCGGGCAGCTTCACCCAGCCGATGTCGGCGTGCTGCGGATGGTAGCCCCAGGTCAAAGGCTGACCCTCGCTGCGGAAGTCCAGGCTGTCGATCCAGCCGCGTTCCTCCTCGGTGGCGAAGTGCAGATCGAGCTCACCCATGTCGGCGAGCTGGCGGCACAGGGCGCTGGTGGGGTCGCGGTAGGCGTTGGGCCACAGGTGCAGCCAGATGGTGTCCAAGGCCACCGGACTGTTGTTGGTGTAGGTGAAGCGCTCCTGCGCGTGCAGTGTGTGCGTGGCATCATCCAGCCGCACCTCGATCACATGGTCGACCTGTTGTTGGAAGTAGGTCTGGCCATCAGCAAGGCCATGGGCGAGAAGTGCGCCAAGAAGGAGGGCGGAACGGTGCATGGGCGGAGGGGTGCACGTGTGACGTGCGGCGATGGGGGTAGGTTACACCGGTCGCCGGGTCCTCATTTGCCGAGGAGTTCGGCGAGCTTCTGCTCCAGCTGCTCGCCGCGCAAGCCCTTGTCCAGGATCTTCCCCTCGCGGTCCACCAGCACGGTGTAAGGGATGCCGGTGACGCCATATTCCTGTGCAGCGGCGTTGTTCCAGAAGCCGAGGTCGCTCACGTGCTTCCAGGGCAGCCCATCGTCCTGGATGGCTTTCACCCAGGCGGCATGGTCACGGTCCAGGCTCACGCCCAGGATCTCGAAGCCCTTCTTGTGGAAGCGCTCATAGACCCGTTTCACGTTGGGGTTCTCGATGCGGCACGGCCGGCACCAGCTGGCCCAGAAATCGATGAGCACGTACTTTCCGCGCAGTTCGCTGAGGGCGAAGCTGCCGCCATCCGGGGTGTTCTGGCGGATCTCCGGCGCCTCCCCACCGATGGGCAGCAGGTTGCTCAGGCGCTTCATCTCCTCCTCCTGCATCTTCTGTTGGACCTGCTGCTGTTCGATGCGGTCCACCTGGTCGCGGAACATGGCGTAGAAGCTCGAACGCGGCATCACCTTGCGCAGGTCGTTCCGCACCTGTTTGAACAGTTCGAACTCGTCGGGCATGCTCAGCTTGCTGACCGCCGTGAGCGCTGCCGGCGTGCTGCTGTTCTCCTGCACGAAGCGCTTGCACTGCTCATGGAAGCTGGCGTTGAGCCCGTTGAAGGCCTTGATGGAGGCCGTGTCGCCGGGCGTCGCGTTGATCTTGGCGCGGAGCATCTCGCGTTCGCGGTCATAGGTGCGGGCATCCGCGTAGAAGCGGAGCAGGGCGTCCGTGTGCGACGATCCGCTAGCCTTGGCGGGCTGGTCGAAGCTGCCTGCCTTGGTCTCGATCGTCAGCTCCTCCGCGCTGTCCAGCGCCACGATCAGCTGCTCATCGCCCAGCGCGATGCGGTAGAAGTCCAGGGGCATCGACGGTATGCTTAGCACACCATGGCCCTGGTCATCGAGCTTCACGGAGTCGACGTGGTAGGGCGTGTTGTTCTCGAAACGGTCGAAGTACACGGTCTTTCCGCCGCCACCTTCCACCTGGAGGGTGATGTCGCGTGCTGTGGGTCCGCTTTCGCAGGCGGCGATAAGCAGGGGGATGGCAATGAGGAGCGTGAGGTTGCGGCGCATGGTCATCGGGGTTCGCTATGCTTCCAGTGAACGGCGCACCACTTCATTGGCGCGCTTGGGATCTGCCTTGCCTTTGGTGGCCTTCATCACTTCGCCCATGAAGAGGCCGAGCAGGCCCTTGTTGCCCTTGCGGTAGGCCTCCACCTTGTCCGGGTAGGTCTCCATGAGCCTCGCCATCAGGGCCGTGATCTCGTCCTCGTTGGTCTGTTGCACCAGGTCGTGCCTCACGGCAAGCTCCTCCGCGCTCGATGCAGGGTCCTCGAGCATCAGGGGGAAGAGCTTCTGGCTGGCGGTGCTGTGGCTCACCTTGCCCGCATCGATCAATTGGATGATGCCGGCGAGTCGTTGAGGAGTGATGGGGAATTGGGCCATGTCCAGGCCACGCTCGTTCACCCAGCCGCGCACGTCGCCCATCACCCAGTTGGCTGCAGCCTTGTAGTTGGGCACGGTGGCGATCACGGCTTCATAATAGAGGGCGGTCGCCTTGTCATCGGTGAGGATGCCGGCATCGTAGTCGTTAAGACCGAGCTGCTGGGTGTACTTGGCGCGGAGCTCGCGCGGCAGGGGCGGCATCTCGCGCCGGATCGCCTCCTTCATGCTGTCGCTCACCGTGAGCGGCTGCAGGTCGGGCTCGGGGAAGTAACGGTAGTCGTGCGCCAGTTCCTTGCTGCGGAGACCGATGGTGGTGCCTTTGCCCGCGTCGAAGGTGCGCGTCTCCATATGGATGGTGCCGCCCGCGTCCAGTACTTCGCTTTGGCGCTGGGCCTCGTACTCGATGGCCCGCATCACGTTGCGGAAGCTGTTCATGTTCTTCACTTCGCAACGCGTGCCGAAGGTGGTCGCGCCCTTGGGACGCAGACTGATGTTGGCATCGCAGCGCAGGCTGCCCTCCTCCATGTTGCCGTCGCAGATGTCCAGGTAGCGCACCAGCCGGCGGATCTCCACCAGGTAATCGTAGGCCTCCTGCCCGCTGCGGATGTCCGGCTCGCTCACGACCTCCACCAGCGGCACGCCGGCGCGGTTCAGGTCCACCAGGGTGTTGAAGGGGTCCACGTCGTGGATGCTCTTGCCTGCATCCTCCTCCATGTGGATCCGGGTGATGCCGATGCGCTTCTCGCCGCCTTCCACAGGGATCATCACGAACCCCTTGGTGCAGATGGGCGTGTGGTCCTGCGTGATCTGGTAGCCCTTGGGCAGGTCCGGGTAGAAGTAGTTCTTGCGGGCATAGTGCATCCACGGGGCGATGCTGCAATGCGTGGCGAGACCCAGGCGGATGGCATGTTCCACCACCTTCTTGTTGGCCACGGGCAGAGTGCCGGGATGGCCCAGGGTCACCACGCTCACGTTGGTGTTCGGGTGGTCGCCGTAGGCGTTGGGGTCGGCACTGTAGGCCTTGCTGGCGGTGATCAGCTGTGCGTGGACCTCCAGGCCCACCACGAGCTCGTACTTCTCGCTCCAATGCGGTGCGCCCGTTCCGGTCACGACTTCCTTGGTGGTGCTCATGTCAGCAGCTGGCGATCAGTTCCTTCATGATGCGCGTGAGCTTGGGCTCGGCTCCTTCGGCCACCCGCTGCACCATCTCGTGGGTGGTCTTTTCAATGCGGCCCTTCACGCCCATGTCCGTGATCACGCTCATGGCGAAGCAGGGCAGGCCCATGTGGCGCGCTGCGATCACCTCTGGCACGGTGCTCATGCCCACGGCATCGCCGCCGATCACCCGCACATAGTGGTATTCGGCCGGGGTCTCCAGCGTGGGACCGGTGAGGCCAACATAGCAGCCCACACGCACCGGTATGCCCGCCTGGCCTGCGATCGTCCGTGCTTTGGCGATCAGGGCATGATCGTAGGGCTCGCTCATGTCGGGGAAGCGCGGCCCGAGCTCGTCGATGTTCGGGCCGATCAGCGGATTGGGGAAGAGGCAGATGTGATCGTTGAGGATCATCAGGTCGCCCACCTCGAAGTCGGGGTTCACACCGCCGCAGGCATTGCTCACGAAAAGGCGTTGGATACCCAGGTATTTCATCACGCGCACCGGCATCACTACCTCGGCCATGGACCACCCCTCGTAGAAGTGGAAGCGCCCCTGCATGGCGACCACCGGCTTTCCACCCAGTTTACCGAACAGCAACTTGCCCGGATGCCCCTGCACGGTGCTCACGGGGAACTCGGGGATGGAGGCATAGGGGATGGTGTGCTCCACCTCGATCTCCTTGCCAAGGCCGCTCAAGCCGGTGCCCAGGATGATCCCGGTCTCCGGGGTGAAACCTGCGGTGATCTCCTTGAGGTGTTCAGCGATGCGCTGGATGCGGTCCAACATGGTGGCGTATCAGGTCTGCGAAGCGTTCCGGTTCGTTCAGGATCACGGTCCGCATGCCGATCACGGCAAGGGGCAGGCTTTCCAGCGGACCGCCGGCGATCAGGGGGCGGAGCCGGGCGGCGTCCTTTTCCGTGGTGACCAGCGTTCTCGGACCGGCCGCGAAGCTACCAAAAAGGCCTGCCAGCCGTTCGATGTCGGCCCGGGTGAAGGCATGGTGGTCGGCGAAGGCGATGTGCTCCACTTGTCCGAACAACGACCGCACATGCAACACGAAGGGTTCCGGTTGCGCGATGCCGGTGACCACCAGCGCTGCAGCGCCTTGCCCCACTGGGCTGTCGGAGGGGCGGCCATTCAGTGTGCGGGGCTGGTCATACACGATCCCCGCGAAGAACAGCTGCTGTTCGGGCTTAATGGATAGGCGCTTTCGCCATACCGCCTGCTCCTCCGCCGAGGGCCGTTCCATACACTTGGTCACCACTACGGCCTGCGCGCATCGGGCCCGTGAGCGCAGGTCGCGCAGGGTGCCGGCGGGCACCAGGGCATCGTCGCAGTAAGGTCGTTGTGCCGTGGTGAGGAGGATGTTCAGCCCGGCATCCAGCCTGCGGTGCTGCAGGGCATCGTCCAGCACCACGGCCTTCACCCCGGGCACCTGCCCTTGGATCACGCCGATGGCCTTTATCCGATCTGCACCCACGAACACCCGGACCTCGGGGAACTGGTGCTTCACCTGCAGGGGCTCATCGCCGCTTTGAGCAGCCGTGTGTTCCACCTGCACCTCGTGGATATCGGTGCCTTCGCGGCCGTAGCCCCGGCTCAAGGTGGCCAGGGGAGACGCATTACCCACTGTGCGCAGGACAAGCTCCAGCATCGGGGTCTTGCCCGTGCCACCAAGGGCGAGATTGCCAATGGCGATGGTGGGCACGGATGGTCGGACGCGCTTCAGGATGCCCGTATCGTAAAGGGCATGCCGCACGAGCAGGATCGCGCCGTAGAGCACGGTGAAGGGCCAGAGGAGCATCCTTCGCAGCAGCATCGCGTACTTTGCCGGAACCATATTCCGCCGAAAGATGCGCATCAAAGAGGTCATCAACGCCCTGGAGGCCTGGGCACCGCGTTCCCTGCAGGAGGATTACGACAACTGCGGCCTCCAAGTGGGTGATCCGACAACGGAGGTGACCGCTGCGCTGGTCTGCCTGGACTGCACGGAACAGGTGGTGGAGGAAGCGGCGCGCACGGGGTGCGGCCTCATCATCAGCCACCATCCGGTCATCTTCAGGGGGCTCAAGAGCCTGGCAGGCGGTGGTCCGGTGGAGCGGACGGTGCTGTCCGCCATCCGGCATGGCATCGCGCTCTACGCCATCCACACCAATCTGGACAATGTGATCGATGGGGTGAACGGGGAGATCGCAGCACGCCTGGGCCTCACCGGTGTGCAGGTGCTGGACCCGAAGCCGGCACAGCTGCGCAAGCTGGTGGTCTACGTGCCCATGGACCATGCCGATGCGGTCAGGAACGCCCTGTTCAGCGCGGGGGCGGGGCACATCGGCAACTACGACGAATGCAGTTTCACGGTGGGGGGAATGGGCACGTTCCGGCCGGGACCGGGTACCAACCCCTTCCAAGGAGAACAGGGTGTTCGTGAGCAGGTGGCGGAGTTCCGCCTGGAGTTCATCTACCGGGTGCCACAGGAAGCCGCGATACTGAACGCCATGCGGGCCGCACATCCGTACGAGGAGGTGGCCTACGACCTGCTGCCATTGGCCAACCAGGATCGGAGCATTGGCGCCGGGCTTCTCGGCACCCTTCCGGAGCCCTTGGAGGAGCGTGTGTTCCTGGCACGGTTGAAGGAGGTGTTCGGGCTGAAGGTCGTGCGCCATACGCGGTTGCTGGATAGGCCTGTGCGGAAGGTTGCATTGTGCGGAGGCTCAGGGGCTTTCCTCATCGGCAAGGCCCGATCGGCCGGTGCGGACGCCTACCTCACGGGTGATGTGAAGTACCATGAGTTCTTCGAGGCCGATGGGCGCGTGTTGCTGGCCGACATTGGCCACTACGGCAGCGAACAGTTCACCATGCACCTGATCCAGCGCCGGTTAAGGGAAGTTTTACCTACCTTTGCCGTCCGTTTGACGGAAACCGTCACGGATCCCATATACCATTCCTGACCATGGCGAAGAGCGACGTGAAGGCTCCGGCAGCGACCAAGACCGCAACTGTGAGTGGCAAGGCCGACATTACCATTGCCGAAAAGCTCGTCGAACTGTACCGCCTCCAGCACATCGATTCACAGATCGACCGCATCCGCGTGCAGCGGGGTGAACTGCCTCTTGAGGTGCAGGACCTGGAGGATGAGGTGGCCGGCCTGGAGGTGCGTCTGAAGAAGCTGCAGGATGAGCTGGGCGAGGTGGAAGGTCAGGTGAGCGACAAGCAGAACCTGATCAAGGACGCGAAGGCCCAGATCAAGAAGTACGAGGGCCAGCAGGCCAAGGTGCGCAACAACCGCGAGTACGACAGCCTGAGCAAGGAGATCGAGTTCCAGAACCTGGAGATCCAGTTGGCCGAGAAGCGCATCAAGGAGGCCAAGGCCCAGATCGATGCCAAGAAGGCCGTGGTCGATGAGAGCAAGGCCAAACTGGAGGAGCGCCGCAAGGACCTTGATCAGAAGAAGAAGGAACTGGACGACATCGTCGCCGAGACCGAGAAGGAGGAGAAGGAGCTGCAGAAGCAGAGCGATGCCGCCTCCAAGCACATCGAGGAGCGTTTGTTGAGCGCCTACCATCGCATCCGCAGCAACGCCCGCAATGGTCTGGGCGTGGTGGCGGTGGAGCGCGGTAGCTGCGGTGGCTGCTTCAACTCCATCCCGCCCCAGCGTCAACTGGACATCAGCAGCCACAAGAAGATCATCGTGTGCGAGCACTGCGGACGCATCCTGGTGGATGAGTACGTGGTGGACCGCGTGAAAGGCACGGCCAACTGAGCTGTCGAAGAGCACTTGAGAAAGCCCCCGGTCATCGGGGGCTTTTTTCTTGGAAGCCGGTTCAGGGCCGGAAGCTCAAGGTGAGCATGGCCCTGTAGCTGCGGCGTTCCTCGGACGTCGCTTCCACCAAGCTTGGGTCGTACTGGTAGTATTGGCCAGATCGCGTCACCAGGTTCAGGCCGAGGTCCACGCCCACATGGTCGGTCCGGTAACCAAGCCCACCGGCATAGGTGCGTTGCGGTCCTCCGCGGCGGGGATCCCCCTCTCTGTATGGGTTTCCCGCGAATCCCCAGCCCAGGCGGTAATACCAGTTCCCTTGCCTCCATTCGGTGCCGGCGCGCACGCTGTTCACCGGCTCGAAGTCCGAGCTGATCCGGGCGTTCTCGGCGGCAAAGTCATAGATCGTGATGTCCTCGGAACGGAGCCTCATCCGTCGGGGGTCCGTGTAGGTGTAGTCCACGCTTACCAAGCCATGCCCGCCGAACACATATGCCCCGCTGAACACCATGCGCCATGGGGTGCGGACCTGATAGGAGAACAGGCCATCCGGAGATGCGGCCGCGTAGGATGTGCGACCATTGGCATCCGGGGTCCGGAAGGTGGTGGTCATGTCCGTGAAGTAGGCATCGTTCAAGTTGAGCCAGCATGGGCTGTGATACGCAGCGCCCAGGCGGAACTGATCGCTCACACGGCCGATGACGCCCAGCTTCAGCTCTATGCCACCACCGGTGGTGCTCAGGTCCTCCGTGTAGGTCACCGTGGCCAGGTCCAGGCCCTGGTCGAGTGTCGTTTCAGTATGCGTGGAAAGGCGCTCGAAGCGATGGTTGGAGATGCCCACGGACGCGCCGAAGTACAGTCGGTCCAGATAGCTGCCTGAATAGAAGAACGCCGTGTTGGACGAAGCCCCGCGCTCCTCATAGGTCTGCTCCATCCGCACCACATCACCGAACGGGATAGCGCTCTCAAAGGTGAAGGCCAGACTGTCGTCCAAGGGGTTGATGGCGAAGGTGTTCCACGCCAGGCCGGAGGTGAAGGGGAAGAGGGAGTCCAGTTCGCCGCCCGGGATGCCTTCCGCTTCGTTGACGAACTGCTGAAGGATGGTGCTGGGAACCTGCTGGCCCAAGGCACGCCTGTCCCATTGATGGGTGGCCTGCCGGTCGAAGGCGATGCCATAGGTGCTGCTCTGCCATTTTCCGCCCTTTCTGGATTGGTTATGGATGGCGAGCAGGAAGTTGTTGAGGTGGAATTTGGTCCGGGAGTCGGTCGCCGAGGTCCCATAATGGGTGCTACGGGCCTCATTGATATCGACCGCCGGTGTCACGGACAACTCCGTGATCCGGAACAGGCCCATACCGGCCGGGTTGATGCCGATGGCGGCACCATCGGCCCCCAGTGCACCAAAAGCGTTGGCCATGCCGGCACTGCGCCCGGTGCCCCCGGGTTGGATGTCCGATACGCGCAGGGCATCCTCCTCGTTCTGGGCCATGGAGAGCAACGGGACGAGGATCGCTGCCGCCCAAGAGGCCCAACGACCATGCGGCCTTACTGGTCGCCTGGCCATTAGCGCGGTCGACCAGGAACGGTGGTGGGACGAACGCCTCCTCCCCCGGGTGACGGCGAGGAGGGACGGGAACCGCCTCCACGGTCATACCCTCCAGAACGGGAGGGAGCAGTGCTCCGGTCATTTGTGCCTGGCCGCACTTGGGTGTTGCGCGAGGGACGCTCCTGGGTCGAGCTGCCACGCGTGCCGGAAGGTTGGCCGCCGAGCGGGCGGGACAAGGTGCCGTTCGAGGAAGGACGCTGTCCCTGCGTGGTCGTCGCAGGCCGCGTCGAGGATGGCCTGGTCAGCCCGACAGGGTCTCGGGGCGTCAACCCTCCTGCGCTCTTCACCGGACGGGCAGTACCACCGCCCATACCCGGTCTGGGGCCATAGTAGGCGCACGATCCGGCACCGATCATCGTGGGGTAGTAGCACGTCATGCACGAGCCCCAATGTCCGAAGTACGGTCCATAACCCCATCCCATACCCCAGCCAGCGTTCCATGGGTTGTTCCATCCCCAGGGATCCCATCCCCAAGGGGAATTCCAAGGGGACATGTTCCACGCCCCGTTCCAACCCCAAGGAGAACCCCAGAAGGGCATGCCCCATGGAGAACCCCACCCCCCAGTGCCCCAACCGGTACCAAAACCCAGGCTCCATCCGCTCATGCCACCCCAAGGACCCATGCCCATCCCCATCCCTACGTTCATGTTCCAGGTCGGGTCGAAGCCGAACCGGTCGTAGTTGTAGTAGTACGGATCGTTGTAGGTCACATCGTAGTAGCCACTGGAACCGGGCACAGCCGCAGCGGACTCACCCGGGTTGAAATAATCGTCCGGGGCAGCGGCGGGCTGTTGGGTGGCCTCCGACAGCGGGGGAGCGACATCCACCACGGGAGGCGCCTGTCCCGGCGCGTAGTACACATCATCGCGCACGACCACACCTTCGCGCGTCCCCGCGCAGGATGAAAGCACCGTGCCCACCAGGACCGGTGCCACCAGCAGCATCATCCACTTCCTGCTCATGTCCTTGCTCGTTGGCAGAAGAACGCCTCAGCGCCCTTTCTGGTTGTGTACTTTAGCCGACCTTCCTCTACGAACAAAAATAATACCACGAACAGGCCATGGCCGACATGCTTACCAAGCGCAGTGATGACTATGCCCAATGGTACAACGACCTGGTGCTGAAGGCCGATCTCGCCGAGCACAGCGATGTGCGTGGCTGCATGGTCATCAAGCCCCACGGCTATGCCATTTGGGAGAAGATGCAGCGCGCCCTGGACGGCATGTTCAAGGACACCGGGCACGTGAACGCCTATTTCCCCCTGTTCATCCCCAAGAGCTACCTGGCCAAGGAGGCCAGCCACGTGGAGGGCTTCGCCAAGGAATGTGCCGTGGTGACGCACTACCGCCTGAAGAGCGACCCCGTGCACGGTGTGGTGGTGGACCCCGAGGCGAAGCTGGAGGAGGAGCTTATTGTGCGCCCCACCAGCGAGACCATCATCTGGAACACCTACCGCGGCTGGATCAAGAGCTACCGTGACCTGCCCCTGCTCATCAACCAGTGGGCCAACGTGGTGCGCTGGGAGATGCGTACACGCCTGTTCCTGCGCACGGCCGAGTTCCTGTGGCAGGAGGGACACACCGCGCATGCCACCAAGGAGGAGGCCATCGAGGAGACCCGTCGCATGCTGGATGTGTATGCCCGATTCGCCGAGGAGTGGCTGGCCATGCCCGTGATCAAGGGGGTGAAAACGGCCAGCGAGCGCTTCGCCGGTGCGGAGGACACCTATTGCATCGAGGCCATGATGCAGGATGGCAAGGCGTTGCAAGCCGGCACCTCCCACTTCCTGGGGCAGAACTTCGCCAAGGCCTTCGATGTGCTCTTCACGAACAAGGAGAACCGGCAGGAGCACGTCTGGGCCACCAGCTGGGGCGTGAGCACCCGCCTGATGGGCGCCCTCATCATGACCCACAGTGATGACAACGGCCTGGTGCTACCCCCGAAACTGGCACCTGTCCAGGTGGTCATCGTGCCGATCGCGAAGAACGATGAGCAATTGAACGCGCTCCGGGCCTTCGTGCAGCCCATGATCGACGCCCTTCGGGCCAAAGGCATCACCGTGAAGTTCGACGACGACGACAAGAAAAAGCCCGGCTGGAAGTTCGCCGAGTACGAGTTCAAGGGCTATCCGGTGCGCATCGCCGTGGGTCCGCGCGACATGGAGAACGGCACCGTGGAGGTGGCCCGACGTGACACCTTGGAGAAGCAGGTGATGCAGGCCACCGACATCGCCGACAAGGTCGAGCACCTGCTGGAGGCCATCCAGGACAACCTGTACCAGAAGGCGCTGGCCATGCGGGAGCGCTACATCCGTGCGGTGGACACCTACGACGAGTTCAAGGCGGCCATCGAGGAGGGTGGCTTCATCCTGGCGCACTGGGATGGGACTGCCGAGACCGAGGAACGGGTGAAGGAGGAGACCAAGGCCACCATCCGGTGCATTCCGCTTGAAGGGGACCAGACCCCGGGCACGTGCATGGTCACGGGACGCCCCAGTCCACGCCGTGTCATTTTCGCCCGTGCCTACTGATGAGCCAGCAAGCAACCCCTTCCGATCCGCAGGAGCTGATCCTGCAGACCCTGCGCACGAAATCGTGCATGAAGCAGGACGTCTACCAGCGTACACAGGCCATGTTCGCCGAGATGAAGGAGGTGCTGCATGAGATCGCGGTCGACCTGGAGCAACAGGTCATGGACCACGACCGTAGGCTGATGGTGGCCTTCTCGGACAAGGGGGCTGCGGCTTGCGAGTTGCGGGTTGCCGGCGACGTGGTCATCTTCCACATGCACACCAACGTGTTCCGCCTGGACCAGGGCCACAACCTCTGGAGGTCGAGCTACCTGGAGGAGGACGAGTTCCGGGGCTACTTCGGGGTGGTGAACATGTACAACTTCCTCAGCGACTCCTTCAAGTTCAACCGGGAGCGTGACCTGGGCTATCTCGTCGCGCGCCTGTTCATCAACAGGGATGGTCACTTCTTCGTGCAGGGTAAACGCCAGCTGGGATTCCTCTACAACGACCTGGCTGGATCCGTGCTCGACCGGCAGCGGCTCGCTGAGGTGCTCCGCTCAGTGATCTTGTACGTGCTGGAGTTCGACCTGCTCGCACCGCCCTACGACCAGGTGAACCAGGTGACCGTGAGCGAGATGAACGAACTGAACGCGAACCAGAAACTGACCACGGGCAAGCGACTGGGCTTCCGTTTCCAGGCCGATACAGAGGATCTGGTGTGAGCATTTGCAGGGATCGAACCCATGTGTTTACATTTGCCGTCCCTTACGCGGGACCACTCGCGTTAAGGCTCACAGGATGGCCCGTTCGTCTAGGGGTTAGGACGCGTCCCTTTCACGGATGAAACAGGGGTTCGATTCCCCTACGGGCTACGGAGATCGCCGGGATCAGCGCACCAGCGCAGGTCCCGGCGATCGTGTTTTCAGGATTTCCTTTCCGCCGGATATTGGACTTTGGGACGAAGGGAATGCAGACAAGTGATGAACGGTGTTCGGTCGTTCGAACTGCGTTCAGGCACTGAAACCTCGACTTGACCCGCCACGTATCTTTGATCCTTTGGGTCCATGGTGGGGGATGCGTTCATGGCATTCCCATTGCTGGCACGTGGGTCCTTGGCCAACCGGAACAACCGCATGTCGAAACGACACTTTTGGTACCTCCCCTTGATCATCGTGCTGCTGGGGTCCTGCGTGGGGAACAGGACGGTGAACTACCTGAACGACCCGTCTCTCAGCAACGGGAGCAGCAAGTTGTTCGAGAACCGGAAGTTCGAGTACCGCATCCAGGTGAACGATGTGCTGTCCATCCGGGTACTGGGGTTGGATGAGCAGACCCACCGCTACTTCAACGTGGAGAACGCGAACGCCATGGCGGCGATGAGCGATGCGGCCATGTATGTGAACGGGTTCTCCGTGGACAAGAACGGGAACGTGCACCTGCCCCAGGTGGGCAAGGTGAAGCTCCAGGGCCTTACCGTGGGGGAGGCACAGGACCTGCTCCAGCGCAAGATCAACGAGTACTTCACCACCGCCACGGTGATCCTGAAGATGGTGAACTGGCGGGTGAGCGTGCTTGGTGCCGTGCCCAGGGCGGGGACCTATACGGTCTACAACAACCAGCTTACCCTGATGGACGCCCTCGCCATGGCCGGCGGTCCTGACGAGTTCGCGGACAAGTCGCATGTCACCCTGCTGAGGCAGAGCGACCGCGGCGTGCAGGCCCTGTATGTGGATGTGTCGAACACCTCGTTGCTGAGCTCGGAGTACTACTATCTGCTGCCCAATGACGTGGTCTATGTACCTGCGCTGCGGGCCCGCTCGGGGCGCCTGAACATGGAGGTCTACATGATCCTCCTCACCACCATCAGCACCATTGCCCTGGTGTTCAACGTGATCCAGAACAGCAACAATTGATCCATGGCCGACCAGCGTCCCCAAGACCTCATCGACCTGCGGGCGATCTTCCGCAAGCTGCTCGCGCATTGGTGGTGGTTCCTGATCACGTGCACAGTGTCCGGTGCCTTGGGTGTGGCCTACCTGAAGACCACCCCCAAGACCTTCCTCGTCCATGCCAAGATGTACATGGGTGAAGGGGCCAACAAGGGGTTCGGCCAGAAGGAGGAGTTCCTGAAGGGCATGTCGCTGGTGCGGGGCAACTCGCAATTGGAGGATGACATCGCCCTGCTCACGTCCCGCTCCAACATCATGAAGACCTTGAACCGGCTGGACTTCGGTGTGAGCTGCTACGAGACCCACAACTTCCTCACCCAGGAGCGGTATGATTATCCGCCCTTCATGGTCAAGCTGGACACGGTCGCTTTGCAGGTCACTGGGATCCCCATCAACGTGGAGGTGGACCGAACGGCAGGCACCTATCGCGTGCGGGCCAAGGGCAAGAACGTGATGCTGTACAACCTGCAGAAGCAGGAGATCGTGGATCAGTTCCTGCCGAAATACGAGATCGACCAGACGGTGAAGGTCGGCGAGCCCTTCGTGGGCGAGCACCTCAGCTTCAAGATCGAGTTTCCCGAGGACAGGAAGTACCGCGATGGTTCCGAGTACTTTTTCAAGATCAACAGCCTCGAAGCCCTGCTCCAGAACTACCAGGCCCGGCTGCAGGTGACCCCACCTGAGGAGGATGGTCACATCGTTGATCTGACCATCGTGGGTCAGGTGCCCTCCAAGGAAGCGCTGTTCCTGACGAAACTGATGGACACCTACCGGGAGACCGAGCTGTACAAGCAGCAGCAGAAGGGCTACAAGACCATCAGCTTCATCGATGACCAGATCGGCAATGTGTCCGACTCGCTTCGTCGCGTGGAGAGCTCCATGGAGACCTTTCGCGGAGCATCGAGCGGACTGGTGGATGTGGGCCGTACTTCCGATGCCCTCTTCCAGGAGCGCAGCCGTCTGGAGGATGAACGTTCGGCGATCATACGGAGACGCAACTACTGTGCGTCGGTGCTCGACAAGATCCGCACCTCCAGCGACCTGCGGAACGTTCCAGCGCCTTCTTCATCCGGCATCGATGACCCCGTCCTCAACAACCTGGTCATCGAGATCACCCGGTTGTACGCCGACCTCGCCGCCCAGAACCTGAGCACCGGCGCGCGTTCCAACCCCACGGTCATCGCCATGGAGCGGCGCATCAAGAACCTCACCTCATCCCTGGCACAGACCGCCGAAAGTCTGGTGGAACAGGCGGACATCAGCTTGGCCGAGGTGAACCGTCGTCTGGGCGGCATCAACTACCAGTTCAACCAGCTGCCCGAGAACGAGCGCCGCCTGGTGAACATCGAGCGGAAGTTCAAGTTGAGCGACAACCTGTACAACTACCTGATGGAGAAGCGCGCTGAAGCGGGCATCGCCATCGCTTCGGACCAGGTGGACAAGTTCGTGGTGGATGAACCACTGGCCAATTCGCGCAGCCCCATTGCACCGGACAAGAAGGTGGTTCTGGGCGGGGCGCTGCTCATTGGTCTGCTGCTGCCCATTTTGGTGATCCTGGTGCGCGACTTCTTCAACGACCGCGTCGCCGATGCGGATGAGCTGAAACGTCTGAGCCCGATCCAGGTGCTGGCCATGATCCCCACCAGCAAGCGCAAGCGGGTCACCCCTGACGAGCCCAAGTCGTTGCTGGCCGAATCGTTCCGGACCGCTCGGATCAACCTGCAGTACCTCAACATGGGTGCACAGCGTCAGGTGATCGGGTTCACCTCCTCCACGAGCGGCGAGGGCAAGTCCTTCTGTGCACTGAACATGGCCACCGTCATGGCCATCAGTGGCAAGCGTACCCTGTTGATCGATGCCGACATGCGACGCCCCCGTGTGGCCGAACTGCTCGAGCTGGGAGAGGGCCCTGGGCTTTCCACCTACCTGATCGGGGAGGCACGCATGGAGGATATTATCCGCCGTTCGGACATCCCCGGCCTGGACGTGGTTCCGGCCGGACCGATCCCCCCCAACCCCCTCGAACTGGTGGAGACCCCGCGCTTGGCCGAGATGTTCCAGGCTCTGCGTGGTCGCTATGACCAGATCGTGGTGGATGCCTCGCCCATGGGCCTGGTGAGCGAGTTCGTCGTGCTGACCCGCCACCTCGACGTGACCCTTTACGTGGTGCGGCGCGGATTCACCCGTCGCGGCGCGCTGCGCACCGTCAATGAGATGGTGCAGCAGGGCAAGCTTTCGAACGTGGACATCCTGTTCAACGACGTGAAGCCCGGCGAGGGGTACGGTGACGGGTATGGATACTACACGAAGTAGGCTGGCCATACCTGCATGATCAGGTCCGAAGGCTCCCGCAAGTACATCCAGAACGTATCGTGGCTCTTCGTGGAGCGCATGTTGCGACTGGGGGTGGTGCTGGTCACCGGCATCTATGTGGCCCGGGCGTTGGGCGATGCGCTTTTCGGCCAGCTCAACTACGCCACCGGTTTCGTCGGCCTCTTCTTCGCGCTGGGCGCCATGGGGATCGACGACATCCTGGTGCGCGACCTGGTGAAACATCCCGAGAAGCGGAATGAACTGCTCGGCACGGGCGCGTTCATCAAGTTCATGGGCACCTTGGTGATGGTGCTGCTGGCGGGGATCGGCACCCTGGTGAAGGACATGGACGGGCTCACGGCCTCGCTGGTGATCGTGATCGCGGCCGCCGAGCTCCTGCGGCCCTTCAGCGTGGTGGACCACTGGTTCATGTCGCAGGTGAAGGCCTCGGAGGCGGTGAAGGTGCAGATGGTGCAGGTGGTGGCCAGTGCCGGCGTGAAGCTGGGCCTGTCGTGGGCGGTGATGAGCGGGCAACTGGAGTCGAAGGCCGCTCTGCCCTGGTTCGCATGGGTCTATGTGATCGAGAACGTGGTGATCGCTGCCGGGTACCTGATCATGTACCGGCGCCACGGTGGGAGTTGGCGCGAATGGCGCGTGACCAGGTCCATGGCCGCACACCTGCTGCACCAGTCATGGCCGATGCTCATCTACGGCATGGCCCTCTACGTGCAGGCCCGTATCGACCAGGTAATGATCAAGGACCTCCTTGGCGGTGCCGAGGGCGAGAAGGCGGCCTATGCCGAGGTGGGCCAGTACTCCGTGGCCCTGAAGATGATCGAGGCCCTCGGCTTCCTGCCCGTCATCGTGCAGAAATCGCTGGCTCCGGCGATAACCCGTGCCAAGCTCCAGGACCACGCGCTCTACGCCGACCGGCTGCTGAACCTCTACCGGCTCATGTTCCTGCTCTTCCTGGTGACCGCTGTGCCGCTCTATTTCATGGCCGAGCCCATCATTGTGCTGCTCTATGGCGAGGAGTTCCGGCCGGCCGGCTTCCTGCTCTCCCTCTTCGCCATCCGTCTTTTCTTCACGAACATGGGCACGGGCAAGTCCAGCTTCATCACCAATGAGGGTCTGTTTAAGTATTCGCTGATCACGGCCCTTGTCGGTGCTTCGGTCAATATCGGTGTCAACTATATGCTCATTCCCACGTACAAATCCACTGGTGCCATCTGGGCCACCATCATCTCCTTCCTTGTGAGCCTCTTCCTCCTCGATGTGTTCTTGTCCCGCACACGTGAGAACCTCGGTCTGATGATCAAGGCCATGTTCTCGTTCTGGAAGTTCCACCGGGCGAACTGACCATGATCAACGACCGGCACCTGGTTCCCCTGAAGCCCGTCCTTTTCGCGGACAGGAACTGCCCCGTATGCGGAAGTGTGGACCTTCGTGCCGAGGGTGCCGTGTTCCCGGGCGTGCATGTGCTGGGGCGCTATACGTGCAAGGTCTGCAACTACCGGTTCCTGCACGATCTGCCGGTGGGTTTCGCAGTGGACCATGATGTCGCCATTGGTCTCGCGGATGGCCGCATGCATGATGCGAAAGGGGCGGAGCCCTGGGTGACCCGGCCGTTGATGGAGGCCTACCGCGCACCTTCGGATGCCGAGGTGCGGATCGAACGCAGGGTGCTCCGGTCCTGTCGCCGCGTGGTGGTCCTCAATACACTGGACTTCCTTTATGGACATGTGCTGTTGAAGCTCTGGAACGCGCAGCACTACCTCGACAAGCACACGGACCTCGGGCTTGTCCTCATCATGCCCAAGTCCTTTGAATGGCTGGTGCCCAAAGGCACCGCGGAGGTCTGGCTGGTGGACCAGCGACTGGGCCAGGCCCATGGCTGGTACCGGTCCATCGATCGGCAGGTGAACGCCTTCCTGAACGACTACGATGAGGTCTACCTGGGCAAGGGTTACGCACATCCGGACAAGGCGAAGGTGGATATCGAGCGGTTCACCGGGGTGAGGCCCTTCGCCCTGGAGGAGCATGGCAGGGCCCCGCGCCACGTCACCTTCGTGCTCCGCGAGGATCGCCTGTGGTTCCGCACCCCGCTCCACAAGCTCATCCACCGCGTGGCCGCCCGCCTGCTGCCGAAGCGTGCGGCTGCGGCTTTCTTCCTGGCGGACCAGCAGCGCCTGGCCATGGGTTCCCTGGCCCTGTTGCGCAAGGCATACCCTGATGTCACCGCCACGATCGTAGGCCTGGGTGACAAGCGCTCCGTTCCGCACGATGTGGAGGACCTGCGCACTCGTACCATGAGCATGGATACCGAACTGGCCTGGTGCAGGGCCTATTCGCGCAGCCATTTCGTGATCGGTGTACATGGGTCCAACATGCTGCTGCCGACCGCATTTGCCGGTGGGTGCATCGAGGTGCTTCCGCATGACCGTTACCGTAACCTGGCCCAGGATGTGGCCCATCGATGGAATGATGTGATGCTGCTCTTCCAGTATCGCTTTGTCGATGAGTTCGCGAGCCCGCGGACCGTGGCACGTCATGCCACCTCCATGTACCGGGACTTCGCCGTGTATTACCGCAACAACCGCGTAAACGTCTATTGACCGTGACCTCCTCCGCGAACACCTCCTTCCAGCTCACCACGCCGGTGCTGCTGATCGGCTTCAACCGCATCGGCCCGTTGCGGCAGGTCTTCGAGGCCATCCGGGCCGCCCGTCCTTCCAAGCTCTATTTCGCCTGCGACGGGCCCCGGAACGAGGAGGAGCGACCCCGGTGCGAGGAGGTGCGTGCCTTGGCGCGCGAAGTGGACTGGCCCTGTGAGGTGCGCACCCGCTTCAATGAGCGGAACCTGGGTTTGCGCAAGGGGGTAAGCTCCGCGATCGCCTGGTTCTTCGAGAACGAGGAGGAGGGCATTGTGCTGGAGGACGACACACTGCCGGTGCCCTCGTTCTTCCGGTTCGCCCAGGAACTCCTGGCCCACTACCGCCACGACGAGCGCATCTGGGTGATCATGGGGAACAACCTGATGGAGGACTGGGGAGGAACCAAGGACGGGTCCTATTACTTCTCGTCGCACGGCTATGGGGCGCCTTGGGGATGGGCCAGCTGGCGGCGTGTGTGGCGCCATTACGATGTGGACATGAGCCAATGGCCGGCGCTCAAGGCCAGTCCATTGCTAAAGGACTTCTTCCTGAGCGAGGGGGAGGAGCGGGACGTGCACGACATGTTCGACTATGTGCATGCCGGTCGGATGAACTCCTGGTCCTACCAGTTGGACATCACCCGCATCATGAACCACGGGCTCAACATCCTGCCCAACACCAACCTCATCGACAATGTCGGGTTCGGGGAGGATGGCACCCACACCGTGAGCCTGAGCGACCCGCGCAACAAGCGGACGGCCACGGACATGTGCTTTCCCATCGCGCACCCCCGCTTCATGATGCTGGATGCGAAGCGCGACCTGGCCTATTTCGAGCGGTACATCGGGTCCACGGCAAAGGACCGCCTCAAGCGTCGCATCAAGGAGATGCTGCCCGGAGGCCCGCAGGGGTCGCTGATGAAGGGTATTTCCCAGGTCAAGCGTAAGTTAGGCTCCTGAGGAGCGGTGTTCCCGTTGCCGATGAGCCAAGCGAGGTGATCCGCAAGAACCAGTTGATCAATGCCCTGTTCCTGGTGGGCTTTCCGGTGTTCGGCATCGGGAGCTACATCGGGCTGAAGCAGGGTATCTCCAAGGGGATGATCGTCACCATCATGCCCTTCATGGCCATCATCCTCTTCTACGTGATCGATGTGCTGTACCGCAAGCGCATCGGCAACCTGCTCACCCGGATGTGGTGGCTCAGCATGCTCTACATCGGCACCCTGGTCGTCTCGATGTTCGTGGGTCTCCGCAACGGCATACCGGGCCTCAATACGGGGAATGTCCTGCTGTCGTGCCTCGTGTTCATGGCCCCGTTCAACGCGGCGGTGATCGTGCTGTTCTACAACCGGGATGATCCCGATTTCAGCTTCGCCGACCTGCTGTTGAAGGGCTTGGTGGCGCTGCTGGGGATCAATGTGCTGGGGTATCTGGCCGGTGTGCAGGCCTACGGTCACAGCTTTGAGGGTCGGGCCAACTTCCCGTTCATGCGGGGCATCTACACCGGGGCCCACGTCCTGTCCGTGGCTGCCCTAATGGGTTTGTACCATCTGCGCACGGTGCAGCGCAAACCGGTGGCCATGGCGGTGTTGCTCGGTGCGCTGGGCATCGCGTTGTTCTTCATGATGAAGATCAACAGCCGGCTGTCGTTCATGATCTTCCTGCTGCTGGCGGTGCTCTTTCTCACCAAGGCGGTGAAGGTGGTGCGGGGCCTGTACACCATCTCGCTGTTGACGATGCCGTTGCTGCTCAGTTTCTCCCTGCTGGTCTACCAGGTGCTGAGCACGCCGTTCTTCGTCAGCATCCTTCAACGGGTGTCGAAGGAGGATGTCACCACCTTCAACGGTCGCAGCTACATGTGGAACGCGGTCTGGGACTGGGCCATGTACGACAGGACGGGTTTGATCTTCGGGAACGGATACAAAGGGCACTATAAGCTGCACCTGCTTGATTTCGTGGCCGTGCTCTGGGGCGAGCCGCACTCCTACAACCTGCATTCGCACAGCACCTTCACGGAGGTGCTCACGGGCCAGGGCATCTTCGGCGTGGTGCTGCTTTACATCATCCTCTGGTACGGGTTCAAGCACTTCCGCCGGTCCTACCTGGAGGGTGGAAAGGACGCGTCCATCTTCGCGGGGCTGGTCTACATCCTCTTCATCTGGCAGATCGACATCTTCTGCTACGGTGTGGACATTGGTCACGCGATCATGTTCTGCATGATGGCCCCGCTGTGCCTCAGGCCGCGCGCTCCCGACGCGATCGCATCGTCCACATGAACGAAAAGGCCCTCCGGATCGGAGGGCCTTTTCGTTGGGTGGCACGGTGCTCAAAGGACCACCAGACGTTGCCGGAAGGTCTGCTCACCGGAATGGACCGCAACCACGTAGGTGCCGGGCCGAAGGGTGTCCGGAACGTTCATATGGCCCGTGCCGCCGCCGATCTGTTCCATCCACACCAGCTTGCCGTCCAGGTCATGGGCGCTCAGGGTCCATGTGTTGCCGGGAGCAAGGGCGAAGTACAACGTGCTGCCCGCTTCGATGGGATTGGGGTGTGCGAACGGTTCCATGCCGGTGCCATCTTCCGGTGCTTCGGACGCTCCCGTGCTGATGCAGGTGCTGTCATTCTCCTTCACCAGCACCACCGAGGTATACGGCGGCAGCGTGATGGAGCCGGTGTGGTACCAGCCCTGTACATCGCTCCAGCAGCCGTCCAGCGGGATGCTCACCGTCGTGGGCCCATCGTTCACGAAGAGCTGTTGCTTGTCCAGCGGGTCGAGTGCCTGCACGCTCACGCGATGCAGTTGCACGTTGTCCAGGTTATAGATGCCTTCGAGGTAGTGGTTGGTGAAGGAACAGAAGCCCTGATCGGTGATCGTGCTCTGGAAGAACAGGGTGATGTCGCGTCGTTCCGTGCTGAAGGGGATGGTGCGCTTACCCTCCATCTCGGGGCCGCTCAGCTGGCTCTGGCCCTTGAAGCCCACCAATACTTCGCCATGCGCAGGTCCCACGATGCTGAACTGCATGCGGTACCACTGTCCGGATTGGATGCCGACCAGGGTGTTGTGCTTCAGGCCGAAGGTGTTGTAGCTCGCGTTGTTGGTGAAGTTCACCCGCAGGCTGCCGTTGTCCAGGTTGTTCAGGTCGTGGGTGAGTTGCCCCTGTGTGGGCCAGCCGCTCCAGCCGCTCACGTTGCTGCCAAAGGTGCCGTTCGGGACCAGGTTGTTGCCGAACACCTCGGTCACCTCCTGGTCGGCCAGGCGCAACGGGCTGCGGGATGAACCTGCATCCTCTCCGCGTTCAGCCTGCCAGCGCTCCAGGGTGAAGTACTTCTCGAAACCGCCGAAGGTGTTGAAGAGGCGGATGCTGCGGTCGTTGTAAGGATTGAAGTAGTGGTTGTTCGTGAACGTGCCGTAGTCCACCCAGTTGTTGGAGTACACATGCAGCTGCTGCATGCACAGCTGATCCTTCGTGAGGCAGTACAGCACATTGCCCGAATACACATCGTCATAGGCTGGGACGTGATAAGGCGCCGTCGCCCCCGGACCGTTGTAATTGCTGTAGTCGGAGATGCTCAGCTGCACCGTGTTGTTGAACAGCACGTTGTGCTCGATGCGGTTGCCCTGGCTCACCATGGTGTGGTCCACGTGGATGCCGCTGCCCAGGCAGTTGGCCACAGTATTATGCTCCACCCGGGTGTTCTTGATGCTGATGTTGCCGAAGTAGATGCCGTGGCATATCGGGTGGTAGGCTTGGAAATTGGGCGCCGTGCTGCTGAGGTCTCCGGTGATATCCATGACGATGTTGTTCCGGATGATCAATCCGTCCGCATTGTCGATGGCAATGCCGCCGCCATCGTTCAGGATGAGCAGGCAGCGGCGCAGGGTGTTCCGTTCGATCAGGGCGTTGCCATCGGCCACGATGCCGATGTAGCCGATGTCCTCCAGCACATTGTCCGTGATCTCGTTGTCGGCACCCACACAACGGATGCCGAAGTAGCCCCAGTTGTTCTCTCCGAGTCCCGGCTGCACGCAGATGTCGCTGAACGTGGAATGCGTGATGCTGCTGTTGCTGTCCATCAGGTACACCGCGGTGCCGAAGGTGCGCTGGATGTCGAGGTGATGGAAGGACTGGTTGTTGCCGGTGCTCCGGATGGCCTGGAACACATCACGGAAGGTACAGTTGAAGGCCTCCAGCTGCGTGCTCCCGCTGAGGCGAAGGGCTGCATCGAACTGGTGCTCCATGGCCAACTCCTGGATCCGGATGTGCTGGCGCTGCCAGCTGACAAAGATGCCGTTGTCGATCACGCTGGCCTCCACCAGAAGCTGGTTGGGGTTGGCATTGGACGGACACCACAGGTAGAGCTGGCCGGTCGCGCTGTCGTGGAACCACTCACCAGGCGTGTCGAGTTCGCTGAGCTTGTTCCGCAGGAAGTAGCCCCAGTTCTGGCTGAACAGATTATTGCCCGTACTGGAGTGCGTGAGGACGCCATTGTTGAAGGCGGTCACCCGCGCGGTGTCGTAGCTCCAGTTCGTGGTGCGGATCACGGCCGTGGCGCCCGCCCAGTAGCCGTTGGCCTGGGTCAGCTCGGCATCGGTGGTGGATGTGGTGGTCCCCTGGTCCACACGCAACCAGCCTGTGTTCGGGAAGCGCGCCAGGGTCATGAGCTGGCCGTTCACGAACACATGTTTCACTGGTTGGGCGATGGTGGCCCTCCAGATGTTCCCATTGTGCACCGTCCAGTTGGTCACGGCCGCGCTGCCACTGATGATGGGGCGCGCCCCGGTGCCGTAGGCGCCGACCTCGATCTTGGCCGTTGCGGTGCCGCTCACGGTGATGTTGAGCTTGCCCCGGTACTTGCCGCCGCGTTGGAACAGCACGGCATCACCCGCCTGCAGGGTGCTGCCCAGCTGGTTCACCCGGGCAATGGTCTGCCAGGGCGTGGACGGGCTGGTGCCGTTGTTGCTGTCGCTGCCGCTGGGCGATACGTAGTACGTGGTCGCCAGCACGTCCTGAAGGCTAAGGATCCCCAGCACAAGCGTCAGAGCGTGGAACAGGTTCCGCATGGTCCGCGTGGTTTGGGGTCGTTCAACCCCACTCGTTCGATGGATGTTGCGTTTTTTCGATGAATGCGCCAATGTCGTCGACGAGGTCCGGTTTCGCGCTGGGTGCGGTGAACCCCGGGCTGTTGATGACACCGGACCAAAAGGTCACCACCGGGGGGCTGCGCCGGTACTTTTGCCAGCCATGGGTCATCGCCGATACCGGGTGCTCGTGGTGGGGCAGACCCCGCCGCCGTTCGGTGGCCAGGCGGTCATGATCGAGAAGCTGCTCCAAGGCCGCTTCGAGCGCCTCGAACTCTACCACGTCCGATTGGCCTTTTCCGAGGACATGGAGAGCGTGGGGAAGTTCGCCTGGCGCAAGCTCTGGGTGCTCTTCGTCACCGTGCTGAAGGTGTGGGCCGCACGCCTCCGTTGGCGGACCCCGGTACTTTACTACCCCCCCAGTGGCCCCAACAAGGTGCCGGTGCTGCGCGATATCGTGCTGCTCTGTGCCACGCGTTGGGCCTTCCGCAAGGTGGTCTTCCATTTCCATGCTGGCGGGGTGTCCACCTTCGAGCCCTCGCTACCCGGTCCCCTGCGCCCACTGTTCCGCTATGCCTATGGCCGGCCCGCCTTGGCCATCCGCACGGCCTCCCAGAACCCCGATGATGGTCTGGCGCTTGGGGCGCACCGGAACGTCGTGGTCCCGAACGGCATCGAGGACATGCGCGGCACGGTCCCCGAACGGGTGGCCGGTCCGGGCGAACCCCTCGTCATCCTCTTCACCGGGGTGCTCATCCCCAGCAAGGGGGTGGAGGTCCTGCTCGACGCGTTCGAACGGTTGGTCGCCCAAGGCGTGGACGCGCGTTTGGAGCTGATGGGCAAGTGGGGCGATGCCACCTTTGAGCGCCAATGCCGCGAGCGGGTGCAGCGTGCGAAGCTGGAGGGGCGGGTGAATTTCCTGGGTGTGAAGCGCGACCGGGAGAAGTTCATCCACTTCGCGGCCTGCGACGTGTTCTGCTTCCCGTCCTTCTTCGAGGCGGAGAGCTTCGGACTGGTGCTGGTGGAGGCCATGCAGTTCGCCAAGCCGGTGGTCTCCACGAGGTGGCGTGGCATCCCGTCGGTCGTGGAGGACGGCGCGAACGGGTTCCTTGTGCCCGTGCGTGATCCTGTGGCCGTGGCAGAGCGTCTGGTACAGCTCGCCGGCGACCCCGGGCTCCGTGAACGGATGGGCTTGGAGGGGCGCCGCATCTTTCAGGAGCGATTTACGTTGGAAGCCTTTCACCGGGCCATGGAGCGCGAGCTCCTGGGCCTGTTCGAAGATCCGTGAGTCCCATGCGCATTCTTGTCACCGGCGGGTCCGGCTTCATCGGCACCAACCTCATGGCGTTCTACCTGGAACGCGGCGTGCCCCTGCTCAACATCGATTGGAACCCGCCGCTCGACCCCGGCCAGCGACCGCATTGGCAGGAGGTGGACATCATGGACGAGCAGGCCGTGGAACAGGCCTTCGCCGCCTTCAAGCCCACCCACGTGGTGCACTTGGCGGCCCGCACCGACACCGATGAGCCCGTGGATGTGGATGCGTACCGCCAGAACCATGAGGGCACGCGCATCCTGTTGCAGGTGGTGAAGCGGCATCCCGGTGTGGAGCGCATCATCGTCACCAGCACCCAGTTCGTCTGTGAGGCCGGCTACCAACCCAAGCACGACCTCGACTTCAAGCCCTTCACGGTCTATGGGGAGTCGAAGCGGCGCACGGAGATGGTGACCCGCGAGGCCGGCCTGTCCTGTGCGTGGACCATCATCCGCCCCACCACCATCTGGGGTCCCTGGTCCCTGCGTTACCGGGACGTCCTGTTCAAGGTCATGCGCAAGGGCCTGTACTTCCATCCCGGCAAGGGGCGCGTGGTGCGCAGCTATGGCTACGTGGGCAACGTGGTGTGGCAGATCGACCGGATGCTGAACGCCCCGCGGGCCGTGGTGGACCGGCAGGTCTACTACGTGGGCGACCGCCCCTTCGACCTGAAGGAATGGGTGGAGGTGGTCTCGAAGGAGCTCACGGGCAAGCCTGTGCGCTACATCCCCACGGCACTGATCCGGATGGTGGCCGTTGGAGGCGATGTGCTCAAGCTGCTGCACATCCCGTTCCCCATCACCAGTGGGCGCTTCCGCAGCATGACCAGCGACTACATCACACCGATGGACAAGACCATTGCCGCCTTCGGTGAGGCACCATACAGCATCGAGAGCGGTGTGAAGGAGATGGTGCGGTGGTACGATGGGGGCAGCGAGCGCATCGTGGCCCCGGTGCTCAAGGATGTACGCCTCAAGGACCGGAAGGCATGAACGAGGTGCCCACCGTCCCTCCCAAACGCCGGGTGCTCACGGCCGACATCAGCATTGGTCCGTTCGCCTCGCAGGTGGACGTCATCGCCGCGCTGGGTGCCGCCCATCGGAGTAGTTATGTGTGCTGTGTGAACGCCCACATGACCGTGGAGGCACGCGAGCCCTCCTTCGCCCGCGTAGTGAACGGGGCCGACCTCGCCACCGCCGATGGCATGCCCGTGCTCAAGGCCTTGCGCCATTTCCACAAGGTGGCGCAGGACCGGGTGGCCGGCAATGACCTGCTGCCCGCCTTGCTGGCGAAGGCGGCCGAACAAGGTCTTGGTGTGTTCCTCTACGGCGGAAGTGAGGAGGTGCAACGCCGCATCATGGACCGCGCAGCGCGTGAGTTCCCGGGTCTACGTTTCGCTGGAGGGCATGCGCCGCCCTATGGTCCGCTGGAAGCCCTGGACCTGGCGGCGGAGGCGGAACGCATCAATGCCAGTGGAGCGCACATCGTGATGGTCTCCCTCGGATGCCCCAAACAGGAACGATGGATGGCCGCGATGAAGGGGCGCGTCAATGGAGTGATGCTGGGATTGGGCGGCGCCTTCCTGCTCTATGCCGGGGTGGATACCCGCGCGCCGAAGTGGATGCGCGATCTATCGCTGGAATGGCTTTATCGCCTGTGGCTGGAGCCGGGCCGCCTTTGGAAGCGCTACCTCGTCACCAACACCATCTTCCTGTTCATGCTGGTGAAGGCGCTGATCCGGCGGAACCCATCGACGAACGGATGAGGTCCGTGCCTGGCCGATCGAAGATTGATGTCCCCACGGTGTCGTCATAAGAAATTGAATATCAATGGATTATGCATTTATCGTGGTCTTCTTTCGGCCGCGCATGAATAAGTCAGGGCTAGGTCGGGTGTCGACGAAACGTGAATTATTTTCGACGAACTTGACATGCGGTCAGCGGTGGGGTACATTTGGCCTCCCGACGCATAAGACCAGCCGCAACGCCCTATCCACAACATGGAGAAGTCCATTACCGCCAAAGAAGGCCTGGTCGCAGGGAACGGTATCCCTTCGGAGCTCGGAGCCGAGCTCAGTATCTTGCTCCGCTCAAGTCGTTTATCCCTCCAACACGTGCAGACCGGATTGAACAGGGTGCTCACTCTTGAACCGTTGACCACGGTCAAGGACCTCGTCATCGTGGGTGATGGTCCTGCAGCGGAGGAGATCTTCCAGTACTGCGAGGACCAGACCGTGCGTGGCTATCGGTTCTGTGGCCTGTTCAACGATACACCGGTGGCCGGCCCTTTGGGCGAGCGCCGGGTGGGCGATGTGGAGGCCGTGAAGGCCTACGCCATCCAGAACCGCATCGACATCGTGTACTGCGCGCTGCCGGGCACGCGTCGGCAGGAGATCACGGACCTGATGGAGTTCTGCGAGCGCAACACCATCCGTTTCCGGGTGATCCCCAGCGCGGAGAGCTTCATCCCTGTGGTGAAGACCACGGACCTGGAGTTCCATGGCGCCGTACCGGTAAGCAAGCTGCGCCGCGAGCCA
>Ga0315900_10002553_pt1 | contig 27631 bp, 25 predicted proteins | sample LakEriMetagenome_FD_203521 | JGI IMG/M metagenome (GOLD analysis project Ga0315900, IMG submission 203521) | Freshwater fungal communities from buoy surface, Lake Erie, Ohio, United States - Buoy 12 MA114 | ecosystem: Environmental > Aquatic > Freshwater > Lake > Lake biofilm | place: USA: Lake...
GCCGGCCATTATCGAGGCCACGCTGCGGCAGTCGCGTGACGCCCGCCTCGAGATCCTGCGGACGATGCTCTCGGCGATCCGCCGGCCGCGGCCGGAGATCTCCGTCTGGGCGCCGCGGCTGCTGCGCACGCGGATCAACCCCGAGAAGATCGGCCTCCTCATCGGCCCGGGTGGCAAGACCATCCGCGCGATCCAGGAGAACACCGGTGCGAGCATCGAGGTGGAGGACGACGGCACGGTGACCGTGGCCAGCCACGACGCCGAGGGGGCGATGGCCGCCATGGCGCAGGTCGAGGCACTGACGGCCTCGATTCAGGTCGGGCGGATTTACGAGGGCCGGGTGACGAGCATCAAGGACTTCGGCGCGTTCGTGGAACTGGTGCCGGGCAAGGACGGCCTGTGCCACGTCAGCGAGCTGTCCGACGACTTCGTGAAGAACGTCACCGACATCTGCCGCGTCGGCGACGTGATGCGGGTGAAGGTGATCGCCGTCGACGATCAGGATCGCGTCAAGCTGAGCCGCAAGGCGGTGCTGCGCGAGGCGGCCGAGGGTGGTGGCAGCCAGGCCTGACCGGCGGCCCGCCGGGGCGGAGGCATCCATGTCGTCCGAAGACGATCCGGAGACTTCCCGGGCGGAAACGTATGCGGAGTTCGCGGCTCTCGTGGGCGGTCTCGCCCACGAGATCCGCAACCCGCTGTCCACGATTCGGCTCAACATGGAGCTGCTCGCGGAGGACTTCGAGACCACCGACCCGGAATCGCCGACCAAGCAGCGGGACAGGCGGGCGAAGGCCAAGATCGACCTCGTGCGGCAGGAGTGCGACCGGCTGCAGAAGCTCCTCGGCGATTTCCTCGACTTCGCCCGGCAGGAGTCGCTGACGCCGGAACCAGGGAGCCTCAACGTCGAGGTCGAGCAGTTGCTTGACTTCTTCGCGCCGCAGGCCCGTGATGCGGGCGTGGAGATCGTCCGGTATCTCGATCCCGAGCTGCCCACGGTCCGGCTCGATCGGGAGACCTTCCGCTCGGCCGTGCTCAATCTCCTCCTCAACGCCGTGCAGGCGATCGATGGGGGCGGCCAGCTCGTCGTGCGGACGCGGCCCTCGGGCCTCGGCGTGGTGCTGGAACTGATCGACACGGGCCCCGGTATGGACGCCGAGACGCTGGCCAAGGTGTTTCGGGCCTTCTACACGACCAAGCAGGGCGGCTCGGGGCTGGGTCTGCCCACGGCGCGAAAGATCGTCGAGGCCCATGGCGGCACGATCGACATCGAAAGCGCGCCGGGTCGGGGCACGAAGGTCACGATCTGGCTCCCCGCGCCCCCCCGGCTCCCGACCGCGGGCCGCGGCTGAAGCGGCCGGATTCGGCAACTGGACGGCCCGCAGCGCCGCTTCGTACCATCCTTCTCATGACGATCTCCCCGACAGCCACTCCGAGCGACTCTGCCCCGGCCGTCCCTGGCCCGGTGCGGGTGCTCGTGGTGGATAACGACATCGTCCACGCGCGCACGATGGGCGAGGCGCTCTCCCGGTCGGGCCGCGACGTGACCGTCGTCGGCAGCGGCTCCGAGGGCGGCAAGCGGTTGGAGCAGGAGTCGTTCGACGTGGTCGTCACCGACCTGATGATGAACGACATCGGCGGCCTGGAGATTCTCGCCCGGGCGAAGAAGGCCTCCGAAGAGACGGAAGTGATCGTGGTCACCGGCCACGGCACGATCCCGTCGGCCGTGCTCGCCATGCAGCAGGGGGCCTTCACCTACCTGCAGAAGCCGCTCGACCTCGGGCACCTGCGGGCCGCTGTGGACAAGGCGTCGGAGGGCGTGCGGCTGCGGCGGCAGAACCTGGAGTTGCATCGGCGGCTCGACGAGAAGTTCGGCTTCGAGGGGGTGGTCGGATCGAGTCCCCAGATGCTGGCCCTCATCGAGCGGCTGAAGCGGATCGCTCCGACCGATGCGACCGTGCTCATTCAAGGGGCGACGGGGACCGGCAAGGAACTGGTCGCCCAGGCGATCCACCAGAACAGCCCCCGCAAGCACAAGCCGTTCGTCGCCCTCAACTGTGCCGCGCTCAGCGAGAACATCCTGGAGAGCGAACTCTTCGGCCACGTGCGCGGGGCGTTCACCGACGCCTCTGCCGACCGGGTCGGGAAGTTCGAGTACGCCAATGGCGGCACGCTGTTTCTCGATGAGGTCGGCGACATGCCGATGGCCACCCAGATCAAGCTCCTCCGGGTGCTGGAGTCGGGTGAGATCACGCGGGTTGGATCGAACACACCGCTCAAGGTGAACGTCCGCATCCTTTCGGCCACGAACCGCAACCTGGAGGAGGCGATCGTCTCGGGCGCGTTCCGCAGCGACCTCTACCACCGGCTCAAGGTCGTGACCATCGCCATCCCGACCCTCCAGGAGCGGGCCGGCGACATTCCGCTGTTGATCGAGCATTTCGTGAAGCAGTTCGCCAAGCGCCACGGCAAGACGATCAAGGGGATGTCGGTCGCGGCCCGGGTGAAGCTCGGCTCGTATCCCTGGCCCGGCAACGTCCGGCAGTTGCGGAACGTGATCGAGAGCATGGTGGTCGTCGACTGTGACGAGATGCTCGACGTCGACGACCTGCCACTGGAGCTGGAGCCGTCGGTCGGGGCCGCCGCGACGTCGGTCGCGGTCGACATGCAGTCGGGGCTCGCGGCCCTCGTCGGCCGGCCGCTCGAGGAAGTGGAGCGGATCTTCATCACCGAGACGCTCAAGCTCACGGGCGGCAACCGGGAGCAGGCCGCCGAACTGCTGCGCATCGGCGAGCGGACGCTGTACCGCAAGATCAAGGAATACCAGCTGACCTGACCGCGACGGTCGTCGGGCCCCTGCCGGGCCCGACGTCGTGTCCGGCAGGGGCGACCGCATGGGACGCATCGAGAAACTTTCCCAGTCGGTGGTGAATCGGATCGCGGCCGGCGAGGTGGTGGAGCGGCCTGCGAGCGTGGTCAAGGAGCTGCTCGAGAACGCGCTCGACGCGGGCCCCACGCGGATTGACGTCACGCTCGAGCAGGGCGGCATCGCCCTCGTCCGGGTCGTGGACGACGGCGGAGGCATCGAGCCCGACGATCTCCCCCTGGCCGTGGCGGCCCATGCGACGAGCAAACTGCGCGTGGCCGAGGATCTGGAGCGGATCGGCACGCTCGGCTTCCGGGGAGAGGCGTTGGCGAGCATCGGCGAGGTGGCCCGGCTCGTGGTCCGCTCGCGGACTCCGGGCGGCGTGGGCGCGGGCCTCGAGGTGGACGGTGGCCGGGTCGGCACGGTGCTGCCCCACGGGGGAGCCGTGGGCACGACCGTCGAGGTGCACCAGCTGTTCGGCAACGTGCCGGCGCGGCGGTCTTTCCTGCGGGCGCCGCAGACCGAGTGGTCGCACTCGGCCGACGCCTTCGTGCGGACCGCGCTGGCGCATCCCGCGGTCGCTTTCACGCTCGCCCACAACGGCCGGACGGTGCACGACCTGCCGACCGCCGCAACGTGGCGGGACCGGATTGCGGGCCTGTTCGGCGCCGCCCTGGCCGGCCGGCTTTTGGAAGTGGAGGCTGACGACGGCGCGGTGGCGCTGCACGGCTTCGTCGGCCGGCCGGAGGACGACATGGCCGGCACGCGGCTGCAGCACCTGTTCGTCGCCGGCCGCCCGTTCCGCGATCGGTCGATTCTGCACGCCGTCCAGGAGGCCTATCGTGGGCTGCTGCTGACGGGCAGGCAGCCGATCGTGTTCCTGCGGCTCGACCTGCCCCCGGAGATGGTCGACGTCAACGTGCATCCTGCCAAGATGGAGGTTCGCTTCCGGGATCCGTCGCGGCTCTACCGGCTCGTGCTCTCCGCGCTGCGGTCGAAATTCCTGGCCAGCGACATGGGCACGCGGCTGGTGCCGCCTGCGCCGGCCCCGGCGGTTGCCGCGTTCGGCACACCGCCCGCCCCCTGGTCGCCAGCCTCCGGGGGTCGATCGCTCCCCTGGGAAACGCCGTCGGATGCGGTGGAGTTCGTCAGCCCGGCAGCGTCGACCGCAGCCGTTCCATCGTCCGCGGCGGCACCTGTCGTCGGCCTTGAGGCATTGCCCGCCGACGCGGAGCGCGCGGTGCAGATGCACGACCGCTACATCGTGGTGGAGACCTCCACGGGCATCGAGGTGATCGACCAGCACGCGCTGCACGAGCGGCTGCTCTACGAGCGGCTCAAGGCCGCGGTCGCCGCCGGTGGCCTTGAGGTGCAACGGCTTCTCGTGCCGGAGAGCATCGAGCTGTCGGCCGCCGAGATGGAACTCGTCGCCGAGCACGCCGCCACGCTCGGGAAGGCGGGGATGCAGGTCGAGGGCTTCGGCGGATCGACCGTGATCGTGACGTCCAAGCCGGCGCTCGCGGGTGCGACGCCCGCAGCCACCTTGGTTCGCGAGGTGCTCGGCCGGCTTGCCGCCGCTTCCGGTTCCGGGCAGATGCTCGTCGACGAAGTGCTCCACGGCATGGCCTGTAAGGCGGCGATCAAGGCCGGCGACCCGCTTTCGCCCGCCGAGGTCGAGGCCCTCGTCCGCGACCGCCGCCTGGTGCCGGAGTCGCACCACTGTCCGCACGGTCGGCCGACATCGCTGACACTCACGCGGCGCGATCTCGACCGCCAGTTCCGCCGCACATGAGCTACCGCCGCCATCGAGGAGAGAGGATCGCATGATTTGCGTGAGCATCGGCCGGGGCCGCCACCGACACGTCATCGCCGAGCACAAACACCTGGCCGACAATGGCGTCCGCCTGGTCGAACTGCGGGTGGACTACATCCAAGGCGCCGTCCAGATCAAGCGGTTGCTGAAGGACCGGCCCTGCCCGGTGATCGTCACCTGCCGCCGGGCCAGCGAAGGGGGGCGCTGGGAACAGTCGGAGGAGGACCGTCTCCTGCTCCTCCGCACGGCGATCGTCGAGGGCGCCGACTACGTGGACCTGGAGGACGACATCGCCGCCAAGGTGCCCCGCTACGGCAAGACGAAACGCATCGTCAGCCACCATGACTTCGGCAAGACGCCGGCCGACCTTACGCTCCTGCATAAACGGCTGGCGGCGATGGACGCCGACATCGTGAAGATCGCCACGATGGCCAACCATCCGACGGATAACCTGCGGATGCTGGAGTTGGTGCATTCCAGCAAGGTGCCGACCGTCGGGATCTGCATGGGCGACATCGGCGTGCCGACGCGGATCCTCACCGGCCGCGCCGGAGCCCCGTTCACGTTCGCCACGTTCCAGGACGATCGCGTCATGGCGCCGGGGCAGATTGGCTGGCGTCAGATGCGGGACGTCTACCGCTACGACGCCGTCACGTCCGCCACGCGGGTCTACGGTGTGGTGGCCGATCCGGTCGCCCACAGCCTCAGCCCGGTGGTGCACAACGCCGCCTTGGCGGCGGCCGGCATCGACGCCGTGTACGTCCCGTTTCGTGTGCCGGCGGAGCAGTTCGACGAGTTCCTGTCGAACGCGCATCGCTGGCCGTTGGCCGGCTTGAGCGTGACCATTCCGCACAAGGAGACGGTGCTGCGGCACTGCCGGCACCAGGACGATCTCGTCAAGGCGATCGGTGCTGCCAATACGCTTGCCTTCAACGCGGACGGCATCGCCGCCTTCAACACCGACGCTACCGCGGCCGTGGAGAGCCTCGACGCCGCGATCGCCGAGCAGGAGCAGCTCGTCAACACGAGCGGGATGCCGGTGAAGACCGCGCTGGTCCTCGGCGCCGGTGGCGCGGCGCGGGCGGTCGCCTTTGGCCTGAAGCGGAAGGGCATCGACGTCACCGTGACCTCCCGGACCACGGAACGGGCCGACAAGATCGCGGTGGAGGTCGGCTGCAAGGCCGTCGCCTGGAGCTCGCGATACCGGCTGCCGTACGACTGCCTGGTGAACGCGACGCCGGTGGGCATGCATCCCAACGTCGACGAGACGCCCTACGAGAAGGATCATCTGCGGCCCTACATGATCGTGTTCGACACCGTGTACAATCCCGAGAGCACGCTGCTGGTGAAGGAGGCCCGCGCCGCCGGCTGTCGGACCGTCACGGGCGTCGAGATGTTCGTTCGGCAGGCGGCCATCCAGTTCCGGATCTGGCACGGTGTCGACCCCGATCCGCAGCTGATGCGCGAGGCCCTCAAGCGGGCCACGGCGTCCGCCAAAATGACCTAGGATCGCATTCGACTTTGGTATCGCACCGGCTTCGGGGGCGGCAAAAGTCTCCTCGCTGTGGCCGCAGCGGCCACACGCTCGTCGAGCGTTCGCCGACCCCCTCGCCTACCTCACGCAAACTGCTGCCAATTCCCGGCTACAGTAGAACGAAATGCGAACAAGGAGTGGCCATGCCACGCGTCACGCTCGTCGGCTATCGGGGCACGGGGAAGTCGACGGTCGCGGCCGTTCTCGCCGACCGCCTCCGCGTTGACTGGCTCGATGCCGACGCGGTGCTCGAGGAACGCGTCGGTTGTCCGATCGGGGCCCTCATCGGCAGCCGGGGTGAAGCCGCCTTTCGTGACGCGGAGTCGGTGGTGCTCCGCGACACCCTGCCGGCGTTCACCGGCGTGCTGGCGACCGGCGGCGGTGTGGTGCTGCGGCCGGAGAACCGGCGGCTGCTGCGGGAATGCGGTCGGCCCGTCGTCTGGCTGACGGCGCCGGCAGACGTCATCCGGGGCCGCTTGGCCGCCGACCCGACGACCGCGTCACGGCGGCCCGCCCTTGCAGGTGGTGATCCGCTGGACGAGGTGGCCGGGGCGCTTGCCGCCCGCGAACCGCTCTATCGCGAGGTGGCTGATGTCGGTTTCGACACCGCGACCGATGAGCCTGCCGTCGTGGCCGAGCGGATCCTGACGTGGCTCGGTTCCGGATCGCCGGAGTGCGCCGTATGATCGCGCCGCATGACCCGCTGGCCTGGGGGCTCGTCGCCGTGGCGGGGGCGGTGGTGGGCAGGCTCGTGATCGCGTTCGTCGCGCCGCTCGTCGCCGTCGACGCCGAGGGCCGGCCGGTCCCGCCGGCTGTCGGATTCGGCCGCTCGTTCCAGATCACCGCGGTGCTCGGGACTCTCGCCCTGTGGTGGTGGGAGGTCGTCGCTCGGAGCCAACTGCCGCTGGAAGCCGCGGGTGTGGGGGGCGAGTCACTAGTCGCGCGGTATGCGGCCCACGTAATCCTGTTCGCCCTGCTCGCAGCCGCCTCCTGGGTGGACCTGCGGCATCGGGTGATTCCTGACATCATCACGATGCCGGGCGTGCTCGCCGGGCTGGTCTTCGTGACGCTGGCTCCCGGCGCGTTACTGCCGATCGCCGTGGAGGTGCCGCGGTCGTTCGCTCCGCCGCTGCTCGAGCCCGACGTGCTCGGCCTGGCCGGCGGCCTGCGCGGAACGCTACCGGATTGGCTCGATTCAGCGCCTGCCTGGACGGGCCTTGCGGCGGCGCTGGCCGTGTTCGTCGGCTGGTGGCGGGGATGCACCGCGCCGTTTCTGGAACCGCCCGCGGGCGGCCGCTCCGCGGGGCTGCGAGAACCGCGCAACCTCGCCCTTGTCGCCGGGATCGTCGGGATCGGGGCCGCCTGGTGGCACGGCGGCCTGGGGTGGCGCGGCTTGATCACCGGTCTTGCCGGGCTCTTGGTCGCGGCCGGGATGATCTGGCTGACGCGGGCGGGGGCGTCGCGGGCCCTGGGACGCGAGGCGATGGGGCTTGGCGACGTGACGCTGATGGCGATGGTGGGGTCGTGGCTGGGCTGGCAGGCCTGCGTCCTGGCCTGCTTCCTCGCCGTCTTCATCGGACTGTTGCACGGCGCGCTCCAGTTGATCCTGCACCGCGAGTCGGAGCTTCCCTTCGGCCCCAGCCTGTGTCTCGGGGCCGCATTGGTCGTCGTGGCGTGGCGGCCGCTATGGGCGCGGGCTGCGATGTCGTTCGAGCGGCCGCTGGAGATGGCGGCCGTGATCGCAGCGGTGATCGGGCTGACGGCGGTCAGCCTGATGGTGTGGCGGCGCATCCGTTGACTGGCATGTCCGAGCGGCCCAACCCGGCTCGGGGGCGGCAAAAGTCTTCTCGCTGTGGCCGCAGCGGCCACACGCTCGTCGAGCGTTCGCCGACCCCCTCGCCTACCCCAACTCGCTGATGCGGATGAGATTCAAGCGTATGGTGAGGTCGGGGGTGCCCATGCCCCATCGCCGGACGTTCGCTGCGCCCATCCTGGGCTCCGCTCACTCGGAGGCGGCTGGCGCTTCGGCATCCTGCCTGCGCTGGCCGCCTACGCCGGCTCCTGGGGCATGGGCACCCCCTCCTGATAATCGCCCCTATTGAGACCGAGTGCCCGACCGGGGCCGCGTGATTGCTGGGGTTGCCGGGATTGCGGGGGTTTCCTAGCATCCCGCCCCCTCCCGGTCCGGGGTTCAGCGCGATGCGACGGCGAGTCGGACTTCATGCGGTGATCTGGTGCTGCGCGATGGTGATCGCGTCGGCGATCGGCTGCGCGAATAACCCGTTTCGCACCGCGCCGCCCGCGCCCGTAGCGCCGGCGAGCCTCGAGCCGCCGCCGGGCGTCGCCGCGCCCGCGCACACGCTGCCCTCGACGGCTGCGACGACCGTGCCGCCGTCCTACGCCGATGTCGACGGCCGGCAGCTCGCAGCCGCCTTGTCGCGCAGCAACCAAGAGACGCAGCTCATGCAGGACGAGATCACGGCCCTGCGGGAGCAGTTGGCGAGCACCTCGACCCAGCTCGCCCAGACCAGGGCCGCGAGTCTCGCCGCCGCGGGCGGAACCACGACCGGCCGGCCCGTGACCGACGCCTCGCTCGCGCCGCCGGCCCCGGGCGGGCCGGTGAGCGCCGCCACGATGCAGTCGGCGATGGCGCAGCTCGCCCTGCCGGGCGTCGATTCCCGGTTCGATGGCTCCGTCGTCCGGCTCGACATCCCGGCCGACCGGCTCTTCGAGGACGGCACGGCCAATCTGCTGCCCGGCGGGGCGGCCACGCTCACGCAGGTGGCCGGCGAGTTGGAGCGGGTCTTTCCGGGGCACTTCATCGGCATCGAGGGGCACCTCGACACCGAGCCGCTGCAGAACGCTTCGTGGGCGTCGCCCCACCAGTTGACTGCCGCCCGGTCGGCCGCGGTGTTCGACTTCCTCACGACCCGCACGAAGGTGCACGAGGGGCAGCTGTTCCTCGTGGCCCATGGCGCGAATCATCCACTGGTCTCCAACGCCACCGCCGCGGGCCGGTCCCGGAACCGCCGTGTGGAACTGGTCGTGTATCCCGAGCGTGCGGCCGCGAAGTAGGCCCGCCGGCTTTCGGCGGCCGCCACCCGCCCGTACACTGCCGCCATGGTCACGATCGTCGACTACGGCAGCGGCAACCTGCGGAGTGTGCAGAAGGCCTTCGAGCACCTCGGGGCCGCGGCCACGATCACCGGCGACCCCACGGTCGTGGCCGCCGCCGAGCGGCTCGTGCTGCCCGGTGTGGGCGCGTTCGGCGATGCGATGCGGGAGCTCCACCGCCGCGATCTCGTGACGCCGATCATCGCCCACGTCCATGCCGACCGGCCGTTCTTCGGCATCTGCATGGGGCTGCAGCTGCTGTTCGAGACGGGCTGGGAGGGGGGCAGGCACGAGGGCCTGGGGCTGCTCGCCGGCGACGTCGCGCGGTTCGAACTGCCGCCCGGCTTCAAGGTGCCACACATGGGGTGGAATACCGTCGCCTGGCGATCCGGCAACCGGCCCGCCGGGGAGCACTTCTACTTCGTCCACTCCTACCACGCCCGCCCCGCCGACGAGTCGGTGGTCGCGGCCGTGACCGACTACGGCGGCCCGTTCTGCGCAGCCGTCGCCCGTGGCCGACTGTTCGCCACGCAGTTTCATCCCGAGAAGAGCCAGGCAGCCGGACTGCGGCTGCTGCAGGCGTTTCTCGCGTCCTGATGGTTCCCCCTTTTCGGAAGCGAGCGACCATGGAACTCTGGCCGGCGATCGATCTGCGGGGCGGCAAGTGCGTGCGGCTCCTGCAGGGCGACTACGATCGGGAGACCGTCTTCGGAGAGGATCCGGTCGCGATGGCCCGCTCCTTCGTGGCCGCCGGGGCCCGACGGCTGCACGTCGTCGATCTCGACGGCGCTAAAGCCGGCGTGCCCGTCCAGGCGGATCTCGTGCGCCGCATGGTGGAGGCGGCGGGCGTGCCCTGCCAACTGGGCGGCGGCGTGCGGACGCGGGACACGGCGGCGGCCTACCTGGCGGCCGGCGTTGACCGCGTCGTGCTCGGCAGCGCGGCGATCGAGCGGCCGGAACTGCTCGAGTCGCTGGCCCGCGAGTTTCCGGGGCGGATCGTGCTCGGTCTCGACGCCCGCGATGGTCGCGTCGCGGTGCGGGGCTGGCTGGAGACCAGCGACCTCACGGCCGTCGACGTCGCCAAGCGGCACGCGGGGCTGCCACTGGCGGGCATCGTCTACACCGACATCGCCAAGGATGGCATGCTCGCGGGGCCGAATCTCGGCGCTCTGGCCGACATGATCGCCGCCGTGCCGCTTCCGGTGGTGGCCTCGGGGGGGATCGCGAACGCCGCGGACATCCGCCGCGTGGCGGCCGTCGGGGCGGAGGGATGCATCGTGGGCAAGGCACTCTATGCGGGCGCGGTCACGCTGCCCGAGGCCCTCGCGGCCGCCGGCGAAGACGGCTGAATCGCCCCCCGGAGCCATGAGCCGTCAGGGGCCCTCCGGCACAGACTGCCCGGTTTTCCGAGGGTGCCGCGGGGACGGCAAAACGGCCCCGGCGGAGCGAAGAACCCTCAATTTCGCCACGGTCAGGCGCCGACCGTACGGGTGATCCGCGGGCCGGCCGTTTGCCGGTCCTGCGCGACCGCCTTACGATCGACTTCCATGGCCACCGACGTACGGATCAAGGAGCAGTTGCCCGAGCTCACGCGGCGGATCATCGACACGTATCAAGACGTGCCGACGATCCACTACCTCGGCCATTGCCCGCTCCCGAACTACGAGTCGATCGTCTCGGCCTGCGAGGACCTCAAGGAGATCCTCTATCCCGGCTACCGCCGCCGGGAGAACCTGCACCTCGGCAACGTTACCTACCACGTCGGCGATCTGATCGACGGACTGCACGACAAGTTGACGACGCAGATTGGCCGGGCCCTGCGGCACAGCCTGTCAGCCCAGCGGGCTGCGGCCGAGCAGGGTGTCGAACTGCCGGGCGTGTCCGAGGCCGTGCAGCACTGCACCGAGGAGGGCGACTTCGAGGCCCTAGGCCAGGCGAAGGCCGTGCAGTTTCTCGAGCAGATTCCGGACCTGCGGAAGGTGCTGGCCACGGACGTGCAGGCCGCCTATGACGGCGATCCGGCCGTGCGCACGCTCGACGAGATCATCTTCTGCTACCCCGGCCTCGAAGCCGTCACGATCCACCGCCTGGCCCACCTGCTCCACCGCCTGGAAGTGCCGCTCATCCCGCGGATGATGGCGGAGTGGGCGCACTCGCGGACCGGGATCGACATCCATCCCGGTGCCACGATCGGCGACCACTTTTTCATCGACCACGGTACCGGCGTGGTGATCGGCGAGACCTGCGAGATCGGGAGCCGCGTGAAGCTTTACCAGGGCGTCACGCTCGGCGCCCTCTCCTTCCAGACCGACGGCGACGGCAACCTCGTCCGCGGGACGAAGCGGCATCCGACGATCGAGGACCGCGTGGTGATCTACGCCAATGCCACGGTGCTCGGCGGCGCGACGCGGATCGGCCACGACTCCGTGATCGGCAGCAACGTGTGGCTGACCCGCTCGGTCGATCCGCACACCACGGTCGTGCTCGAGAAGCCGAAACTCCGCATGCGCGGTGAGATGCCCGAGCAGGGCATCGACTGGCAGATATGACCGCGCGCCTGCGGCCGCTGCGTGCGGGCGTTACCGTTTGGCTGCCCGCCTGGAGGGCGGGCTGTCGAGAGCCGACGGCGGTCGGCGACGGAAACCGAGGCACGAAGCCGAGGGTTTCCGTAAGCTGGCACGGGTGGCCCGTCACTCGAGGAACCGGCGGATGCTTTCCAGGTAGGCGGGGTCGAACGAGATGTCGTTGTGCCCTGCGGCCGGGAAGGCACGCTCTTCGACGATGCCCGACTGGAACGCCGCGATCAGACGCCGCGTGTGGTCGCCGGGCACGATCTCGTCGGTGCCCGCGGAGATCACGAGCGTCGGCACGGCCACCCGGGGAGCGTCCTTGACGGTCTCGAAACGGTCGGCGAGCAGGAACCGCACCGGCAGGAAGGGGAACAGGCGGCCGCCGATCGCGAGGATGCTGTCGAACGGCGTGACCAGCACCAGGCGGCGGACGGGCTTCGTGGCTGCGAGGCGGGTCGCCACCGCCGAGCCGAGGCTGCGGCCGACGACGTCGATGTCGGGATGCCGCGAACGCACGTCGTCGAACACGGCTGCCGCATCGGCGTGGAACGCCCGCTCCGACGGCGAACCGCCGCTGCCGCCGTAGCCGCGGTAATGCTGGGCGTAGATCGCATGGGCCGGAAACGCGGCGGCCAGTTCCGGCACCGTGCGCGACACGTCCTCGGCGTTGCCGCCGAAATAGAGAAGCGCCCGCGGCCCGTCGAGTGGTCGGGTGGCGATCCGCAGCGAGGCTCCCGGCACGTCCAGGGAGGCCGTCGGCACTCGCCCCAACGCCGGCACGGGGTGGAAAAGCAGCGCCCGCTGGGCGAGGAACAGCACCCCGCATAGCCCAGCGTAGACCGCCACGAGCACCCGCGTCGCGATGATGGCGGCCCGCTTCATGACGGGATCCCCGCTCCTAGAGGGCATTTCGTTTTGCTATAGCGACGAGTTGATAGTTTGCGCGAGGTAGGCGAGGGGGTCGGCGAACGCTCGAGGAGCGTGGGGCGTATCCTCGCCCCAGCGACAATCTGAAAGACCACGCAGCGGCGACTTTTGCCGCCCCCGAGCCGGTGCTACACCTCAGTCGAAAGCGATTTAGCGTCTGCCCGCGGTACGGACGACGGCACGGGCCGCGTCCTGGGCCCGCAGTTTGGCGGCGATCGCCTCGTCGCCCGTGGCCTTGGTGGCGGCAATCTTCTCCAGATCGGCCCGGGCGGCGGTCGCGTCGAGTTTCTCCGCCGGCACCGCCCGCTGGGTGATCACGGTCACCGTGTCGTGGCCGACCTCTACGAAGCCGCCCTCGACGAACGTGCGCCGCACGCCGTCGCCGGCCCCCTGCTCGCCCGTGATCCGCACCTCGCCCGCCCCGAGCCGGCCGATGAACGGCGCATGGCCGTGGCCCACGCCCCGCAGGCCGTCGAACAGCGGCAGGGCCACGAACCGGGCCTCCGTGTCGAGGACCGTGGCCTCGGGCGTGACGATCACGCACCGCACCGCGCCGGACTGCTTCGTGTTGGCCATGGTCGTGGACTCCGTCGGCGTCGGGGGTATCAGGCCTTGGCGGCCATCTTCTTGGCCTGCTCCTCGGCCTGCTCGATCGGGCCGACGTACATGAAGGCCTGCTCGGGCAGGTGATCCCACTTGCCGTCGGCGATCTCCTCGAAGGAGCGGATCGTGTCGTCGAGGCTCGTGATCTCGCCCGGCTTGCCCGTGAACACCTCGGCCACGAGGAACGGCTGCGAGAGGAACCGCTCCATGCGGCGGGCCCGGTGGACGACGAGTTTGTCCTCCTCGGAGAGCTCGTCCACGCCGAGGATCGCGATGATGTCCTGCAGTTCGCGGTAGCGCTGCAGCGTCCGCTGCACGCGGCGGGCGATCTTGTAGTGCCGCTCGCCCACGTACTGCGGGTCGAGAATCCGGCTCGACGAGGCGAGCGGATCCACGGCGGGATAGATGCCCTTCTCCGAGATCGACCGCTCCAGGTAGAGGAAGGCGTCGAGGTTGCCGAAGGCCGTGGCCGGGGCCGGGTCGGTCGGGTCGTCGGCCGGCACGTAGACCGCCTGCACGGAGGTGATGGCTCCCTTCGACGTCGAGGTGATCCGCTCCTGGAGGGCGCCCATCTCCGTGGCCAGCGTCGGCTGGTAGCCCACGGCGCTCGGCATGCGGCCCAGCAGCGCGCTCACCTCGCTGCCCGCCTGCGAGAAGCGGAAGATGTTGTCCACGAACAGCAGCGTGTCGGCCCCGGTCGTGTCGCGGAAGTACTCGGCCATCGTCAGGGCCGAGAGCGCGACGCGGAGACGGGCTCCCGGCGGCTCGTTCATCTGGCCGAACACCATGCACGTCTGCTCGATGACGCTCCGGCCGGTGTCGCCGATCTTGGCTTCCTGCATCTCGAGCCACAGGTCGGTGCCCTCTCTCGTCCGCTCGCCGACGCCGGCGAAAACCGAGTAGCCGCCGTGGGCGCTGGCGATGCGGGCGATGAGCTCGGTGAGGATCACCGTCTTGCCGAGGCCGGCACCGCCGAAGAGGCCGGCCTTGCCGCCGCGAACGAACGGCGTGAGCAGGTCGATCACCTTGATGCCGGTCTCGAAGAGCTCGGTCTTGGTGGTCAGGTCCTTGACGGCCGGCGGATCGCGGTGGATCGGCCAGCGCTCCTGGGTCTCCACCGCGCCGCGGCCGTCGATCGGCTCGCCCAACAGGTTGAACACGCGGCCGAGCGTGGCCTTGCCGACCGGCACGGAGAGCGGCGCCCCGGTGTCCACCACCTCGGCGCCGCGGGTCAGGCCGTCAGTCGAGCCGAGGGCCACGCAGCGAACCTTGCCGCCGCCGAGGTGCTGCTGCACCTCGCCGACGAGATGCAGGTCGATGCCCTTGTTCGCGCTGTCGATGCGAACGGCGTTGTAGATCGAGGGGATCGAGTGCTCGGGGAACTCGACGTCGAACGTGGAGCCGATGACCTGGGTGATGCTGCCGTTTGCCATGACTGTTTCTGCCTCAGCGGGGAGTGGTGTTTCAGGTTTCCGTTGTTTCGTGTGTGCTGCTCGGGATCCGGTGTTCTGCGGCCGCAGGTTCGCAGCAACGCCGAGCATGGGCATGCCAATCCGTGCGCCGCACCATCATTTCTTCAGGGCCTCGACGCCGCCGAGGATTTCCATGATTTCGCCGGTGATCTGCGATTGCCGGGCCCGGTTGTACTGACGCGACAGGCTCTTGATCAGGCCGCCGGCGTTCTCCGTGGCGGCCTTCATCGCCACCATCCGCGCCACCTGCTCGCTGACGGCGGCGTCGAGGAAGCACTTGAAGAGCCGCGACAGGAAACTCGCCGGCAGGATCTCCTCGAGGATGCTGGCCGCCGACGGGTAGAAGTCGTATTCGTCGGAGGCGAGCTTGGCTTTGGCCGCGCCCCCCGCCGCCTGGGGCGGGGCGAGCGGCAGGAGCGTCTCGGTGACGGCCTCCTGCTTGGCGATCGAGTGGAACCGCGTGTAGACGACGTCGAGGCGGTCGATCGCCCCCGTGGAATAGGCGTCGAGATAGGCCCGGCCGATCGGGGCGACCGCCGCGAACTCCGGCTTATCCTCGAACTGCGTGTAGCGCTCGGTGATGTCGACGCCGCGGAACTTGAGCGCCGAGATGCCCCGCTTGCCCGACACGCTGACGTGGGCCGGCACCTGCTCGCTCCGCCACTGGCCGAGCAGCGCCACCGACTGCCGCACGATGTTGGAGTTGTAGCCGCCGCACAGACCGCGGTTGCCCGTGAGCACGAGGACGGCGGTCTTCTTGGTGGGGCGGATCTCCAGCAGCGGGTGGGCGACGTCGGCCCCCACGCTGGCGATGTTCTCGAGGATCTTCGCCAGATGCTTCGTGTAGTCGCGAGCCGCGATCGAGCGGTCCATCGCCTTCTTGAACCGCGCGGTGGCGATGAGCTCCATCGTCCGTGTGATCTTGCGGATGTTCTTCACCGACTTGCGGCGGCGATCGAGTGCCCGGGCTTTTGCCATGGTGTGCGACTTTCAGCGTGCGGCTGCCGAATCCAGGTTTCCTACCGTGCCCCGGCGAGTTGCTTCGCCGCGCCCCCGGCCTTCGCGGCCCGCTGGCGCTTGTACTCGGCGATCGCGGCCTCGAGCTGCCGCTCGCTCTCGCCGTCGAGTTCCTTCGACTCGTCGATCCGCTTGCGGAGTTCGGGCACTTGGTCGCGGACGAACGTCAGGAACCCCTTCTCCCAGTCGGCGACCTCCTCGCGCTTGACGTCGTCGAGATGGCCGCGGGTGCCGGCGTAGATGCTCAGCACCTGATCGACCACGTCCATCGGCGCGAACTGGCCCTGCTTGAGCAACTCCACCATCCGATAGCCGCGGTCGAGCCGCTGCTGCGTGGCGGCGTCGAGGTCGGTGCCCAGCTGGGCGAAAGCCTCGAGTTCGCGGAACGACGCGAGGTCGAGGCGGAGGCCGCCGGCCACCTTCTTCATGGCCTTCGTCTGGGCGGCACCGCCCACGCGCGACACCGAGATGCCGGCGTTCATGGCCGGCCGCTGGCCGGCGAAGAACAGGTCGGGCTGAAGGTAGATCTGGCCGTCGGTGATCGAGATCACGTTCGTGGGGATGTAGGCCGATACCTCGCCTTCGAGCGTCTCGATGATCGGCAGCGAGGTGAGCGAGCCGCCGCCGAGTTCCTTGGAGAGCTTGGCCGACCGCTCGAGGAGGCGGCTGTGGGCGTAGAACACGTCGCCCGGGTAGGCTTCGCGGCCCGGCGGCCGCCGCATGAGCAGCGACAGCTGGCGGTAGGCGGTGGCCTGCTTCGAGAGATCGTCATACACGATCAGGGCGTGCTGGCCGTTGTACATGAAGTGCTCGGCCATCGCGGTGCCCGAATAGGGGGCGATGTACTGCAGCGGGGCGGCGGTGCTGGCGCCGGAGACGATCACCGTCGTGTAGTCCATGGCGCCGTACTTGCGGAGCGTGTCGATCGCCACGGCGACCGACGAGTCCTTCTGGCCGACGGCCACGTAGAAGCACTTCACGCCGCTGTTCTTCTGGTTGATGATCGCGTCGATGCCGATCGCGGTCTTGCCGGTCTTGCGGTCACCGATGATCAGCTCGCGCTGCCCGCGGCCGATCGGCGTCATCGCGTCGACGGCCTTGATGCCCGTCTGCAGCGGCTCGCGGACCGGAGACCGCTCGGCCACGCCGGGGGCCAGCGTCTCGACCGGGCGGCGCAGGTCGCTCACCACCGGACCCTTGCCGTCGAGCGGATTGCCGAGCGGGTCGAGCACGCGGCCGATGACCGCGTCGCCCACCGGCACCGAGAGCAGTCGGCCGGTGCTCTTCACCTCGTCGCCCTCGGTAACCTTGAGGTAGTCGCCGAGGATGATGACGCCGACCGAGTTTTCCTCGAGATTGAACGCCAGGCCGGTGATCCCGCCGGGGAACTCGACCATCTCGCCGGCCATCACGCCGGACAGGCCCCAGACGCGGGCGATGCCGTCGCCCACTTCCAGCACGCGGCCGACCTCGCGGACGTCGATGCCCGACTTGTAACGGGCGATTTCCTCGCGGAGCACGGATGCGATTTCGTCGGTCAGCTGGGCCATGAATACTCCCCGTTTTGGATGGCGTGGATGTTGCGTTGCTGGAGACGGCCGCCGATGCGGGTCAGGCCCGTGGCGACCGACTGGTCGTAGATGGTGTCGCCGACGCGGACGACGAGGCCGCCGATGATCGCCGGGTCGACGACGAAGGCCGGCACCAGCGTGGCGGCGAGGGCCTTCTCCGTCTCGGCGACGATCCGGGCCTGGTCCGCGGCGTCGAGCGGCACGGCGGTCGTGAACGTGGCCTGCCGCTTGCCGTCACGCTCGTCGGCCAGACGCTCGGCGGCCGCCACGACGGCCGGCAGCATGCCGAGCCTCCCATGGCGGGCGAGCACGTGCAGGGCGTTGGTGGTCGTGCCCTGCATCCGGCCGCCGGCGATCCGGTCGATGATCCGGCCCTTCTCCTCGGCCGAGACCTTCGGCGACGAGAAGACCGCCGCCGCGTCGGGCACTTTGGGGAGCACCTCGCGGGCCAGCGAGCCGAGTTCGGCCAGCACCTCCCGGCGGCAGCCGGCGGCGTCGGCGGCCTCGACGATCGCCTGGGCGTAGACCTTGGCCACCCGGTCGGCGGCGATGTCCACGTGGAACGAGTCGGAGGTGTTGGTGGTGTCAGGCATGACGGCAGGTGTCGGGTCGCGTTGCAGGGTTCAGTTCACGCTGGGCCGGCTGGAGAGGCTGGCGACCGACTCACGGACGAGCCGAGCCTGATCGTCCGCCCCGAGCTTGTCGCGGAGGAACTTGCCCGCGACCTCGACGGCGAGGTGGCCGGCCTTTTCCGCGATCTGCGAGAGGGCGTCGTTCTTGGCGAGTTGAATCTCGTGCTTGGCGCGATTCCGCTCGTCCTCGGAGGCCTTGCGAGCCTCGGCAACGATCGCCTGCTTGGTGGTCTCGGCGTCGCGGCGGGCCTCCTCGAGCATGCCGCGGACCTCCTCGGAAGCCTCGGCGAGCCGCCGCTCGTAGGAGGCGAGCATCCGCTTCGCCTCGTCATTGGCCGACTTCGTCTCGGCGATCTGGCGGGCGATGCCCTCCTCCCGCTTTTCGAGCCCCTCCATGATCGGCTTCCAGGCGAACTTCGTGAGCAGGGCGAGCAGCGTCAGGAACACGACGAAGGACCACACCGCCAGATCCTTCTGGAACCATGCCGGGCTTTCGAACTCCTTCTGCGAGACGCCCGCCGGGGCGCGATTGCCGATTTCGGGGGCGTGGCCGTGGCCGTGGTCGTCGCTGGCGCGGGCGACGGCGGCGGGCTGGAGGACCGCCGGCAGCGGCGCCCAGCCGCAGGCGAGCGCGGCGAGCACGAGGCAGGTGGTGCGGAGCGTGTATTGACGGGTCACGGCAAGACTCCGGAACGTTCGGCTAGGGCGAAGATATCGATGACGAGGAACGATCGGCGCGTCTGCGAGGCGGCGTGACCGCGCCGCAGACCCGGGCCGCCGGGACGGAGAAGACGTCGACGCCCTCTCCGCCCGGCGGACGGATGGCGGCACGATGGGCACGGATCGTGCCCGACCGCGCCGCCGCGGTGATCAGGCCTTCTGCGAGCAGATGAACAGCGCGTAGAAGGTGAAGCCTTCGATGAGGGCCGCCGCGATGATCATCGCCGTCTGGATGCTGCCGGCGACCTCGGGCTGACGCGACATGCCTTCGTAGGCGGCCGACGCGAGCTTGCTGATGCCGTAGGCGGCGCCGATGACCACCAGGCCGACGCTGAACGCCGAGGTGAGGTCGATGAGCGATCGGCCGGCGGCAGCTTCCTGGGCGCTGGCCATGTCGGCACACAGGAAAGCCACGGCCAGGGCGGCGACGGTGGTGAGCATACGGGTCGAGAACAGCGAACGGATCATCAATCAAGCTCCTTGAAAAGAGGGACCGGACGGGCGTCCGGATACGGGTGAAATAAGAACGGTCAGGGTGGTCGTGAGGGTCAGGGAAACGGTGCCGACGGGGCGGCAGCGGAGCCCATGTTCTAGGGATTTTGTGGCTTCTGTGTAGGGCGGTTCGTTGGAATCGTGGTTTTTCGGTCGTCCTTCGGAATCAGTGCTGATGAACCGCCGCCCCGATGAACAAGGCCGACAGGAAAGTGAAGATGTAGGCCTGCAGGAACGCGACGAACAGTTCGAGCACGCTGAACAGCGTGCAGCTCACGACGCTGATTCCGGTGACGGTGGCCCACAGCCCCATCGAGTAGGTGGCGGCCGCCGAGATCAGCCCCATGATGCCCAGCAGCACGAGGTGGCCGGCCACCATGTTGGCCAGCAGTCGGACGGCGAGAATGCCGTGTTTGATGAGCAGCCCGGCCATCTCGATGAGGAAGATCAGCGGCTTGAGGATGATCGCCAGCGGCAGCGGGAGATCCATCGACGGCACCTGGTTGCCGAAGAAACCGAGGAAGCCGAACTTTCGCATGCCGGCGACCACGACCGTGAGCAGCGTCACGCCTGCCAGGGAAAGCGTGACGGCGAAGGCCGCCGTCGGCGACCCGGCCCAGGGAACCATGCCCAACAGGTTGCAGCCGAGGACGAAGAAAAAGAGCGTCAGTAGCAGCGGCACGAACCGGTCGCCGTCGTGCTTCTCGAGGACGGCCTGGGCGTGCGACGGGGCCCCGTGCCCATGCCCGTCATCGTGGCCGTGGGCGTCGTCATGATGGTCATGATGGTCGTGGCTGTCGATCGCCGGCCGGGCGATCTGGTCGCGGACGAACAGGATCATGGCCTCGAGGAGATTCGCGAGCCGGCCCTTGGCTGGTTCGCCCGACCGCAGTTTCGCCGCCAGCCGGGTGAACAGCAGCACGAGAAATGCCGCCAGCACCACCTCAAGGATCATGTACTTCGAGATCCCGAAGCCCGACTTCACCGCGTACAGGCTCTCGAGTTCCGCGAACGGCTGGGGGATCAGGATCTTGCCGTCCAACGCCTCGTTGAACACGGCGACATCCGTCACCTCGGGATGGCCGGCGCGGAGAAACTGCGGCACGTCTTCGAGGGTCTTCCAGCCGTGCCGCCACATCGCCTTCGGGACTTCGAAGAAGTAGCAGTCCTTGAGGTGGTAGATCGGATTGTGGTCGGCCATCGAGTCGCGAATCCTGCAACGGAGAACGGAACGTCTGGCACAGCGGCCCGACGGGGACGCAGAGTGTGCGTGAAGGGCCCGCCGTCCGTCAATTCGTGGACCTGGCGCCGCGGTTCCGGCGGCTCCGGGAGCCAATAATGTGCAGCAAAATATCCGTGGCAAGCAGGAGGAGATAAAAAACGAGCATCCACTCGGCCGCCCCCTCCGTCCGCAGGCTGCCGCCCGCCACCTGGAGCCACCCAAGGGCCACGAGAAGCGGGAAAATCCGCAGGCCGACCGCTCCCATCCCCAGGCCGACGGCCCGGGCCGGATCGGCCGGGACTGCCCGGCCGGCGAGCCATCCGCCCAGGCTCGTCACCAGGCAGATGCCCGCCGCGAATCCGATCGCTCGCCGCCGCCCCGCTCCGCCGTCGCCAGTCGCCAAGGCCACAAGGACCGCCCCGGCGAGCACGGCCACCAGAATCGCCGCCCCCGCCACGGTCCATGAGCGACGGGGCGTGTCGTGATTCACGATGGTCGTCGCTTTCCGAGTTGGATCAGCCAGCCGATGCCGGCCACGAAGCCGATCACGAGGCCGATGAGTCCCAGAAAGGTCGTGCCAAGGCGACCGTCGAGCCAGGTGCCGGCCACGGCCGGCAGGAACATGGCCAGCCCCACGGCCATGATCCGCGACGCCCAGACCATGGCTTCACCGACCGGCGATCGCGGCTCGTGGTGGGCCATGGGGGGCTTTGGTCATGGGAGGATAGCATACATCGTCGCCCGGGGAGACCGACCGTGTCCAGACGCAAGCACCGCCGCCGCCGTCCTCGTCCACGCGACCTCGCGGCGTCGATCGCAGCGGCCGCGCGGCATGAGGGGCGGCCGACGACGCTGCGGCTGGTCGCCTGCGACGGCGTGGAAACCCAGGAGGCCACCGTCGCCCGGCCGGAGGATCTCGTCGAAGCCCGCCGCCGCTGGCCCGTCATCTGGGTGGACGTGGAGGGGGTCGAAGATCTGGCCACGATCCGCGCGATCGGCGCGGTGTTCGAGATCGGGGAGCTGGCGCTGGAGGACGCGGTCACTCCTGACGAGCGGCCCAAGGTCGAGGTCTTCGGCCACCAGGTGCTGATCGCCGCCCGGACGGCCCGCTTCGACGGCGAGGCCATCGTGACCGACCCGGTGGCGATCTTCCTCGGCGATCGGTACATCCTCACCTTTCGTGACCACGGGGTGGGGGATGCGTTCGCCGAGGTCCGGCATCGCATCCGGCACGGCCGCACGCGGCTCGGCCAGCTCGGCGCCGACCACCTCTGTGCCCTGCTCCTCGACGCCGTCGTGGACGGCTACTTCCCGGTCTTGGAGCGGTTTGGTGATCGGCTCGAGGCCCTCGAGGAGGAGGCGATCGAGCGGCCTTCCCGCGACGCCCTGACGCGGATCCACGACGTGCGCAACGACCTCATGACCCTGCGGCGGGCCTTGTGGCCGACCCGTGACGTGCTCCATGCCCTGGGCCGCGAAGCCACGGCCTTCGTCGGCGACCACGCCCGGCAGCACTTCCGCGACAGTTACGACCACACGATGGAGTTGCTCGACCTCTTGGAGAGCTACCGCGAGATCGGCAGCGATCTGCGCGACATCTATCTCGCCAGCCTCAACAACCGGATGAACGACGTGATGAAGGTGCTCACGGTGATCGCGACCGTGTTCATGCCACTGACATTCATCACCGGCTACTACGGCATGAACTTCAACACCGAGTCGCCCTGGAACATGCCGCTGCTCAATTTCCGCTACGGCAACCTCGTGGCGGTGGGCATCATGCTGGCGACGACGATCGGCATGGTGGTGTTTTTCTGGCGCCGCGGCTGGCTCAAGCGCTGGCACTGAATGCACGCTCAATCGCATTCGACTTTGGTGTAGCACCGGCTCGGGGGCGGCAAAAGTCGCCGCTGCGCGGTCTTTCAGATTCTCGCTGGGGCGAGGATACGCCCCACGCTCGTCGAGCGTTCGCCGACCCCCTCGCCTACTCAAACTCAACGCATCGGCATCGTGCGACGCGGTCAGTGGCGGGGCTTCCGCCTGCGCTAGCCCCTGCTGCCAGGGCTCCATCCGCTTGCGCAAGCCCCTGGGCTGCGGCGTCCATCCGCTTGCGCCAGCCCCTCGGCGCGTGAGAGATGAAGACTGGGGAACTAGGATTCGAACCTAGACTAACTGGTTCAGAGCCAGTCGTGCTACCGTTACACCATTCCCCAAAATCAGGGTCGCCGCGCCGGTCACATCGACTGCGTCAGCGGGCCCGATTCGGCACCGCGGGGCGTCCAGCGGTATGCTGTCGCACCGGGCTCATCGGAGACTACCCACTCCGTCCCGCGTCGGCAATTCCGATTGCCGGGGCAGCCCGCCGGGCCCGCGGAACCGCGCGTCGGCCGCGGCCTGTTTTCGCGACCGAGGCCCACGGTGGCATTTCTCGAACTGCACGGCGACAAGGGCCGCAAGCGATTCAAGATCGCGGCCGACCGGGTCGTGATCGGCCGCCACCCCGGCTGTGACATCGTGATCGAGGAGCCGGCCGTCAGTCGCCAGCACGCCGCCGTGTCGCTCGTCGACGGCCGTCCCCACGTCGAGGATCTCCAGAGCCGCAACGGCACGTCGCTCAACGGCCGCCCGCTCACGGGGCGTCAGGTGCTCGAACACGGTGACGAGCTCAATATCTGCGGTCGCCGGCTCGTGTTTTTGCGAACGTCCCGTGCCGCGACCCGCTCCCCGGCACCCGGCGGCCGCAACGAGTCCGATGCGTTCGTCGATCTCGACGTCGCGGCCGGTCAGGCTTCCATGATTCTCTCCCAGATGGAGGTGCCGCGGGTGGCGGCTGACGAGCCGCTCGGGCAGCATGCCGAGGCCAAACTGCGGGCCATGGTCGGGCTGAACCGGGCGATCGGCGCCTCGCTGTCGCTCGAAGAGGTGCTGCCGCGCATGCTCGACGGTCTGCTGGAGGTCTTCCCGCGGGCGGAGCGGGGCTTCGTGCTGCTCGTCGATCCGCAGTCGGAGCGGCTCGTGCTCCGGGCCCGCAAGATCAAGGGCAAGGGCGAGCCGGGGCCGCTGCGGTTGAGCCTGTCATTGATCGGGCAGGTGGCGGAGTCGCGCCGCGCGGTGCTCTCGGCCGACGCCGTCTCCGACAGCCGCTTCAGTTCGCATGATAGCGTCGTCGACTGCCGCATCCGCTCGGTGATGTGCGTGCCCGTAATCGGGTCCGGTGGCGCCCTGCTCGGGGTGGTGCAGGTCGACTCGCGGGACGTGCGCAACGGGTTTTCATCCGCCGATCTCGAGGTCCTCGCCGGCGTCGCCGGTCAGGCCGCCCAGGCGATCGAGCAGGCGCTGGCCCATGACGAGCGGATCGCCCGCGAGCAGATCGACCGCGACCTCGCGCTCGCCCACCGCGTGCAGCAGGGGCTGCTGCCTTCCTGTCCGCCCGCGATCACCGGATACGAGGTGTTCGACTTCTACGAGGCGGCCCGGCAGGTCGGTGGCGACTTCTTCGCCTACGTGCCCCTGCCCGACGGCCGGCTGGCGGTGGTGCTCGCCGACGTCTCGGGCAAGGGTGTGGCGGCGGCGCTGCTCATGGCCGCCCTTTCGGCCGACATCCGCTACTGCCTGGCCAGCGAGCCCGACGTCGCCCGGGCCGTGGGGCGAATCAACGAGAGTTTCCTGCGCGGCGGATGGGACGACCGCTTCGCCACGCTGGTGGTGGTGGTGCTCGACCCCGCCGGACATCGAGCGACGGTCTGCAACGCCGGGCATCTGCCGCCGTATGTGCGGTCGCCCGCGGGGGCCGTCACGGCCGTCGGTGCCGATCTCGGTGGGCTGCCCCTCGGCATGGGCGCCGATCGGGAGTATCGGTCGTGCGAGGTCGTGCTCGAGCCGGGCGCCGTGCTCGTGCTCTACACCGACGGGATCAGCGAGGCGCTCGATCACGAGCAGCGGTGTTACGGACTCGAGCGGCTGGAGCAGGTCGTGGCCGCTTCCGGGCCGACCGCGGCGGATGTCGGCCGCGGCATGCTCGCGGACGTCGCGCGGCACGCCGCCGGGCAGATCCAAAGCGACGATATCTGCCTGGTCTGCCTGGGCCGCACGGGCGTGGCGGCCGCACATTCTGCCCAGAAACCCGCGCCCGCACGCCGCGGCGGCCGCGTGCAGCCCCGCGGCTGACGGGCCGATACCGGAGTCAGGCGAGCCGGCCGCGGGTCAGCGGCCCTGCCGCCGCCGGGGAGGAATGACGATGAGCTTTTTTCAGTGGTTGCGCGAAGGAGTGCGGCAGGCGGTGGTGCTCGGCCTCGCCGACGCCGTCGAGGACGTGGGCACGCGGACGAGCACGGAGGATTTCGGGCCGGCGCTCGCCCAGTCGCTGCGCGAGCGGCTGACTGTCCACAAGGGCCCGAGCCACGAGCCTGCGATCGTCGAGCAGGCGGCGCCGACCCGGCGCCGCTTGGGGCGGTCGCTGGAGTCGCTGAAGGCTCCGGCGGCGAAGGCGGCCTGACGGTTCACGCCGGCGGCGCGGGCAGCGTGACTTCGATGGTCGTGCCCGCGCCGGAGGCGCTGGTGATCCGCGGTTCGCCGCCGAGAAGGCGCGTTCGCTGCCGGATGCCCTCCAGGCCGAATCGCTCCTCCGGTACGCGGGTCGGGTCGAATCCAAGGCCGTCGTCCGCGACGACGACCCGCACGCTGTCGGCCGACCGCGTCAGGTCGATGCGAAGCCGCCGGGCCCGCGAGTGCTTGCGGGCGTTGCTGATCCCTTCCTGCACGATCCGGAAGATGCTGGTCTCCAGTTGCGGGGGCAGGCGGTCGCCCGGCATCGTGTGCGTGAACGACACATCGCCGATCTCGGAGCGGGCCTCTTCCACGAGCGACTCCACCGCCTCGACGAGGCCCAGTTCGTCGAGCGCCGGAGGCCGCAGCCCGCCGATCAGCCGCCGCGACTCCTCGGCCGCGGCCTGGAGCAGCCGCAGCGACTCGTCGAACTCCCGGGCGGCGGCCGGGGGGCAGGCGTGCTGGCAGGCCTCGAGGTGCATCAGCGCGCCGGCGAGGTATTGGGCGAGACCGTCGTGAATTTCGTAGGACACGAACTGCCGCTCCCGCTCCTGGATCTCGAGCAGCCGGCGGAGGAGGTTGCGCTCGTGCCGCAGTTCCTGCTCCGTCGCCTTGAGCGGCCGGATATTCTGGCAGCAGCCCATGATCGCCACGATCTGGCCAGCACGGCGCAGCGGCGTGAACTGAAGCACGAAGTAGTTCAGGCCGCCGTCGAGACGTTGCACCGTGGTCTCGATCGACCGTGGCTGCCCGTCCGCGAAGACCTGCTGCAGGATCGCGTGCAACGCGGCGGTCGACTCCGGCACGGTGAACCGCACGAAGCTGTGGCCGACGACCTGGTCGACGGTGAAGCCGTCGTCCACGCGGTTGCACCAGCGGATGATTCCCGTCCGGTCGATGATCGCGACGTAGTCACTCGTCGTCGCCTGCACGGCAGCCCAGAGTGCCGCCGGGTCGCGGAGCAAGGCCGCGACTTCGGGGTCCGGCGGCGGGGGCGTTTCGGTCGGCTCCGGCGGTGCCGACGGCGGGTGATCTGCGGCCAACGTGGGATCCATGCGGGCGCCGTGTCAGATGGATTTGGGGCGTGGGATCCGGCCGCCGGCGGATCCGCCGCGGCCCCGCCGGCCGCGGCCGGATCCGGCCGGAGCCTTGCCAGCCCGCAGGGCGGCGATCTCGTCGCGAATCCGGGCGGCCCGTTCGAACTCCAGGTCGGCGGCGGCCTGCATCATGTCGGCCTCGAGCTGTTCGAGCAATTCCGCGGTGCGGCGGCCCGCCTCGTCGCTGCGGCCCACGGCCTCGAAGGCGCGGCCGCGGGAGGCGGCCTCGGCTTCGATGCCGGCGCGGATCTCCTTGCGGACGGTTTCCGGCGTGATCCCGTGCTCGCGGTTGTAGGCCTCCTGCAGGGCTCGCCGCCGCTGCGTCTCGTCGAGGGCCTGCCGCATCGACTCGGTGATCGTGTCGGCGTAGAGGATCACGCGGGCGTCCACGTTCCGGGCCGAGCGGCCGATCGTCTGCATCAGCGACGTCTCGCTCCGCAGGAAGCCCTCCTTGTCGGCGTCGAGGATTGCCACCAGCGACACTTCCGGCAGGTCGAGGCCCTCGCGGAGCAGGTTGACGCCCACGAGAACGTCGAACTTCCCCTCGCGGAGGTCCTTGAGCAGTTCCACACGCTCGAAGGCGTCGAGCTCGCTGTGCAGCCACTTGCACCGTACCTTCCGCTCCGTGAAGTAGGCGGAGAGGTCCTCGGCGAGCTTCTTGGTGAGCGTGGTCACGAGCACCCGCTGCCCGGCGGCCACCACCTTCTCGATCTCGCCGGAGAGGTGGGGCACCTGCTGCTTCGCAGGCACGACCTCGATGACGGGGTCGAGGAGGCCGGTGGGCCGGATCACCTGCTCCACCACCTCGCCGCCGGTGCGGTCGAGTTCCCAGGGGCCGGGCGTGGCCGAGACGAACACCGTCTGGTGGAGCCGCCGCTCCCACTCGTCGAACTTCAGCGGCCGGTTGTCCATCGCGCTGGGAAGGCGGAAGCCGTGGTCGACGAGCGTCTGCTTGCGGCTCTTGTCGCCGGCGTACATCCCCCGGACCTGCGGCACCGTGACGTGCGACTCGTCCACGAAGAACAGGAAGTCGTCGGGGAAGTAGTTGAACAGCGTGCCCGGCGTGCTGCCGGGGGCCCGGCCGGACAGCGGCCGCGAGTAGTTTTCGATGCCGGGGCAGAAGCCCGCCTCGAGCAGCATCTCGATGTCGAACCGCGTCCGGGCGTTCAGCCGTTGGGCCTCGAGCAGCTTGCCCTGGCCCTTCAGCTCCTCGAGCCGCTCCTCGAGCTCCGTCTTGATCGTGGACACCGCGGCCTTGATCCGGTCCTCGGGCATGACGAAGTGCCGGGCCGGGTAGAAGTACATCTCGTCCTTCTTGGCCGCCACCTCGCCGCTCACCGGGTGGATGACCGCGATCGACTCGATCACGTCCCCCCAGAACTCGATCCGGCAGGCGAGTTCGTCGTACGGCGGCCAGACGTCCACCGAGTCGCCGCGGA
>Ga0315900_10002556_pt1 | contig 27606 bp, 29 predicted proteins | sample LakEriMetagenome_FD_203521 | JGI IMG/M metagenome (GOLD analysis project Ga0315900, IMG submission 203521) | Freshwater fungal communities from buoy surface, Lake Erie, Ohio, United States - Buoy 12 MA114 | ecosystem: Environmental > Aquatic > Freshwater > Lake > Lake biofilm | place: USA: Lake...
GCGCTGCTGGCGCTGGTGTTCGCGGTGCTCCGGCCGCTCGCCAAGCAGTTCGCCGGAACGCTCGCGGCGGTGACGCCGGTCCGGGACTTCGAACCGCTCGCCCTGCCGGGCGGCGACGGCGGGATGGCCGCGGTCAGCGAGGCGATGGCCCGCGCCGCGGGCGCCGCGTCGGTCGCGAATTCCGCGGCGGCGAGCGCAGCGGCGCGCACCGCATATGAGGACCAGATCGCGCACGCACGCGCACTGGTCGGTGAGGACCCGGCTCGGGTGGCGCTGGTCGTGAAGAAGTGGGTGGCGAACGATGGCTGACGGGTTCCAGGGCGGTAGCAGCCGCACGGGCGTGGATCGCGCCGCGATCTTCCTGCTGACCCTCGGCGAGAAGGAGGCTGCGGAGGTGCTGCGGCACATGTCGCCGCAGGATGTGCAGCGGGTCGGTACGGCGATGACCGCGATCATCGACGTCACCCGCGATGAGATCAACGATGTCGTGGCGACCTTCGTCGACGAGGCCGACCGCCAGACATCGATCGGCGCCGGCACGACGGACTTCGTGCGCAAGGCGCTGATCGGCGCGATGGGCGAGGAAGAGGCCGAGGGGTTGCTCGACCAGATCCAGCTCGGTCGCGCGAGCAAGGGTCTCGAGACGCTCAAATGGATGGAGCCGCGCGCGGTCGTCGACCTGATCCGCAACGAGCATCCGCAGATCATCGCGCTCGTGCTGTCGTATCTCGAGCCCGAGAAGACGGCGAAGATCCTGGCGCTGCTGCCGGAGGCGATGCACAGCGACCTCATGCTGCGCGTCGCGACGCTCGACGGCGTGCAGCCGGCGGCGTTGCAGGAACTGCACCTCGTGATGGAGCGACAGTTCCAGTCGGCGGGTCGCGTCCAGGCGGCCGGCGTCGGCGGTCCGAAGACCGTCGCCGAGATCCTCAACTCCCTCGGACCGAAGGCGCAGGCGGCGCTCATCGGCGAGATCACAGCGGCCGACGAGCCGCTCGGCACCCGGATCCAGGACCTGATGTACACCTTCGAGGACCTGATGGCTCTCGAGGACCGCGCGATGCAGGAAGTGCTTCGTCAGGTCCCCTCCGACATGCTGCTGCTCGCGCTGAAGGCGACCGACGAGGCGCTCAAGGAGAAGATCTTCAAGAACATGTCGCAGCGCGCGGCGGAGACGCTGCGCGACGATCTCGCATCGCGCGGTCCGGTGCGCCTGTCCGATGTCGAGGCTGCGCAGAAGGAGATCACGGCCACCGCGCGGCGTCTCGCCGACGAAGGCACCATCATGCTCGGACCTGTGGCGGGCGAAGACTATGTCTGACCCCGGTGCAGCGTGGACGCCGCCGGCGGTCGCCGGTCCGCTCATCACCTTCCGCGGCAAACAGATCGCCGCGTCGTCGCTCGACGACGAGGCGAACGCGGCCCGTGAGGCCGGCTTCCAGCGCGGCCGCAGCGAGGGCCTGGCCGCTGCCGCCGCGCAGATCGCGCAGGAGATGGCGGAGCTCGACGCCAAGCGGCGTCTGTTGGACGGGCTCGCGCGGCAGATCGTCGCGCCGCTCGAACGCTGCGATGAGGAGACCGCGCTGGAGCTCGTGCAGCTCGCGCTGTCGGTGGGTGCCCAGCTTGCGCGCCGCGAGCTGCGGACCGATCCGGAGCAGGTGCTGGCCATCGTCCGCGAGTGCCTCGCCAGCCTGCCCGGTACAGCGCGCGAAGTCCGCATCCGGCTGCATCCGCGCGACGCGGCGGCCTTGCAGGGACATCTCTCGATGGGCGGTACGCAACCGTCCTTCGCCGTGGTCGAGGATCCGATGCTCACGCGCGGGGGTTGCCTCGTGGAGAGCGAGGCGTCGCGCATCGACGCGCGGTTGGAGTCCAGGGTGGCGGCCGCATTCGCACTCGTGCTCGGCGACGAGGAAGGTCCGGTGCCATGACGCCGGGCGGTGGTTTCGCGGCGCGGTTGCGCCCGTTCAGAACGCGGGCGTCCGCGTTACCGATGTCGCCTGTCGAGGGCCGGCTGACCCGTCTCGTCGGACTCGCGCTCGAGGCGCGTGGCTGTCACGCCGCGGTCGGTGACCGCTGCCTGCTGCTATCGAACAGCGGTGCGCGCGCCGAGGCCGAGGTCGTCGGTTTCTCGGGCGATCGTCTGCTGTTGATGCCGACCGGTCGCGCCGATGGGCTCGAACCCGAGACCCGCGTCGTCCCTTCGCGCCGTGCCGGCGCGGTCGCCGTCGGCGACGGGCTGCTGGGTCGCATCGTCGACGGTGCCGGTCTACCGCTCGACGGTCTGGGTCCGCTCGATTGCAGCGCTGAACGCAAACTGAGCGGCGAGGCCATCAATCCCCTGGAACGCGATCCGATCGCGGAACCGCTCGATGTGGGGGTGCGCGCGATCAACGCCGCGCTGACGGTCGGGCGCGGTCAGCGCATCGGCCTGTTCGCCGGCAGCGGCGTCGGCAAGAGCGTCCTGCTAGGGATGATGGCCCGTCACACCGCCGCCGATGTCATCGTCGTCGGTCTGATCGGTGAGCGTGGTCGCGAGGTCAAGGAGTTCGTGGAGCGTATCCTCGGACCCGCCGACCGTTCCCGTGCGGTGGTGGTCGCGGCGCCTGCCGATGCACCGCCGTTGCTGCGCCTGCAGGGCGCGTGGCTCGCGACCGCCTATGCCGAGCATTTCCGCGACCAAGGCCGTTCCGTGCTGCTGCTGATGGATTCCTTGACGCGCTTCGCCCAGGCGCAGCGTGAGATCGGTCTCGCCGTCGGTGAGGCGCCCGCCACCAAGGGTTACCCGCCGTCGGTCTTCGCGCGGTTGCCGCAGCTCGTCGAGCGCGCCGGCAACGGCCGCGAGGGCGGCGGATCGATCACCGCCTTCTATACGGTGCTGACCGAGGGCGACGACCAGCAGGACCCGATCGCCGACTCGGCGCGCGCCATCCTCGACGGCCACATCGTGCTGTCGCGCCGCATCGCCGAGTCGGGCCAGTACCCGGCCATCGACATCGAGGCGTCGATCAGCCGCGTCATGCAGGAGATCGTCCCCCCCGAACAGATCGAGGCGGCTCGACAACTCAGGGAGCTCATCTCGACCTTCGGCCAATCGCGCGAGCTCGTGAACCTCGGCGCGTGGAAGCCCGGGGCGAACCCGGTGCTCGACAGGGCGGTCGCTCTGTGGCCCGGGATCCAGAAGTTCCTTGCCCAACGGCCGGTCGAACGTGCCGGGTTTGTGGACAGCGTCACGGAATTGCAGCGCCTGCTTGGCGAGACTTGAAGCGGCTCAGAGGGTCCAGGATGAAGCGTGAACAGCGTATCGAAGGGTATCGGAGCGGCCTTGCGGGCACGGAACGCGAGCGCGCGGCCCGTGCGCAGGTCGCCGACCAGCGTCTAAGGGAAGCCCGTACCCGTCTGCAGGAGCTCGAACAGTATCGCCGGGACTACGAGTCCGCTTTGGGCCGGCGCGTCGCCGGCGGGATGGGCGGCCCGGCGCTCCGTGATTATCACGCGTTCCTCGGGCGCCTCGACGCGGCGTTGGCGCAGCAGCGCCAGAGCATCGTGCGCCTCGAGAACGAGCGCGATTCCGACCAGCAGCGCTGGCGCGAGATCGCCGTACAGCTGAAGGCCGTGTCGGCGGTCATCGACCGCTGGCGCGTCGAGGAGCGCGTGGTCGAAGGTCGCGCCGAGCAACGCGAGATCGATGAGCGGGCGCTTCGGATGCGTCACGCCGCGCCTGTGGAGGCTTGAGATGATGCCGAAGTTCCTGCCGCGGCTCGACCGGACGGTCGACAGCATGCCGATGCTCGATGCGTCCGGTCCGCTCCCGGATGCCGATGGCGCCATCGCAGGTGAGGGCGTCGATGGCGCGCGTCCTCGGTCGGCGTTCGCCGAGTTGATGTCGACGGCAGAGGCCGGCGGCACGACGACCGGTACGACGCCAGAGGTCACGACCGACGGCGACCCGGCATCGGCTGGAGATGCCGTGGAGCCGTTCGCGCCGAGTTTCGATCTGCCGGCTTTCCTGCAAGTTCTGCCGCGCGCCGGCAACGAGGTCGCCACCGCCGCGGCGCGTGAGCCCGGTCTCGCAGCCGCCGTGCGCCGCTTGCCGACGGCGAACGCCCGATCCGAGGCGCGTGCGGTGGATGCCCCCGATGTCGCGATCCGCTTGCCCTCGTTCCTCGTTCCCCCGAAGGTCGAGGCGCCCGTCCGGCAGTCGGCCGGGTCCGGCGGCACTGTAGCGGACGCCGCGCCTGTCGCTGTGGCGGAACCTGCTGTGCGTCACGCTGGGAAGGCCATAGCTCCGCCCGATGCTGCACCGGTGACCACGATTGCGTCCACGACATCGACGCCGCGCGCAGCGACAGCCGCGCTCGAGTCGGCGCTCCGTCGCGCAGCGCCGCCTACGCCGTCGAAGGAGACCCCGGCGCTGACGGCGGCCACCGCGCCGTCGACAGCCGTCCAGGCCGCATCGGCGCTCCTCGATCCGCTCGCGCAAGGTGTGGCGCTGCCGTCTACGGCCACGCCAACGCATCCGCTCTCCTCTCATGCGACGCGCCACAAACCGACGGATCCGTCTCCCATCAGCCGCAAGGAGCCGGGCCTTCGCGCCGAGGCAGCGGGTCGCGGTCCGCGCGAGATGTTGAGGCTCGAGCCGTCGGCTCTCGTGAACGCACTCCAACGACCGTTCGAGTCCGTGATGCCGCGGACCGACACGACCGACCGCAACGGCTACGCGGGGAGATCCGCGCCCGGCGGCGTCGAGATGGGGGCGCAGACGACATCCGCCGTGTTCGGATCGCCCGCCGACGCTGCGTCTTCGTCGCCGTTGGGCTTCATCGAACAGGGTGATCGCCAATCCCAGGCCCAAATGGTGCTGCGACAATCCGTCGGCACGGAGGCGTGGCAAGACGAGCTGAGCGCCCAGCTGGCGTTCTTGGCCGAGCAAGGGGAGGGCGCCGAAGCCGTCATGAAATTGGCGCCGGAGGAACTCGGCGAGCTGGAGGTCCGGGTAGAGGTCCGTGATGGCGAGGCCGCACTGCAGTTCGGCGTCGCCAACGCAGAAGCGCGCCAGGCGGTCGAGGCCGCCCAGACCAAGCTTCGCGACCTCTTCACGAGCCAAGGCATGAATGTCTCGCAATTCAGTGTTTTCAGTAACTTGAGCGGTAATTCTCAGTCGAGTTCGAGTGATGGTCGCGGCTCCCGCCCGGCTCCGCGTCTGGTAGCGGGGGCTGAGGGTGAACTCGAGGTCGTGGTCAGGCCACGCCGCTCCGTCGGGGTCCTTGACCTATATGCCTGACGGGATTTGACACTGGCACGCCATTTGCTTCTTTCGCCTGTGGACCACAGGCCCGATCGGAGCAGACATGGCGACCAAGCCCGCAGCACCTACGACCCCAGCGCCGAACCCCGGCAAACCCGCTGACCCAGCGGCCGCCGAGGCGCCTCCGCCCAAGGGGCGGGGCAAGAAGATCCTCATAGGCCTGCTGGCCGTGACCCTGCTCGCAGGGATCGGCGTCGGCGGCTGGTTCTACTGGCAGCACAGCAACTCGGCGGAGGCGAAGGCCGCAAAGGCCGCCGCGACGCCCCCGGCGCCGATGATCTACTACGCGATGGATCCGCCGTTCGTCGCCAACTTCGGTCCCGGCGCGAGCGCCCGGTTCCTGCAGATCGACCTGCGGGTAGCGAGCCGTTCGCCCGAGACCATCGCTCTCATGCAGGCGAACGAACCGCTGCTGCGCAACGACCTGCTGCTGCTGTTCGGCGCGCAGGACGCCACGGCGCTCGCCGACCGCGCGGGCAAGGACAAGCTGCGTGCCGAGTCGCTCGCCACCGTGCGCCGCATCGTCAAGTCGCTGGGCGGCAAGCCTGAGTCGGTCGACTCGGTGCTGTTCGCCAGCTTCGTGATGCAGTGAGTCCGCCGACATGGCCAACGATCCCGTGCTGAACCAGGAAGAGGTCGACGCGCTGCTCACCGGCATGAACGAGGGCCGGGTGAGCGCGGGCGGCGGCGTGACGCGCGGCGAGGCGCGGCGCTACGAGCTCGGCCACGAAGCCCGTGTGGTGCGCGGTCGTCTGCCGACCCTCGAGCTGATCCACCAGCGCTTCGGCCCGCTCTACCGTGCGAGCCTGAGCACCATCCTGCGTCGTCCGGTCGGTCTCACGGTGCCCGCGTCGCGGACCATGCGTTTCGCCGATTATCTCGCCACGCTGCCGATGCCGAGCAGCATCAACGTGCTGAGCCTCGCGCCGTTGCACGGTCTCGCACTGATGGTCCTCCCGCCCGGACTCATCAGCGCCGTGGTGGAGAACTTCTTCGGCGGCAAGGGTCGCAAGGCCCGCATCGACGGCCGTGAGTTCACCGCCGTGGAGGAGCGCCTGGTGGCGATGCTCCGTGATGCCGCCTGCAGCGATCTCGCCGCCGCATGGGCCAAGGTGCACCCGCTGCGCATCGGCTGCATCGCCAGTGAATGCAACCCGCAGTTCGCCAATGTGCTGCCGGCCAACGAGGCGCTGATGGTCGCCGAGTTCGAGATCGACATCGACGGCACCATGAACCCGATGCAGATCGTGACGCCGTTCGCGACCGTCGAGCCGTTGCGGGAACTGCTCGGCGCGAGCGTGCAGGACCAGCGGCCGCAGGATGCGGAGCGCTGGGCCGTCAGCCTGCGCGAGGAGATCGAGGACGCCGAGGTCGAGCTCACCACCGTGGTCGGTCGCGCACAGGTGCGCCTTTCCGAACTTCTCGACTTCCGACCGGGCGACATCATCCCCTGCGATTTCACAGGACGCGTGACCGTGTTCGCCGAGGATGTGCCCGTGCTGCGCGGCCAGTTCGGCGTGTCGCGCGGCCAGCAGTCCGTCAAGGTCGAAGAGCGGCTGCTGCGCGGCCGGTCCATCGACCAACCGCCCACTTCCACCCGTCAATGACCCTGGAGCAAGCATGAACCAGCCCATCAATCCCACGGGTGCGGATCTCGCATCCTTCGAAAAACTGACCGCAGACCCTTCTGCAGCCGATGCCGCGACGCAGTCCGCCAACGGCGACGTCAACCTCGAGGTGATCCTCGAGGTGCCCGTCACGCTGTCCATGGAGGTCGGTCGCACCCGCATCCCCATCCGCAACCTGCTGCAGCTCAACCAAGGCTCGGTGGTCGAGCTCGACCGCGCGGCGGGCGAACTGCTCGATGTGTTCGTCAACGGCACGCTGGTCGCCCATGGCGAAGTGGTGGTCGTCAACGACAAGTTCGGCATCCGCCTCACCGATGTGGTGAGCCCCGCCGAACGGATCCGCAAGCTGAAGTGATCGTCGCGATGCGGACCCTTCGCAACATCCCCGCGGCGTTAGCCGCACTCGCCGCGCACGGTGCGGCGCTCGTCGGCTCGGCCGTGCTCGCCGCCGACGGTGCGCGCTTCGGTGCGCCCGCCGCCGCGGCGACCCGCGAGCCGGTGTCCGCCGGGGGCGGGGTGATGCAGGTCGTGCTGTCGCTCGGCATCGTGCTCGGCGCGATCCTGCTGCTCGGCTGGTTGGCGCGGCGCCTGCGCGTCATGCCGCGAGGCCGCGGCGGTGCGCTGCGCGTCGTCGACGAGGTCGCGCTCGGCGCCAAGGAGCGCGCCGTGATCCTGGAGGTGGACGGCGCCCGCCTCGTGCTGGGCGTAGGGGAGGGTCGTGTGACGCTGCTGCACCGCGGTGATGTCGCCGCTGCACCGGCGACCGGCGTCGCCGATCAGACGCCATCCGGACCCGTGCCGCCGCGCTTCGCGGACCTCCTGAACAAGGCGCTGGGACGATGACCCGGCCGACCTCGAGAGCGGTCCGTCATGCGGCCTGGGCCGTTCTGCTGCTGTGCGCCGCGCTGCCGGGACTCGCTTTCGCGGCGGACCCCGGCCTGAGCATCGGCCTTCCGGCGATGACGGTGAAGCAGGCGAGCGGCGGCGGCCAGACCTACAGCCTGACGCTGCAGGTGCTGCTGCTGATGACGGCGCTCACGCTGCTGCCGGCGATCGTTCTTATGATGACCGCGTTCACGCGCATCGTGATCGTGCTCGGCATCCTTCGCCAGGCGCTCGGCGCCGGTCAGACGCCGCCCAACCAGGTGCTGATCGGGCTCGCGCTTTTCATGACCTTCTTCGTGATGGCGCCGACCTTCGAGCGCATCAACGCCGAGGCGCTGATCCCCTACAACGCGGGCACGATCGATACGGTGCAGGCGCTCGACCGGGCCGTGGTGCCCCTCAAGGCGTTCATGCTCGAGCAGACCCGCGAATCCGACATCGCGACCTTCGTGCAGATCGCGGGCGGGCAGGGCTACGACAGACCCGAGGATGTCCCGCTCTCGATCCTCGTGCCGGCGTTCGTCACCAGCGAGCTCAAGACCGCGTTCATCATCGGCTTCCTGATCTTCATACCGTTCATCATCATCGATCTGGTGGTCGCGAGCGTGCTCATGTCGATGGGCATGATGATGCTCTCGCCTGTGCTGATCTCGCTGCCGTTCAAGCTCATGCTCTTCGTGCTGGTGGACGGTTGGGCGCTCGTGATGGGCACCTTGGCCGGGAGCTTCGTGCGATGACCCCGGAGGCGATCATGTCGGTGGGCAGCGGGGCGCTCGGCACCATGCTGCTGCTGGCGATGCCGCTGCTGCTCACCGCGCTCGTCATCGGCCTCGTGGTCGGCGTGTTCCAGGCGGCGACCCAGATCAACGAGATGACCCTGTCGTTCATCCCGAAGCTGGTCGGCATGGCCGTGACCATGGTGGTGGCCGGTCCGTGGATGCTGAAGCTCATCGTCTCCTACACGCGGGATCTCATCCAAGGCATCCCGGGGATGATCCGGTGAACCCGTGCTGAACATCGCGGCCTCGCAGCTGATGGGCTGGATCGGCGACTGGATCTGGCCGTTCTTCCGCATCGCCGCCGTGCTGATGGTGGCGCCGGTCTTCGGTGCGGGGTTCGTGCCGCCGCGGCTGCGCATCGTGCTGGCCGGCGCGATCGCCTGGCTCGTGGTGCCGCTGCTGCCGCCGGCGCCCGACATCGACCCGTTCTCGTTGCCCGGCCTGCAGGTGCTCGCGCAGCAGGTGCTGATCGGCGTCGGTATCGGGTTCGTGCTGCAGCTCGTCTTCGACGCCGTCGGACTCGCCGGCCAGCTGCTCGCCAACACCATGGGGCTCTCGTTCGCCTTCAACGTCGATCCGCTGCGCGGCGCCTCGACCGCCGCGATCGGCCAGTTCTATGTGGTGTTGATGGTGCTGACCTTCCTCGCGCTCGACGGGCATCTCGCGGTGATCCAGTTGGTGGTCGACGGCTTCCGCACCTTGCCCGTCGGCCTGCAGGGTCTCGGCACCGACGGCATGCTGCGCCTCGCGGCCTCGGGCTCGCTGTTGTTCTCCGGCGCGGTGTCCATCGCGCTGCCGGGCCTCACCGCGCTGCTCGTCGCCAACATCGGCTTCGGTCTCATCAGCCGCGCCGCGCCGACGCTCAACATCTTCGCGGTCGGGTTCCCGATCACCATCGTGTTCGGACTCGTGGTGCTGCAGATCGGGCTGCCCGGCGTGCAGCAGGGCTTCGCCGCGATGCTGCAGCAGGTCCTGGCCGAGGCCGGCGCGCTGCAGGTCCCGGGGCGCTGAGGGGCGGTCATGTCCGAGAACGACTCACAAGAACGCACAGAAAGCCCGACCCCGAAACGGTTGGAGGACGCCCGCAAGAAGGGCCAGGTCCCCCGGTCGATCGACCTCGGCGCCGCGGCGGTGACGCTCGCCGCGACCGGTGCCTTGTTCATGTTCGGCGCGTCCGCGGCCGAGGGGCTGATGCGCATGCTGGTCGACGGCCTGCAGGTCCGCGGCTCGGAGCTGGCCCAGGACGATGTGATGCTGCGTCAGCTCGGCGATTCGGGTTCGCTCGCGCTGATGGCGATCGTGCCGCTGTTCGCCGCGATGTTCGTGGCCGCGGTGGCGTCGCCGGCGCTGATCGGCGGCTGGACCTTCAGTTCGGAAGCGCTGTCCTTCAAGCCCGAGCGGCTCGACCCGGTGCGGGGCATCGGACGGATGTTCTCCGTGCGCAGCGTCGTGGAGCTGCTCAAATCGATCGCCAAGTTCGCGCTCATCGCCGGCATCGCCGTGCTCGTCATCCGTTCGCAGCTCCGCGAGATCGGTGCCTTGGCGACCCAGCCCATCGGCCCCGCCATCGTCGAGGCCGGCCGGATCACGCTCTATGCGCTGCTGTCGATGGCGGCAGGTCTCGGGATCATCGCGGCGATCGACGCGCCGTTCCAGCTCTGGCAGCACACCAAGGAGCTGCGGATGAGCATGCAGGAGATCCGCGAGGAGATGAAGGAGTCGGAGGGCTCGCCCGAGACCCGCTCGCGCATCCGCCAGATGCAGCAGACGCTCGCCCGACGCCGGATGCTGCAGGATGTCCCGAAGGCGAACGTCGTCATCACCAACCCGACGCACTACGCCGTAGCGCTGCGCTACGACGAGAAGCAGGACCTCGCGCCGGTGGTGCTGGCCAAGGGCTCCGACGAGATCGCGGCGCGCATCCGCGAGATCGCACGCGAGCACGGTGTGCCGATGGTGTCGGCGCCGCCGCTGGCACGCGCGATCTTCCGGCATGTCGACATCGGGCGGCAGATCCCGCATGCGCTCTTCGTCGCCGTCGCCCAGGTGCTCACCTATGTCTGGCAGCTCAAGGTGGCGCGCCGCCAGGGCCAGCCGCCGCCGCCGCCGCCCGCGGTCGATCCCGCCGTCGAACAGGCCGTCACCGGCCGTGAGGCATAAGCCATGAACGCTCCCGCCAACGCCACCGCAGTCCCGCCCACCTTCCGTGAGATGCTGCTGAGCGGTCTCGGCATCCCGGTGGCCGTGCTCGCGCTGCTCGCCATGGTGGTGCTGCCGCTGCCGGCCTTGGCGCTCGACCTGCTGTTCACCTTCAACATCGCGCTGTCGCTGATGATCACCGTGGCGGTGTTCACGGTGCGCAAGCCGCTCGATTTCGCGATCTTCCCGTCCGTGCTGCTGATCGCGACGCTGTTCCGGCTGGCGCTGAACGTCGCTTCGACGCGCGTGGTGCTGATGCACGGCCACACGGGCACCGGGGCAGCCGGCCATGTGATCGAGTCGTTCGGCGAGTTCGTCATCGGCGGCAACTACGCCGTCGGCATCGTGGTGTTCATCATCCTCACCATCATCAACTTCGTGGTCATCACGAAGGGCGCGGGACGCATCTCCGAGGTCAGCGCGCGGTTCACCCTCGATGCCATGCCCGGCAAGCAGATGGCGATCGATGCCGACCTGAACGCCGGTCTCATCAACCAGGAAGAGGCGCGTACGCGCCGCCAGGAGGTCCGATCGGAGGCGGATTTCTACGGTTCGATGGACGGCGCAAGCAAGTTCGTGCGCGGCGATGCGACCGCAGGCATCCTGATCCTGATCATCAACATCATCGGCGGCCTGGCGATCGGCACGATGATGCACGGCCTGTCGCTGGGCGACGCGGCGAAGATCTATGTGCTGCTGACCATCGGCGACGGCCTCGTCGCGCAGATCCCGGCGCTGCTGCTCGCGACGGCGGTGGCGGTGATCGTGACCCGCATGTCGCGGGACCAGGATATGGGCGGCGAGGTGGCGCGCCAACTGGTGGCGGAGCCGCGGCTGCTCGGTGTCGCGGGCGGCGTGCTCGCGCTGCTCGGTCTGATCCCCGGCATGCCGAACATCATCTTCCTGTCGATGGCCGCGCTCGCGGGCGGCGCGGCTTGGTTCATGCACAAGCAGCGTACGGCGGAAGCGCTGGCGCCTGCGACCGCGGCGCCGGCGTCGGCGCCGAGCGAGGCGCGGGAGCTCAGCTGGGACGACATGCAGCCGGTCGACCTCGTCGGTCTGGAGGTCGGTTACCGTCTGGTGCCGCTGGTCGACAAGGCGCAGGGCGGCGACCTTCTGGCGCGCATCCGCGGCGTGCGGCTCAAGGTTTCGCAGGAACTCGGATTCTTGGTGCCCGCCGTGCACATCCGCGACAACCTCGATCTGTCGCCGAACGCGTACCGCATCCAGCTCTCCGGCGTGCCGGTGGGCGAGGGCAGCGTCTATCCGGACCGTGAACTCGCCATCAACCCGGGTCGGGTGTTCGGCACGCTGCAAGGCATGGAGACCCGCGATCCCGCCTTCGGCATGGAGGCGGTGTGGATCGAGCCCGGCCAACGCGCCCATGCGCAGTCGCTCGGCTACACGGTGGTCGACGCGAGCACCGTGGTCGCCACGCACCTCAGCCAGCTGATCGCTCAGCACTCGCACGAGATCCTCGGTCACGAGGAGATCCAGAACCTGCTCAACAACCTCGCCAAGACCGCGCCCAAGCTGGTCGAAGACCTCGTGCCGAAGGTGCTGTCCGTGGGCGTGGTGGTCAAGGTGCTGCAGGCGCTGCTCGCCGAGCGCGTGCCGATACGCAACCTGCGCAGCATCCTCGAGGCGCTCGCCGAACATGCCGGGCGCACGCAGGACCCGCAGACACTGGTCGCGCAGGTCCGCATCGCGCTGTCCCGGCAGATCGTCCAGGACATCGCCGGCATCTCCCAAGAGCTGCCGGTCATCACCCTCGACCCGGCGCTGGAGCAGGTGCTCGGCAACTCCGTCGGCGCGGGCGGCGGCGCTTCGCCCGGTCTCGAGCCGGGCCTCGCCGAGCGGTTGCAGGAGCGGTTGATCGAGGCCACGCGGCGGCAGGATCTGAGCGGTCAGCCGGCCGTGCTGCTCGTTCCCCCGGCACTGCGCCCGATTCTTGCAAGGTTCCTGAGGGCGACCGTGCCGCAGATGCATGTGCTCGCTTGGAACGAGATCCCCGACAGCCGCCGGGTACGCCTGGTGAGCACCATCGGTAACTAGGGACGAACGCCATGAAAATGCAGAAATACACCGCTCCGGACATGCGAACCGCCCTGCGCAAGGTGCGTGCGGACCACGGCCCGGACGCGCTGATCCTCTTCACCCGCCGCGCCGCCGGTGTCGTGGAATTGACGGTCGCGACGGACCCCGAGGCCGCCGCCCGTGTCGGTGCGCTGACGCCGGCCCGTCAGGTCGTCGGCGGAGAGCCGCTGTCGACGGTGCTCGACATGCCCATCCCGGCACCGACCGTGGCGTCGCCGACGCCGACGCAGGTGCCCATGCCCGCCATGGCGGCGTATTCGGCGGTGTCCGAGGTCGAATCGGCGCCCGCGACCGCTGCGATCGACGGTGAATTGAAGGCCCTGCGCCGGTTGCTGGAGACGCAACTGGCGGCGCTCGCCTGGAACGACCTTACCCGCCGCTCACCGGCCAAAACCGAGATGATCCGCGAGTTCGCGACGCTCGGCATCGAGCGCGAGCTCGCCGCCGACATCCTCAGCGCCTTGCCGCCGACCGATGATCTCGGCACCGCACGCGTGCGTGCGCGCGAGACGCTCATCGGGCGGTTGGCGGCCCTGGACGACACATGGACGGAGCAGGGTGGCACGCTGGTTCTGGTCGGTCCCGCAGGTGCGGGCAAAACGAGCGCGTTGGCCGCGATCGCCGCCCGCTGGGTGCTGCGCAACGGACCCAACGGCGCCGCCTTGATCAGCGCCGGCGATACCCGCTTCGGCGCCTTCGAGCACCTCGCGCGCCTCGGCCGTCTTCTCGGCTTGCCGACCTACCAGGTCGAGGACGCCACCGAAGTGCCGGCGCTCGTCGCCCGTCTCGGCGGACTTCGTCTGATCCTGGTCGATACGCCGGCGCCCTCGGGTCGCGGCGAGAGCGCGGAGACGCAGGAGCAGCAGTTCGCTGCGCTGCGCGGTCTCGGCACGATCGCGGTGACGCTGCCAGCGACGATGCAGGCACAGTCGCTGCGCCTCACCGCCGCGCGCTACGCGCGCCTCGGCGCCACGGCCTGCATCGCCACCCGGCTCGATGAAGCGGCGAGCCTCGGCGGGCTGTTGTCAGCGGTGATCGGCGCCGGGCTCCCGCTGGCCTATGTCACCGACGGCACGCAGCTGCCGGACGACCTGCATCCGGCGCGGGTCGCCGATCTCGTCGATCTCGCCTTCGACCTCGTCGTGCGCCACGGGACGGCGGCCGACGAGGACCTGCTCACCTGCCGCATGGAGGAACGCCGCGATGTCGCCTCCTGAACTGCCGCCCGATCTGCTGCGCCGCTCACCGGTGCAGGCCGTCGCCATCACCGGTGGCAAGGGCGGCGTCGGCAAGTCGACCCTCAGCATCAATCTCGGCGTCGCGAGCGCGGCTGCCGGACGGCGTGTCGTATTGCTCGATGGCGACCTCGGTCTCGCCAACGCCGATGTGCTGCTCGGCATCACGCCGCGCTATACCTTGGCGGACTTCGTGTCCGGCGGTCGAACATTGGATGAGGTGCTGACCCCGGTCCGCCCGGGGCTCACCATGGTCGCGGGTGCGTCGGGCGTCATGCCGCTCGCCGACCTCGACGAGACCGGGCATGTCGGCATCGTCCGCGCGTTCAGCGATCTCGCCGCCGATCTCGACCTGCTCCTCGTTGATACCGCCGCCGGCATCTCGCCCGGCGTCCTGCAGCTGGTGCAGGCGACGCAGCATGTGCTGGTCGTCGTCTGCGAAGACCCGGCGTCGGTCACCGATGCCTATGCGGTCATCAAGGTCCTGAGCCGCACGCATGGCCTCCGGCATTTCCGTGTGGTCACGAACATGACCGCCGAGGCGTCGGGCGGCGCCCGGCTGTTCGCCGCATTGCAGCGCGTCACCAACCGTTTCCTGGATGTCACGCTCGATCATTGCGCCGACATCCCGGCTGATGAACTGCTGCGCCGCGCGGTGCGCGAGCAGCGTCCGGTCGTCGAGGCCTACCCGGGCGCCGACTCGTCGCAGGCGATCCGTCGCCTCGCCACGGCGATCCGCTCGTGGTCCGCACCGGAAGGTCGCGGCAACATCGGGTTCTTCTCCGAGCGCGTCGCCCGCCCGGCGCCGCGCCTTCAGGTGGTGCGGTGAACGCCGCGGTGGATCCCATGGTCGCCAGAGCTGCCGACCGCGAGGCGGACCGACTGGTCAGGCGCCATGCCGAACTCGTGAAACGCATCGCCTACCACCTCTGTGCGCGTCTGCCGCCCTCGGTCGAGGTGGACGACCTCATCCAGGCCGGCATGCTCGGCCTGTTGGAGGCCGCTGCCCATTTCACCGAGGGCAAAGGCGCGACCTTCGAGACCTATGCCGGCATCCGCATCCGCGGCGCGATGATCGACGCTCTGCGCAAGCTCGACTGGGCGCCGCGCTCGGTGCACCGACGCGCCCGCGAGGTCGCGCAGGCGATCCGTGACATCGAGCGTGATACGGGAAGCGAGGCCCGACCGGGCGACATCGCGGCGAAGCTGGGCATCGATCTCGATGCGTACCATCGCATCGTCCAGGACTCGGTCTCATGCCAGCTCGCGAGCCTGGAGGATCTCGGCGGGACGGATTCCGCCGATGAAGGTCCCGATCCGTTCCGCGAGGTCGCAGACCTCGGATTCCGCGCCGCGTTGACACGCGCCATCGCAGGGCTGCCCGAACGCGAGCGGTTGTTGATGGCGCTCTATTATCAGGAGGAGATGAACCTCAAGGAGATCGGTCTCGTCCTCGGCGTGACCGAGTCCCGCGTCTCGCAGCTCCACGGTCAGGCGGTGACGCGGCTCAAGGCGCGACTCGCCGACTGGCGCGACTCCGCCGGGTCGCGGGAGGCCTGAGATGGACCGTTTGACGGTGCTCGGGCTGCTGCTTGCGGTCGTCGCGGTCGTCGTCGGCTCGATCCTCAAAGGTGCGGGTGTCGCGGCGCTGCTGTCGCTCGCGGCGTTCGTCATCGTACTGGTGGGTACGGTGGCGGCGATCCTCGTGCAGACGCCCGAGGACACGCTGCGGCGCGCGCTGCGCATGTTGCCGTCGATCCTGCGGCCGGCGCCCAACGGGGATCAGGGCGCCATAGACAAGCTCGTGGAGTGGAGCAAGACCTCGCGCCGCGGCGGATTGCTCGGTCTCGAGCCTGAGATCGAGCGGGTCGAGGATCCATTCATGCGGCGCGGTCTGCAGCTCGTCGTGGACGGTACCGATCCTGACCGCCTGCGCAGCATCATGGAGGTCGAACTCGATGCGCGCGAGGACGACGAACTCGCCGCCGCACGCGTGTTCGAGAGCATGGGTGTCTATGCGCCGACGCTCGGCATCATCGGCGCGGTGCTCGGCCTGATGACCGTGATGCAGAACCTCGAGGATCCGCGTCTGCTCGGTCAGGGCATCGCCGCGGCCTTCACCGCCACGGTCTACGGTATCGGTTCCGCCAATCTCTTCTTCCTGCCTGCCGCCGCGAAGCTCAAGGCCTTCAGCGCGCTCGAAGCGCGGCGCCGGGTGATGATCATCGACGGCCTCGCCGCGGTCGCGCAGGGCGAGAACCCGCGATCCATCGCCGCGCGCTTGCAGGGGTACCTGCCGACATGAGACCGGTGCCGTGAGCACCGGGCTGCGGCGCCGTCGCGTCCGTGAGGCCGAGCGGATCAATCATGAGGCGTGGGCGATCCCCTACGCCGATCTCATGACCTTGCTGCTGGCGTTCTTCGTGGTGATGTACGCCATCTCGTCGCTCAACACCGGCAAGTATCGGATCCTGGCCGATGCGCTGTCGGTCGCCTTCAAGGGCAGTGCGACGCAGGAGGAGATGCTTCCGCTGCGGCCGTCGGGCGTGTCGGGCATGACCGTCATCGACACCGCGCCGTCGCCTGTCGAGGGGCCGCCGATCCCCGGGGGATTCCCCGCCGCGGCGGAACCGCCGCCCGAATCGCTCAACTCCGGCCGGATCGCCATGCGGGTCGCACGCGCGGCCGAGCCGCTGGTGATGCGCGACCAGGTGATCATCCGACAGCATCCGAAGTGGGTCGAGGTGGAGATCCGCAACGATGTCTTGTTCGCGAGCGGATCCGCGACCCTCAATCCCGAGGCCGAGAAGGTGCTAGCGCAGCTCGCAGGCGTCCTGCGGGGCTTCGGCAACGCGATCCGGGTCGAGGGGCACACCGACGATGTGCCGATCCAAGGCGGCGTCTACCGCGACAACTGGGATCTGTCCGCCGCCCGGGCAGCGGCGGTGGTCCGCGTGCTGGTGGCGGGGGGCTTGAACCCATCTCGTTTCGCCGTGCTGGGGTTCGGCGAGCACCGGCCGATCCAGGCCAATGATACGGAGGCCGGGCGCAGCGCCAACCGTCGGGTGTTGCTCGCCATCCTGGGCGAGGATGACGCCGCCGAGGGCCCTTACGGACGCCAACGGGGCAGCCCGTCGACCGATACCAACGCGCCGCGCTGAGCGGCGGTCGGCGCGCGACCGGCCGGCAGGTCGGGTATGGCACAGAAACTGCATCCCTCTATCCGGAGAACGAGCGTCGGAACGCCGACAGGCAGGACGCTCCACCGAACCCTTCCGGAGGACGCATGACTGACATCATCTCGAACGACATCCAGGCCTACGCACTCGCAGCGGTCCACGCCGCGGTGGTGCTCGCCGTGCTGTGGTTCGCCGCGTGGGCGACCTTCTGGCGCGGCACAACGGAGACTCTGGCGCGTCTGGATGCCGAGCTGCAGCGCCACAAGTACCAGGTCTCGGCAGGCGAGGCCGAGGTCCGTCGCCTCGGCGCGTTGGTCCGCCAGTTCGAGGAGCGCCAGACAGTAGAGGTCCGACCGGCCGTCACCCCGGCTGTCACGGCGGTCCCGCGCAGCCCGACCTCCGGCTACGAGATGGCGATCCGCATGGCGAGCTCCGGCGCGACCGACAGCGAGCTCGTGGCCGCCTGCGGCATGAGCCGCGAAGAGGCGGCGCTGATGCTCCGGCTGCACGGTCGCCGGGCGCGCAGCGCTGCGTGAGGCCACATGGGCGTCGAAGGCCAAAGATTCCAGCAGTTCCTCAAGGCCGAGTTCATCCGGCCTGAGATGACCATCCCCGGCATGCCGGAGGTGGGGCTGCGGGTCGTGCGACGGCTCGCCGACATCTCCGCGACCGTGCCCCAGGTGGCGAAACTGGTGGCGAGCGACCCTGCGCTAGCGGGCGTGCTGCTGCGCAACGCCAACTCGATCGACTACAACCCGAGCGCCGAGCCGACCACAGACATCAGCATCGCGGTGCGACGCATCGGATTCGACTCCGTCCGTCGTCTCACGCTCGCCTATGCGCTGCAGACCGTCCGCGATGCGCCCCGCTACCGGATCGTCCACGGTCGTCTGGCCGTCATGTGGCAGCGCAGCGTCGCGCTGGCGTCGCTGGCTCGGGTCATGTCCGCGCACATCTCGGGTGTCCCGCGCGAGCGCGCCAACACGGCCGGCCTGTTGCACACGGTCGGCCACATCTGGGTGATCGCCAAAGCGGCGAGCTCGCCCGGGGTGTTGCAGGACCCGATGCATCTCGAGAACCTGATCAACGATTGGCGGATCCCGGCCGCTCGGCGGCTGCTGCAGAGCTGGGGGATGGACCCGGAGTTCGTGGAAGCGGTCTGCGACCATGAGTCGGCCGACGAGGCGACCGGCGCCGTTACGGCGCTCACCGACCTGTTGTACGTCTGCCAGCTCTTCCACGCCTACAAGGACTCGCCGCTCGAGCTGACCAAGCGGCTCGCCGCCTCGCCGGCGTCGGCGCGGCTCGGTCTGCGGGGTCGTGAGCGGGAACTCGTCTTCAGCCACTCCGCCGACGAGATCAGGGCGGTCCGCAGCGCCCTTTGCGACTGACCGCCCGCGCTTCGCTAGAATGCGGCCATGCCAGGCCGTGCCCCGCTGTCCCATCTCCGTCCCGCGCTCTTGGTGTTCGCGGTGGCGCTGTGTTCGCCGTCGACCTCGGATGCGGTCGAGTTCCCGCTGCGCGAGGACGGTGCCGCCTTGATCGGCGAGGTCAAGCGCGTGCGCACCCGGTACGAAGACACGCTGATCGAGCTCGCCCGTAAGCACAGCCTCGGCTACGAGGAGTTGGTCCGCGTCAACAAGGGTGTCGACCCTTGGCTGCCCGGTGCCGGCACCGAGATCCTGATCCCGGGACAGCGCCTGTTGCCGCCCGGTGACCGGGAGGGCATCGTCGTCAACCTGCCTGAGCACCGCATGTACTACTTCCCGAAGCCGGGCAAGGGTGAGCAGCCGAAGGTGTTCACCTATCCGGTATCGGTCGGCAAGATGGATTGGCGCACGCCGCTCGGCGTGACCAAGGTGGTGCGCAAGCAGAAGGATCCGCCGTGGTACCCGCCGGAGTCCGTGCGCAAGGACCGCGCCGCCCGCGGCGATCCGCCGTTGCCGCCCGTGGTCCCGCCAGGACCGGACAACCCGCTCGGCACGCGCGCGATGCGACTCGACATCCCGGGCGGCGCGTACCTGATCCACGGCACCAACAACCCCGACGCGGTCGGCATGGCCGTGACCCACGGCTGTCTGCGCATGTACCCGGAGGATGTCGAACGCCTGTTCGATGTCACGCCGGTCGGCACTCGGGTCGCCCTCATCAACGAGCCGGTGAAGCTCGCCCGGTTCGGCGGTGAGGTCTGGCTCGAGGTCCATCCGCCCGTGGACGCGACCGGTCAGGTGAAGCCCGTCGACATCGAGGCCTTCGAGGGCCGGCTCAATGAATTGTTGGGCGAGGCCGAGGTCATCATCGACTGGGACACTGCGTTGCGCGTCATGCGTGAAGCGACCGGCATGCCGACGCTGATCGGCCTCGAGCTCGCGCCCGAGGGCAGCGATGTTCCGGGCACCGAAGCGCCCGCGCCCGCGCCGGCTCGGGCCGCGTCTCCGTGACCGACGGCGCAGCGGACGCCGAGGACGCATCAGGCCGCGAGGGCGCGCGTCTGTCGCCGTGGCGGGTGCTGCCGGGGCCGATGCTCTTCCTCGCGACGCTCTGGCTGCCGGCTCCCGAAGGTTTCGCCGGCACCGCCTGGCCCGTGCTGGGGCTCACGCTCTGGATGGCATGGTGGTGGGCGTCCGAGGCCGTGCCGCTCGCGGCCACGGCGTTGTTGCCGCTGGTGGTGGTGCCGCTGATCGGCGTGCCGCAGCCCAAGCAGGTGCTCGCGGAATATGCCAACCCTTCGGTGATGCTGCTCATCGGCGGCATGCTGGTCGCGCTCGGCATGGAGAGATGGCGGCTGCACGAACGGATGGCCTTCGCCATCATGCGACAGGTCGGTGCCGAACCGCGGCGGCTGGTGCTCGGCATGATGATGGCCACCGCGTTCGTCAGCATGTGGGTCTCCAACACCTCGACCGCGGTGATGATGCTGCCGGTGGCGATCGCGATCGCGCTGCTCGCGGTGCCCGACGGCGCCGCACCGGGGCGCGACGCGACGAACTTCGCGGCCGCCATGGTGCTCGCCGTGGCCTACGGCGCGACGATCGGCGGCATGGGCACGCTCATCGGCACGCCGACCAACGCGCTCGTGCAGGGGTTCATGTCGCGCAACTTCGGCGTCGACATCAGCTTCCTCGATTGGCTCGCGTTCGGTCTGCCGACCGTCGCTCTGCTGTTGCCCTGCGCATGGCTCTGGGTGACGCGGGTCGGCCTGCCGTTCGAACCGCGGGCCGTACCGGTGGCGGCCGATGCGGTCGACGCGGGTCTCCATCGGCTCGGTCCGATGACGGTCGAGGAGCGTCGCATCGCCCTGATCGCGCTCGGTGCGGCCGCCCTGTGGATCCTGCGGCCCTGGCTCGCACAATGGTCACCGCTGGCGCGGCTCGACGACACCGTGATCGCGATCCTCGCGGGCGTGGCGCCGTTCGTGGTACGGGCGCGCGACGGCGGGGCGCTGCTGCGCGCCGCGGACATACAAAGATTGCCGTGGGCCGTGATGCTGCTGTTCGGCGGCGGCCTCGCGCTCGCCGCCGCGATCCAGGAGAGCACGCTCTCCGACACGCTGGGGGCCGCGCTGGCGGGGCTCGGCAGTTGGCCGCTGCCGCTGCTGATCGTGACGATGGTGTTGGCGCTCATCGTCTGGACCGAGCTCAACAGCAATGTCTCCACCGCGGCGACCTTCATGCCGATCATGGCGGCGGTGGCCGCCGGCTCGGACCATTCGGTGTTGGCGCTGGTCGCACCGGCCGCGATGGCGTCCTCCGCCGGGTTCATGCTGCCGGTGGGTACACCTGCGAACGCGCTGGTCTTCGGTACCGGTCGGGTCACGCTGCGTCAGATGCTGCGCGCCGGCATCGGCGTCAACCTCGCCGCGGCGGTGATCATCTCGCTCGTCGGTTGGCTCGCGTCGGGCTGGCTGTCGAAGGCTTAGCGCGCGGCAGCCGAGGGCCCGTGTCAGGCGAGCGCGGCGTGATGGCCTCCGTCGACAGCGAGCGTGACCCCGTTGACGAAACTGCCGGCGGCGCTCGTCAGCAGCAAAGCGGGTCCGATCAGTTCCTCGAGACGACCGGCTCGACGCGGCGGGATGCGGTCCAGATACTCCCGGCCCGCGGGCGACTCGAGGAACCCGTCGTTCATCTCGGTGACGAACCAGCCCGGCGCCAAGGCGTTGACCCGGATGCCGTGGCGCACGAACTCGAGCGCAAGGCAACGCGTGAGGTGCGTGAGCGCAGCTTTCGAGGTGGCGTAGGCGGCATAGCCGGGTGCGCCGTTCAAGGCCAGAACCGAAGCGACGTTGAGGATGCAGCCGGGCTTGCCCGCCGCGACCATCCGCCGCGCGGACTCGGCGCTGAGATCCCACGCCGCATTGAAGTTGGTGGCGAAGTTCGCGTCGCGCTCGGCGGCGCCGGTCTTGAGGAAGAGCCCGGTGCGCGCCACCCCGGCGTTGTTGACCAGGATGTCCGGAACACCGAGCCCTGCCGATACGGCATCGAACGCCGCGGGCAGCGCAGCGCTGTCGGTGACATCTAGCGTCACGGGCAGGGCGCGCGCACCCGCCGCACGCAGCTCATCGGCGAGGGCGTCGAGGCGGTCACGCCGACGCGCCACCAGCGCGACGGCGGCGCCGGCCTGCGCGAACGCACGGGCGAGCGTCGCGCCGATGCCGCTCGAGGCGCCGGTCACGAACGCGACGCGACCGTCGAGTCGGAAGGCTTGGGTCGGGTCGATGATCATCGCCAGGTCTCCGATGCGGCGCGTGCATCTCGGCGCCGCGGCGGATGATAGCCTAGCGGCATGGACACCAGCGGCATCATCACGTTGACCTCCGACTTCGGTCTGCGCGATCCCTTCGTCGGCGTCATGAAGGGACGGATCCTCGCCCGGCATCCCGAGGCGCGCATCATCGATCTCACACATGAGGTGCTCGCTCACTGGCCGGCCGAAGCCGGATTCTGGCTGGCCCGTTCTTATGGTTGGTTCCCGACCGGGACGGTGCATGTCGCCGTCGTCGACCCCGGTGTCGGCACGGCGCGCGACATCGTGGTGGTCGAGTCGCGAGGTCATTGGCTGCTGGCGCCCGACAACGGTCTGCTGGAGCCCGTGACGCGCGCCGACCGCGAGGCCCGCGCCTGGCGGCTCACGCCCGCCGGCATGGCGCGGTGCGGCGTCGGTCGCACGAGCGCGACCTTCCATGGGCGAGACATCTTCGCGCCGGTCGCCGCCGAGCTCGCCGCGGGGCGCGTAACGGCGTCTTCGCTCGGTGAGCCGTCACCACAGCTGGTGCCCTCCTGGGTGGAGGAGCCCATGACGATCGACGGCCGGGTCGCAGGTCGCGTCATCACCATCGACCATTTCGGCAACCTGATCACCGACATCGATGTCTCGATGCTCGAAGCCTTCCGTGAACCGTTGGTGCACACGGGTGGCGTGGTCCTTCCTCTGCGCAGGACCTACGGCGACTGCCGTCCCGGTGACACCCTGGCGCTCGTGAACTCGTTCTCCGTCCTCGAGATCGCGGTGGCCGAGGGCAGGGCGGCAGAGGTCCTCGGGTTGTCGCGCGGGGCCCCGGTCGTGGTCACCGATGGGGTGCGCCGGAACTGATCGGGCAGCGGCGACCTTGCGCCCGGACGCGTTTTCGATATAGTTCGGCGTCCGGCCCCGCCGGATATCTTGTAACTCATTGATTTTTAAAGACTAGGATCCAGCCTCCCCATGTCCGAACGGGATTCCGACAGCTTCGAGATCGACGAAGACCTGCTGGGCGAAAGCAACCTGCAGGAAGAGAACCAGGACTATGACCGCTTCCTCGACCGCGTCGAGCGGCGCGGTCGGCCGGTGCCCGGCAAACGCGGCAAAGCCGCCTGGAGCAAACTCGAAGAGGTCCTGGCGGAGAAGAAACTCGCCAAGGATCTGCGGGAAATCTACGACGACGAAACCTGAGCGGCACCGTGAGCGGAGTCGCATCCTCGGGGCGCGTCTGGCGGGTGCTGAAGTTCGGCGGCACCAGCGTCTCCACTGAACCCAATTGGCGCAGCATCGCCGCGACGGTCCGCGACCGTCGAGCCGATGGCAGCGCCGTGCTGATCGTCCATTCCGCACTGAGCGGCGTCACCGACCGCCTCGAGCGTCTGTTGTCAGCGGCCGTCGCCGGTTCGCATGCGCCGGAACTCGCGGCCCTGCGCGAGCGGCATCTCAAGCTGGCAGCCGAGCTGGGGCTCGATGGAGCGCCGTCCTTGGATGCGCAGTTCGAGGCGTTGGCGTCGCGCATCGCGCAGATCGCCGCACGGGGCGCAGCGGATGCGCGCGACCGTGCTGCGGTGATGGCCTCGGGCGAACTGCTCGCGACCGCATTGGGCGCGGCCTATCTCGGCTCGCAAGGCGTGGCCGCCGCGTGGCTGGACGCTCGCACGGTGCTGCGAGCCGAGCGACGCGACGGCGCCACCGTCGAGTCGTGCTTCCTCTCGGCCACCTGCGAGTTCAGACCCGACGCCGCGGTGCAGGCCAGGATCGCGGCGCTCGGCCCGGTCGTGATCACACAGGGTTTCATCGCCAGCGACGCGACGGGCGATACGGTGCTGCTCGGCCGCGGCGGCTCGGACACCTCCGGGGCCTACTTCGCCGCGCTGCTCGCCGCCCGTGAACTCGAGATCTGGACCGATGTGCCCGGCATGTTCAGCGCCAACCCGCGTGCGACACCGGCCGCGCGTCAGTTGCGCTCGCTCTCGTACGACGAGGCTCAGGAGATCGCGACCGCGGGCGCGAAGGTGCTGCACCCGCGCTGCCTGCTGCCGGTGCGGCAGCACGGCATCCCGTTGGTGGTCTATGCCACGCAGGCGCCGCAGATGGGCGGGACGCACATCAGCGCGATGCCTGCCGGTGAGGACGCGCAGGTGAAGGCCGTCTGCGCCAAGAACGGCGTGACCTTGGTCGCGATGGACAGCCCGGGCATGTGGCACCAGGTCGGATTCCTCGCCGATGCGTTCGCCGTCTTCAAGCGTCACGGCCTGTCGGTCGACCTCGTCTCGACGAGCGAGACCAATGTCACGGTCTCGCTCGACCCGCAGGCCAATGCCTTGAACGATGCGGTGCTCGGCGCGCTGCAGCGTGATCTCGAACCGCTCTGTCGTACACGCGTGATCGGTCCTTGCGCGTCGGTGAGCCTCGTCGGCCGCAACATCCGCGGCATCCTGCCGCGGCTCGGCGAGGCCTTGGGCCTGTTCGCAGAGCAGCGGATCCATCTCGTCAGCCAAGCGGCGAACGACCTCAACCTGACCTTCGTGGTCGACGAAGAGCAGGGCGCGAGGCTGGTCTCCGACCTGCACGCGATGCTCATCGAACCCGTCGCCGACGACGCGGTGCTCGGTCCGAGTTGGCAGACGCTGATGCGCGCCGCCGACGACCGGCGCGGGGCGGCGGATGGTGCGGGTCCGTCCTCGGCCGTCATGCCCCGATCGTGGTGGCGCACGCGACGCGACGAGTTGCTCGGTCTGATGGCGGGCCGTGACGCGGCCTATGTCTACGACATGGCGACCATCGGCGAACGCTGCCGCGAGCTGAGGGCGTTGCGCGCCGTTTCGGGCTTGCATTACGCCATGAAGGCGAACCCGCATCCTGCGGTTCTCGGTGCCGTACACGCCGCCGGTGTCGGGATCGAGTGCGTGTCTCCCGCGGAGGTCGAGCACGCGCTCACGGTGCTGCCGGGTCTCCAGCCGAGCGATATCCTGTTCACACCCAACTTCGCACCGCGCGATGAGTACCGCTGGGCGGTCGAAACGGGCGTACGCCTGACACTCGACAACCTGCATCCCCTCAGACACTGGGGACCGCTGTTCCGCGATCGTGAGGTCTTCCTGCGCATCGATCCCGGCGTCGGGCGCGGTCACCACGCCCATGTGCGCACCGGCGGCTCGGCATCCAAGTTCGGCATCCCGGTCGGCGATCTCGCCGAAGCGGCAGAACTCGCGCGGCGCGCGGGCCTGCGCATCACCGGCCTGCATGTGCACGCGGGCAGCGGCATCGGCGATGCGGCGCACTGGTCAGGGGTGGCGGAGTTCCTGCTGGGGGCGGCAGCGCACTTCCCGGAGGCGCGCGTGTTCGATCTCGGCGGCGGCCTCGGTGTGCCGGACCGCGAGGGGCGTGCTTCGCTCGACCTGGCGGCGCTCGATGCATCGCTGCTCGCCCTGTCCGCTCGTCTCGGCGGCCGCGATCTTTGGCTGGAACCGGGCCGTTTCCTCGTCGCCGAGGCCGGGGTGCTGTTGGCGCGTGTCACCCAGCTCAAGGACAAGGGTGCGAGCGCGTTCGTCGGCGTCGCGACCGGCATGAATTCGCTGATCCGCCCCGCGCTGTACGGCGCGCACCACGACATCGTGAACCTGTCGCGGCTCGACGTCGCCGGCCGGTTGCGCGAGTTCGATGTGGTGGGGCCGATCTGTGAGACCGGGGATGTGCTCGGTCACGCCAGACTGCTGCCCGCCGATACGGCGGAGGGGGATGTGCTGCTCATCGCCACCGCCGGCGCCTACGGCGCTGCGATGGCCTCGCACTACAACCTGCGTCAGCCCGCGCCGGAGTTCGCGCTCTGACGCGAGGCATGGCGCCGCGCGAGCTCGCGTTCGACCTCGGCGAGCGGTATGTCCTTGACGCGCAGCAGCACCAACAGGTGGTAGAGCAGGTCGGCTGACTCGCTGACCAGTTCCTCGCGCCCGCCGCCGGTCGCCGCCAGCGCGGTCTCGACGCCTTCTTCGCCCACCTTCTGCGCGATGCGCTTGACGCCTTGCGAGGCGAGCCTTGCCGTGTAGCTGCCCTCGGGCGCCTCGCGCAGCCGCGCGGTGATCAGCGTTTCCAGCTCGGACAGGAATGCGCCTGGCGTCGCTGTGACGCCGTCGTCGCCGAAGCAGGTCGCGGTGCCGGTGTGGCAGGTAGGCCCGCTCGGCATCGCCTGCACGAGCAGCGTGTCACGGTCGCAGTCGGCGGAGACGGACCGCACCATCAGGCTGTTGCCGCTGGTCTCGCCTTTCTCCCAAAGCCGCCCCTTGCTGCGGCTCCAGAACACCACACGGCCGCGGCGCAGCGTCTCGCGGGCGGCGTCGATGTCCATCCAGCCGACCATCAGCACGCTGCCGTCATCGGCGTGCTGCACGACCGCAGGCAGCAGTCCACCGCCCTTGGCGAAGTCGAGCGTCGCCAAGGAATCTTCGGTCTCCGGTGTGGGTCGCATGGTGGGTCTCCGTGTCGGTGTCGGACGCGCCGCCTCAGGGGCGGACGACGACGCCCGCTGCGATCAGCAGCGCCTTGAGGTCGGGTATCGCGAGCGCGCCCGAATGGAACACGCTCGCAGCGAGCGCGGCGTCGACGCCGGCATCGCGGAAGACATCGATGAAATGCTGCGCCGTTCCTGCGCCGCCCGATGCGACCAAGGGCACATGGCAGCCTTCCCGCGCGCACCGCAGCTGTTCGAGGTCGTAGCCCTGACGGACGCCGTCGCTCGCCATGCAGTTGAGCACGATCTCGCCGGCACCGCGTGACTGCGCCTCGCGCAGCCAATCGAGCGTGTTGCGGCCTGCTTCACCCGAGCGGGTGGGGTCGCCCGTATAGCGATGCACACGCCACCCATCGGCCGTCGTCTGGCTGTCGATGCCGACGACCACGCACTGCGAACCGAAGCGCCGTGCGAGAGCGTCGATGAGCGATGGGTTCTCGAGCGCGGGGGAGTTCACCGAGACCTTCTCGGCGCCGGCGGCGAGGACCGCTTCGGCGTCGGCCACCGAACGGATGCCGCCCGCGACGCAGAAAGGGATGTCGATCACGCGCGCCACGCGTTCGACCCAGCCGCGATCGACGCTGCGTCCCTCGGGGCTCGCGGTGATGTCGTAGAACACGAGCTCGTCGGCGCCCTCGTCTCGGTAGCGCGTGGCGAGTTCGAGGATGTCGCCCACCACGCGATGGTCGCGGAAGCGAACGCCCTTGACGACCTGTCCGTCGCGGACATCGAGGCAGGGGATGATGCGTCGCGCCAGCATGCCGGTCAGTCCTGTCGCTCGGCGCCGCCGAGCCAACGCCGCATCGCGGCCTCGTCCACGCGGCCTTCGAGCAGCGCTTTGCCGCTGACCGCGCCGGCGACGCCCGTGGCGGCCAGGGCCTCGAGATCCGCCGCATCGCGTACACCGCCCGAGGCCTGCCAGGCGAGCGTCGGGTGGCGACGGACGCAAGCCCCATAGAGCGCGAGATTGGGACCTTCGAGGGCCCCGTCGCGGGCGATGTCGGTGCAGAGCACATGGCGCAGTCCGGCATCCGCGTAGCGCTCCAGCG
>Ga0315900_10002557_pt1 | contig 27601 bp, 25 predicted proteins | sample LakEriMetagenome_FD_203521 | JGI IMG/M metagenome (GOLD analysis project Ga0315900, IMG submission 203521) | Freshwater fungal communities from buoy surface, Lake Erie, Ohio, United States - Buoy 12 MA114 | ecosystem: Environmental > Aquatic > Freshwater > Lake > Lake biofilm | place: USA: Lake...
GAACCGTGCCGGTCTGGGCATGGAGGTGATGCACGAGCGCAATGCCCACAACTTCCCGCTCGATCTGGCGGCAGCGCAGGCCACCCCGGTGGCGCTGAGCGCCCCGGCGATCGGCTGAGCCTTATTCAGAAGTCAATGCCCATTCAGAAGCTGAAGCGGAGAATCTTCCAGCAACGTTGATCCTGTGCAGATGCAGATCCTGAGCCCCCTTCCCGGAGGGGGCTTTTGTTTTGCTGGGCCTGCCTGGCCTCTGGTGGGTCTGGCTGGGGAGGGCTGAGTGGTTGCACTCATCCGTCCCAGGCCCAGGGGTTTCTAGGTTTGGTGGAGCCGCAGTCCTGAGCGATGGCCCAGACCATGCATCTCGAAGCCCAGGTAGCGTCTCCGTGGCAACGGCTGATTCAAACCGGCCAGTGGCTGGTTGATGCCGCCGGCACCGGACTCGGCTTCATCGCTCCCCAGGATGCGGTGAAGCCCCCGATGATCGGAGCTCAGACCTTCAGCGGTCGGATCTCCCACCCGCGCCGCAACCCGTTCCGCCGTCGGGGCTATTGAACTCCTGCCTGCAGCGCACCTGGGTGGAGAGGGACACAGGGTTGTGCCCATCCCTGAACAGGGCTCCCTGAAAAGAACCCCATGATGGTGCGCCGATTCGTCACGCGGTGGCGGTCAGGCTCTGGTCAACGCGGCCACAACGCCACCCGCCATGAAGACGCACGGCACGTTCCTCGCCGAGGGCTTCAACCTCACGGAAGCGAAGCCCGCTTTCCTCAACGAGAACAACTTCGGCGAGGACCTCTGCCGGTGGCTCCATAGCAGTTCCAGCGCTTCCCTGAGCTCTCCGTGGCTGCATCCCCCGAGCAGAAAGACTGGGCCTGGCGTATGGGCGTTGCTCTGGGGCAGCATCACGGCAGCCACGGATTCACTGCCGGCGCCGGCGAGAAGGCTTCTCGGTATGGCGCGGCCATTAACCTCGCCGGGCGGCACACCCCCAACTGCTGCTGTCCTCCAACTGAGCGGACCCGAGAAGCACGGCGCCAGTCGCCATTGGTGGGATCCACCCCTGCGCATCACCCCTTCAGCGCTCCCTGCCCGTCTCCAGAGATCCCTGGCGGAACAGCCGCGCGATCAGCTCCTCGATCGGCGGGTCGCTCACCTCCAGATCCACCACCGGAAGGCTGGCCAGCAGCCGGTTCAGACAATGGGTGAGCCGTTCGCGGGGGATCAGCAGCCGCACCTCGGAGCCTTCCAGGCTCTCGATCTCGCCGCAGTCGGCAAAGGCGCCGGCCGGCTGGGGGGCGGCCAGTTCCAGCCGCACCTGGCGCCAGGGGGCGAAGCGCTCGCTCAGATGGTCCAGGCGACCGTCGTAGAAGAGGCGGCCCCCGTGGATCAGCAGCACCCGCGGGCACAGGGCGGTGATGTCCGCCATGTAGTGGCTGGTGAGCAGAACGGTGGCGCCGGTGCGCCGGTTGTAGTCGGCCAGGAACTGGCGCACCCGCGCCTGGGCGTTCACATCCAGCCCCAGGGTGGGCTCATCCAGGAACAGCAGCTGCGGCTCGTGGAGCAGGGCCGCCAGCAGCTCCGCCTTCATGCGCTGGCCCAGCGACAGCTTGCGCACCGGCCGGGTGAGCTCCTCGCCCAGCTCGAGCATCTCGGCGAGCTGCCGGATGCGGCGGCGCGCCACCCCGTCAGGGATGCCGTACACGGCGGCGTTCACCCGCAGCGAGTCAAGCGGCGGCAGATCCCAGATCAGCTGCTGCTTCTGGCCCATCACCAGGGTGATGCGCTCCAGGAAGGCGCGCTGGCGGCGCCAGGGCCGGTGCCCGGACACCTCCAGCTCGCCGCCGCTGGGATGGATCAGCCCGGTGAGCATCTTGAGTGTGGTGGTTTTGCCGGCCCCGTTCGGACCCAGGAAGCCCACCACCTCGCCCGGCTCGATCCGGAAACTCACCTCGCGCACGGCCTCCACATCGCGCCAGCGCCGGTGCAGGAAATGGCGCAGTGTTCCCGCCAGGCCGGGCTGCTTCTCCGCCACCCGGTAGGTCTTGCTCAGGCCCGTGGCCCGCACGATCGCCATCACCGAACCCTAACCAGGCCGCTGGCCCAGCTCCACAGCCCGTCGCGGCGATGCCCGAGAGTGCGCTCATGCACGCCCTCTCCCTGCCCACCTGGTGGATCCACATCGCCTCGGTGCTCGAGTGGGCCCTGGCGATGCTCGCCGTGCAGCAGCTGGGGGTGCTGCGGCGGGAAGAAGGGTGGAACTGGCTGGCTCTGGCCATGCTGCCGGCCCTGGTGAGCGCCATGTGCGCCTGCACCTGGCACCTCTTCGACAATCCCGACGGGCTGCGGGGCCTGGTGGTGCTGCAGGCCGGGCTCACCACGATCGGCAATCTCTGCCTGGCCCTGGCGGCCCTGCGACTGCTGCGCGAGCAGCGCCTGCGCGCATCGGAGACGGGCGCCGACGGGGCCGGTCAGCACGCGGCGAGCGAACCCTGAGCCGGCGAGGACGGAGACCGATGGCTGCAAGCGATGGCTGAAACCGATCTGCTGCAACGGCTGGCCCGCATCGACGCGGGCCCCCTGTTCGTGCTCTCCCTGTTCCCCTACCTGGCGTTCCTGTGGCTGGCGCGGCAGGTGGAGGGGTTCCCCAGGCTGGCACTGCGGGGCCTCGAACTCACCCTGGTGTTCGTGGCCGTCACGATCGGGGCCTCCCTGATCGCCCTGAACCGCTATGGCCGCCAGCTCGCTGACGTGGACTGGCTGCACGGCGGCGCCGAGTCCTTCCTGACCGCCGCCAACCTGCTGGTGCTGCTGGGCTTCAGCCGGGCCCTGCGGGGGATGAACAAGTCTTAAGGGCCCGCCTGCGTCGGCGGCCCTGCCCGGAAGATGGGGCGTCGGCTCTCCCAGCCCCTGTGTTTGCCATGTTCGCTCCGCTGCTCGCCATCGCCCCCGCCACCATCGCCTGGTCGCCCAAGGTGGCCCTGGTGATGATCGTGTGCAACGTGATCGCCATTGCCATCGGCAAGGCCACGATCAAGCAGCCCAACGTGGGAGCCCAGCTGCCCAGCCCGGCCCTGTTCGGTGGCCTCAGCCACGCCGCCCTGCTCGGCACCACCAGCCTCGGTCACATCCTCGGAATCGGCGCCATCCAGGGCCTGGCTGCCCGCGGCGTCCTCTGACGCCCGCCCGGGTGATGGCAGCCTGAGGCCGATGCCCTACCCCCGGGCCACCCGCCTCAGCGCCAGCCGACCAGGTAGGGCAGCAGCCTCGGCCCATAGCGCTCGAACCGGTAATCAAACAGCAGGGCTGAGAGATCCCGGGCGCCAGCCCGCTGCTGCAGGCCCTGGAGCAGTCGGCTGAGGCGCCGGTCGCCGCGCGGGCCGGCCAGGCTGCTCCAGGTGCGCAGGGCGATCCTGCCGCTCACCGCCCAGCGCCAGCCCAGCGCCTGGCGCAGGTGCCGGGGGTAGCGATCCAGCGGTGCCGCCACGGCGGCCGGCGGCCGGCCGGCCCGCTCCCGCGCCAGGCTCTCCACCAGCAGGGGCGCCAGGCAGCGACTGGCGGTGAAGGCATGGCGGATGCCCTCGCCACCCAGCAGGTTGGCCGTGCTCACGACATCGCCCAGGCCGATCAGCCGGCCGCGCCGGTGCGGCTCCCGGCGGCTGATGCTGCTGCGCACCAGGCCGCCGTGGCGGTCCAGCACCCGGATGCCATGGGCGGCCAGCCTCGCCGTGCTGCAGGAGCTGTCGGCCGCGCGGCCGGGCGCGCCGCCGTCCTCGTCCAGGAAGAGTCTGGCCAGCAGGCGTTCCAGCAGGGCCACCAGCGGCAGCTCCGCACCGCCCCCGGGGGCGAAGCGGCACACCCCCAGCTTCAGCACACCGGCCTGCATCGGGAACACCCAGCCGTAGCCCTGCGGAACCCAGTCGCTGCCAAGGCAGAAGCTCAGCCGGCCGGCCCAGCGGCGCCAGAGCGGCTCCGGCACCGCCAGCAGCCATTCCACCCCCACCGCCCGCCACAGCCGCTCGTCCCGGCCAGCCCGACCATCCCGGGGCCCCGGGTCACCCAGCAGGCTGCGGGCCTGGCCGCTGGCGTCCACCACCCAGCGGCTGCGCAGATCCTGCGTGGCGCCACTGCGCAGCCGCACGCGGGTCACCATCCCGTCGCCCTCCTCACGGCAGCTGAGGGCGCGCACGCCGAGGCTCACCGTTCCGCCCCACAGCCGGGTCTGCTCCGCCAGCCAGCAGCGCAGGGCGCCGAAATCCAGCACCACCCCGAGGGGTTGGTCAGTGCCCCACTGCCAGCGCTGCTCGCCCGGGCCGATGATCTGCCAGCTGTCCCAGCGATGGCCCGCCAGCTCGGCGGGCAGCCCCCCATCGACCATCGCCTGCAGCGGCAGGCCGGCGCTGCTGAAGGCGGCCTGCCGCAGGTCCTCCAACTGGTCGATCAGCTGCACCCGCTGGCCGCTGCGGGCCAGCTGGCTGGCGAGCTGGCCACCTGCGGGCCCGGCGCCAACCACCAGCACGTCCATGGAGGAGACCTCAGGCGACCACGGAGGGGCGGGCGGCGGGTCCGGTGAGCAGGGGAAAGCGCTCGAGGATGCGCTCGACCATCTGGGGGGGCGTGAGCCCGAGGCTGTGCTTGCTTTGCTGGGGTGAGGCATGGTCCACCAGGACGTCCGGAATGCCGATACGCAGCACGGGCACCAGCACCTCCCGGTCGTTGAGACACTCCACCACGGCGGCGCCGAAACCGCCGGCGAGAGCCCCTTCCTCCATCGTCACCACCCTGCCGATGCGCTGGGCCATCGGCAGGATCAGGGCCTCATCGAGGGGACGCAGGAAGCGGGCATTGATCACCGCCGCTCTCACGCCCCGCTCCTGCAGCAATCCGGCCGTGGCCATCGCCGGGTACACCATTGAGCCGTAGGCCACGATCAGCAGATCGTCACCGTTGGCCAGCAGTTCACCGCGACCGATCGCCAGTGGTTCAAAGCCCTCCTCCGCCAGGGGCACGCCCTCACCCTCGCCGCGGGGAATGCGCAGGGCGCAGGGGCCGTCGTGATGGATGGCGGTGACCAGCATGCGCTGCAGCTCGCCCTCATCCTTGGGGGCCATCACCGTGAAGTTGGGCACGGCGCGCAGGTAACTGATGTCGTACTGACCCTGGTGGGTGGGACCGTCGGCACCGACGAGGCCCGCCCGGTCCATCACGAAGGTGACCGGCAGGTTCTGGATGCCCACGTCGTGGATCAGCTGGTCGTAGGCCCGTTGCAGGAAGGTGCTGTAGATGGCCACCACGGGCCTGAGCCCTTCACAGGCCATGCCCGCCGCCATGGTCACGGCATGCTGCTCGGCGATGCCCACGTCGAAGTACTGGCCCGGCAGGGCCTTCTCCAGCAGATCCAGGCCCGTGCCGGTGGCCATCGCCGCGGTGATGCCCACCACGGTGGGGTCCTGCTCGCAGAGCTTCACCAGGGTCTGCCCGAAGACCTTGCTGTAGCCGGGCGGTTTCGGTCGGGTGGAGGGGTAGGCCTTGCCCGTCGCCAGGTCGAAGGCGTTCTGGGCGTGGTAGCCCACCTGATCGGCCTCCGCATAGGCGTAGCCCTTGCCCTTGGTGGTGGCCACATGCACGAGCACCGGCCCTTCATGGGCATGGGCCTGGTGGAACACCCGCATCATCTCGGCGATGTCATGGCCATCGACGGGGCCCATGTAGGTGAAGCCCAGCTCCTCGAACACCGCTCCGAGCTTGGGCACCGCCAGGCGCTTCATGCTCTCCTTGAGGTTCTTGAGCTCAGGCGGCAGCTCGCCGTGCATGAACGGCAGATGCTTGATGGCCTCCTCGGCGTTGTCCTGCAGGAACTGCAGCGGCCGGCTGTGGCGCATGCGGTTGAGATGGGTGGAGAGAGCGCCCACCGGCGGGCTGATCGACATGTCGTTGTCGTTGAGCACCACCAGCAGCCGGGTTTTGGGCAGGTGGCCGGCATGGTTGATGGCCTCGAGGGCCATCCCCCCCGTGAGGGCACCATCGCCGATCACGGCGACGCACTTGAAGTCCTCACCACGGGCATCCCGGGCGAGAGCCATGCCGAGCGCGGCGGAGATCGAGGTGCTGGCGTGGCCGGCCCCGAAATGGTCGAAGCGGCTTTCGCAGCGCTTGAGGTAGCCGGCAACCCCGTTCTTCTGTCTGAGCGTGTCGAACTCGCGGTAGCGGCCGGTGATCAGCTTGTGGGGGTAGGCCTGGTGGCCCACATCCCACACCACCCGGTCGCGGTCGAGATCGAGGGTCTGGTAGAGGGCGAGGGTGAGCTCCACCACCCCGAGACCCGGGCCGAGGTGACCGCCGCTGGTGCTCACCACCTCGAGGTGGCGATCCCGGATCTGTCGGGCCACCTGCTGCAGTTCAGCGATGCTGAGCCCGTGCAGCTGGTTCGGATGACTCAGCTCACTCAGGTGCATGCACAGGCTCGGAGTTGCCTGGCAATCTAGGCGCCGCGCCCGGGGGGGCTGTGGGATCGGCCACCGATCCGGCGACGCCCCGGGGTGGCGTGGTGGGCAAAACTGACGGCATGGCAGAGGTTCCCAGCTCGAGCAGTGCCGCGGCGCACCCTGAGGCTGCCGCCGCCCCCGATTCCGACGGCGCCGGGGGCGACACGATGCTGCAGCGGATCCTGCGCGCCCGCGTCTACGACGTGGCGATCGAATCGCCTCTGGATCCTGCCCCGGCGCTCTCGAGCCGCCTCGGCAACACGGTGCTGCTCAAGCGCGAGGACCTGCAGCCGGTGTTCAGCTTCAAGCTTCGGGGGGCGTACAACAAAATGGCCTCCCTCAGCCCCGCCGAACTGGAGCGGGGCGTGATCGCCGCCAGCGCCGGCAACCATGCCCAGGGCGTGGCGCTGGCCGCCCAGCGCCTGGGTTGCCGGGCCGTGATCGTGATGCCGCTCACCACGCCGGAGGTGAAGGTGCGCGCGGTGGCCGCCCGCGGTGCCGAGGTGGTGCTGCATGGCGACAGCTACGACGACGCCTGCACGGAGGCCAACCGGATGGCGGCGGCCCGGGGGCTCACCTTCATCCACCCCTTCGACGATCCCGACGTGATCGCCGGCCAGGGCACCATCGCCATCGAGATCCTGCGCCAGTGCTCGGAACCGCCCGATGTGATCTACGCCGCGGTGGGCGGCGGTGGCCTGATCGCGGGCATCGGCGCCTACGTGAAGGCGATCTGGCCGCGGGTGGAGATCGTGGGCGTCGAACCGGTGGATGCCGACGCCATGGCCCGTTCCCTGACCTGCGGGGAGCGGGTGCGGCTGGAGCAGGTGGGTCTGTTCGCCGACGGTGTGGCGGTGCGCGAGGTGGGCCGGCACACCTTCGAGCTGGCCCGCCGGGTGGTTGACCGCATGGTGACCGTCGACACCGATGCCATCTGTGCCGCCATCAAGGATGTCTTCGAGGACACCCGCTCGATCCTGGAGCCGGCCGGGGCCCTGGCGGTGGCGGGCATGAAGGTCGATGTGGCCCAGCGGCACCTGCATGGCCGCACGCTCGTGGCGGTGGCCTGCGGCGCCAACATGAACTTCGACCGGCTGCGCTTCGTGGCGGAACGCACCGAGATCGGCGAAGACCGGGAGGCGATGCTGGCGGTGGAGATCCCCGAACAGGCCGGCAGCCTGCGGGGCTTCTGCACCCTCCTGGGTCAACGCAACCTCACCGAGTTCAGCTATCGCCTGGCCGACCCGAGCCGGGCGCACATCTTCGTGGGTGTGCAGACCAGCGGCACCAGCGACGAGGCGGACCTGATCCACGCGGTGCGGGCCGCCGGCTTCCCCTGCCTCGACCTGTCCAGCAACGAGCTGGCCAAGCTGCACCTGCGCCACATGGTGGGGGGCCGCATGCCGGCGTCAGCGGGCGAGGCTGCTGGGCAGGGCCGGGAACTGCTCTACCGGTTCGCCTTCCCGGAACGGCCCGGGGCCCTGATGCGCTTCCTCACCAGTCTCCAGCCCAGCTGGAACATCAGCATGTTCCATTACCGCAACCATGGCGCGGATGTGGGCCGGATCGTGGTGGGGGTGCAGGTGCCGGCGCAGGACATGGACGCCTGGCAGCAGTTTCTCGCCGGCCTCGGCTATCAGTACGAGGACGAGAGCGACAACCCGGCCTACCAGCTCTTCCTCGGCCCCAGCGCCACGCCCCTGCCCGCCGCCGGCTGAGGGCGTTAGCGTGAGAAAGCGGGTCAGACAGAAGCCAGCGGCGTCGGTGGACTCCAACCCCAGCAGCCTTCAGCCCGGTCCGGTTTCCCTGGGGGGTGAGCCGGAGACGCTGTCGCTGCCGGCGCGGATCGAAGCGATCCTCTACCTGAAGGGCAAGCCGCTCCAGGTGGGCGAGATCGCGGCGATCGCCGGCGTCGAGCGGGAAGCGGTGGAGCGGGGACTGCTGGCTCTGATCGCGGACTACGCCCACCGCGACACCGCCCTGGAAATCCGCCGGGAGGGCAGGAGCTACAGCCTCCAGCTGCGCGAGGGCCTGGGGGAGCTCGTGCGCAACCTGCTGCCCGTGGAGCTCTCCACCGCGGCCCTGCGCACCCTGGCCACGATCGCCCTCAAGAAGAGGATCCTGCAGTCGGAGCTGGTGGAGCTGCGCGGCTCCGGCGCCTACGACCACATCAAGGAGCTGCTGGCCCAGCAGTTCATCGAGCGCAAGCGCCAGCATGACGGCCGCTCCTTCTGGCTCACCCCCAGCGAGAAGTTCCACCGCACCTTCGCCGTGAAGGAGGAGAACCCGGGCACGGCGAGGCCGGCGGCCTGAGCTTCGGCGGCACCGGTCCATAGAGTTGGGCGACGCCTTGCGCCCCAGCCCCCGCCATGGAGATTGTCAGCCAGCTGCTTGCCGTGGTGGCGCGAACCCTGGAGATCTATTCGATCATCCTGATCGTGCGGGTGCTGCTGAGCTGGTTCCCCAACCTCGACTGGGGCAATCCGATCCTGAGCACCGTGAGTTCGATCACCGACCCCTACCTGAACGTGTTCCGGGGTCTGATCCCGCCCATCGGCGGCCTGGATCTCTCGGCGATCCTGGCTTTCCTGGCCCTCAGCCTCAGCCAGCAGCTGCTGCAGGTGGCCAGCGTCAGCCTGATGGGCGCCATGATTTACTGACCAGGGCCGCCGCCCGCGCCCTGAGCGTGGCTCTGGACGGAGCGGCTGGACGGAGCGGCTGGACGGAGCGGCTGGATGGACCGGCTGGACGGGCCGGCTGGGCCCTTCCTGCCCATCTCCCTGCTCAGATTCCCGCTCTCGGCGTTCGGTTCAGCCGCCGAGGGCCTGCTCCAGGGGCAGCAGCTCTTCACCGGCGCCAGGGCGGCTGCGCACCGGGGCGCTGAAACCGCGGGCCTTGACGTTGCGGAAGCTGAGCGGGCCGGGCGTGCCCATCGGCACCGCCAGACGCAGGGCGAAGCTCGAATCGCCGGGTGCGATGTCGCCGATCGAGCCCACCCGTGTGCGGTTCTGGAGCACGGGCTCACCGCTGGCGTCGAGGATCAGGGCGAACACGTCGGTGTCGATCACCGGCTTGCGCCCGGGGTTGCTGACAACGCCGCGCAGGGCGTAGCAACTGGCACCCGTGGCACGGCGCAGCTCCGGCTGGGAGCCCACATCAGAGAGGGGACACGGTTCAAGCGTCACCTCCCGCACCTGCAGATCGGCGGCCGCTGCCGGCGGCGGCAGGAGCAGGGGCGTCAGCAGCAGCAGGGCGGCCAGGGCCAGACTGCGCACAAGGGAGATCACCGGTTGTCGCCGTCACCGCCGATCACGTTACGGGCGGCACGGCTGGCCAGCTTCTCGAGATTGGCGCGGGCGATGGTCTCGAGGTCGAGCCCGAGCTCGGTGGCGAGCTGGGCCACGTACCAGAGCACGTCGCCGAGTTCCAGGGTGAGGGCGTCGCGGGAGGCGGCACTGAAGCGGCCCCCCTGGTCGCGGATCACCTTCTTCACCTTGTCGGCCACCTCGCCGGCCTCACCGCACAGGCCGAGGGTGGGATAGATGGGATTGGCGCCGGCGTCGGGATAGCGGGCCGTCGCCCGGGACCGGCGCTGGTAGGCCTGGAAGTCCATCGGGGGCGGCGCCGTGAACGTCGATGGTAGGTTCCCAGCTTCGGCGGCATTCCCATGCCCAAGCCCGATCTCATGCGTCGCACCAAGATCGTGGCCACCATCGGGCCTGCCACCGATTCGCCGGAACGGCTGCGCCAGCTGATCGAGGCCGGCGCCACCACGTTCCGCCTCAACTTCTCCCACGGCGATCACAGCGAGCACGCCGCACGCATCGCCACCATCCGCCGGGTTTCGGCCGAGATGGGTGTGCACGTTGGCATTCTGCAGGATCTGCAGGGGCCGAAGATCCGCCTCGGCCGCTTCGCCGAGGGGCCGATCACCCTGGCGAAGGGGGAGCGCTTCGCCCTCACCTCCCGGGATGTGCCCTGCAACCGCGAGATCGCCACGGTCACCTACGACCGCCTCGCTGATGAGGTACCCCCCGGCAGCCGCATCCTTCTTGACGACGGCCGGGTGGAGATGCGGGTGGAGTCCGTCGAGCGGAGCCGGCACACCCTCCATTGCAGCGTCAGCGTGGGCGGTGTGCTCTCCAACAACAAGGGCGTGAACTTTCCGGATGTGCAGCTCTCGATCCGAGCGCTCACAGACAAGGACCGGGTTGATCTCGCCTTCGGACTGGAGCAGGACGTGGACTGGGTGGCGCTCAGCTTCGTGCGCAATCCCTCCGACATGCAGGAGATCAAGGACCTCATCGCCGGCCATGGCCACCGCACTCCAGTGGTGGCCAAGATCGAGAAGTTCGAGGCCATCGACCAGATCGACGACATCCTGCCGCTCTGCGACGGGGTGATGGTGGCCCGCGGCGACCTCGGGGTGGAGATGCCGGCCGAGGAGGTGCCGCTCCTGCAGAAGGAACTGATCCGCAAGTGCAACAGCCTCGGCATTCCGGTGATCACCGCCACCCAGATGCTCGACTCGATGGTGAGCTGTCCCCGCCCCACCCGCGCTGAGGTGAGCGACGTGGCCAACGCCATCCTCGATGGTACCGACGCCGTGATGCTCTCCAACGAGAGCGCCGTGGGTGACTACCCGGTGGAGGCGGTGGCCACCATGGCCACCGTGGCCCGGCGCATCGAGCGCGATTACCCACGGCGGGTGCTCGACAGCCAGATGGCCACCACCATCCCCAACGCCATCTGTCAGGCGGTGAGCAGCGTGGCGCGGCAGCTGAATGCGGCCGCGATCCTGCCCCTCACCAAGGGGGGCGCCACCGCCCGCAACGTCAGCAAGTTCCGGCCCAGCACCCCGATCCTGGCGATCACCAGCGAGGAGAAGGTGGCCTGCCAGCTGCAGCTGGTGTGGGGGGTGAACCCGCTGCTGGTGGAACAGCAGAACTCCTCCACCGGCACCTTCAGCCTGGCGATGCGCATGGCCCGCGAGCAGGGCTACCTGGAGGACGGTGACCTGGTGGTGCAGACGGCGGGCACCCTGGCCGGCGTCAGCGGGTCCACCGATTTCATCAAGGTGGGCATCGTCTCGGCGGCCCTGTCGCGGGGCGTGCCGGTGGGCCAGGGATCGGTGAGCGGCCGGGTGCGACTCGTGGACGCCCCCGAGGCGGCCGCCGCCATCCAGACCGGTGAGATCCTGGTGATCCGCGAGGCGAGCGTGGAACTCCTCGAAGCGATCCGCAAGGCGAAGGGCGTGATCGCGGAGAGCGGGGGTCTGGAATCCCACACTGCCGTGATCGCCCAACGGCACGGCATTCCCGCCATCGTTGGCGTGCGCGACGCCTTCGCCAGCCTCTGCCAGGGTGAGATCGTCACCCTCGACCTGGTGCGCGGCGAGGTGCACCGGGGCGCCCGCAGCCTCAACGCCGACAACCAGAGCCGCAACCGCTGAGCGCTCCATTCCGCATCCGATGGCCTCGAAACTGCCGTTCAGGGAAACCGTGGGGATGGCCCTCTCCACCCTGCGGGCCAACCGCCTGCGCAGCCTGCTCACCATGCTGGGCATCGTGATCGGCAACGCCTCCGTGATCACCCTGGTGGGGGTGGGAAGGGGTGCTCAGAACCTGGCGGAGGGCCAGCTCAGCAACCTCGGCGCCAACGTGCTGTTCGTCGTGCCCGGCAACAACGACACCCGCCGCCAGGGCATCGACTTTCCCAAGACCCTGGTGCTGGAGGATGCGCTGGCCATCGCCAGCCAGGTGCCGAGCGTGAAGCGGGTGGCACCCCAGATCACCCTCAGCGAGGTGATCCAGGCCGGCGCCGTCACCAGCACGGCCTCGGTGGCCGGGGTCACACCCGAGTTCCTGCCTGTGCGCCAGTTCGAGGTGGCCCGCGGCCGCTTCTTCACCCAGGCCGACCTGGACGGCGCCCGCAACCTCGCCGTGATCGGGCCCGACCTGGCCACCAAGATGTTCGGGAGCCGGCCGCCGGTGGGCCGGGTGCTGCGCATCCGCAACCTGCCCTTCGAGGTGGTGGGGGTGCTCCAGTCCAAGGGGGCCGTGTTCGGTCAGAACCAGGACGAGAACGCCTACATCCCGCTCACCACGATGGTGAGCCAGCTGAGCGGGCGCGATCCCACCTACGGAGTGAGCCTGAACTTCATCAGCGTCGAGGCGCGCGACGCGGAGAGCACCAATGCGGCGGCCTTCCAGATCACCAACTTGCTGCGCCAACGCCACCGGATCCTGCGGGAGGACGACTTCGCCGTGCGCTCTCAGAAGGATGCCCTTTCGATCGTGAGCACGATCACCGGTGGTCTCACCCTGATGCTGGCGGCGATCGGTGCCATCTCCCTGCTGGTGGGAGGCATCGGCATCATGAACATCATGTTGGTGTCGGTGAGTGAGCGCACGGCCGAGATCGGGCTGCGCAAGGCTCTGGGCGCCCGCAGTCGCGACGTGCTGCTGCAGTTCCTGGTGGAGTCGCTGGTGCTTGCCAGCCTGGGCGGGGCCCTGGGCACGGCCCTCGGGGTGGGGGCCGTGAGCCTGGTGGCGGTGGCGACGCCCCTGCCGGCCACGGTGGGGGCCGGAACGGTGCTGCTCACCGTGGGGCTGTCGGGATCGATCGGGCTGTTCTTCGGCGTGGTGCCGGCGCGGCGCGCCTCGCGACTCGATCCGATCGTGGCCCTGCGCAGCCTCTGAATCGGCGCCGGCCGCCGCCACGCCACCGGCAGCTCAACTCCACAACCTGGAAAGCAGGGACTCCCCAACCTGGAAAGGAGGAAGGAAGGCAAACGGGCGCGGTTTGGGCAACGACGTGCTCCCGCCACTCGCTTGCCGGGCCTGGCTGGACCGCCAGCCCCGGGAGCTGCTGGCATGTGCCTGCCGCGAGGGCAGCGATCGGATGGGGATCGTGGGCTGTGAGGGCCGTGGCCTCAAGCTCGGGCGGGTGCTGTTCCCCCTGGAATTCCTCACCGGTCCGGCCCCTGGCGAGTCCGGAGCCGGATCAGGCCGCCAGCGGCTGAGGGACCGTTACATTGGTTAAGGATTCCCCACTGACGGCCTGTCACCCATGAACCAGCGCTGGCGTGTGCTCGCTCTCTGGCTTCTGCCCCTGGCGGTGGCGGGCTTTCTCGGTTGGCAGCTGCTGAGCAACGGCGGTACGGCCCGTTTCGCCCCGACCGGCCCCACGGTGGCCCCCCGCAATGCCGCGGTCGCCCGCATGAGCTACGGCCGTTTTCTTGACTACGTCGAGGCCGGGCGGATCACCGCCGTCGACATCTACGACGGTGGCCGTTCCGCCGTGGTGGAAGCGGTGGACCCCGATCTCGACAACCGGGTGCAGCGCCTGCGCGTGGATCTGCCCGGCGTGGCTCCGGAGCTGGTGAACCGGCTCAAGGATCAGGGCATCAGCTTCGACATCCATCCGCCCAAGGCGGCTCCCCCCGCCCTCGGTCTGCTGGGCAATCTGCTGTTCCCCCTGCTGCTGATCGGATCGCTGGTGTTCCTGGCACGCCGTTCCAACGGCATGCCCGGCGGTCCGGGACAGGCGATGCAGTTCGGCAAGACCAAGGCCCGCTTCCTGATGGAAGCCGAAACCGGTGTCAAGTTTGATGACGTGGCCGGTGTGGAGGAGGCCAAGCAGGACCTCCAGGAAGTGGTGACCTTCCTGAAGACCCCCGAGCGCTTCACCTCCGTGGGCGCCAAGATCCCCAAGGGTGTGCTGCTGGTGGGTCCTCCGGGAACCGGCAAGACCCTGCTGGCCAAAGCGATCGCCGGTGAGGCGGGCGTTCCCTTCTTCTCACTGTCCGGCTCCGAGTTCGTTGAGATGTTCGTTGGCGTGGGCGCCAGCCGCGTGCGCGATCTGTTCAAGCGCGCCAAGGAGAACAGCCCCTGTCTGATCTTCATCGACGAGATCGATGCCGTTGGCCGTCAGCGGGGCGCCGGCATCGGTGGTGGCAATGACGAGCGCGAGCAGACCCTCAATCAGTTGCTCACCGAGATGGACGGCTTCGAGGGCAACAGCGGCATCATCATCATCGCCGCCACCAACCGTGCCGATGTCCTTGATTCGGCTCTGATGCGTCCTGGCCGCTTTGACCGACAGGTGCAGGTGGATGTGCCCGACATCAAGGGCCGGCTGGCGGTGCTCAAGGTGCATGCACGCAACAAGAAGCTGGCCGAGAATGTGAGCCTCGAAGCGATCGCGCGACGCACCCCGGGTTTCTCCGGCGCCGACCTGGCGAACCTGCTCAACGAAGCGGCCATCCTCACCGCCCGCCGCCGCAAGGAGGCCACCACCCTGGCCGAGATCGACGACGCCGTCGACCGGGTGATCGCCGGCATGGAGGGCAAGCCCCTCACCGACGGCCGCAGCAAGCGGCTGATCGCTTACCACGAGGTGGGCCATGCCCTGGTGGGAACCCTCGTCAAAGCCCATGACCCCGTTCAGAAGGTGACCCTGATCCCGCGGGGCCAGGCCCAGGGTCTCACCTGGTTCTCTCCCGATGAAGAGCAGATGCTGGTGAGCAAGGCGCAGCTGCGCGCCAGGATCATGGGAGCGCTGGGAGGTCGTGCCGCCGAAGATGTGGTCTTCGGCCATTCCGAGGTCACCACCGGAGCCGGCGGTGACATCCAGCAGGTCGCCGGCATCGCCCGCCAGATGGTCACCCGCTTCGGGATGAGCGAGCTCGGCCAGTTCTCCCTGGAGGCCGGCAACCAGGAAGTGTTCCTGGGCCGCGACCTGATGACCCGCAGCGATGGCTCCGATGCCACCGCCGCCCGGGTGGACGAGGCTGTGCGCCGCATTGTGCAGAACTGCTACGCCGAAACGCTGCAGCTGGTGGCCGAGCATCGCTCCTGCATGGACCGGGTGGTGGATGTGTTGATTGAAAAGGAGAGTCTCGATGGCGAGGAATTCCGCGCCATTGTCAGCGAATTCACCATCGTTCCAGAGAAAGACCGGTTTTCGCCCCTCCTCGGCGATACAACACCTGAATCCAATCCCAGCATCAAAGCAACCCAGAAGGTGGCTCCTGTTGAAGGGAGTGCTGCAGGTTGAACAGAAGTGGACTCGGTTGAAGGGAGCCCAAGGGGTTGAAGGATCTTCAGCCGCTTGAAGAAAGTGGTGCTGGGTGAAGGGATTTGTGGAAAATCATCAGTTGTGCAAGTTCACACCTGAAACTTCCCCCTGTCTCCGCTCAGTTCAATCTCAGCAGCTCAGATCCAGGGTCGCGTTCTGGAGATGGCGAGGCTCCAATTCTGATGGTGATCTCGCCCTCGCAATCGTCTTCAGACAGCCCGGATCGGACGCTTTTCAATCACCTTGTCGATCAGTCCATAGTCAACCGCTTCGCCCGGGGACATGAAGAAGTCACGGTCGGTGTCTTCCTCGATGCGGCTCAGGGGCTGGCCGGTGCGCTCGGCCAGTTCCTCGTTGAGCTTCTTCTTGAGATAGAGAATCTCATCGGCCTGAATGCGGATGTCGCTGGCCTGGCCTCGGGCCCCCCCGAGGGGCTGGTGAATCATGATCCGGGAATGGGTGAGGCTGCTGCGCTTGCCCTTGGCCCCCGCACAAAGCAGGAAGGCCCCCATCGAGGCCGCCAGTCCGACGCACACCGTCTGCACATCGGGCTTGATGTGCTGCATGGTGTCAAAAATGCCGAGCCCGTCATAAACGGACCCGCCGGGTGAATTGATGTACATAAAGATGTCTTTCTCCGGATCTTCGGCCTCAAGGAAGAGCAGCTGGGCCACCACCCGGTTGGCAGACTCGGAGGTGACAGGCTCGCCGAGAAAGATGATCCGCTCGCGCAGCAACCGGGAGTAGATGTCGAAAGCACGCTCACCCCGGCCGGACTCTTCAATCACGATCGGGATCATCGACACAGGTCGTTCCAGCGGCACGGACCGATCCTACCGAGGCCGGGCCGCTAGGGTCGCAGCATCCATGGTGTGTCTCGCGTGAGCGCTGCTCTCACCGTTGCCGACAGCAAGCGCGCCTTCCACCGCGCCTTCCCTTACCTGATCGCCCCTCTCCACCGGCGCATGGTGGACGAGCTGCTGGTGGAACTGCACCTGCTCAGCCGGCAGGCCGGCTTCCAGGCCGATCCCCTCTTCGCCTGCGGGCTCGTGCAGGTGTTCGACAGCTTTGCCCGCGGCTATAGGCCCGAGCAGCAGCGGGAGCCCCTGTTTGCGGCCCTGTGCGCCTCCTCGGGCTTCGATGCCGCCGAGCTGCGGCGCCGGCAGCAGGCCGCCGCCGCCGCCATCGGCCGCCACAGCGTGGAGGAGGTGAAGCAGTGGATCGACCGGCAGGGGGAGGGGGCTCCGGAGCCGATCGGCCAGGCGCTGGCGGCCATCCGCCGACCCAACTTCCACTACTCGCGGCTGATGGCCGTCGGTCTGCTCAGCCTGCTGGAGCAGGCCCAGGGCGCCGACGGCATGGATGCCGCTGCCCTGCGCAGCTTCGCCCACGACCTCGGCGCGGCCATGGGCCTGCTGCGCGACCGACTCGACAAGGACCTCAGCCTGTATGCCTCGAATCTGGAGAAGATGGCCCAGGCGGTGGAGCTGATGGAGGAGACCGTGGCGGCCGAGCGGCGCAAGCGCGAGCGTCAGCAGGAGGTCAGCGCTGCGTCGTTGCCAGGCGAAGGCGTCCCGTCAGCCGGCTGAGGGGCCCGTCGGCGGGATTGAGGTTCAGCTCCAGGAGGCTGGCCCGGCGAACCAGCCGGGGCAGTGACGCGGGCATCAAGCCGGCCTGGTCCATGGCTGCCGGTCGCAACCACAGGCGCAGCGGGCCCCGTGGCGGCGGAGCGGACAGCGGCGCACCGGCCGGGGGCGGCGTCCCCAGGAAGAGCAGCAGTCCTGGGGCCGCAGCGACTGACGCCTGCCAGCGCCAGCCACCCACCACCGTGCCGTCGTCGCGCTGGAAGCTGGCCGCGGCGAGTGGCTGGGGGCGGCGGTCGGCAGCGGCGGCGGTGGTGCTCGGGGCTGGTGCCTCCTGGAGCCCCTGGCTGAGCAGGCCCTGGCGCAGGGCCGCCAGCAGGGCGGCCCAGGGGCGACGATCCGCACCCACCGCCAGCTGCAGGTCGAGACCGGCCCGAAAGGGACCGCTGGCCCTGGCATGCAGCTGCAGGCGGAAGGGGACCCCGGTGAACAGCCTCACCTGGGCATCGGCCAACCCGTAGCGGGTGGCGAGGGGTTCGCGGATCAGCTGCCGCACCAGCAGACTCTGCAGCAGGGGGGCCAGGCTGGGGCCCTGGAGCTGCAGCAGGGTGGAATCGGGTGGCACGGCCGGGGCGGGACCGGACGCCGCCGCCGGGGCGACATCACCCAGCAGGCCGCTGGCCGAGCCGGCCTCGCCGCTGAGCCCGAGCCCGACGAGCCGGCGGCGGTCACCCGTCAGAGGCACCAGGCTCAGGCAGCCCTGGCGGCCCTGCTGCAGCAGCGGTGCCAGGACAGCGGCGACTTCCGCCAGCCCCACCGGACTCCAGTACACCGCCTCGCCGGTCTGCAGGCGCTCCAGACAGCGGCGCTCCAGACCGCGGCGCTGACGGCTCGCCGTACCCAGCTGGTCGGCCAGCTGGCGGCGGGAGAGGGGATCGGGTGCCAGCACGACGAGATCGTCGACAGCCAGGGCGGTGCGGGGCAGGGCGGCGGCCGCGGGCGCGGGTCGGATGAACACCAGGAAGGGGCCGCCATCCCCATCCCGCCCCCAGAACTGCCACCAGAGGCCGCGCTGGAGCCGCCAGAGCCGGGCCGCGTCGGCGGCCCCGAGCCGTTGGCGCCAGAGCGGGGGAGCGGATCGCTCCGGCGCCGCCGGGAAGCTCTGGAGCAGCGACGCCTGGGGCAGGAGCCGTTCCAGCCCCTCCGCCCGGGGCCGGGGGAACAGCCGCAGCGCCACTGCCGGAACCAGCAGCAGGACCGCGGTGATCAGGCTGGTGGTGCGCAGGGGCCATGGCGATGGCCGCACGGCCTTCACGCCACACGCTCCCGGCACTCCGGCACCCCGTAGAGGGTGGTGCGCTGCCGCACCGGCCGGCCCAGGCTGCGCGCCGCCGCGGCGAGGGTGTCGGCCGACTGGCAGGTGCCGCCCCGGGCCCCGGCCATGGTGGTGATGTGCTCCTCCATCAGCGTGCCGCCCAGGTCGTTGCAGCCCCAGCGCAGGGCTTCGGTGGCGCCGGCCAGGGTGAGCTTCACCCAGCTGGGCTGGTGATTCGGCACCGCGGCCCCGAGCAGCAGCCGCGCCTGGGCGGTGAGCAGGAGCATGGCCTCGAGCTCGGGCTGGTCGCGCCCGACCCGCTGGCGCAGCGGAGCCGGCGCGGCCTGGCCCACGAAGGGCAGCAGCACAAACTCGCTGAAGCCTGGCCAGCCCTGGCGCCGGGCATGGAGCTGCAGGTTGAGCAGGGTGAGCAGATGGGCCACGCGGTCGGCGGGGGCCTCGATGTGCCCCGCCATCAGCGTGGCTGTGCTGGCCAGGCCGGCGGCCTGCACCTCCAGGATCACGGCGCACCAGGCGCGGGCGCTCAGTTTCTCAGGACAGAGGATGCGGCGCACGCGCTCACTCAGCACCTCCGCCGCCGTGCCCGGAACGGAGGCCAGACCGGCCGCCTTCAGGCGCCCGATCACCGCCGCCAGGGGCAGGCCGTCGCCCTCGGCCAGGAACAGCAGCTCCTGGGGGGAGAAGGCATGGAGGTGCAGTCCCGGCGCGGCCTGTGCCAGGTCGTGCAGCAGCTGCTCGGCATAGGCGGTGCGGCTGCCGTTGCGGGTGGCTGCCGCATTGAGACCTCCCTGAACGCAGAGCTCGGTGGCCCCGAGGGCCCTGGCCTCGGCGGCTCGGCGCAGGATTTCGGGCCGCTGCAGCCAGTAGGCACCGGGTTCACCGGGATCCCGGCGAAAGGCGCAGAAGCTGCAATGCTTGCTGCAGTGGTTCGAGACGTTGAGATTGCGGTTGAGCACGTAGGTGACCGTGTCACCCACCAGCTCGCGGCGCAGGCTGTCGGCTGCCCTGCGCAGCTCCTCGCGCTCGTGTGGATCGTCGCCCCGCGCCAGCAGGGCGATGGCGGGCTCCAGCAACGGCAGCCCGCCATCGGCAGAGGGCCACCGGCCCGGGGCACCGCCGGAATGGGCCGCGCTGATCGCCCCGATCAGGTCGGCCAGGGGTCGATCGGCCCGAGAGCGTTCCGGGGGCGCCGGCGGGGGCGGCACCAGCAGTGCCGCGGCGGTGTCCCACGCCCACGCCGCCAGAGTCACGGGCGCCGCCGCGGTTCTCCGGCCTTGCGGCGACGGCGGTCACGCCATTCCACGCTCGAGAGGTAGATCACACCCGCGCTCACGAACAGGAGCAGCCCTACGGCCGTCCAGGAGAGCACCTGTGGGAGAAACGCGGCGGCGGCAGGAACGTCAGGGGGCACAGTGGCAAGCGGATCGGCGCTCGGATCGCCCAGGCACGCGCCGGGCAGGGCCAGGGGGTGAGGGCGGCAGATCGATCAGAAGTTGATGCTGCCGTCGCCGTGGCGGCCCCAGACCACCATGGCGATCGAGAAGCTGAACAGGGCGGCGAGTGAGGCCCAGCCAACGGTGATCAGCATCGGGAAAAACAACTGTGCTGTCAGGAGCTTACCTAGGCTGGGGGGAGCTTGACCCGGCCGCCTTTGTCCGCAGCAGCGTCGCCCGTTTCCCGGACTGCCGCCGCTCCCTCGCCGACGCTGGTGCGGCAGGCCCAGCGGCTGCGGCAGCCCTACCCCCACTACAAGGTGGTGGTGCTCGACGACGACGTGAACACCTTCCAGCATGTGGTGGAGTGCCTGGTGCGCCACATCCCCGGCATGCAGCCCGACCGGGCCTGGGATCTGGCCCACGAGATCGATGGCCAGGGTTCGGCCGTGGTGTGGTGCGGCCCCCAGGAACAGGCCGAGCTCCACCACCAGCAACTGGCGGCCGAAGGGCTCACCATGGCGCCCCTGGAACCGGCCTGAACCGCCATGGGCCGGGTGGTGATCACCCACAGCACCTACGTGGAGGGGCTGATCCCGCTGCTGCGCAGGCTGGCCGCGCAACCGGGCATCGACACGGTGACCCCGGCGGTGATCAGCCGCGTGAAGGGCAGGGCGCCGGTGCTGCGGCTGCGGGTGTCCGCACCGATCAGCGGCGGGCACAAGGTGCTGGCCCGCCGGGGGAGCACGGCCCAGGAGGTGTTTGTGGTGACGGACCTGAGCCGCGATCAACTGCAGTCGCGGCTGGATGGGCTGCTGGAGCGGCCCTGAAGGGCCACAGCCCCGTGAGGTGGGACGGGGATGCAACGGCGTGGGGCCCAGCGCGAAGTGGCGCGCCGACAAGGGGGCGACCCGGCAAGGGGGTAGACCGGGGAAATGGGGTGGACCGCTGTGCCGTGTTGCCCCAGTGTTTCGACCTGGATGAACCAGAAGGGGGTCAGGGGACGGAGCGTCGTTTCCGGCTGCGAGGCCGGTTTACGTTGCTGCCGCGGCAGACCCCCGTGTCGAAGAGGGAGTCAGATCAGAAAACTGTGAAAGGCAATCACCAACAAGGCAGTCCTTCGGAAGCCTAAGGGGTTTCGGCCGGCAGCGGCCAGATGTTCCTCACGGTGGCCAGAAGCCGGGCGGCCTCCCGCTCGCGCTCCTGGGGGGTTCGGCCCTCCAGCACCAGGGTGATGTGGCCGAGCTTGCGGCCGTAACCCGGGCCCTGCTTGCCATACCAGTGGAGATGGGCCCCGGGCAGCCGGGCGAGGGCCTGCCGCTGGGCCTCGTGCTCCGCTTGCTCCGGATCGAAGCCGAGCAGGTTCACCATCAGCGCGCCGGGCACGAGCAGTTCGGTGGAGGCCAGGGGCCAGCCGGCGACGATCCGGGCCTGCTGGGCAAACTGGCTTGTGCGCGACGCTTCGATCGTGAGGTGGGCCGAGTTGTGGGTGCGCGGCGCCACCTCGTTCACCTGCAACCCTCCAGGACCGTAGAAGAACTCAATGGTGAGCACCCCCACGTAGTCGAGGGCGGTCACCAGGGAGCAGGCGACGTTGCGGGCGAAGGCCTGGACGGCATGGGGCACCGCCGCCGGGGAGAGCACCCAGTCGCACACCTGGCGATGCTGATGGGTGCGCGCCAGGGGCCATACCTCGACGCGGCCGGAACCGTCACGAGCCACCGAGATCGCCAGCTCCTGCTCGAAGGCCACGAGCTCCTCGAGAAACCAGTCGGCTCCGGAAACCCGCTGCAGCAGGGCGCTCAACTCGGTCGGCGCGCGCAGCACGGCCGTTCCCTTGCCGTCGTAGCCACCGCTGGCCGCCTTGGCCATCAGAGGAAAGACCAGTCCGTCTTCGGGGAGATCCCCGGGGGCGGGCAGCTCGCACCAGCGCGGCACGGGCAGGCGCAGGCGGTCGAGCAGCTGGCGCTGGCTGCGCTTGCACAGCAGCGGCGCCAGCGAGGCCAGGGTGGGCAGGAAGCGCACGCCGGAGGCCGCCAGCGGCTGGAGCGCCTGCAGATCGAGCCATTCGTTCTCGAAGGTGATCGCCTGGCAGCGGCGGGCGAGCTCGGCCGTGGCGGCGCCGTCAGCCAGCTCAGCGCGCACCACACTGGCGGCGTTGCGCACGGCCGGATCGGCCGCGCCCGGCGTCTGCACATGCACGCCGATGCCGAGGCCCGCCGCCGCCTCGGCCAGCATCCAGGCGAGCTGGCCGCCTCCCACGACGCCGATCGCGGTGCCGCCCCGCTCAGGTGCGGCGGCGTCGCTGGCCGGCTGGTTGGGTTCGATCGTGCTCAACGCCGCAGAACCAATCGGCCATTTTCCACCTGCGGCGGAGCGCATGGCCGGCGGGGCGGGTTCAGCCGATTCCCTTGTCTGCGGCGAAGGCGAAGCGGATGGCGCTGAGCAGGAGCACCATCAGGAACAGGGCCAGCCCCACCGTGCAGGCGTAGCTGATGTCGAGCTCGGCGAAGGCCTGGTCGTACACGTAGTAAACGATGGTGCGGGTGGCGTCAGCCGGCCCCCCCTGGGTCATCAGGAACACCTCCTCGAACACCTTGGTGGCGGCGATGGCGGAGATCACCGCCACCAGGGTGAGGTAGGGACGCAGCAGGGGCAGGGTGATGTCGACGTGCTTGCGCCAACCCTCGCTGCCATCGAGTTCGGCGGCCTCGTAGAGCTCCCGGGGAATCCCCTGGAGCCCGGCCAGGAAGATCACCATGTAGTAGCCGAGGCCCTTCCAGAGGGTCACCACCATCACGGAGGGCAGGGCGAGCAGCGGCGAGGTGAGAAAGCCGATCGGGCTGAAGCGCTCCCCCACCGGCACCACCAGCCAGCCGTCGCGCAGCAGCGCGCCCAGCCAGCCGTCGCGCAGCAGCGCGCCCAGCCAGCCGTCGCGCAGCAGCGCGCCCAGCCAGCCATTGATCAGGCCGTTCTCGGCGTAGAGCCAGCGGAAGGCGATGGCCGCCACCACGATCGACACCAGCACGGGGGTGTAGAGCGCCCCCCGGAACCAGTGAATGGCGGGGAGCCGGCGGTTGACGAGCACCGCCAGGGCCAGGGAGCCGAGCACGATCGGCGGCACAACACCCAGCAGGTAGAGCAGGGTGGTGCCCGCCACCCGGAAGAACATCGGGTCGGCCAGCAGCCGACGCACGTTGGCCAGGCCCACGAAGCGCCACGGCTCACTCACATCCAGGCCGGCCTGGCTGAAACTGATCGCCAGGGCCATCAGCGCGGGCAGCAGCACCGACAGGCCCAGCAGCAGCAGCGCCGGCGTGAGGAACGCCCAGGCGGTGAGGCTGGCCCGGGCGCCGCCAACGGGGCTGGCATCGGCGGTCGGGGAGCGGGCGGGCATGGGGTTGCATGGCTGGCGCCATTGTGGGAGATCCGTTCGGCAGCCGACCCATGGGCCGCGACCCGCTGCAGGTGCTGCGCGAGGTGTTCGGCTACGCCGCCTTCCGCGGCCCCCAGGCGGCGGTGGTGGAGCACGTGCTGGCCGGCGGCTCCGGACTGGTGCTGATGCCCACCGGGGGCGGCAAATCGCTGTGTTTTCAGGTGCCGGCCCTCTGCCGTCCGGGCCTGGGGGTGGTGGTGTCGCCGCTGATTGCCCTGATGGACGACCAGGTGGCGGCCCTGCGCCAGGCGGGAGTGAACGCAGCGGCCCTGCACTCCGGGCTGGAGAGCGCCGCGGCTGCCGCGCTCTGGAAGCAGCTGCAGGCCGGCAGCCTCGAGATCCTCTACGTGTCGCCGGAACGGCTGCTGGCCGGCGACCTGCTCGGCCGGCTGGCCGAGGGCCTGGCGGGGGGGCATCCGCCCAGCCTGTTCGCGATCGACGAGGCCCACTGCGTGTCGCAGTGGGGCCATGACTTCCGGCCGGAGTACATCCAGCTGGGGGTGCTGGCCGAGCGGTTCCCGCAGGTGCCGCGGCTGGCGCTCACGGCCACCGCCGATCCGCGCACGCGCGCGGAGATCATCGAGCGCCTGGGGCTGGGGGCTGGCCGGGTGTTCCTGGCCAGCTTTGATCGGCCCAACATCCGCTACCTGCTGCGGAGCAAGGAGCAGCCGGGCCGCCAGCTGCTCGCCTTCCTGGGGGAACAGCGGGGGCGCAGCGGCATCGTCTATGCCCGCTCGCGCAGCCGGGTGGAGAGCCTCACGGCCCAGTTGCAGGCGGCGGGCTTCGAGGCGGTGGGCTACCACGCCGGCATGGAGGCCGCCCCGCGCCGGGCGGCCCTGGAACGCTTCCGCAGCGGCGGCGACACGGGCGCCGTGGTGGTGGTGGCCACGATCGCCTTCGGGATGGGCATCGACAAGCCCGACGTGCGCTTCGTGGCCCACGTGGACCTCCCCAAGAGCCTGGAGGCCTACTACCAGGAAACGGGCCGGGCCGGTCGCGACGGCCTGCCGGCGGTGGCCTGGATGCTGCACGGCCCGGGCGATGTGCCCCAGTTGCGGCGCTTCATCGACGACTCCGCCGCCCCGCCGGAGCAGAAACGGATTGAGCACGGCAAGCTCGATGCCCTGCTCGGCTTCGTGGATGCCCCGGGCTGCCGACGCCAGGTGCTGCTGCGCCACTTCGGCGAAAGCCTGGGGGAACCCTGCGGCAACTGCGATGGCTGCCTGGAACCGCGCGCCCTCACGGATGTCAGCGTGCCGGCCCAGAAACTGCTTTCCGCGGTGTTCCGCACCGGCCAGCGCTTCGGCGCCAACCATCTGGTGGACGTGCTGCTCGGAGCCGACAGCGAGCGGATCCGCAGCCTGGGCCACAACCAGTTGAGCGTGCATGGCATCGGCAGCGAGCTCGACCGGGAGCAGTGGAAGGCGCTGGCGCGGCAGCTCACCGGGCTGGGGCTGCTGGAGCCGGTCCCGGAGGGACGCGGCGGGTTGCGCTTCGGCCCGGAGGAGCTGGTGAAACCGGTGCTGCGGGGCGAGCGGCGGCTGGCGCTGCCCCTGCCGCCACCGAAGGCCGAGCGGCGCCGGGGCGGTGGCGGTGACGCTGGCAACGCCCGGGCCCAGGGCAGCGGCGACTGGGGCGACGCCGATCCGGCCCTGGTGGCCCGGCTGAAGAGCTGGCGCAGCGAACAGGCCCGCAGCCAGGGGGTGCCGCCCTACGTGGTGTTCCACGACCGCACGCTGCTGGAGCTGGCCAGCCGCCGCCCGAGCTCGCTGGCGGAACTGGGGTGTGTGGGCGGCATCGGCGCGGCCAAGCTGGAGCGGTACGGACAGGCGCTGCTCGAGCTGCTGGCGAGCGTGGGTTGAGATCGAGATCCGGAAGCGGTTCGGCGCCAGCTGCTCGCTGAACTCGACCATGCGGGCCTCCTGATTCAGACGGATGCTGTGCACATGCAGCGACTGTTGTTCGGCAGCTCCAGGAGCAGGGAGCCGACGTCCACCCGGCAGTCAAGGGCAACCTGGCAATGAGGTGGGTGCCTTGGCCCCCTCGCTCAGGTCCTGCAGACTTCCCTCGTCAATGTGGCAAGACACGGCGTTGACCGGGTCGCATCGCCACCCTGATCTCCGTTCTCTCGCCAGCCATCTCCGGTCTCTTGGCAACCCTCACACGCAGGGCAGACGGATCATCCCGACAGGTGGGGGTGGGAGCTTGTCGGTCGCCCGCATCCTGCAAGCAGGATTCCGTAGATCACCAACAAGCAATGCGTTTGGCCAGATAGCCCATTCTGGAGTTTGCGGAAAAACCGGAAGAGAAGCCGCATTTCCCCCCTGAGAGCTGGTGGAGCTCCGAGCGGGCTGAATGTCGGAGTTTCAACCGTTCAGAGCACCCGGACTGGGTGTGCTGGCTCCGGTTGGGGGGCGACCCCATCGGGCAGGCAGTAGGGGCAGGCCAGGTTGCAACGGGCCGTGAGTGAAAGCCGCAGCCCCCCTGGGTCCGGCCGAACCGGTCGCGCGCAGACGGCGGCCCAGGAGCACCCGCTGGGATGGCGGGGAAATCAGCTGCGCTGACCATGGCAACCACGCCATGGCGGCTGGCACTGTCTTTGGTGTCGAGCTCAGGTGCGATAAGGCCCGGTCCAATCTCGGCAGCGACTGGGGTTTCTCCGGTTCTTGGGTGGGGTCGTGAACGCCTGAATGAAGTCGCGCAGCCAGGCGCCGTAGTTCAGACTGAATGATCAGGCCGCTCGGTACCACCGCAGAGGCTTGGACTTGTCATCACGAATCAACAGGCCTTTGGCCTCCAGATCGAGTTGCACTGTCTTCTGCCACCAACCCGATTTCTCGCCTGAGGGCCACAGCTCCTGAGGAAGAATTGGCCCTAGCTTCTCAAGCATTTCTTTCGCTGTGATGCCGGGCGCAGACTTCGGGGTGACTTTGAGGATGAATTCGCGCATGGCCGTGTATTTCATGGCGTCAACCTGAGCTGTGTGTCCCGGAACATTGACGTTTTCTACCGTTATCTTTGGCTGCTTGGTCATCGGCTGAGTCCTTTGGCTTGCTGAAAGACCGAGGCCCGAATGTCCTGATCAGAGGGTGAACAGGGTGGAATGACGACCTGTCATTCCGGATGTGCAGATGCACCTCTTGCAGCCACGATGAATCAGGACGATTGACTTGTCAAGTTGTTCTTCCGATCGTGGATGTGTTGTTAGCTGAAGCGGTCTGTTCAGCCTGGGGGTTGCAGCGGCCCTCCAGCTGCCGGTGCTCGTGCTGCTCCAGCAGCCCCGCCCCCACCAGGCGGGTGATGGCGGCGTCGCTGGGGAAGATGCCCACAACCCTGGTGCGGCGTTGGATCACTGCGCTGCCAAGCGCACCTCGCGATGCGACATTGACCCGCTCCAGCCGGTTGGTGCTCCAGATCTTGCGCCAGTGGTCCGGAATCAGCTCGCCGGCGCTATCGCCATCGAGTAGCGAGCCAGCTCAGGTGCGGCAGGATAGGTCCTGTGCATGGTATGCCTGGTTCAGGTAGGACTCGAACCAGGTAAACGGGCCTGCCCAACCGGGGTGGGTCCGCGGGATTCACACCTCTGCAGGGGACGCGGGCCATCACTGACGGATAAGAGGTGACCGGCTCAGCGCTTCCCTGACCCTTGACCTGGCTGATTGTGAGCATGCCTTGCGCTCCATGACGGAGAGGATTGCTCCTTGCGTGAACCCGTGCAAAAAAGATACGAAAGCAACTTGCTTGTCGCTGAACTTCTCCTTCCGTGCGGCACGAGTAAGAGCGAAGTATCTCGGCTTCCAATCGAGCAGACACCACTCTGCCAGGCCGGATAACTCACCGGCATCAAGAACTTGTTGCATCACTTTCGGTGTGACTGGGTAAGTCATTCGATCCCGATCGTCTCTGGGAACGATTGGCTTTCCCGACGAGTCTCGAGCATTTCCCCAGAATTTGGCAAGAGCTCCTTGTGCCAAGGCGCTACGCAGCTCTGTCGGTAGAACCCCGGCATGTGCAACGGAGGCGGCAAGCATGAGGATAGCCAAGATGGTGCGCATGTGATGTTTTTCAATAGTCCTTGGCGGGCGCAATGATTGTCTTAACGCTCAAGATTAGAAGCGGGCCAGCACTTTTGCCTAGGCGACGTCATTCGATCCCATCTTCTGCATCTTGATGGCTAGGCTCCCTTCACTTCACAGGTGGAGTGAGCTTCGACATGTTTCTTAAGCACAGCATCCATACGCGCTTGCCAG
>Ga0315900_10002558_pt1 | contig 27600 bp, 25 predicted proteins | sample LakEriMetagenome_FD_203521 | JGI IMG/M metagenome (GOLD analysis project Ga0315900, IMG submission 203521) | Freshwater fungal communities from buoy surface, Lake Erie, Ohio, United States - Buoy 12 MA114 | ecosystem: Environmental > Aquatic > Freshwater > Lake > Lake biofilm | place: USA: Lake...
TCTGCTTTTTGTGCTGACCAATCTGGCCCGCAAGCTTGATCTGGACCCGGAAGCGGCCTTGCGTCACGCCAACCAGAAATTCACGCGCCGCTTTGGGCATATTGAACAACAGGCTGATCTTGCGGGAAAAAGCCTGATTGACATGAGCCTTGAGGAGATGGAGGCTTTGTGGCAGCAGGCAAAGCGCGGTGAGAAGTAAGAAAACGCTCTCAATCATCTGAATTTATGATATTTTAGGCTTCAGGATAGTTGATTCCCACTACCTCAATCTCCTCCATCCCGGCAGGCGTGCGCAGCCGCCGCATATCGCCCACCCGCGCCCCTAGCAGCGCACGCGCCACCGGCGCCACCCAGGAAATCCGCCCGGCCTCGGCCTCTGCCTCATCCACGCCGACAATGGTGATGGTCACTTCGGCGTCATCGGATGCGCGGGCATAGGTTACGCTAGCGCCAAAAAACACCTGGTCGCGGCGCGTCTGCTGTGCCGGGTCCACCACCTGCACCTTCTCAAGCCGCTTGGTCAGGAAGCGCACGCGCCGGTCAATTTCGCGGAGCCGCCGCTTGCCATATTGGTAATCGGCATTCTCCGACCGATCGCCGAGCGCCGCCGCCCAGGACACAATATCCACCACCTTCGGGCGTTCTTCTTCCCACAGCCGCTTTACCTCGGCGCGCAGTGCTGCGGCCCCGGCAGGGGTCATGTAAAAGGGCGTGCCGGGGGGCAGGCCGGGCGGGCCGGCCTCCTCATCCTCATCAGCGCCACTCATGGGGTGAAAAGCGCCTCCTGGGCGGCTTCCCAACTGGCGCGATCAGGCGCGCAGATCAGCCCGCCGCTGGTCAGATGCGGGCCGTAAGCGCTGCCATCAAAGCGCGCGGAATGCCCGCCGGCTTCCCGGTGCAGCAACCAGCCCGGCGCATGATCCCAGGGCATCAGCTTGTTGTAAACCAGCAAATGCGCATGCCCGCCGGCGGCCAGCCGATATTCATGCGCGGCGCAGCGATAGGAAACCGTGCCCGCCAGGCGCGGTAGCCGACTAGTGACGCGGGTCTTCAACGGCTCGGGCATATAACCCCAGGACACCGCCGCCACCATATCGCCCGGCGCGGCGGGGGCGGCCACGCGCAAATCAGCGAACCGCCGCCCTTCCGCATCGGCAAGCCAAGCCCCCTGCCCGCGCAAGGCCATGGCCGTGTCATCACCCAGCGGATCATGGATCCAGGCGCCGATGATCTCACCGCGCCGGATGGCTGCCGCCATGCAGCCAAAAAGCGGGACGCCGGCGGCGAAATTCGCCGTGCCATCCACCGGGTCCACCACGAAGGCCAATTCCGCATCGGCCAGCCGCCCGAGCAGGGAAGGATCGGCCGCGGTCGCTTCCTCCCCCACCACAATACATCCAGGGAAAAGCTTGTGCAGCCCGGCAGTAATCACGCGCTCCGCTGCCTCATCCGCATCGGTCACCAGATCGAGCGGGCCGGTTTTGCTCCTCACCGCATCCGCGCCCAGGCGGCGAAAACGCGGCAGGATTTCCGCCCGCGAAGCTGAGCGCAGCAAATCCGCCAGATCGAAAGCCTGCGAAGCCGAGATGCTCATTTCTGGCCCCGGCTTTCAAAGCAGGCGCGATCCATGGGCGAAAGCTCGCAATAAAATCTCATTATAAGCCCCCAATCATTGCATCCCCAAACGCTTCACCGCGTGAAGGCAAGTGATGCCACCCACGCATGGGGCAGGCAACGCTCTTCGGGCCGCTCAGGTAGCTGCATCCTTTAAAGGCCAATACTACGTGGCAGGAAGGGGCGCTTGATGAAGCGGCGTATGCGCCGGTGAAGCGCGGGCTTGGGGGGCGGGCGCTGGGGATCATCCGGGTGGCACGCTTTCCGCAACTGACTTTGCGCCTGATGTGCCAGCGCCCGAGCCTCAACGCGCCTTCCCATCTCTGCCGGCGCTGCTGGCCAAGGCGCACTTCGCGCCTCTAGCAGCCCGGCCGCTTGGCGCGCGTAACCGGCATCAACATCATCTTCCCAAGTTGGGTAGCGCCCCGCCTCCAGAAAGCAGAGCGTCCCTTCAAGGTCGCGCAGCCTTCCGCCACGCGCGATCCAGTTGATGTCGAGTTCGCGCGCATCAAGGAAGCGAAACAGCGCCAGCATTTCGTTGAAAAGCCAAGTATCGTAATTCACCGCTTCATCAAGATGCAGCGCGACGCCAGGCCCTAACCGCGATGAGAGCGCGTTAAAGCCCTCATGCGCTGAGCTATGGATATCACAATCCACATTCAGCATGGCGACCGGCTCGCTAAGGTTAGCGACAAAGCGCGGCAGCGTCGCCTCGAAAAATCCGGCATGAAAGCTACAATTCGGCGGCAATTTGGGCGGCGCCGCGACCGTGAAGTCCAGCTCCCCAGTCGGGCCGCCCATCGGCTGGAAAGCCCTCGAGGCTATCGAAACCATGAAAGTGGCGCCAGGGTTGGCGTCGGGCTGCGCGGCGCAGGCTGATTCCCTTATACACGCCAAGCTCAATGCCGATCCCCTGTCGCGGCGCGGCATCCAGCGCCGCATCAAGACAGCCCAAGCGCCCTTGCGCTATTGGCGCGGCAGCGAGGCCAGGAAGGCTCGCAACAAGAAAAGCAGCGCAATGTGCGGGATCGAAATCGAGCATCACACTGTGCTCACTCTGCGCGAGGCGGTGATTTCTGGCTCGTCCTCATGCCTGCCTCGCCGATACGCTCATTTCTGCCCCCGGCTTTCAAACCGCGCACGATCCATGGGCGAAAGCCGCACTTTTAGCCGCACCGCATCATCGGCATCCTGGCGTTCCAGCACCTCGCCATGCGCATGCAGCCAGGCGATGGCGGCACCATCGGAAGGCGGCAGGGCGACATCAATCACCACAAGCTGCGCCGAAAGCCGCGCATCAATGGCGGCGCGGAGTGCAGGCAGTCCCTCCCCGGTCAGGGCCGAGACCGCCACTGCATCCGGGCTACGGCGCTCCACGGAATCAATACCGCCCAGCAGATCAGCCTTGTTCAGCACTTCCAAAACGCGATCCGGCCAGGCCTCATCCAGGGTCGCGTCCCCGCCATCGGCCATGGCCTCCAAGACGCCCAGCACATCGGCGCGCTGCGCCGCGCTATCGGGGTGGGCGATGTCGCGCACATGCAAAATCAGATCAGCGGCAGCGACTTCTTCCAAGGTGGCGCGGAAGGCTTCCACCAACTGCGTCGGTAGGTCGGAAATGAAGCCCACCGTGTCAGACAGGATCACATTGCGCCCCGATGGCAGTTTTATCGCGCGCATGGTGGGATCAAGCGTCGCAAACAGCTGATCTTGCGCATAGACCCCTGCCCCGGTCAGCGCATTGAACAGCGTTGACTTGCCGGCATTGGTGTAACCGACCAGCGCCACCACCGGGTAAGGCACGCGTTCACGCGCGCGCCGATGCAGCCCACGCGTCCGCCGCACCTGGTCCAATTCGCGCTTCAGCCGCACAATGCGGTCCCCGATCAGCCGCCGGTCAATTTCGATCTGGCTTTCGCCCGGTCCACCAAGGAACCCAAAGCCACCGCGCTGGCGTTCAAGGTGCGTCCAGGACCTGACAAGCCGCGTGCGCTGATATTCCAGATGCGCCAATTCCACCTGCAAGCTGCCTTCGCGCGTGCGGGCCCTTTCGCCGAAAATCTCCAGGATCAGGCCGGTGCGATCAATCACCTTGCAGCCCCAGGCGCGTTCCAGATTGCGCTGCTGCACTGGGCTCAGCGCCGCATCCACAATCACCACGCCGACCTGTTGGTCGTGCAGCGCCCTTTTCTCCATCTCCACCTGCCCTTCGCCCATCAGGGTGGAAGGTCGCCTTTCACGCAACGGATGGATCGCGGAATGGACGATGGTGACGCCAATGGAAGCGGCAAGCCCGATCGCTTCCGCAAGCCGTGCCTCGGCCGCGCGCTTCCCGCCCACATCGCCAATGGCGCCGCGGGATGGCTTTTCGAAAGGTAGGATGACGGCGGCGCGGGTGGGGCGCCCGACGCCCGCTTCAGTTTCCGCCGTCAGAAATCACCTCACGCTGCAAAGTCAGGCGCGTCTCCGATGCCGGCGCGGCAGGTGCCGCGGCACCCGGGGCAGCCGGCACGCCATCAAACAGTGAAATCGGCGCGCCCGGCATGACGGTGCTGATCGCATGCTTGTAGACAAGCTGCGTATGGCCATCGCGGCGCAGCAGCACCGAGAAATTGTCAAACCAGGTGATGATGCCCTGCAACTTGACGCCATTCACCAGGAATACCGTGACGGGCGTCTTGGATTTGCGAACGTGATTCAGGAATACATCCTGCACGTTCTGGGACTTTTCAGCGGCCATGGGACCGGTCCTTCTTTTTGCTGGTCACCGACCAGGCACGGACCGGCGAAAACCATTTCCGGCCGCCGGCGCGCTTAGTTTGGCATGTCAGGCTGGTTTGACAAGTGACGAAAGCGCGACAGCCAAATCATGACAATTTGTAAATGTTTGATCTGCCCCTGCGGCTGCGATGCCGCCATCATGTGAAGCATCCCCCATCAGCACCGCGCGCACACCAGCGGCGCGCGCCGCCTGCATATCCAATGCGGTATCGCCAACATACCAAATGTCCGATGCGGGGCTGAGGCCTAGCGATTCCAGGGCCATTAAAATGGGTGCTGGGCTGGGCTTGTCAGCACTTGCATCGCCCGCGCCAATCAACGGGCCGAAATGCTGATCCCAGCCAAGATGTGCGGCTTCTGCACGCAGCAATGGCCCTTGCTTGTTGGAAACCACCCCCATGGGCAGGCGCCCTGCACCGGCTTCGAGCGCTGCCGCCGCGCCGGGCATGGGTTGCAAGACCTGCAAATGGCAGGCGCGCACTTCGGCATAGAAGATATCACGCGCCCTTTCCCATTCGGCGCCGAATAATTCCGGGAAGCTTTCGCGCAGAGCACGCCGCACATTGGCAAGCACCTGGGTGCGATCCCAGAGCGGCAGACCAAATTCGCGGAAGGCGGCATTCAGCCCGGCCTCAATAGCGGCCCAGCCATCAACCAGCGTATTGTCCCAATCGAACAGAATGGCGCGCGGGGCGTGTTTCATGCCGCGTTGCGCATCGCCCCCTTCACATGGCGTGCGAATATCTCAAACAGCTTGCGCACTACGGGGCCGACCTGGCCATCACCCACAGGCGCGCCATCAATCTTGGTGATGGGCTTCACGAAGGATGTGGCGGAGGTGATGAAAGCCTCCCGCGCGTGGCGGAGTTCTTCCATGGAAAAGGCGCGTTCTTCAAAGGCAATGCCGGCATCCTGCAATTCCGCCATCAGCGCGGCACGGGTGCAGCCGGGCAGGATTGCGTCACTCAGGGGGCGAGTGCGGATCGTGCCTGACGCATCCACGATCCAGAAGCTGGTCGCGGCACCCTCGGTCACCATGCCGGTCGCCTCATCAAACAGAACCGCTTCAATGGCACCCTTTTCCCGCGCGGCCTGACGCGCCAAGCAATTCGGCAGCAGATTGACGGTTTTGATATCGCAGCGCGCCCAGCGGAGGTCCGGCATGGTGATCGCCGCTGCCCCCCAGCGATCCACATTGGTCGGATAGGGGGCAATACGCTTTACCGTTACCACCAAAGCGGGTGCCACTGACTTGCTGGGGAAGGCATGATCACGCCGCGCCACGCCGCGCGTTACTTGCATATAAAGCAGCCCCTCGGTCACGCGATTGCGCCGCGCCACTTCGCGGAGCACCATTCGAAGGGAGGCACGCGGCATCGGCATCGGCAGCGCGATTTCGCGCAAGGAGCGTTCCAGGCGGCTCAGATGCAAATCCTCATCAATGAAGCGGCCATCGAACAGGTGCACCACCTCATAGATGCCATCGCCGAATTGATAGCCGCGATCTTCGATATTCACCGACGCATCGGGTTGCGGCACATAGCGGCCATTCACATAGGCAATGCGCGACATGGTGGAACCTCAGGGTGCGGGGGTTGAAGGCGAACGGTCTTCCGCCTGCACGCCCAGGAATTTCAGCTTGCGGTGCAAGGCACTTCTTTCCATGCCAACAAAATTCGCGGTGCGGCTGATGTTACCGCCAAAGCGCAGCAATTGCGCTTCCAGATATTGCCGTTCAAACACTTCCCGCGCTTCGCGTAGTGGCAGCGTCATGATCTCAGACCCGCGATCAAGTGTCAGCACGGCGGGCGCGGCGGCGCCGATTTGCGGCGGCAGCATATCAGGGCGGATCGGGTCCCGGCTGTCGCCCGGCGCCATGATCAGCAGCCAATCCATCAAATTGCGCAATTCGCGGACATTGCCCGGCCAATCATAGGCCTGCATGGCGGCGAGTGTATCTTCCGACAATTCGCGCGGCGCCATGCCCGTGGTTTCAATGGCGCGGGCGATGAAATGGCGCGCAAAAAGCGGCACATCTTCCCGCCTTTCCTTAAGCGGCGGCACACGGATCGGCACCACAGCCAGGCGATAAAACAGATCCTCGCGGAAACGTCCGGCAGCGATTTCGGCGGCAAGATCACGATTGGTGGTGGCGATCACGCGCACATCCACCTTCACGCGCGTGCCGCCGCCGACACGTTCAAACCCCTGTTCCTGCAGCGCGCGCACGATCTTGCCTTGGGTTTCCAGCGGCATATCAGCCACTTCATCCAGCAAAAGCGTCCCGCCATGGGCGCGTTCCAACACCCCCGCGCGCCGCGACTGGGATTGCGCGTCCGCCCCTGGCTCCACGCCAAACAATTCTTCCTCAAACCGAGCAGGGTTCAGGATCGCACAATTCAGCACAACGAAAGGCCCATCGGCACGGCGCGATTGCGCATGGATGCTGCGCGCCGCCACTTCCTTGCCCGCGCCGGCAGGCCCCGTCAGCAGCACGCGCGAACCGGTTGGCGCTACTTTCTCAATGGCACCGCGCAATTGCTGAATACCGGCAGACCGGCCGAGCAATTCCGTCTCCGGCCCCGCGCGCAGCCGAAGGTCACTATTCTCGCGCTTAAGACGCGCCGCTTCCAGCGCACGCGCCAGCACAAGCAGGAGGCGATCTGATTTGAAGGGCTTTTCGATAAAATCATAGGCGCCCTGCTGGATCGCCTGCACCGCGGTTTCAATCGTGCCATGGCCTGAAATCATCACTACCGGCACTTGCGGTTCTTCCGCATTCATCGCGGCCAGGATGCCAAGCCCATCCAGGCGCGAATTCTGCAACCATATATCCAGGATTACCAGCGAAGGCCGCCGCGCGCGAAAGGCCGCCAGCGCAGAATCGGCATCATGGGCCTGACGTGTTTCGAATCCCTCATCGCTCAGGATGCCTTCAAGCAGCGTCCTGATATCGGGTTCGTCATCAACAATCAGAATCTCATGCGCCATGCGCGACCTTGCTGCCCCTCAATTTGCCGCTTGCGCCGCTTTTGCGGCCGGTTCGCCAGAATGCCAGGGAGACTCGCCAAGCGGCAAGACTAACCTCGCGATCGTGCCCGAACCCTCTGGCCGGGCCGACAGACTGACGAAGCCGCCATGGTCTTCCATGATCTTTTTCACAATGGCAAGGCCAAGCCCGGTGCCCTTGGGTTTATGGGTCACATAGGGTTCGGTCAGTCGTTCGGGCGGTTCTTCGGGCGGCAGGCCAATGCCATTATCCGTCACCTGAAAGGCCAGCATATCGCCTTCCTGGATAATGCGCGTTTCGATGCGCCCGGCCTCATTGCCTTCCCGCATGGCAATGGCATCAGCGGCATTCTGCAACAAATTGGTCAGTGCCTGGCCGATCAGGCGGCGATCACACGGGAGTTTCAGCGCCTCCGGCCCCGCCTGGTTGTCATATGCGATGTCGGGGTGCGCATTGCGTTGCAGCACCAGCGCTTCCAGCATCAGCCTATTCGCATCCTCTGACTTGATCACAGGCTGGGGCATGCGCGCAAAGGCCGAGAATTCATCAACCATGCGCCCGATATCTTCCACTTGCCGCACAATGGTGTCCGTGCATTGGCGGAAAGTATCCGGGTCATCGGTGATCTGGCGCAGATAGCGCCGCTTCAGCCTTTCGGCGGAAAGCTGAATGGGTGTCAGCGGGTTTTTGATTTCATGCGCAATGCGCCGCGCCACATCCGACCAGGCGGCTTTGCGCTGCGCGGATTGCAATTCTGTAATGTCGTCAAAAGTCAGTACATAGCCCTCGATGCGCCCGCCGAGTGTTTCGGTGCCAATCCGCGCGAGCAAGGTGCGCCGCGCATTGGGTGAGCCGATCAGGATTTCGGCAACGCGCGGCCGGTCCGGATTGGCTGCTGCCGCTTCAAGCAGTTCTGCGAATTCGGGGGCAATGCGCGCAAAGGGAAGGCCAATCGCAGCATCCAGATCAACGCCAAGCAAGGCGCTGGCCGAACGATTGGGCAAGGTGACGCGCCCTTCACTATCAAGCCCAACCACCCCCGCAGAAACGCCAGAAAGCACGGTTTCGGTAAAGCGCCGGCGTTCATCAATCAGGCTATAGGCATTCATCAATTCAGCGCGCTGTGCGCCAAGCTGGCTGGTCATGCGGTTGAAGGAACGGGCAAGGCGGGCGATTTCATCATCCGCCTCCCCTTCTTCCACCTTGGTCGCCAGATCGCCGCTGCGCACACGTTCCGCCGCCAGGATCAGGCGCGAAATCGGCCGCGCGATGCGATTGGCCATGAGAAGCCCAATCAGCACGGCAGCAAGCAGCACCAGCAAGGTCGCGATGGCAAAAATCAGGAAGAAGGTGATTTGCAGGCTGCCGCGATTACGGTCGAGCTGATTGTATTCATTGAATGAAATCTCGGTCCGCCGCATATGGCCAAGCACTGAAGGATCAAGCGGGCGTGTGATCAGCAGCACAAGACCAGGCGGGATGTTAAGCTGCACCATGGCGCGCACGCGCCCTTCCTCAGCCTCACTCGGCAGCACCACAACCTCACCAGAGCGTACGGCTTCCAGCGCCCAGCCTGGTGGCAAATCCACCAAATTCGATATGCCCAAGCCCGCATTCGCCACCACCTGCCCCAAAACAGGTTCAAAAATGATGGAGCTGGTCAGACCACGCAAAGCGGTATGGGTCGCAAGCAACCGGGCAAAGGCAACACCATTATCGGGCAGCAGCACCTGCGCCGCACGATTGAGGTCATTCGCCATGAACAGGATATCGGCGCGGATGGTGTTGCGATGCTCATCGAGATAACCGCGGGAAGCGACAAGGGAAGCTTCCAGCGTGTCGCGCACACGGTCACTGAACCAGGCCTGAATGCCAAGATTGAAGAATAGCGCCGCAAAGCCGGCAACGAGCAGCGCCGGCACCGCAGCCACCACGCCAAACAGCAGCACAAGGCGCACATGCAGCCGCGATCCCGCCGCGCCACGCCGGCGTTCCAACCACATGCGCGTAAGCCGCGCGGCAAGTGAGGCCACCAACAGCAGCAGGAAGGCGATATTGGCAAGAATGACGCCGGCTAATTGCCCTGCGCCGGTGGGGCCTATGGGCGTCCCGCCTGATAATGCAGCAAAGGTGGCAAGCCCGACCACCAGGGCCAGCACTGCCAACGCTAGCGTGAAAACCTTGCCGGTGACGATATCGGCCAGCCGGGTGAAAAACCCACGTGGCCGCGGCAGGGCTTCCGCCAGCCCTTCGGCGGGCATGATCAGTTCATGCGGCGATGCCGGATCATCACGCGCCGCGCACCACGGGAAGTTCCAATTCCCGCAGCTTCTTCCGCAGCGTATTCCGATTGAGCCCGAGCATGGCCGCCGCCTTGATCTGATTGCCTCTTGTCGCGCTCAATGCCATGCGGAGCAAGGGGCGTTCAACCTCAGCAAGCACCCTGTCATATAATTCCTTGACCGGCATGCCATCCTTATGGGCGGACATGAAGCTGGCCAAATGGCGTTCCACCGCCTGTTCCAGCGTCATGGGCGCGGCTTGGCCATCGGGGCCGGCAACCGGCGCGGCTTCCGCCAATTCCGCCGCCACCGCATCGGCGCCGATCACTTCCTGGGAGTAAAGTGCCGCCATGCGGCGCATCAGATTTTCCAATTCGCGTGCATTGCCGGGCCAGCCATGCCCTTTGAGGGCTTCCAAAGCCTCAGTCGCCAATTGCTTGGCGGGCAGGCCGGAAGCCCGCGCGCGATCCAGGAAATGCCGCGCAAGCAAGGGGATATCTTCCAGCCTTTCGCGGAGCGGCGGCAGGCGGATCGGCACCACATTCAGGCGATAGAACAAATCCTCTCGGAACAGCCCCTGACGAATCTGGTGGCGCAAATCGCGGTGCGTCGCGGCCACGATGCGCACATTGGCCTTGATGGGCTGGCGCCCGCCCACCGTGGTGAACTCACCTTCCTGTAAAACACGGAGCAAGCGGGTCTGGGCTTCCGGCGGCATATCGCCGATTTCATCCAGGAACAGCGTGCCGCCGGCGGCCTGTTCAAAGCGGCCAATGCCGCGATTGAGCGCGCCGGTGAAGGCGCCACGTTCATGGCCAAAAAGTTCGGCTTCGATCAATTCACGCGGAATCGCCGCCATATTGATGGCAACAAAGGGCCCCGTCCGGCGCTTGCCGTAGTCATGCAAGGCGCGGGCGATCAATTCCTTACCCGTGCCGCTTTCCCCGGTGACCATCACCGTCAGGTCGGTGGTGGTGAGGCGCGCTACCGTGCGGTAGATTTCCTGCATGGCGGCGGACCGGCCAATCAGGGGCAGTTTTTCGCCTTCCGCTTCCTCGGGCGGCGGCGCATCCGGGGGCGCGGCCAAGGCACGTTCCACGGTACCCAGAACTTCCTTCAAATCGAAGGGCTTGGGCAGATATTCGAAAGCGCCACGCTGGGTTGCCTTGATGGCGGTGGCAAAGGTGGATTGCGCGCTCATGACAATCACGCGCATCTCGGGCCGCACGCGGCGAATGCGCGGGACCAGATCAAGCCCGTTTTCATCCGGCATGATCACATCGGTGATGACAAGGTCCCCTTCCCCGTCTTCCACCCAGCGCCAAAGGGTCGCGGCCGAGGAAGTGGCGCGCACCTGATAGCCGGCGCGTCCTAATGCCTGGCTCAAGACGGTGCGGATGGCGCGATCATCATCGGCAATCAGGATGGTGCGGGATTCATTCATAAGGCGCTCTCCTGCCAACCGGCCGGGGGCGCCGGCATGGAAAGTTTGAATAACGTGCGGCCAGGGCGGGAATCGCATTCGATAAGACCGCCAAGATCAGTCACAAGCTTTGCCACCAGCGCGAGGCCAAGCCCCTGCCCGCCCCTTTTGGTGGAGACAAAGGGCTCAAACAGCGTTGCCTGGATTTCTTCGGGAATGCCCGGCCCATTGTCGCGCACCGTGACCAGCAGAGGCAGGTGTACCCGCTCGGCCGAGGTCGGCACCGCGATGCGCACGCCATGCTGATAGGCGGTGGTAAGCACGATTTCGCCATGGATCGGGTCCACCGCCTCGGCGGCGTTTTTCACCAAATTCAGGATGATTTGCACCAATATGTCGCGATTTCCCCAGACCGGCGGGAGCGACGGGTCATATTCCTCTGAGAATTTGAGATGCGCTGCAAAGCCGGTTTGCGCAATGCGGCGCACATGATCCAGCACCTGATGGATATTGACTGGCCCCAATTCCACCGGACGTTCGGAGAAGATATCAAAGCGATCCACGAGGCCACGGATGCGGTCCACCTCATCCTGAATAAGCAGGCAGAGTTCCTTATCCGCTTCGGGCGCATTCTGTTCCAGCAATTGCGCGGCACCGCGAATGCCGGAAAGTGGGTTCTTTACTTCATGCGCCAGCATGGCCGCCATGGCGGATGCTCCGCGCGCCGCGCCCCGGAAACTGAGCTGCCGATCAAGCATTTGCGCCATTGACCCATCTTGCAAGGTCAGCACCACAGCGCCTTCAATTTCATGCAAAGGTGCGCCATGGACGGAAACGCCACGCCGATTGATGCGCGGGCTTTCCAGCACCAGGTCGTAATCGGAAACGGGCGAATCAAATCGCCGTATTTGCGCCAGTACGGCGAAGACGCGGTTATCCGGCGGCAGGATGTCACTCAGTTTCAGTTGGCACAGCGCCCCGGCGGAAAGCTTGAAGAATTGCTCGGCCGCGCCATTGGCAAAAGCGAAGCCATCATCGGCATTCAGCACCACCGCCGGTACCGGCAAGGCGGCCAGCACCATGGCACTATCGAGCCGGGGCGTGCTGCGGTTGGTGGCAGCAAGTTTGGCGCGCGCATTCATGCGGCGATCAGCCCTTCCCCGGCTTCGCGGAACGCATCACGCACGGCGACAACGCCCTTTTCGATCAGCGGGTCGAAGAAGCCATCAATCAGGGCATGGACCGCCTCAGCTGAAGTCGCGTGATTGACTGCCACGCGAAACTCAGCCGAACCAGGCAAGCCTTTGGAATACCACGCAACGTGCTTCCGCGCGATGCGGATGCCGGGCTCCGTGCCGTGGTGTTCCAGCATAAGCGCGTAATGCTCCAGCAGGATGCGCTTCTGTTCGGCAAGGGCGGGTTCCTCGGCGCGGATACCATGCATCAGATGGGCAGCGACCTGGCCAAGCAGCCAGGGCCGGCCATAGGCGCCGCGCCCTATCATCACCCCATCGGCACCGGATTGGCGGAGCGCTTCCTCGGCATCCTCGATAGATAGGATGTCGCCATTCGCAATTACAGGGATTTGCACGACTTCCTTGACGCGCCGAATGAAGGCCCAATCGGCCTGGCCGGTGTAGAATTGCTGGCGCGTGCGGCCATGGATGGTAACCATGCGGATGCCACAGGCTTCCGCGATACGGGCCAGATTGGGCGCGTTCAGGCTGTTATGGTCCCAGCCCATGCGCATCTTGAGCGTGACCGGCACTGGCACGGCCTTCACCATCGCTTCCAGAATACGCGCGGCGGCGATTTCATCGCGCATCAAGGCGCTGCCCGCACTTTGGCCCAGCGCCACTTTTTTGACCGGGCAGCCGAAATTGATATCCACCACGGCGGCGCCACGATCCACGACCAGTTTTGCGGCTTCCGCCATGGTTGCCGGGTCACAGCCAGCCAATTGCACGGAAGCGGGGCCACCAAAGCCGTCAAGCTCCGCCATTTTCAGCGTCTGGCGGTTTTCCCTCACCATGGCCTGAGAGGCTATCATCTCCGACACCACCATGGGCGTACCGAGGGAGCGCGCCAAGCGTCGGAAGGGCTGGTCCGTCACGCCCGACATAGGGGCCAGGATGACAGGTGCCGAAATGGCCAAACCGCCAAGGTTAATCGGCTTAAGAAGAGGCAGATTCATGCTGCGCGCACCAGTTTTGCATTGAATTTGTGCAAAATATCTGAAAACCCCTCAATAGGCAACCGTTCCCCGCCTACTTCGCAGGATTCATGCCGCGTGACTGGGCAGGGTCAGTCGGGGTGGGGCGGGGGCAAAGCGGAAAGCTTTGGACAGGGTTCCGGCCTCGCTCATTCCATCTTATGGTCTCACCATGAAAACCGTGGCGCTCCTTCTTTCAGCCGGGCATGGCAGCCGCTTTGGCGCGGCACAGCCCAAGCAATTCCTGCCCCTGCTTGGCCGCCCTGTGCTGCGCCATGCCGCTGAGGCGCTTTTGGCTGAAGGGCTGGTGGCCGCCCTGCAACCTGTGGCCCCGGCCGGCGAGGAAGCTTTTGTGGCAAGCCTTTTGGAAGGCCTGCCCTGCCTGCCGGTCGTGGCCGGCGGGGCCACGCGGGAAGACAGCGTGCGTGCGGGGCTTGATGCGATTGCCGCCGAAGCGCCAGATTATGTGCTGGTGCATGATGCCGCCCGGCCTGTGATCCCGCGCGGCACTATCCCTGCCCTTCTCGCCGCGCTCGAGGCCCATCCCGGCGCCATCCCTGCCCAGCCGGTGGCCGATACGCTGAAGCAGGCCGCTGACGGCGTGATCCGGGCGACGGTCCCGCGTGAGGGATTGTTTCGGGCCCAAACCCCGCAAGCGTTTCGTTTTGATGCATTGCGCGCCGCCCATGCGGCCCGCGCCGGGGCAGTGACGGATGATGCTTCCTTGCTCGAAGCAATCGGGCAGGTGGTTGCCATTGTCCCCGGCAGTGAGCGTAATGTGAAAATCACCTGGCCCGAGGATCTTGCCCGCGTGGAAGCAGAAATGATGGCCCGCATGATGCCGCGCACCGGCACTGGCTTCGACGTCCACCGCTTGGTGGCGGGGCGCCCCTTGATCCTTTGTGGCATCACTGTGCCGCATGAGCTTGGTCTTGATGGACATTCGGATGCTGATGTCGGGCTGCATGCGCTATGTGATGCGATTTACGGGGCGCTGGCAGAAGGCGATATCGGGCGCTGGTTCCCACCTTCCCAAGCAGCCTGGAAGGATGCCGATAGCGCGGCCTTCCTGCGCCATGCCGCGGGGCGGGTTGCGGCGCGCGGCGGCGTGCTGGTTCATGTGGATGTGACGCTGATCTGCGAAAGGCCGAAAATCGCGCCCCATGCTGATGCCATGCGCGCGCGTATCGCCGAATTGGCGGGGCTTGATATAGGGGCGGTTTCCGTCAAGGCCACCACCACGGAAAGGCTAGGCTTTACCGGCCGTGGTGAGGGTATCGCGGCTCAGGCTGCGGCCACCATTCTGCTGCCGGGCTGAAGCTGGGTCAGCCCAGGCCCAAACCTTCCGCTGGTGGATTGGCGATCAGCTCAGCATAGGCCGCGGCTTCCTTTGGCTTGCCAATAAGATAGCCCTGCGCGCTATTGCAGCCTTCCAAGATCAGAAGCCGCATCTGTTCGGGGGTTTCCACCCCCTCAGCGGTTACCGCAATCCCCAGACTGCGCCCAAGCCCAACCACCGAGCGCAGAATGGCAAGGCTTTGCGCGCTTTCCGGCAAATCCCCAATAAAGGACCGATCCACCTTGAGCCGGTCAAAGGGGAAGGAGCGGAGCTGGGTGAGTGAGGAATAGCCCGTGCCAAAATCATCCATGGCGATATGGCAGCCAAGCGCGCGGATGGCGGCCAATTGCGCCGGCGCATCACCACTCGCGGGGAGCAGCACGGTTTCGGTCACTTCCAATTCCAGGCGATGCGGGGCAAGCCCGCTGTCCTTAAGCGCCGCGCGCAGGGTTTCGACCAGCCGGCCATCCTTGAATTGTGCCGGCGCGATATTGACCGCAACTGAAAGCGTCTTTGGCCAGCGCGCCGCAGTTCGGCACGCTTCCCGGATCACCCAATCGCCAATCCGTCCCATCAGGCCGAGTTTTTCAGCAAGCGGCAGGAATTCGCCAGGCGGCACCAGCCCGGTTTCTGGGTGGCGCCAGCGGATCAACGCCTCAAAACCTGTAAGCCGACCTAAAGGCAGAGCTATAAGCGGCTGATAATGCAATTCAAATTGCTGATTGCACACGGCATTGCGCAGCGCTGCCTCTGCATTGCGTTGCGCCTTGGCGCGGGCATCCATATCCGGGCTGAAGCGGCACCAGCGCGGCGTCGCCTCCCCCTCATGCTCAAGGCTTGAACGGGCAAGGCCGGCGCAGCGGAGCAAAACCGACGCGTCATTGCCATCTTCCGGCGCCAGCACAAAGCCAAGGCGCGGGATCACATTCACTGTTTCCCCCAGAACCAGATAGGGGTGGCCAAGCAGGCTGGTCAGGCGCCTGGCCATCGCTTCCGCCTGAGAGCCAGTGGAGACATTCGCTTGAAGAATGGCGAATTCATCGCCGGCGAGACGCGCGACCAGATCCGTGCTTCGAACAGCCGCTGAAAGCCGCCGTGCCGCAGCGCGCAACAATTCCTCCTGCGCGGCATGGCCAAGATTGGTTGTCACATGGCGAAGCCCGTCCAGATCCAGCACATGCACGGCAATGCGGGCCAAGCGGCGGCCGGGTCTGGCGAGCGCGGTGCTGACCCTGGCCGAGAACATGGCAAAGTCCGCAAGGCCCGTCACCGTGTCCAACCCGCCACCGCTTGGTAGGTTGTTCCGGGGATGGATGGCCAAGGCCCAGGTGCCACTGCCGGCATGGCGAATGGTGAAGGCAAGGCCCGGCGCGCCATCCAGGCTCACGTCCTGCTCATCCTCGGCCGGGTTCCAGGTGGCGGCGGCGCAGGCCTGCACCAGGGCAGCGGCGGCATTGGGTTCCAAGCGCGGGCTGCTATCCAGCAGGTCTGAAAGACTGGTGAACCGGGTCAGCGACCCGCGGCCAAGGCCAAGAAGACCAATTGCGCCTTGCCCAAGCGCGCCAATCTGTAGGCTGGTATCGAAGGTCAGGCGATTATCCATCAGGCTCAGCCGCCCCAGGGCCTGACGCTTGGGGCGTGAATCCAGACGCCTTTGCCCCATGGGCGTGGGCGACAGGTCAAGCACAGTCTCATGCACTTCACTCCAGAACGGTTCCGCCTCAGGGAAGGCCAGCAAGGCCAAGGCGGCGTCATCCGCTATAAACGACGGAAGTGAAGGAAGGGTGGAGAGGGTTATCTGCTGCACACATGCACGCATAAGTTGTATTTCTACTTTCGTCTACCCCAAAATGAAAATGCGTTGCAAAATGCGAGAAGCAACTGGCAAAAAAAGAGGGCCACCCCGTTGGGATGGCCCTTAGGCAAGGTTGAGGAAGGCTAAGCTGCCAGGAGCGGGCTATCCCGCTACCAGACATGACAACCAATGCATCAACCGTGCCAGATCTTTCGCCGCGGCTTACGGCGTGATTCAGCGTAGATTTAGCTGTTTCGTTCCAAAATTGAGACGTAATTGGCCACCGCCGCACCGCCCATATTGAAAACACCTGCTAAATCAGCACGCGGCAGTTGCATGGCCCCCGCCTGCCCGCAAAGTTGCATCGCAGCCAGCACATGCATGGAAACGCCCGTCGCCCCAATCGGGTGGCCCTTGGCCTTCAGACCGCCGGAGCGGTTTACCGGCAGCTTCCCGCCCGCCGACGTCCAGCCTTCTAAAGCGGCCCGGCCGCCCTTGCCTTCAGGCGCAAGTCCCATCGCCTCATATTCAATAAGCTCGGCAATGGTGAAGCAATCATGGGTCTCCACAAAGGAAAGGTCACCCACGCCAACGCCGGCCTGTTCATAAGCACGCTGCCAGGCGGTACGCGCGCCATCGAAGCGGATGATGTCGCGGGCCGCGATGGGCAGGTATTCATTGACCTGTACCGCAGCGCGGAAGCGCACGGATTTGCCCATGCTTTTTGCCGTCTCGGCATCGGCCAGCACCAGCGCCGCCGCACCATCGGACACCAAGGAACAATCGGTGCGCTTCAGAGGCCGCGCCACATAGGGGTTCTTTTCGCTTTCATTGCGGCAGAAATCATAGCCGAAATCCTTGCGCATCTGCGCCCAAGGATTGTCCACGCCATTCTTGTGATTCTTTGCCGCAATCGTCGCGAGCGCATCGGACTGATCCCCATGGCGCTGGAAATAGGCTTCCGCGATACGGCCAAACACGCCGGCAAAACCGCCTTCAATGTCTGATTCCGTCTTGCGGTGGGAAGCGGTCAGCAGAATCTCGCCAATCTTGGGGCCCGGCGTCGCGGTCATTTTCTCAGCACCCACTACCAGGGCGAAGCGGCCGCGCCCGGCGGCGATGAAATCCCGCGCGCCATGGATGGCCGCACTGCCCGTCGCGCAGGCGTTTTCATAGCGCGTGATGGGCCGGAAGCGCATTTCCGGCACGCTTTGCAGCAAAAGGGAGGCTGGGAAGCCCTGGGGCGTGAAGCCCTCCCCGAAAATACCAACAAAGCCGGCATCAATTTCGGCGGGCGAAATCCCGGCATCCTCGATCGCGGCGCGGGCGACGCGGGCGATAAGGCTTTCCAGATCAGGTTCAGCTTCCAGCTTGCCAAAGGGGCTATGCGCCCAGCCGATGATTGCAGCTTCGGTCATATTGGTTCTCCGGTTTCACACCCTTATGCCAGGGCAGGCCCGCTTTGTAGGCAAAGACGCCACCTGCCCTAATCCGCGCTATTCCGGGTCAATGCCGGCCGCGCGCAGAATCCGCGTGTATTTCTCCACCCCTTCGCGCACGAAGGCCATGACCTGGGCGTTGGTTTCAAAACCGGGGCGTGGCGTTACACCCGTTGTTTCATTCAGGCGTGCGGCGGTTTGCTGGATGGCCTGGCGGAAGGCGGCACCGAGTGTGGCGATGGCTTCCGGCGGTGTGCCCCTGGGTGCGACAATCGGGAAGAATTCTTCAAACACTACGCCAGGCATGCCCGCTTCTGGTGCGCTTGGCACATCGGGCAGGGCTGGGCTGCGCTGGTCTGACAAGACCGCCAAGGCGCGCAAATTGCCGCCGCGCACCTGACCAACGGAAGATGCCATGGTCGGCGTGCCGAAATGCGCCTCGCCCGAGACCATCGCCGCAACCCCCGGGCCACCACCACGGTAATGCACGGTTTCAACCTGAACATTCATGAGATTCATGAACAAAAGCCCGGCGATATGCGGACCGCTGCCAATGCCCGCCGAGGCGTAGTTGAAGCGCCCTGGATTGGCGCGCAGCAGCGCCACGAATTCCTGCGCAGTGCGGGCTTCGACGCGTGGATTGACCACCAAAAGATGCGGCGAAAAACCCGCCACGGCGACCCCTTCGAAATCGGTTAGCGTATTATACGGCATGCGCGAGACCATGGCGGGCACGGTCGCGAGCGAGCTATTGATCAGCAAGGTATAACCATCGGCCGGGGCGCGTGCCGCAGCCTCGGACCCGATGACGCTGCCGGCACCGGCGCGGTTTTCAACAATCATGGGTTGGCCGAGGAGCTGGCCGGCGGCCTCAGCTAGGATACGGCCCACGATATCATTGGAGCCGCCCGGCGCAGCGGCCACGATCAGACGGATGGGTCGGGTGGGGCGCCAGCTTCCCTGCGCGCGCAGAATGCTTGGGGCCAGACCTGCCGATAGGGCGAGGCCAAGGGCTGTGCGACGGTGCATCATGGAATTTCCTCCTTCTTTCTTTATCTATCTTTTTTGCAATGCTAAATTCAGATTTGGCAAGTGTCCAATGGCAGGCCCTGGTGCCCTGAGGGCAAGGGGCTCTGGCGGGGTTTCGTCTGAGCTTGCCTCCTCCTCCAGCGCGATTTCGGCGGCAATGAGCGCGATTTGGGCGGTGATGGCCATATCAACGGGCACGCGCTGCAAGGGGCTTGCTGCCAGAAGCTGCGGCTGGCCCATTTCCAGCGTCGCGCCCTGGACCAGAATGCCAGCGTGGCCTTCCAGCAGAATATCAATGGCGGTGAAATCCGCCGGCGCTTCTTCCTGGCGGATCGCGACACCGTCAACAAGATCGCCCGCGCGATAGGCGCGACCCCGAAACACCACGCCCTGACCAGGCAGCATCAGAAGGTCTTCGCGCGGCGCCATGGTACCCAGAACACCAGCCAGCACCCGAATAAGCGGCCCGCGATAGGGTATTTGCCGAATACCCAGCACACGTTGGAAAGGGGCGATGCCCGGCGTTACGGCCAGCAGCATCATACCCGGCCCGAGCCTGGCCGCGAGCCGATCCCCGCGCGAGGTCATGACCCGCGCATCGGCAGTTATTCCCTTCATGCTGCTGATCACCGGTCTGTCTGATGCGCCCATGGGATGCCAGAACGTCTACCTAACATTGTGGCGGTCCTGATGAACAGTGGCGCTGCATGCGGCGCGGCACGCGGCATGCTGAGCACCAGGGCGAGACCGTTCGTTTTCATGGACCCTTTGCGCCCGATGCCGCTTGATCTTTCCGCCCTGCACCCCGCCCCGGAAACCCGCCCGACCCGCGCGGAAGGAATTGCTGCCGCGCTGGCAGAGGCGATTACGCGGGGCGAAATCCCACCGGGCACCACTCTGGAAGAAGAACGCCTAGCCCTTGCCCATGGCGCATCCCGCACCCCGGTACGGGAGGCCTTGCGGTTGCTCGTGGCCACTGGCCTCGTGGAACAGCGACCGCGGCGTGGCGCGGTGGTGGCGCGGCCCGAGCCGCGACGTGTGGCTGAGATGTTCGCCGTAATGGCAGAGCTTGAGGCGATCTGCGCCCGGCTTTGCGCGGAAGCCTTGCCACGCAAGGAAAGAACCAAATTGAAGGCGCGGCATGAGGCGATGGCGCGGCTGGTATCAGTGCAAGATGTGGCCGGCTATCGCGCGGCCAATGTCGCCTTCCATGAGGCGCTGTATCAGGGTGCCGGCAATGCGTATTTGGCAGAATTGGCCGATGTGACGCGCCGGCGCTTGGCGCCGTTTCGTGCGGCGCAGCTTGGGGGGAAGGACCGGCTGGCGGCTTCCCACGCGGAACACGGCGCCATTGTTGCAGCGATTTGCACGGGTGATGGCGCGGCGGCGGCAGCGGCGGTGCGCGCCCATTTGGCCGCGACCGAGGGCAGTTTGGGCGTGATGGCCGGTGGTGAGGCAGGCTTTTGAAACCCGCCGCGCGCTTGGGCAGATGCATCGTGACCCGCCCAAATTGTATGCAGAACTGTATACAATTGGCGCCCTCGGCCCGCATTTCGGGCGGCACGCGGTTTGCGGATAGGCGTTTATGGATTTGACGTCTCTTTCCTTCCAGCGAACCGCGCTTCATGCCGCCTATCGCGCTGGCATAGCCCCGCAGGCCGTGATGGCCGAGGCGTTGCGCCGGCTGGACGCCGCCCATGATCCCGGAATTTTCCTGGACGTAACGCCGCCCGAGGCCATCAGCGCTGCAATCAGCGCCCTGCCCGGCTTTGACCCGGTGGCCTATCCGCTTTGGGGCCTGCCGGTCGCGGTGAAGGACAATATCGCCGTGGCCGGCCGGCCCATGACAGCCGCCTGCCCGGCTTTCAGTCATACTCCCGCTGAGGATGCGGAAGTGGTGCGCCGGCTCCGTGCCGCAGGTGCCATCATTTTGGGCAAGACCAATCTGGATCAATTCGCGACCGGCTTGGTTGGCGTGCGCACGCCCTATCCGGTGCCGCGCAATGCCATTTCGGCTGAGCATGTGCCGGGCGGATCATCTTCCGGTTCGGCGGTTGCCGTGGCGCGCGGGATTGTGACTCTGGCGCTTGGCACGGATACGGCCGGGTCTGGCCGCGTGCCGGCGGCGCTGAATGGCATTATTGGGCTGAAGCCAAGCGTGGGCGCGGTCTCCACGCGCGGCGTGGTGCCGGCATGCCGCAGCCTGGATTGCGTTTCGGTCTTTTCGGCGTGTCTTGAAGATGCCTGGGCGGGCTTTGCTGCCTTGGCGGGCGATGACCGTGCTGATCCCTTCAGCCGCCCCATCGCCTGGCAGGAACCGGGTGCAGTCCCTGTTCGCATAGCGGTACCGCGCGCGGGTGATACGCATTTGGATGACGCATCAGGGCGCGCGGCCTGGGCGGCTGCTTTGGGCTTGCTGCCTTCTGCGCAGGAAGCGGCGATCACCGAAATGTTGGATGCCGCCAAGCTTCTTTATGAAGGGCCGTGGGTTGCCGAACGCGCGGCTGCTTTTGGCGATTTCGCGCGCGCCCATCCCGGCACGCTGCATCCTGTGACGCAAAAGATCATAGATGGCGCCAGTGGCTTCAGCGCCGTGGATGCCTTTCGCGGCATGTATAAGCTTGCCGAATATCGCCGTTTGGCTGAGGATTTTTTCGCGGCGCATGATGTTTTGGTGGTGCCATCCGTGCCATGTTTCCCGACGGTAGCGGCGCTGGCGGCTGATCCCTTCGCGCCCAATGCGCGGCTTGGGGTTTATACGAACTTCGTCAATCTGCTTGACCTTGCAGCACTTGCCGTGCCGGGGCCGAAGCGCCCGGATGGCTTGCCCGCTGGTGTTACCTTGATTGGCCCGCGCGGCAGCGATGCGGCGCTGATGGCGCTTGGCTTGGAATTCACGCGCCGTCAGGCCGCAGCAGAAAAGGCGCAAGCCGCATGATCGAAATTGTTGTTGTCGGCGCGCATCTTTCGGGGCTGCCGCTCAATCACGAATTGGTATCGGAAGGCGGCATGCTCCGCCGCGCGGTGATGACCGAGCCCAGCTATCGGCTTTACGCGCTGGCGGGTGGCCCACCGCGCCGGCCTGGCTTGCTGCGTGTGGCACCTGGTGCAGGTGCCGCGATCGCGACCGAGGTCTGGGCCCTGCCCGATGATGGGTTTGGCCGCTTTGTGTCCCGCATTCCCGCCCCGCTTGGCATCGGCACGCTGCTTTTGGCCGATGGCAGCCGGCCCAAGGGTTTTCTGGTGGAACCGGAAGGCTTGCAGGGTGCTGAGGACGTTACCCGTTTTGGTGGCTGGCGCGCCTTTCTCGCCAGTATCGCAACCCCCGCTTAAGGCTTCAACAAAGGAGAATTCATGATGCAACGTCGTCATCTTCTGGGTGCCATTGCCCTTGCACCCCTCGCCGCCCCTTCAGTTTCACGCGCGCAAGCCGCGCGTACGGTCAAGATGGGGTCGCTCCGGCTGATCCATTCCATGACACCGCATTTCTATCAGCGCTTCGCGCCAGCGGGGCTGAATATTGAAATCATCACTTTTGACAGCCCGACGGATGGCAAGAATGCGGTTGTGACGCGCAGTGTTGATTTCGGCGGCTTTGGCATTGCGGCCGGCACGCTTGGGGCTGCGGCAGGTGAGCCCGTTGTGGTGGTTGGCGCCTTCTGCAATCGCGGCATGGGCGTGATTGCCAAGGCCGGGTCTGGCATTCGTGACATTGCCGGGCTGCGCGGCAAGCGTGTTGCCATTTGGCCGGGTTCCACCCAGGAAGTGTTTATCCTGGAACGGCTACGCCAGAACGGTATGAATGTGCGCGATATCACCAGCGTGCGCGTGCCCTTTGGTGAAATGCACGCCATGCTCTCCCGCGGCGATATTGATGCCTATGTGGGTGCCGAACCTGGCCCTGGGCTTTCGCTTTCTTCTGGCGTTGGGGAATTGGTGGAATACCCCTATGGCACCGCCATGGGTGGCCTGAATATGATTTTTGCCACATCTGAGGCGATGATCGCGCAAGACCCTGCCCTGGTGCGGACCATGCTTGGCATTCATCGCCGTGCCAGTGAATACATGATGGCGAATAAGGCGGAAGTGGCAGAAGCGACCGTGCGCATTTTGGGCGCGCCGCGCGCCGCCGTGGACCGTGCCTTGGCGGAAAACAATGTCGAATACATCTGGAAGCTGGACGATACGGTGATGACGCAGGCGCGTGCCTATGCCCAGCAGATGCTGGAAATGCGCCAAATCCGCGCCTTGCCGAAATTCGACAAGTTCCTGAACCCGCGCTTTTCAAACGAAGTAGCGACTTCCTGAAGGTTTTGGTGATGAGCGCGAGTGTGGCCGCCGAAGGCGCGGCGCAAGAAAAAAAGCCTCGGTCGGGCGGAATGTTCTGGCCGCGGGTGAAGGGTATTATGCTCGCGCTCGTGGTGCCGCTGGCCTTGCTGTTGGGTTGGCATTTGGCGGTGAAGGCGGGGATGACGCGGCTTATCCCCTCCCCTGCTGATGTTGCCGAATATATGGTGGATTTCGCGGTTGGCGGCATTTGGGATGATGCGTTTTCGGCAACGCTTCATATCCATTTATTTGCTTCCATGACGCGGGTTTATGGCGGTTTTGCCTTGGCCGCGCTGGTTGCGGTGCCGCTTGGGCTGCTGATTGGGCGCAATGAAAAGGTGCGCGCGCTGCTGGACCCCTTCTTGCAACTGATGCGGCCCATTCCGGTCACGGCTTGGTTGCCGCTTTCCATGATCCTGTTCGGGCTTGGGCCGCGTTCGGCCTTCTTCCTGGTGTTTCTGGGCGCGTTCTATCCCATTCTGTTGAATACGGTGTTTGGCGTGCGGAGCGTTGAAAAGCGCCTGTTTGAAGCGGCGTCCATGCTGGGCTGTTCCGGTTCCGCGCAGTTTTTCCGCGTGGTGCTGCCCGCATCGCTGCCTTCCATCTTCACTGGGCTTCGGCTTGGCTTGGGTCTTGCCTGGTTTGTCATTGTGGTGGGTGAGATGACAGGCGTGCCGCAAGGGCTTGGCGCTGTCATCATGGATGGCCGCACCCTGTCGCGCACGGAATTGGTGATTTGCGGCATGATCGTGATTGGCATTGCCGGCTTCATTTCCGACCGCATCGTTGTTGCCATCATGAACCGTCTGCTGCGCTGGAGCCCTTCACACCATGGCTGAACTTCCCATTCTTGATCTGCGGCATGTCGGCAAGGTCTATGAGCTGAACGACCAGCGCATCGAAGCCCTGCGCGATGCCAATCTGGTTGTCGAGAAAGGCGAATTTGTCTGCCTGATCGGCGCTTCGGGCTGTGGGAAATCCACCTTGCTCCGTATTGTCGCGGGCTTCGAACCGCCCAGTGCCGGTGAGGCGCTGATGTGGGATAAGCCCATCGCTGGCCCCGCGCCGGATCGCGGTATGGTGTTTCAGGATTACGGGCTGTTTCCCTGGCTTTCCGTGCGACAAAACATCGGCTTCGGCCCGTCATCCCGTGGGCTGCCCAAGGCCGAGTTGCGCGCATTGGTGGATCGTTTCGTGGATATGGTGGGGCTGACGCGCTTCGCCGATGCCTATCCGCATCAGCTCTCGGGCGGGATGAAGCAACGCGTTGCGATTGCGCGCGTATTGGCCAATGATGCCGAAATGGTGCTGATGGATGAACCCTTCGGCGCGCTTGATGCCATGACGCGCGAACGCTTGCAGGATGAATTGCTGGATATCTGGCAGCGTACCAAGCTTACGGTGCTGTTCGTCACGCATTCCATTGAAGAAGCGATTTTCCTCGCTGACCGTGTTGTGGTGATGGAACCTGGGCCCGGACGGATTGCGAGTGAACATCGCATTGAATTGCCGCGGCCGCGCGATGTTTCCTCACCTGAATTCAACGCGGTGCGGCGTGATCTTTCAGCGCGGCTGCATAGCCATCATGGGAAGAAGGCAGCGTGAAAACTCCTGTTGAGCGGCTGCGCTATACTGCGCCTGCGGATCGGCCAAAGCATTCACTGCCCGATGGGCAGAAGCTGATCCTGTGGCCGGTGGTGAATATCGAGAATTGGCTGATCGAAAACCCCATGCCGCGCCAGGTACTGGTGGCGCCAACAGCGGCGGTTTTGCAGCCTGATTTGCCGAATTGGGCTTGGCATGAATATGGGATGCGCGTGGGCTTCTGGCGCTTTCTGGAAATGTTCCAGCGCCACGCTATTCGCCCGACACTTTCCATCAATGGCAGTGTGATTGAAGCCTATCCGCGTGTGGCGACTGCGGCGCGCGATGCCGGTTGGGAATTCATGGGCCATGGCTGGGTGCAGGTGCCGACCCATAAAATGCCCGATCAGCGGGAGGCGATCAGCCGCACAGTGAAGACCATCACGGATTTTACAGGCCGTCCTTGTCGGGGCTGGCTGGGGCCGGGCCTGACCGAGACTTTGGAGACACCCGATCTGCTCGCCGAGGCCGGCATTACCTGGCTGGGTGATTTCGTGGTGGATGATCTGCCGGCACGTGTCGCAACCGCGCATGGGGAAATGCTGTCCCTGCCCTATTCGGTTGAGTTGAATGACATCCCGGTGGTGATGATCCAACACCATGATGAGGAAGAATTGCCCCGCCGCGCCAGGCTGCAAGCCAAGCGCCTGATTGCGGAGGCCGAGGCTTCTGCCGGCGTGAAGATCATGTGCATTGCGATCCATCCCTATATCTCTGCTGTGCCGCATCGGATTGACGCGCTGGCGGCCGCCTTCGCTGAATTGGTGGCTGATCCCCGCGTGGTCTGCATGCAAGGCGATGAGATTGCCGCCTGGTATCGGGCGAGTGGGGATGACGCATAGGCGGTCCGATTCTTACCCTCACGAATTGACCTTTTCATCGCCACCGGGTTCGGGTTAGCCTTCGCGTAATGGGCCTTGAAGCCCCTTTAGCTGGTCGGAATGGTCAGGTGCGACCTCTGCTTGGCTGGAAGCTTCAGGATCTGCGGATACGCAAGAAGAACCGGAGGCGGAAGTGGCGAAACTCAACGTGAATGGCCGTGTGGTCGAAATCCAAGTCGAAGAAGATACACCGCTGCTTTGGGTATTGCGCGAACAGCTTGGCCTGACAGGCACGAAATATGGCTGCGGGATCGCGCAATGCGGTTCCTGCACCGTGCATGTGGATGGTGCTGCGATGCGCGCCTGCGCGATGCCGGTTTCCGCCTTCAATGAAGGCCAGAAAATCGTGACCATCGAAGGGCTTTCGCCTGATAGCAGCCACCCCATTCAGCAAGCCTGGCTTGCCTTGGATGTGCCGCAATGCGGCTTCTGCCAGCCCGGCATGATCATGGCCGCAAGCGCCTTGCTCGCTGCTAATCCGAAGCCGACCGAGGCGCAAATCCGTGAGGAAATGACGAATATCTGCCGTTGCGGGACCTATAATCGCGTTATTGTCGGCATCCAGCGCGCCGCTGGCATCAGCACAAGCGGCTGAGGGGGAACAGCATCATGAATGCCATCACACATCCTTCCCGCCGTGGCTTGCTGGCGACGGTTTCTTCCGCCCTTGGCGCCTTCACCTTCGGCTTTCATGCGCCGCTCATGAAATCCGCCGCCGCGCAAGGCAGTAATGCTGTGCCGGAGATCAATGTCTGGGTCGTGGTGCGGCCCGACGACACGGTCGTGATCCGCATCGCGCGTTCGGAAATGGGGCAAGGGACGCTCACGGGCCTCGCGCAATTGGTTGCCGAGGAATTGGAATGCGATTGGTCCAAGGTAACCACGGAATATCCGACACCTGGGCAGAACCTCGCGCGCAATCGCGCCTGGGGGAATATGTCCACGGGCGGCAGCCGCGGCATTCGTGACAGCCATGATTATGTCCGCAAGGGCGGTGCGGCGGCGCGGATGATGCTGGTGCAGGCGGCGGCGAATGTTTGGGGTGTTGCTGCCGGCGAATGCAGCGTGGCCAATAGCATCATCACCCATGGCCCCAGCGGGCGCAGCACCAGCTTCGGCAAGGTTGCGGAAGCGGCGGCGCGCCTCACGCCGCCCACGGATATTCCGCTGAAGGACCCTAAGAGCTGGAAAATTGCCGGCAAATCCATCCCTCGGCTGGATACGGCGGAAAAGCTTAATGGCAGTCAGATCTATGGCATGGATTTGCGCCTGCCCGGCATGCTGAATGCCGCCATCCGCGCCTGCCCGGTTTTTGGCGGCAAGATTAGCAGCATGGACAGCAAGGCGGCGGAAGCGATGCCCGGCGTCAAGCATGTGCTCCGGCTTGGTGACAATACGGTGGTGGTGGTTGCCGATACCTGGTGGCGTGCCAAGACCGCTTTGGATGCGGTGAAGATCACCTGGGATGAGGGGCAGCATGCCAATGCATCCTCCGCTTCCTTCGCTGAGGTAATGAAGGCCGGACTGGATGCGCCTGAAGCGGCCGTCGGCAATCGCAATGGAGATGCGCGCGCGACGCTCGCCGGTGCGGCGAAGCGCATTGAAGCGGTTTATGGCTATCCGCATCAAAACCATGCCTGCATGGAAGTCATGAACGCGACTGCGGTTTGGACGCCGGAGCGTTGTGAGGTTTGGACGCCGACGCAAAATGGCGAAGCGGCCTTGGCCGCAACCGCCGAAGCGGCCGGCCTGCCACCGGCGCGGTGTGAGGTGCATAAGATCCACCTTGGTGGCGGCTTCGGCCGGCGTGGCGCGGTGCATG
>Ga0315900_10002560_pt1 | contig 27592 bp, 17 predicted proteins | sample LakEriMetagenome_FD_203521 | JGI IMG/M metagenome (GOLD analysis project Ga0315900, IMG submission 203521) | Freshwater fungal communities from buoy surface, Lake Erie, Ohio, United States - Buoy 12 MA114 | ecosystem: Environmental > Aquatic > Freshwater > Lake > Lake biofilm | place: USA: Lake...
GTGCGTGCATCGGATCAGCCCGTCGTCGACCAGCCGCGCGGTCTCGCTGAGCAGGTGGCCCTGCTCGGCCATGTCGGCGGTCTGGAAGCCCGAGCGCGTGAACATGCCCTCCCAGTGCAGCGACGCGCAGCGCTCGCGCAGCAGCATGAAGTCGAGCGGCTTGTCGGGCGTGTCGATCACGCAGATGCGGCCCTGAGGCGCGACCGATCTGGCGAGTTCGGCGAAGTGCTGGTGGGTATGGGTGATGCTGAAGATCGCCTCGACCCAGCGGATGCCCTCGCGGCGCAGTTCCTCCGAGATCGGGCGGGCGTGGTCGATGACCCGGTGCGCGCCGAGCGCGAGCGCGTGCTCGCGGGTCTCGGGACGCGAGGCGGTGGCGATGACCTGCGCGCCGGTCAGACGCCGGGCGAGCTGCACGGCGATCGAGCCCACGCCGCCGGCCGCGCCGGTGATCAGCACGCTGCCGGCGTCGGCGGGCTTGCCCACCCGCAGCTGCAGCCGGTCGAACAGCGCCTCCCAGGCCGTGATGGTGGTCAGCGGCATCGCGGCGGCCTGCTCGAAGGACAGGCTGCGCGGCTTGAAGCCGACGATGCGCTCGTCGACGAGGTGAAGTTCCGCGTTGGTGCCGGGCCGCACGCGCGAGCCCGCGTACCAGACCTCGTCGCCCGGCCTGAAGCCGCGGACCTCCGGGCCGACCGCCTCGACGACGCCGGCGGCGTCGAAGCCGAGCACGCGCGCCTCGCCGGCGGGCGGCGCCGCGGCACGACGCAGCTTCGTGTCGACCGGATTGACCGACACCGCGTGGACCCGGACCAGCAGGTCGCGGCCGGTGGCGGTCGGCTCGGGCAGTTCGATGTCGACGAGGCTCTCGGGGTCCTCGATCGGCAGGCAGCGGGTGTAGGCAACGGCTTTCATGGGCGGGTCTCCGAGGGGGGCAGCGGGCGTCCGATGCGGCAGCGTCCGCGTCGCGGGCCTTGCGTCGCGGGCGCTAGGATGGCGGTCGATGGTCGCCAGGGGGCGGCCACGTTGAACGACCGCGAAGGATACTTTCCATGCTCGAACACGTCATCGGACTCGACCATGCCGTGGTGGCGGTGCGCGATCTCGACGCCGCGGCCCGCGGCTGGCAGGCGCTGGGCTTCACGCTGTCGCCGCGCGGCACCCACAGTGCCCACCTCGGCACCGGCAACCACACCATCATGTTCGACGACGATTACCTCGAGTTGCTCGGGGTGCTCGCGGTCACGGCGCACAACGAGCCCACCCGGGCCTTCCTCGCGGCTCGCGAAGGCGTCGAACGGGCCGCCTTCACCGCGCGCGATGCCGCGGCCGGTGTGGCCGAGCTGCAGGCGCGAGGCATCGCGGCCACCGGCCCGACCCGGTTCGGACGCCCCGTGACGCTGCCCGACGGCGGGGTGGGCGAGGCGAACTTCGCCACGTTCAACTGGCCGCTCGACGAACGTCCTGGCGGCATGCGGCTGTTCGCGTGCCAGCACTTCACCCGCGACACGGTCTGGATCCCGTCGCTGCAGCGCCACGCCAATGGCGCCCGCGGCATCGTGCGGCTGGAGATGCTCGCGGCCGATGCTGCCGCCGCCGCGCTGCAGCTCGGCCGCCTGGTCGATCGCGAGCCGCAAGCCCTGCCCGATGGTGCCTGGCGCGTGGTCTCGGGCGCCGGCCGCGCTGACTTCGAGCTCATGCCCCGCGCGGTTTTCGCCGCCCGGCACCCCGGGGCCGATCTCGGCGGGCTGTCCGACGAGGGCGTCGCGGCGCTCGTGCTGCGGGTGACCGATCCCGGGGCCACGCGCAGGGCGCTCGGCTCGCTGCCCTGCACCTTCGCGGCAGGCGCGATCGCCGTGCCCGCGACCCTTGCCAATGGCGTGATGCTGGTGTTCACGCCCGCCTGAGGCCGAGCCTCGCCTGCCCCCACCCCACCCAGGAGCTGACATGACCCTTCGCAACCGCGTCACCGAGCGCCTCGGCATCACCCACCCGATCATCCAGGCGCCGATGGGCTGGATCGCCCGCGCGCAACTCGCCTCGGCGGTCTCCAACGCCGGCGGCATGGGCATCATCGAGACCTCTTCGGGCAAGCTCGACGAGGTTCGCGACGAGATCCGTCGCATGCGCGAACTCACCGATCGTCCCTTCGGCGTGAACATCGCGCTCACCTACGTGCGCGATCCCGACATCGTGAAGTTCGTTGTTGATCAGGGTGTGCGATTCGTGACCACCTCGGCCGGCGATCCCGCCCGTTACTGCGCCGATCTGAAATCGCACGGCCTGACGGTCTATCACGTGGTGCCGACGCTGAAAGGTGCGCTGAAGGCGGTCGCGGCCGGCGTCGACGGGCTGATCGTCGAGGGGGCCGAGGGTGGCGGCTTCAAGAACCAGCGCGATGTCGCTTCGATGGTGCTGCTGCCGCTGGTCTGCTCGCAGGTGCCGGTGCCGGTGATCGCCGCCGGCGGCTTCTGCGATGGCGCCTCGATGGCGGCGGCGCTCGCGCTCGGTGCCGAGGGGGTCCAGATGGGCACGCGGATGCTGACGGCCGCGGAGTCGCCGGCGCATGCCAACTGGAAGGCGGCGATCGTTGCCGCCGAGGAGACCGACACGGTGTTCCTGAACCGTGGCGGCAAGGGGCCGGCGTTGCGCGCGCTGCGCACCGAGCGCAGCAATCGGCTGGAGTTCGACCCGCCGCCGGACATGCGCGCCGAGTTCGCCAACGTGCTCGACCTCTATTTCGGCGGGGATCTCGAGGCCGCGATCGCGCTCACCGGACAGGTCTGCGGGCGCATCGATGCCGTGCGCCCGGTGAAGGCGATCATCGAGGAGACCGTCGCTGACTGCGAGGCGGTGATCGCCTCGCTGGCGGCCCGCTACGGCGCAACCGGAGCTGCGACGGGGGTGGGAGTCGCCCAGCTCTGATGGTTCATTGATTGAAATGATGAATGCCGGCTTTCAGAGGCGAAACGTACCGCTGCCTCTGAAAAGCGGATCGACCTCGGGATTTTCGTCCAAATTTTGTCCTGGACAACAGCCGATGACGATCGGCTGAGAGGCGATTACCGGCAGGCATCGTTCCACAAGCTCCCTGCGGGCAGTTCCGATCGACTCGCACGGTCCTTCGAAAAGTTTTGCAATTTGTTTTCTCTGTTGAAACTTACATCGCATGAAAGACGCCACAAGACGTCGGCTTTCTGCATAATGGTCAAAGAAAAACCGATGCGCCAACCACGGAGACAGCGATGACCGACGATTCCGAACTCGACACTGGCTACCACGCCACCGTCCTCGAAGATCCGCCGGAAGCCGTTCCCGCGGGGTCGGCCATCCTGCGCGCCGTCCGCATCCTGGAGGCCATCGCGCGTCACGACACCCCGCCGCAACTCTCCGAGATCTGCCGCGAGGTCGAGCTCCCCAAGCCCACCGTCTACCGCATCCTCACCACCCTCGAGCATGCCGGGCTGGTGGGGCGCGAGCCGGGCAGCAAGCGCTACGCGTGCTCCGAGCGCATGAACGGTCTGGCCGTCGAGACCCTGCTGCGCTCGCCCGCGCGCGGTGCGCGGCGTGCCGTGCTCGAGGAGCTCGTCGAGCAGATCGGCGAGACCTGCAACCTCGCCATCCCCAACAACAACTCGGTGCTCTACCTCGACCGCGTCGAGGCCTCCTGGCCGCTGCGGGTGCGTTTCTCCGCCGGCTCCAAGCTGCCGCTCTACGCGTCGGCCAGCGGCAAGCTCTTCCTTTCCTACCTTCCCAAGCGCAGTCGTGAGCGTTTCCTGCGGGTCACGCCGCTGATCCGGCATACTCACAAGACGTTCACCGATCCCGCCCGGCTCGGTCGCGAGTTCGAGGCGATCCGCGCCAACGGCTACGCGGCCGACGACGAGGAATACCTCGCCGGCGTGTGCTGTCTGGCGGTCCCGGTGCGCGATGCCGACCAGCGCGTGGTTGCCGCGATCTCGGTTCAGGCGCCCGTCACCCGGATGCGGCTCGAGGAAATGGTCGAATTCCTCCCGCACCTGCGGCAGGCTGCCGACGCCGTCGCCCAGACCATCGACTGGTAACCCCGTTGGTTGGTCGGCAGCCCTCACTCTCCGACACAACCGACAGGAAACAACGCGATGAACGACGCAGCAGGCAGTGGGGTCTTGCGGTTCGGCAGCGGCCAGTCCGTGCAGCGGGTCGAAGACGCCGCGCTGCTTACCGGGCGCGGCCAGTTCACCGACGACATGGCCCCCGCCGGCACGCTGGTGCTGGCCTTTCTCCGCTCCCCGTATGCGCATGCGCGCATCCTGAGCGTCGATGCCTCGGCAGCTCGGGCCATGCCCGGCGTGGTCGCCGTCTACACCGGCGCCGACCTCGCCGCGGCGGGCGTGAAGCCGTTGCCCTACGCCGCGGCCTTCAAGCGCGGCGATGGCTCGCCGGCGGTGTCGCCCCCGCGGCACCCGATGGCGGTCGACACCATCCGTTTCGCCGGCGAGGCGGTCGCGGTCGTGGTTGCGGCCACCCGTGATCAGGCCCGCGACGCCCTCGAGGCGATCGCCCTCGATGTCGAACAGCTTCCCGCGGTCACCACCGCGGCCGATGCCGCCGCCCAGGGAGCGCCGCAGCTCTGGCCCGAGGCCGACGGTAACGTCGCCGCCGAGGCGCGCTATGGCGATGTGGCAGCCGTCCAGGCCGCCTTCGATCGGGCGGCTCATGTGGTCACGCTCGATCCGCTGCTCAACCAGCGCCTCGCGCCGGCCTCCATCGAGCCGCGCACCGTGCTGGCCAGCCACGATGCCGCCACCGGCCGCACCACCATCCGTATGAGCAGCCAGATGCCCACCGGGGTGCGCAACACGCTTGCCGATCCGGTGCTCGGCATCCCCAAGGAACAGATCCGGGTGGTCGTCGGCGATGTCGGTGGCGGCTTCGGCATGAAGACCGGCCTCTACCCCGAGGATGCGGTCGTCGCCTTCTGTGCCCGAAAGCTGTCGCGGCCCGTGCTCTGGGCGGCCGAGCGCTCCGAGGAGTTCCTCAGCGCGGTGGCCGGTCGCGATCTCCTCACCCGTGCGCAGCTCGCGCTCGATGCCAGTGGCCGGGTGCTCGCCTTCCGCGTGCACTCGCTCGCCAGCGTCGGCGCCTACGCCACGCCCACCGGCACCGCGATCCAGCTGCTGATCGGGCCGTGGGTGCTCAGCAGCATCTACGACATCGGCCTGGTCGACTTCCACTTCAAGGCGCTGCTCACCAATACCGCGCCCACCGGGGCCTATCGCGGTGCCGGCCGTCCCGAATCCATCTACATCATCGAGCGCCTGATGGATGCGGCCTCGCGCCAGCTCGGCATCGATGGCGCCGAGCTTCGCCGGCGCAACATGATCCGTCCCGATCAGATGCCCTATCGCAACCCGATGGGGCAGGTCTACGATACCGGGCAGTTCGAGAAGGTCCTCGACCAGGGCCTCGCACTGGCCGACTGGTCGGGCTTCGAGGCTCGGGCCGCCGCCGCCGCAGGCCGTGGGCGGGTGCGCGGGCGCGGCATCGCCACCTTCCTCGAATGGACCGGCGGCAACGCCCTCGAGGAGCATGTCAAGGTCAATGTCACGCCCGACGGGATCATCGAGCTGATCTCGGCCACCCAGGCGATGGGTCAGGGTCTGGTCACCACCTACGTGCAGCTGGCGGTCGACATCTTCGATGTGCCGCCCGAGCGCATCCGCATCGTGCAGGGCGACACCGACCTCGCCAACGGCTTCGGCAGCGCGGGTTCACGCTCGCTGTTCACCGGGGGCACCGCGGTCACCGTCGCTTCCGAGCGCACCCTCGAGCGGGCGCGTGCACTGGCTGCCGAGGCACTCGAGGTGGGCGAACCCGATCTCGAGTATGTCCGGGCGCGCTTCCGCGTCGTCGGCACCGACCGCGGCATTGGTCTGTTCGAGCTGGCCGGCCGCCAGCCCGAGCAGCGCATCGTCATCGATGCCAGCGCCACGGTTGCCGGACCCACCTGGCCCAACGGCTGCCATGTCTGCGAGGTCGAGATCGATCCCGATACCGGCGAGGTCGAGATCGTCGCCTACAGCTCGGTCAACGATGTCGGCCGCGTGGTCAATCCCACCATCGTGCAGGGACAGCTCGACGGCGGTGCGCTGCAGGGCATCGGCCAGGCGCTTTGCGAGCAGATCGTCTACGACCGCGAGAGCGGGCAGATGCTCACCGGCAGCTTCCTCGACTACGCGATGCCGCGGGCCGACCTGAGGGTGCCCTTCCGCACCACGATGGACGAATCCACGCCGTGCCTCAACAACCCGCTCGGGGTCAAGGGCGTGGGCGAGCTCGGCACGATCGGTGCCACCCCGGCGGTGGTCAATGCGGTGATCGATGCGCTGGCGCGCGCGGGTGTCGATGTGCTCGCGCAACCCGTCCAGATGCCGCTGACCGCCGAGGTGGTCTGGCGCCTGCTCGCTACCCGCCGAGGGTAGCCCGGCCAGCCGGGCTGCGTGCTGCCGCCAGCAGCATCAGCCCGGTGAGCGCCGGCAGGATGCCCAGCGCGACGAACACCGCCGAGTAGCTCCCGCCGAGGCTCACGCCGGCGGCGAAGAGCGCCGAGCCGCTCATGCCGCCGGTGAAGGTCAGGAACTGGGTGGCGCCGGTGGCGCGTGCCACCCGCTCGGGCGGCACCAGTCGCACCAGGTCGGCGAAGAAGACCCCGTTCCATGCAACTGCGGTCAGCGCGCACACGAGCGTGATGCCGAGCATCAGACCCGCTGGCGCATCGCTCGGCGCCAGGCCGAGCATGACGATGGCCACCCCCATGGCCACGCCCAACCCACCGAGCAGGCGCGTCGGGTCGAGCCAGCGATCGGCGGCATGGCCCCAGCCGATGCGTCCCGCGACGCTGACCGCCTGCGAGACCGCCAGCAGGCTCGCCGAAAGCGCCAGCGACAGCCCGTGCTCGAGCGTGAGCAGCGTGACCAGGAAGGTGAGGAAGCTCACCTGCGTGAGGGCGAAGACCAGCGAGGCGATCGCGAGCCGCCGAGTCGGCGCGAAAGCCAGCACCTCGGCCAGTGGCGCGAGCACGCGAGCACGCATCGTCGCGAGCAGCCCCCCGGGGGGCCGCGCTTCGGCCGCCCGGCCGGGGGCTGCGCGTTCGGCTGTCGTGACATCTTCAAGGCGGTCGCGGCTCGCGCCGATCGCCATGGCCGCGGCTGTGGTTACCGCGGCCACCACCAGCAGCGCACCCCACCACGACACGGGCCCCAGCAGCGCCGGCAGCGCGACGCCGGCGGCGGCCACGCCGATCGGGACGCCGGTCTGCTTGATCGAGAAGAACAGCCCGCGACGGCGCACGGGCGCGTGCCGGCTCAGGATCTCGGCGGCGGTCGGGTTGGGCAGGCCATAGGCAAGGCCGAGCACCACGGCGCCGGCGAGCAGAGCGACCGGCAGGCCGACGGCCAGCAGGGCGAGGCCGGCAGCGGCCGCCAGCAGCGCCGCCTGGCTGGCCCGCACCGGCCCGATGCGCTGCGACAGGGATCCCGCGCCAAGCCCGGTGAGCATCGCCGTCAGGTAGGCGAGGCTGATCAGCCAGCCCACATGCTGCGCGCCCACCCCGAGTTCGCTGGCCACGACCGGCGCGAGCACCGAGGGACTGGTGAGCGCCAGCGCGGCCAGCGTCTGCACGAGCAGCGTGACGGACAGGGCCAGCAGCGGTCGGTTGGCGATCAAGGCGGCAGCGGGAGCGCGTAGGCGCGCGACACTCACGGCAAGGCTGCGTCGGGCGGGCCGGCACGATATCCTGACAGCCCCGACGCTGCCAAGCGTTGCCCTCCTTCGTCGAGAACCGCCATGGGACACAACGACGCGCTGCTCGCGCAAATGGAATCCGGGACCGCCGCCGCCCGCGATGCCTTCTGGATGCCCTTCTCGCCCAACAAGGAGTTCAAGCGCGAGCCGCGCCTGTTCGTGCGCGCCCAGGGTCTCTACTGCTACACGCCGGAGGGGCGCGAGGTCATCGACGCCTCGTCGGGGCTGTTCTGCGTGGCAGCCGGCCACTGCCGCCCCGAGATCGCGCGCGCGGTGTACGAGCAGCTCGCCACGCTCGACTTCGTCGCGCCTTTCCTGCGTGGCCACCCGAAAGCCTTTGAGCTCGCGCAGCGGGTCGCCGAGTACACCCCGGCGGGTCTCGACCGGGTCTTCTTCGTGAACTCGGGCTCCGAGGCGGTCGATACCGCGATGAAGATGGCCCTGATGTACCACCGGGTCCGCGGCCAGCCCCAGCGCCAGCTCTTCGTCAGCCGCGAGCGGGCTTACCACGGGGTGAACATGGGCGGCGTGGCGCTCGGCGGCATGGTCAACAACCGGCGGGCCTTCGGCACGGGCCTGGCCGGCGTCTACCACATGCGCCACACCGCGCTGCCGCAGAACCGCTTCGCCCGCGGCCAGCCCGAGCATGGCGCCGAGCTCGCCGACGACCTGCTGCGCTTCTGCCAGCTGTATGGCGGCGAGAACATCGCGGCGGTCTTCGTCGAGCCCACGGCCGGGTCCTACGGCTGCCTGCCGCCGCCCGTGGGCTATCTCGACCGGCTGCGCGCGATCTGCGATGCGCATGGCATTCTGCTTGTCTTCGACGAGGTGATCACCGGCTGGGGCCGCATGGGAGCGGCTTTCGGCGCCCAGGCCTTTGGCGTGACCCCCGACCTGCTCACGATGGCCAAGGCGCTCACCAACGGCGCCCAGCCGATGGGCGCGGTGGCGGCGCGTCGCGACATCTACGACAGCATCACCGATGCCGGCCCGGAGCGTGGCGTGGAGTTTTTCCACGGCTACACCTACTCGGCCCATCCGGCGGCCTGCGCGGCCGGCCTCGCGATGATGGACATCTTCCGCGACGAGCGCCTGATCGATCGGGCGGCGGCGATGAGTCCGTATTTCCTCGACGCGATGTTCGCGCTGCGCGATCTGCCGATCGTCACCGACATCCGTGGCGTGGGCATGATGGCGGCGATCGACGTCGCGGTCGACGGCGCACCGGGCGCCCGCGGCCACGAGGCTCAGAAGCGTCTCTATGACGCCGGGCTCAATCTGAAGAGCACCGGCGACGCCCTGATCGTCGCGCCGCCCTTCGTCGCCGAGCGCCACCACATCGACGAGATCGCCGGCAAGCTGCGGGCCGTGCTCGCGGCACTCTGAAACCCGGTCTCTGCGCCCATGCGCCTGCTCGATTCCGGTCGCGGCTTCGCGGGTCTGCTGCTCGCCGCGCTTCTCGTGCTTGCCCCGAATCCGGGCGGGGTATCGGCGGCGGGCGGGCGGCTCGAGCGCATCTCGGCGGCGGGCGAACTGCGCGTATGTATCTGGCCCGACTACTACGGCGTCACGTACCGCAACCCCCGCAGCGGCATGCTCACCGGCATCGATGCCGAGCTGTCGGTCGAGTTCGCCCGTGAGCTTGGCGTGCGCGTCCGGCATGTCGATTCGAGCTTCCCCGCCTTCATCGCCGATCTCCTCGACAATCGTTGCGACATCGCGATGTTCGGGGTGGGCGCACTGCCCGAGCGCGCCGAGCGGGTGCGCTTCTCGCAGCCCTATCTGCGCAGCGACATCCTCGCGGTGACCACCCGTACGCACCCGACGCTGCGTGCGTGGGGCGACATCGATCGGGCGGGGCATGTCGTGGGTGTGCAGGCCGGCACCTTCATGGAGCCGGTGATGCGGCGCACGCTCAGGCAGGCCCGCCTGGTGGCGATCCGCCCGCCCGATACCCGCGAGCGCGAACTGCAGGCGGGACGCATCGATGTCTTCATGACCGACTACCCCTACAGCCGTCGGCTGGTCGATGCGGCCGACTGGGCGCGCGTGCTGTCGCCGCCGTCGCCGCTAGCGCCGCTCGACTATGCCTACGCGATCGCGCCGGGCGACGACGCGTGGCTCGCGCGCGTCGACCGTTTCGTGCTCGAGATCCGGCGTGATGGACGGCTCATCAAGGCGGCGCGCGCCCACCGGCTCGATCCGATCGTCGTCACGCCATGAGCGCCGGGCCCGCGCCCGGGGCCGCGTCCCGCGCGGCCGGTGCTCCGCGTCGCCACGAGGCGGGCCTGGTTCGCTGGGGCGTGGCCTTCGCGCTGGTGGCGGCGGCGGCCACGGTGCTGCAGCTGCTGGTGCTGAACCACACGATCGAGGCCGAGCACGCGGCGAGGGTTCGCATGCTGTCGGGCATCCTGGCCAAGGAGCTCAACCGCACGCTGGTATCGGTGCGCAACACCCTCGACCTGCTCGATGATGGCGTCAGCGGTGCGCTCCGGGTGGGCGATCGCGATCACGCCCGACAACTTCTCGACAACGCCACACGGGCTCTCTCGCTGGTGCGCGAGCTGGTGCTGGTCGATGGTGCCGGTCGGGTGATCGCGGCGTCGCGGCGCGAGCTCGAGGGCCAGCGGCTGGGCGCGCTCGATTTCCTCGCGCAGCCGGCCGATGGGGCCGTGCGCATCGGCCTGGCCACCGCGGGACGCGGCCTTGCCGCCGACGAGGCCCGCCAGGGCCCGGCGCAGGCTCGGCACGGTTTCTTCACGCTGTCGCGCAGTCTTGGCGAACCCTCCGCGGGCAGGCTGGTCGCGCTGATCGGTGCCGACAGCCTGGTCAACGACATGGGCTACTTCGCCGGTGCCGCCGGCGAGCAGATCAGCGTGTTCCGCTACGACGGCCAGCTGCTCGCGACCAGCGCGGCGCAGGTGTCCGCGCGCCGCGAGCCGCAACCGATCTTCGAGCGCTTCCTGCCGGCCCGTGAGCGCGGCCTGTTCGACGACGCGCTCGCCGATGGCAGCCGGTGGGTCGCGCACTTCGACGTGACCGCCGACTTTCCGGCGGTGGTCGAGGCGCGCATCGACCGTGCCGAGATCACCGCGCGCCGGCTGCTCGAGATGTCGACGCCGCTCGGCGTGCTCGGTGCCATCCTGGTCGCGGTGTTCCTTTACACCCGCCTTTCGCTCGCGGCCGTCGAGCGCAGCCGCCGCATGGAAGACGAGATCGCGCGCCACCGCGACCACCTCGAGGAGCGGGTTGCCGAGCGCACGGCCGAGCTGCGTGCGGCGCAGCAGGAGTCCGAGCGCCTGGCCCGCGCGAAGAGCGAGTTCCTGGCCAAGATGAGCCACGAGATCCGCACGCCGCTGAACGGCGTGCTGGGGCTCGCGCAGTTGGGCGCGCGCGGCCTCGCCCCGGACGACGCGACGCGCACCTTCGCGCAGATCGTCGAGTCCGGGCAGCATCTGCTGGCCGTCGTCAACGATGTGCTCGACATGTCGCGCATCGACGCGGGCAAGCTCGCGATCGAGCGTCGCCCCTTCGAGCTGGCCGCGCTGGTCGACCGGGTGTCGCGCATGATCGAGCCCGCGGCGCGCGCCGGCGGGCTGCGCTGGCGGGTGACTGTCGCGCCGGGGGGCTCGCCCTGGCTCGAAGGCGACGAGATCCGCATCACGCAGGTGCTGACCAACCTGCTCGCCAACGCCGTCAAGTTCACGCGCCACGGCGAGGTCGGCCTGTCGGTGCGCCCGGCGGCCGATGGCGTGATCTTCGAGGTCGTCGACACCGGCATCGGCATCACGCCGGAGCAGGCCGCGCGACTGTTCGAACCCTTCGAACAGGCCGACAACAGCACGACGCGGCGCTTCGGCGGCAGCGGCCTGGGCCTGGTGATCAGTCGCGAGCTCGCGCGCCTGATGGGCGGCGATCTCACGCTGGCAAGCCGGCCGGGCGAGGGCAGCACCTTCACGCTTCGCCTGCCGTTGGTCGCCGCCGAGGCGCCCGGTGTGCCGGATGCCACAGGCGTCGGCGAGCCTGTCGGGCGGCTGGCTGGCATGCGGCTGCTGGTGGCCGAGGATGTCGCGGTCAATCGCGTCGTGCTCGAGGGGGTGCTGAGCCACGAAGGCGCGTCGGCGGTCTTTGCCGAGCACGGCGCCGACGCGGTGGCCAGGGTGCTCGCCTGCGGCGGCGCGGCCTTCGATGCCGTGCTGATGGACATCCAGATGCCCGAGATGGATGGCTTCGAGGCCACCCGGCAGATCCTCGCCTGCGACCCGCGGCTGCCTGTGCTCGGGCTGACCGCGCATGCGCTCGACGACGAGCGCGCGCGCTGCCTGGCCTGCGGCATGGTCGATCACCTGACCAAGCCGATCGACGTGGAGGCCCTGGTGGCGGCGCTGCTGCGGCACGCGCGCCGCGGTCCGTGGCCGGCGGCTGCCCGGCCCGGCGCGGCGATGGCGCCCGGTTCAGGCCCCGCCGGCGCGTCCCGGAGCTGAGCCGGCGAGCGCAGCCGGGTCGAGCCCGGCCTCGCGCAACACCGCGTCGGTGTGCTCGCCGAGAGCCGGCGAGTGCGCGCCGGCACGCGTGTCGGCCTGCGAGAAGCGAAAGGGCGGGTTCATGATGCGGAAGCTGCCGCCGGCGTCCTGCACCTCGGCCAGCGCGTCGCGGTGCGCGAGCTGGGGGTCGGCGAGCGCCTGCGCCACGGTTCGGTAGGGTGAGCAGGGCACGCCGTGGGCGTCGAAGATCGCCTGGCACTGCGCCACCGTGAGCGAGGCCGACCAGGCCTCGGCGAGCGTCATGAAGTCGCCCCAGTTGCTGCGGCGATCGACGTAGGCCGCGAAGCGCGGGTCGGTGATCCACTCCGGATGGCCGGCCGCCTCGCACATCGACTGGAAGGTCTTCTCGCTCGCCACCGCCACCATCAGGTAGCCGTCGGCGCAGGCGAGCGGCCCGAACATCGGCCGGCCGATCGGCGGCACCCTGAACTGCGCGGCCTGCACCTCGCTCAGCGTGAAGCCGAGCATGGTCTCGAGCATCGAGACATCGACGAACTGGCCCTGGCCGGTGACGTGCCGCTGATGCAGCGCGGTGGCGATCGCGCCGAAGGCGTAGGCGCCGGAGGCGATGTCGGCCACGAAGATGCCGCAGTAGTCGGGGCGGGTGCGGCCTTCCTGGTAGGCCAGGTGGGTGAGGTCGTAGCCGGCGGCCGCGTGGATGACCGGTGCGTAGGCCGGCAGCTGCGACGAGGGGCCGGTCTGCCCGTAGCCCGAGATCGCGCAGTAGATCAGCCTCGGGTTCAGCGGCGCGAGGCTGTCGTAGTCGAGATTCAGCCGCTTCATCACGCCGGGACGGAAGTTCTCGAGCAGGATGTCGGCGTTCGCCACCAGCGCCCGCACGGCCTCCTGCGCGGCCGGTGTCTTCAGGTCGAGCACCACGCTCTTCTTGCCGGCGTTGAGCTGGCCGAAGGCGGTGCTCGCGCCGGCCCGCAGCGGCGGCCGGGTGCGCATCATGTCGCCTTCGGGCGCCTCGATCTTGATCACCTCGGCGCCCATGTCGGCGAGCAGCCGGCTGCAGTGCGGACCGGCGATCGTGGTCGAGAAGTCGAGCACGCGCAGTCCTTCGAAGGCTTTCCGCATCGGTTTCTCCTGGGCAGGGCGAAGGCTGGCGCCGCCGTACGGACGGCGCGACGGTTCGCGGCTTCGCAGGCCGCGATCATCGCAGGAGAAGGCCGCGGCGGGCACGCGCGGCGGACGCGGTTCGGCACGCATGGCCGGCGGCGATCGCGCGATCGTGCGAAAATCCGGCTCCGGTTCGCGCACCGCGCGACCTCCGTCCGACCCCCCAAGAGAGGATCCCGATGGTTCAACGCATGAAGTTCTACATCGACGGCGCCTGGGTCGACCCGGTGACGCCCAAGAGCCGTCCCGTGGTCAATCCCGCCACCGAGCAGGCGATGTACGACATCGCCCTGGGTTCGGCGGCCGACGTCGACAAGGCCGTCGCGGCGGCACGTCGCGCCTTCGAGACCTTCTCCCAGACCAGCCGCGAGGAGCGCGTCGCGCTGCTCACGCGCATCATCGAGGTCTACAAGTCGCGCATGAAGGACATCGGTGCCGCGATCTCCGACGAGATGGGCGCGCCGCTCGGCTTCGCCGAGAAGGTCCAGGCCGGTGCCGGTCTCGGCCACATCGTGTCCACCCTCGACGTGCTCAAGAACTACCACTTCGAGGAGCAGCTCGGCTCGGCGATGATCGTGCGCGAGGCGATCGGCGTCGTCGGCATGATCACGCCCTGGAACTGGCCGCTCAACCAGATCACCTGCAAGGTCGCCCCGGCGCTGGCCGCGGGCTGCACGATGATCCTGAAGCCCTCCGAGTTCACGCCCTCGTCGGCGCTGATCTTCGCCGAGGTGCTGCACGAGGCCGGCGTGCCGGCGGGCGTGTTCAACCTGGTCAACGGGCTGGGTCAGGAAGTCGGCGCCGCGATGAGCGGCCACCCCGGCATCGACATGATCTCGTTCACCGGCTCCACCCGTGCCGGCATCGACGTCGCCCAGCGTGCCGCCACCACGGTCAAGCGCGTGAGCCAGGAGCTCGGCGGCAAGTCGCCCAACGTCATCCTCGAGGACGCCGACCTGCAGAAGGCGGTCGGCGGCGGCGTGGCTCATGTGTTCAACAACTCGGGCCAGTCCTGCAACGCGCCCACGCGCATGCTGGTGCCGCAGTCCAAGATGGACGAGGTGATCGCGATCGCCAAGGCGGTCGCCGACAAGACCCGCTGCGGCGATCCGCGCGCGGCCGACAGCAACATCGGCCCGGTGGTCTCGTCGATCCAGTACGAGAAGATCCAGGCCCTGATCAACAAGGGCATCGAGGAAGGCGCCACGCTGGTCGCCGGCGGCCCGGGTCGGCCCGACGGCTACGACAAGGGCTACTACGTGCGGCCCACGGTCTTCGCCAATGTCACCAACGAAATGACCATCGCCCGCGAGGAGATCTTCGGCCCGGTGATCTCGATCATGGGCTACAAGGACGAGGACGAGGCGATCCGCATCGCCAACGACACCCCCTACGGTCTGGCGGGCTATGTCTCGGGCGGCTCGGTCGAGCGGGTGCGCCGCGTCGCGCGCGCGATCCGCGCCGGCAACGTGAACCTCAACGGTTCGCCCAACGAGCGCACCGCGCCCTTCGGCGGCTACAAGCAGTCGGGCAACGGCCGCGAGTGGGGCCGCTTCGGTCTCGAGGAGTACCTCGAGGTCAAGGCGATCGCCGGCTTCGGCGCGGCGGCCTGAGCCAGGGCTGGGGCATGACCACATGGTGGCCCCGCGGGCTGCCGTGTGGTGCTTTCCGAGCCGCCGAGTGGCGGCTCAGCTGATCGCCGAATCCCGGTCCTCGTCGGGTGGCGCGTCCTCGGGGTTGACCCCGATCAGCCGCGACACCCGCACCGGCACCCCTTCGCGCTGGAACAGCGCGACCCGCTCCTGGATCTCGCGGTCGGCGAAGGTCATGCGCATCCGCAGCCGCACGTACTCGGCCCACGACGCGATCACGAAGCGCTCGACGAAGCGCCCGGCCTCGCCCACGTCGCGGTAGACCCGCCAGCTCGCCGCGCCGTTGCGACGGCGCGTGGGCTCGACCGCGTGGATCGCCCGCAGGAACCCGGCCTCGTTGTCGGGGTCGATCCGGTATTCCAGCTGCACCAGCACCGGCCCGTCGTGCGGCATCGGCTCGATCGCCATCGCGATGTCGGGCAGCTGCACGCCGGTGGTGACCTGCGCCTCGCTGCCCAGACCCACCGGAAAGCGCCGGTCGACGAAGCGCAGCGCGAGCATCGCGGCGGCCGACGCGATCAGCGCCACCTGCGTGCCGGCCGCGCTCGCCACCGCCCCCCACCAGGCGCTGCCCAGCGCGAGGCTGGCCTGCACCGCCACCAGCGTCACCGACACCGCGCGGGCGCGCACCCAGGCCGGCGCGGTGCTCTGCGTGCCCGCCGACAGTCCGGCGAGCACGCTGACCCAGGCCACGCCCACCCCGAGCGCGCCGATGAGTGCGATCGCCGGGATGTGGGAGGCCGCGACGACCACGACGGCGCCGATCCAGAGCAGCACGCCCTGCGTGACCACGCGGTCGAGGTCGACCCGGCGCAGCCGCCGCGGAATCCAGAGCGCGCCGGCGACCGCCCCCAGGCCGAAGGCGGCCGACAGCAGGCCGAAGCCGCCGGCACCCATCTCGAGCTGGTCGCGGGCGATCACCGGCAGCAACGCCCAGAAGCTCGCGCCGGCCACACAGAAGGTGATGTTGCGGATCACCAGCGCCCGCATCGCGGGCGTGTGGCGCGCGAAGCGCAGGCCGCTCAGCACCCCGGACAGCAACGTCTCGGGCACGCCCGGCAGCGTCGGCTCGCGCACCTTCCAATGGCGCACCACCAGGATGAAGGGCAATACGCAGGCAGCGGCCACCAGAAAGGCGCTGCCCGCCCCGAGCAGCGCGGCAATCGCGCCGGCCAGCGCCGGACCGACCGCGCGCGCCATGTTGAACGACACCGCGCCCAGGGCGACGGCGCGCGGCAGGTGATCGCGCGACACCAGTTCGTTGACGCTGGCCTGCTGGGCCGGTGTAGCCAGCAGGAAAGCGCCGCCGATAATGAAGGTGAGCAGCAGCAGCACCCCGGGGCCGATCAGGCCGAGCAGCGCGGTCAGGCCCAGCAGCAGCAGGCTGGCCAGTACCAGCGTCTGGGTGATCAGGATGATGCGGCGCCGATCGAAGAGGTCGGCGAGCGCGCCGGCGATCAGCCCCAGAAGCAGCGCCGGCGCGGTGCTCGCGGTCTGCACCAGCGCCACCATCAGCGCCGAGGGGGTCAGGGTGGCCATCAGCCAGGCTGCCATCGTCGCCTGCATCGTGAAGGCGAGCGATACGCCCAGGCCGCCGAGGTAGTAGTCGCGAAAGGGCGCCTCGCGCAGCGGCGAGTCGGCGAACCAGGCGCGCCAGCGGTCGGCGGGTGAGTGGATCATGCGTGCAGTGTAGGGCTTCGCGGTGCTCGGACCGTCGGCCTGTACGGCGGCGTACGGCCTTGGGTGCCCCGGCGCTGACCGACCTCAGGCCTCGACGCTCGCGCGGGCCCGCCGGTGCAGCAGCGAGGCCAGCGTGATCGCGAACAGCAGCAGGCCGATCGCGCCGCCCAGGCGCAGCGTCGCGTAGCCGACGACCTCGCTGCCCGCGGCGACCGCCGCCACACCGATCGACTGACCGGCGAACAGCGACAGCGCGAAGGCCGAGATCGCGGTGCCGCGCAGCGCAGGCACCATCTGCGTGGCGAGCGTCTGCATCGTGCCGTGCAGCATGAAGAAGCCCGCGCCCATCACGGTGGCCTTCAGCGCCTCGATCGGCCAGTAAGGGCCACCCGCCGCTGCCATGCCCAGGCACAGCAGCGTGCCGCCTGTCAGCGCCAGCCCGCGCTCGCCCAGCCGGGCGATCAACCAGGGGCTGGCCAGCGCGTACATCAGCCCGCCCAGCCCGTAGCCAGCCGCCGCGAGCCCCGCCTGCCAGAGGCTCAGGCCGTGGGCGTCGTGCAGCCAGGCGGGCATCAGCGCGAGCACCCCGAAATTGAGGGCGCCCTCAATGAAGACCAGGGCGAGCACCGTGCGGGCCCATCCGGAGCGCAGCACCTCGGTGAACGCGGCGAGTGCCCCCAGCGGGGGCGCGGGCGGCGGACCGGCGGAAGCGGTTCCGGCCCCATCGGCTTGCGGGCCGGCGGCGGGGAGGGCCTCCGTCGTGGCGGGTGGCCGGTCGCCCGGCCCGCGCAGCAGCACCCAGGCCACCACCCCGAAGACCAGCGCCGGCATCACGAAGCCGAAGCGCCAGCCCACGGTGTCGGCGAACAGCCCGCCGGCGACCTGGCCAAAGACGATGCCCAGCGTGGAGCCGATCATGAAGCGCGCGAGCGTGGCCTGACGCTGCTGGTAGGGCACGTTGTCGCCGATCCAGGCGAAGGAGAGCGGGATCAGGCTGGCGCAGGCGGCACCGGTGAGCATGCGCAGCAGCGCGAGGCTGGTCACGCCGGTGGCGAAGGCGCAGGCGAGCGAACCCAGGCAGGCTGCAGCAGTCGTCCAGCCGATGACGCGCAGCTTGCCCAGCCGGTCGGCCATCGGCCCGTAGACGAGTTGCATCAGGCCGTAGGCGATCGCGAAGCCGGTGATCACGCCCGACAGCTCGGCCAGCCGGGTATCGAAGTCGCGGGCCAGTTGCGGCAGCATCGGGTCGGCCAGCCGGATCGAGGCCTGGCTGGCGAAGGCGCCGAGCGACAGCAGCGGCAGCAGGGGTAGCGCGGCGGCAGCGGACGGGGAACGGGAGGGGGCGGCTGGGGACATGGCGACAAGTCCGAAGTGTCGCATCCGCAGCGCACCGGCGCAGACCGGGCGCTGCGCGCGCGGTCCGCTGGCGGGTATGCTTGCACCCGCCATGAACACCGCCGCCACCGCCCGCCCGGCCATCGAGATCGTGCCCTCGGTGTGCCCGCACGACTGCACCAGCACCTGCGCCCTCGAAGTCGAGCGGCTCGACGCCCACACGATCGGCCGTGTCCGGGGCTCGGACCGCAACGCCTACACCGCCGGCGTGATCTGCGAGAAGGTCGCGCGCTACGCGCAGCGCATCCACCACCCCGACCGCCTGACGCAGCCGCTGCGCCGCGATGGCCCCAAGGGCAGCGGGCGCTTCCGCCCGGTCTCGTGGGAGCAGGCCCTTGACGAGGTCGCCGAAGCCTTCATCGCCAAGGCCCAGCGCCACGGCGCGACCACCGTGTGGCCCTATTTCTACGCCGGCACGATGGGCCTGGTGCAGCGCGACGGCATCAACCGGCTGCGCCACGCGATGGGCTACTCGCGCTGGTACTCCACCATCTGTGTGACGCTGGCCGACAACGGCTGGATCGCCGGCACCGGCGCCAAGCGCGGCGTCGACCTCGTCGAGGCGGCCGAGCACTCGGACTTCGTCGTGATCTGGGGCGGCAATCCGGTCAACACCCAGGTCAATGTCATGACCCATGCGATGGCCGCCAAGAAGCGCGGCGCCACGCTGGTGGTCATCGATCCCTACCGCACCGGCACCGCCGAGCGCGCCGACCTGCACCTGCCGGTGCGCCCGGGCACCGACGGCGCGCTTGCCTGCGCGGTCATGCACGTGCTGTTCGCCGAAGGCTTCGCCGACTGGGACTACCTGCGCGCCTACACCGACGCGCCCGACGAGCTTGCCGCGCATGTCGCCACGCGCACGCCGCAGTGGGCCGAGGCGATCACCGGCCTGGCGGCCGGGACCATCGTCGATTTCGCTCGGCGCTACGGCCAGGCGCGCGCGCCCTTCATCCGTGCCCACCACGGCTTCACGCGCCAGCGCAACGGCGCGGCGGCGATGCATGCGGTGAGTTGCCTGCCGGCGGTGGTCGGCGCCTGGAAGCAGCGCGGCGGCGGCGCGATCTACGGCCACACCGGCATCTACCCGCTGGACCGCTCGCTGATCGAGGGCCTGGATGTGATGGACTCGTCGATCCGCGCGCTCGACCAGTCGCGCCTCGGGCCCATCCTCACCGGCGACGCCGACGCGCTGCGCGGCGGCCCGCCCGTGACCGCGATGCTGGTGCAGAACACCAACCCGGCGGTGGTCTGCCCCGAGCTCGGCCTGGTGCACCAGGGGCTCGCTCGCGAGGACCTCTTCCTGTGCGTCCACGAGCAGTTCCTGACCGAGACCGCGGCCTTCGCCGACATCGTGCTGCCGGCGACGATGTTCCTCGAGCACGACGACTTCTACACCGCCTCGGGCCACACCACCTTCCAGGTCGCCCGCAAGGTGGTCGAGGCGCCGGGGCAGTGCCGCGAGAACCACTTCGTGATCTGCGAGCTCGCCCGGCGCCTGGGCGCCGAGCATCCCGGCTTCGGGATGAGCGCCTGGGAGATCATGGACGAGACCCTGCGCCGCTCCGGCATGTGGGACGCGCAGACCAACTGGGCGCGCGGCGGCCAGGACTGCGCGCTGCCCTTCGAGACCGCGCACTTCCTCGACGGCTTCGCATGGCCCGATCGGAAGTTCCGCTTCAAGCCCGACTGGTCGGTGCTGGGCGGGCGCTGGCGCGAGATGCCCGTGCTGCCCGATCACCTCGACGTGATCGACAACGCCGACGCGCAGCGGCCGTACCGGCTGGTCGCCGCGCCGGCGCGCACCTTCCTGAATTCCACGTTCACCGAGACGCCGGGCTCGCTGCAGCGCGAGAAGCGCCCGACCGCGCTGATCCACCCCGACGACTGCGCCGAGCTCGGCCTGGCCGAGGGCGACCTGGTGGTGCTCGGCAACCACCGCGGCGAGGTCACGGTGCACGCCCGCCCGCAGGCCGGCCAGCAGCGCGGCGTGGTCGTGCTCGAAGGCATCTGGCCCAACCGGCACTTCGACGGCGGCGTCGGCGTCAACCTGCTGATCTCGGCCGAGCCCGGCTGGCCCAACGGCGGCGCGGCCTTCCACGACACCGCGATCTGGATGCGCAAGGCCGGCTGAGCCGCGCGCCGCCTTCGCGCCGACCGTTCCCGCACGCAGCCGCCCGGCCGACCGCAGCCCCGACCAGGACCCCCCCATGCCCCGCATCCAGGCCTCCCCCGCGCTGTCGCGCCTGCGCATCCTCGACCTCACCCGCGTGCGCGCCGGCCCGACCTGCGTGCGCCAGTTCGCCGACTTCGGCGCCGACGTCATCAAGGTCGAGACCCCGGGCGACGAGGACCTCGGCGGCGCGCGCGACGGCTCCGACTTCCAGAACCTGCATCGCAACAAGCGCTCGATCACGCTCGACCTGAAGGCGCCGGCCGGTCGTGACCTCTTCCGCCGCCTGGTGGCCACCGCGGATGTGGTGGTCGAGAACTACCGGCCCGACGTCAAGGACCGGCTGGGCATCGACTACGCGTCGCTGCGCGCCATCAACCCGCGCATCGTGCTCGCCAGCATCTCGGGCTTCGGCCAGGACGGGCCCTACCGCGAGCGGCCGGGCTTCGACCAGATCGCGCAGGGGCTCTCCGGCCTGATGTCGGTCACCGGCTTCCCGGGGCAGGCGCCGCTGCGCTCCGGCGCGGCGGTGGCCGACGTGACCGCCGGCCTGCTCGCGGCGCTGGGTATCATGACCGCGCTGCTCGAGCGCGAGGTCTCCGGCGAGGGCCAGTGGGTGCAGTCCAACCTGCTGCAGGCGGGCATCACGCTGCTCGACTTCCAGGCGGCGCGCTGGACGATGGACGGGCAGGTGCCGCCGCAGGTGGGTAACGACCATCCCACCAGCATGCCCACCTCTGCCTACCGGACTGCCGACGGCCACATCAACGTCGCCGCCTCGGGCACCGTGATGTGGCGCCGGTTGTGCGAGGCGATCGGCCGGCCCGAGCTCGTCGAGGACGCGCGCTTCCGGCGAGCCGACGACCGCGCCGCGAACCGCACCGCGCTCGCCGCCGAGATCGAGGCCGCGCTCGCCTGCGACACCAGCGCCGCCTGGGTCGAGCGGCTCAACGCCGCCGGCGTGCCCTGCGGGCCCATCCTGCGCATGGACGAAGTCTTCGCCGACCCGCAGGTGCGGCACCTGGGGGCGACGGCCAGCGTCGAGCATCCGCGGCTGGGGACGCTGTCGATCCTCAACCAGCCGGTGCGGCTGTCGCGCACGCCGGCCGCGCTGGCCACCGCCACCCCCGAGCGCGGCGCGCACACCGACGAGGTACTGCGCGAACTCGGCCTCGATGACGAGGCGATCGCCGTGCTGCGGCGCGATCGCGTGGTGCTCTAGCCCTGGTGGTGCGCGAGCTACGGGGCCGACCCCTGGGGCCGGTCTGCCGCAGGCGCCGTCGGGTCCGACCCGGTCAGCGTCGTGCCGAGAGCGCGCATCGCCGTCTCGGTCTCGTGCAGCGTGGCAAGCAGCGCCTGCGCGAGGGCAGGCTCGCCTTGGGCCGGCAGTCCCGTGCGCGCCTTGCTTTCGGCGTGTCCGGCGAGTGCTGCCAGCCGTGCCGCGCCGAGCTGCGCACACCCGGAGCGCACTGCGTGCGCGATCGAGGCTGCGTCGGAGGAATCGCCATGGCGCAGCGCCAGGGCGAGCGCCTGGATCCGTGGCGGGGTGTCGTCGAGCCACAGCGCAACGGCGCGGCGCAGCAGTTCGCTGCCTCGCGCCGCGCCCAACTGCCGCAGATCGTGCAGCACGGCTTCGTCGAGCAGCGCCGTCGCTCCGGCTCCCTGGTCCGACGCGTCGGCCGGCTGCATTCCGGTTGTGCGCTCGAGCGGCTCGGGCCGCGTCACCGCGGCCGGCAGCCAGCGTGCAAGCATCGTGCGAAGCGCATCGCGGGCGAAGGGCTTGGTGAGATAGTCGTTCATGCCCGCCTCGAGGCAGCGTTCGCGGTCTCCCTGCATCGCGTAGGCGGTCAGTGCGATCACGGGTAGCGGGTCCCGCGCCTCGCGTCGTGTCACCCCCATGCGACGCAGCTCGCGGGTCGCACTCAGGCCGTCGAGATGTGGCATCTGGACATCCATCAGCACGAGGTCCAGCGGTTGCGCCGCAGCCGCTGCCAGGGCCGACTCGCCATCGTCGGCAAGCACGACCTCGCAGCCCAGCGATTCGAGGGCGGCCTGCGCGATCCGCTGATTGACCGGATTGTCCTCGGCCAGAAGCACCCGAGCGCCCTCGAAAGCCCGGCCCTCGGCCGTACCCGGGATTCCGGGATGGGAGGCATCCTGCGATGCCGTGGCTCGACCAAGCAGGGCGTCCAGGCCCGCGGCGAGTCTCACCAGACGCAGCGGTTTGTCGAGGCACTCGCTGGCGCCGATCGCCAGCGCCTGCGCCGCCAGTGCCGGGCGCGCCAGCGGTGTGAGTGCCAGCACCGGCAACGGCGGCAGCGTCGTGTCGCTTCGCAGGGCCTGCAGCGAGTCGAGCTCGATCGGATGGTCGGTCGAGATGTCGACGACCAGCAGCGCGAAGGGATAGCCTGCGTCGGCCGCCTGGCGCAGCCGCATGCGCGCGAGCGCCGCCGAGCTCTCGCGAGCGAGCTGGATCCGCAGGCGCGGTGCCAGTTCGGCGAGCGCCCGCTGCAGCGTGTCATGGCGCGTGAGCAGCAGCACCCGCGCCGGCGCGGCGCTCCCGGAATCCGGCGCCTCTGGCTCGCCGATCGGCGTCCGAGCCTGTACGGCTGGCGCTGATCCGGTCGGGCGCAGCCTGACCCGAACGCGGAAGGTCGATCCGCGGCCGGGTTCGCTTTGCAGCGCCACGTTGCCTCCCATCAGGCCGGCAAGCTGGCGCACGATCGTCAGGCCAAGCCCTGTACCGCCATGCCGGCGGGTCATTCCCTCGTCGGCCTGGTCGAAGGCTTCGAAGATCCGCGCCTGACGGTCGCTTGGGATTCCCGGGCCGGTATCGTGTACCGCGAGCTCGAGCGTACCGGGGTCCTCGTCGGCCACGCGCGCCTCGATACGGACCTCGCCCTTGGCAGTGAACTTCACCGCATTCGAGACCAGATTCGACACGATCTGGCGCAGCCGCAGGTCGTCGCCATGCAGGCGAGCCGGCAGGTTTGGCGACAGCACGGTCCAGAGTTCGAGGCCGCGGGCCTGCGCTGCCTCGGCGAACAGGTCGGCGATGTCCTCGATCAGCTCACGCGGATCGAAGTCGATCGGATTCAGGTCAAGCCGTCCGGCTTCGATCTTCGAGAAGTCGAGGATGTCGTTGATCACCGACAGCAGCCCCTTGCCCGAGCGCATCAGGTTCTCGGCGAAGTCGCGCTGGCGTGCATCGAGCCGGGTTTCCAGCAGCAGCTCGGTCATGCCCAGCACACCGTTCATCGGCGTGCGGATCTCATGGCTCATGTTGGCCAGGAAGGCCGACTTCGAGCGGCTCGCTTCCTCCGCGAGGCGCCGCGCCTCGGTCGCCTCGGCGATGGCCGCCTGCAGCCCGGCATTGGCCCGCGACAGCTCCGCGGTGCTGTCGGCCACGCGGCTGATCATCTGGTTGAAGCAGTCGGCGAGCTGCCCGACCTCGTCGCGGCCTTCTCGCGCGACGCGTCTCGAGAAGTCGCCGCTTGCCGACACCTCGAGCATCAGCGTGGAGAGGTCCTGCAGAGGGCGGGCCACGCTGAGCGCGGTGCGCCTGGCGAGAACCAGCGTGAGCAGCAGCGCCGCGATCAGGCTGGCCGACAGCGTGACTCCGAAGCCGGTGAGCTGGTTGCGCAGCCCCCGCAGGTCGCCCACGATCAGCAGCCAGCCCACGCGGCGCTGGTCGAACAGGATTTCGTGGGCGATGCGCAGGTCGTCGCCGAGAAGGTGGCCAGCGCTCGCCGGGCCTGCGGCCGGCAGTTCGCGCAGCTGCGCGGGCGTGCGCGCGAAGCTCGCGAAGGCGCTGCCGTCGGCGAGATAGAGCCGCGCGCCTGCCACGTCGGGCGAGGCGCGCAGCGCCGCGAGGGTCTCGGTGGCCGCCTTCTCGTCGGCGAAGGTGAGCGCGGCGCTCGCGTTGTCGGCGATGATCAGCGCCTGCGTGGTCAATGCGTCGATCAGGGCTTCGCGCTGCCGATCGACCTGCTGCACGAACAGGATCGCGCCGGCCAGCGCGAATCCGATCACCGTGGCCGGCGCACTCAGCAGGAAGAGCTTGCTGCGCAGCGGGACATCGCGCAGCCGCGCGATCAGTCCCGCCCGGTCATCGTGCCCGGGCATCAGCGCACCGTCCGTGCCAGCCTGAGCAGCTTGGCCGAGATCGCCAGGCCGCCGGCGCGGGCAGCCGTCTGATTGATACTGAAGGCAAGCCGTTGCTGCTCGATCGTGATGCCGACGATGGCGCCCGCCTGGATCGCGTCGATGCCGTCGGCGATCGTGAGCGTGCCCGGTGCGGCATCCTCGAGGTGACGGCGCAGCCGTCCCGCACGCGTGTCGGCGATGAACAGGACCTGGCATCCCCGCGTCGATTCCCCCGGCTCCAGTCGGCGCTCGCGAAGCGTCAGGCCGGCGACTTGCGCGCCGTCGAGCGAACGCAGCTGCGCCGCGTAGTCGTCGGCCCCGATGCTGCACAGGCGGATCTGGCCGAGCTCGCGTGGCCAGTCGACGAAGGCGATCAGGTTGAAGACAAGTGCGACCTTAGCCTCGGCCTCGCTCAGCGCAGCGCGCGCCGCGACCGGCATGAGCGCGAGCAGCGCCGCCGAGGCCAGCGCGCCGGCGCGCAGGGCCGCGCTTGCGCGCCAGCAGGTGCGCGGTGGCCCCGGCGCCCTCAACCGGCGGTGTTGCATGACGCTCATCACCGCCACACCAGGCTTGCCCGCAGCCAGAGCTGGCGGCGCTCCTGGGGCAGCGATGTCTGGCGGAAGTCGGGCGAGCCCGGATCGGCGTAGCGCCGGTCGAAGAGGTTGTACACCGAGGCCGACAGCGTCAGGTCGCGGGCCACGCGATCGCTGCTCAGGGTCAGGTTGGCGAGCGTGTAGGCTGGGGTCGTGCTGCCGTCGTCGGCCACCCGGCGCCCGACGTGCTGCGCGTCGAGCGCGGCGAACACGCCGGGCAGTGGCAGCGGCGTGCCGACGGTGAGCTTGCCCAGCACCTTCGGCGCGTGGCTGATGGGTTCGCCGGTCCGGCCATCGTGGCTGCGCGACCAGGTCGCGCTTGCGCGGGCCCGCGCACCCGAGGGCCACTGGCGCTGCATCTCGAGGGTGACGCCGGTCGCCGTGATCGCCTGTGCGTTCGCGAAGCGCAGAAGGCCCGATACCGGATCCCGCCCGAACTCGATCAGGTCGTGCAGGTTGTAGCGGAAGGCCCGTGCGCGCAGCAGACCTGCGAAACCGAGGGCCTGATCGATGCCCGCCTCCCAGGTCGCGATCCGCTCGGCCTGCAGGCGACCCGCGGCGCCGAAGCCTGGTGCCTGGTAGTCGAGTTCGAAGGCGTTGGGAGCCCGGTAGGCAACGCCTGCGAGCGCGCGCACCGCGGTCCCGGGCGCAGCCCGCCAGACCGCGGCAAGGCGCGGCGTGGTGATCGACACCGAGGCCGAGTGACGATCGTGCCGCAGACCTGCGGTGATCTCGAGCGAGTCGCCGAGCGAGAACTGATCCTGCACGTACAGTCCGATGCGCGAGAAGCGCCGGCTGGCGTCGAGGTAGGACACGAAGGGATCGACGTCGAAGTTGCGCTGCTGCGCGCGTTGTGCCCGCTCGGTCTCGAGACCGGCGACGATCCGGTGGCCTGCGATGCGGGTGCTGGCTATCCGCAGGTCGATGCCCGACCAGCTGACGCGGGTCTCGTCGGTGTTCCGCGTCCACGGCGGCACGCCGAGCCCGCCGGAGTCCAGCATGTAGTGCCCGTCGAGGCGGTACTCATTGTGGGTCAGCGTGAGCGCGAGGTCGGTGTCGACGGCCAGCCGCAGGTCGCGCCGCAGCGACAGCAGCGTGTACTCGTCGGTGGTCCGCGTTCCGCTCGCGCCCGGCACCGTGCCGAAGGGCGCGGTGGGCAGTTCCTTGCGCCGTTCGGACAGCGTGCCCGTGACCCGCCAGCCGCTGTGGCTCAGGTCGAGGTGCGCGCGGCGTGCACGCTCGCCGTCGAGGCCAGCGATGCGCCCGTCGGGCAGGGTCGGGCCGGCGAGCTCCGGGTAGCTGAAGCTCTGGCCGCGACTGTGGTAGCCCGAGGCCGACAGCAGCAACTCGAGCCCTTCCTGGAATCGGCGCGATACTGTCAGCGCGGCTTCGCTGCTGCGGCTGCTGCCCGTGCCGACGGACAGGCGGGCGCCTTCGTCGACGCCGCGTCGGGTGATCACGTTGATGACCCCGAAGAAGGCATTGGCACCGTACAGCGCCGAGCCCGGCCCCGGCACGAACTCGATGCGCTCGACCACGCCGAGGTCGAGCGGGAAGGAGCGGTCGAGCGGGGCGGTGTCGAACACCAGGTCGTTGACGCGTCGTCCGTCGATCAGCAACAGCAGGCGGCTGTTGTAGTCGCCGGGGCGGATGAAGCCGCGAACCCCTGCGTACTCGTAGTTGCGGTCGTTGGTGATCCAGACCCCCGGCACCGTGCGCAGCACGTCACCGAGCGTGCGAAATCCGTGCTCTCGGATCTCGGCACGGGTGATCACGGTGACCGCGACAGGGGCATCGACAAGCCTTTCGCTGCGCCGCGATGCGGTCTCGACGGTCATGCCGAGCAGCTCGTCGAGCCCGAATCGGGTGAGATCGGCCACCTGCGTCGGCGGGTTCGACGCGAGGACGGTCGAGGCGTGGCCCAGGGCCAGCCCGACGGCCAGAGCCCCTGCGGCGAGGGTCGAGGCGATGCGGCGGACAGCGGTCGGAACGGCGATCGCGCGGGCGCGTACGAGCATGAGAGGCTGCCTGAGCGTGATGGAGCCTTTGCCGATTCTAAGCCCAAGCCATCGCCTTATCGGGGCGCTTGCGCGACCGGCGCGCCGCGCCGTCGCGGTCCGATCTAGAATGGGCGCCGACCCCGTGCAGGAGTGCCAATGTCAGCCGCCGTCGTGACGGCAGTCCGCTTGACCGACGTCCGAGCCTCGCGCAAGCCGCCGCCATGCGCCTGGCGTTCGGCGCGACCGGCAGCGGCCCGCGCGCGATGAACCCTGCCCGTCGCGCCTGCGTGGCGCTCGCGGCCAGCCTGTGGCGCGAGCAGTCGGGGCTCTCGCTGCTGGAGGCGAGCAACGAGGTCCGCGTGCGGCTGCGCGCGTTGCGCGATCCGGCGATCGGCAAGGTGCCGGGGGTCGAGGCGATCGCCCAGTGGCTGGTCGATGCGATCGCGGCCGGCGAACTGGTCGAGCCCGAGGGTCTGCACAAGCGCAATCGCTCGCAGCGGCA
>Ga0315900_10002561_pt1 | contig 27590 bp, 26 predicted proteins | sample LakEriMetagenome_FD_203521 | JGI IMG/M metagenome (GOLD analysis project Ga0315900, IMG submission 203521) | Freshwater fungal communities from buoy surface, Lake Erie, Ohio, United States - Buoy 12 MA114 | ecosystem: Environmental > Aquatic > Freshwater > Lake > Lake biofilm | place: USA: Lake...
TGATATTGACACTTTTATTTACTTTTGTATCACCAACAATTTCTGGTTTTATTTTATCCGCAATAAAACCAATAATAAGGTCACTGACAGTATTAAAAATATCTTGACACAAAATAGCATCTAATATTATAATAGTATTCAAGTTTATTGGAATACCATTTGATTTCATTATTGACATAATATATAAATTAAAATTATCGGTTGTCTTATAATTATCAGTTGTATAATTTTGTAAAATAACTTTTATACCTTTTGGTAAAGGTTTATAATTTACATTTACATCTACTCTTGACAAATCCTTACCAACTTGATATTTAAAACTTTCCATATTTAATTGTCCAATATTATTCGGTTTAGTATCAAAGTAATTAAAACTTTTAGAAAATAAACTATATGATATTAATTTATATAGAGACATATTAGGATTTTGACTTAATTTTACATTTATAGATTCTATTTTTTTTGGTGTAAATAATTTTGGAGAGGCTAAAAAAACATCATTAAAGTTTATTACGTCCATTCCTTCTTTAGATTTTTCTTGTTTTTCTTCAACAAACGGAATATACATTTTTTTCATATATTCAACTATTTGTATATTCTTGCTAGGTAATATTTGTGGGTTTCTTTTTATAAATACTTTATAATTGTTTATTACATCTCTTTTGTCATTTTTATAATTATCATTTTTATAATTATTATTCTTATAACTAGTATTTTTTTTGTTAAGTTTCATATTATTATATTATATTATAATATCATTGTAACGTGATATTATAATAAAAAATTATTTTAATTATAATATATTTTATACTTTTATACTTTTATTATTCATAATCATCTGTAAATTCAGGTTCATCTATTAAATCAATATCATCGTCAAAATCACTGACATCATCATCATCACCATCACCATCATTATCTAAAATAGTGTCATCATCTTTTAATTCAGCATATTCCACTCCATTCCATTTTACATTTTTACAATTAAACAATTGGTTCATATTAATAACTTCTGGTTTGTTTTCACTTGCAATTTTACTAAAAAGGGTTGTTATATGTACGTCATCTCTAAAACGAACGCTATATTCCTGCTGGATATTACCACGACCAATTCTTCCTAATGCTTGGATAATTTTCTCTTGTGTTAGTATAAGATCTTTGCTTAAATAGCCATGACAGAATTGATAATTAAGACCATAAATATAATCACTATCAGCAATAATCAAATATAATTTTTGTTGATCAGCTAATTTTTTCATAATTTCAGTATATGCGATGCTTTTATGGTGAGTAAATACTCCAATTCCTAATAACAGTAATATTTTCCAACTATCATCAACATCTTTTAATAACATTATTGAAATAATATCTTCTTCTTCAATATCACTTGTAAAAGCTCCAGTTGTGTTTAAACCTTGTGCCCATTTAGATAAATGAGCTAGTCTGTTAGGAATAAATAAGTCATCTAATGTAGCGTTTTTAACCATTGTTTTAAGAGCATTTGCTTCTTCTTTTAATTTAACTAATTTACCATCAGTTGATTTTGCAATAATTTTATTTGCAATTTTTGACTTATCCTTGCCGTGTTTATTTCCTTGTAATTTCTTTGCTTCTTTAGAATTATCTTGAGAACTACCAATTAATTTTGACGCTAATCTAATTTCTTCAAGTTCAAGTTCTTTTTCAATTTCGTCTATTCGTTTATTAATCTGGTTATTATACTCAATTTTCTCCATAATATCTTTCATAACAACCGATGGGATATTTGATTGTTGAATTGCAAATTTTGCGATCTTATGTAAATCATTTGCTAAAAAGATTGTAGGACCATCAGTTAGAGTATATGCGTCTTTTGTAGTAATATATACACCAGAACTACCAGATGTTTCAATATCTGGAGAAATTTGCGGAAGTTGAATACTAGATAATCTAGTAATTGATTCACCAGATTTAGAATTGTATATATTTGAACCTGGTCCAAAACTAGTTGTTTTAGTAATAGCTACTCCCTTAGGGTCGATAGTGTTATTATTTTTAATTTTTTGTGTTTTGGATAATTTAAAATAGTTATATATAATATTCCAAGAACTAGGTATAATATTTTTTAATACTTTAAGATAATATATTTTAATACTTTTCATATCAATATCATTAACTGATGAAAAGTTTCTGTCAAATTTAGATGAACCACGATTAAAATTATTAGTTTCAATATAATAAATAAATTCAGATGCTTGACTTAAATCAAAATATCGCAATAATGTCAAATTTTCTTCACAGTGCGTTACAATTTCAATAATTTTATTATAATCATCTGATAAATAATGAGGCATAATAACATATCCATTATTATTAATTAATGGAATTGTTTTGCGACAATCGTGACTAACAATATTATTAATGATTGCACCTGGAAATTTTTCTTGAAAGTCGGTAATAGTCTCGGTAAGTTCGTGCATTTTTGGTAAAGTAGCCGAAGATAACACAACATTTGGGATAATATTATCTTTCCAGTTTTTTTTAATAATTTTATGTAATTCGTGATTAACATAATCCATAGCAATAGTTGGATCATCCAAATATGTAATAATATCATCCGCAGAGTTAAATGAAAGCATGTAATACATTGCTGATAAGTAAGATTTAACATCACTGATCATAATTTCAACTTTATCTCCAACAGTATTATCTACTTTTCTAATTTGACCACTACGTTTATCTTTGGTAAAATCTTTCGCAGCAAAGTAATGTAATCTTACATCTTCCGCAGCAGAACATCCAAATGCAAATGCTACTTTTTTACCAATCGAAATAGCTGATCTAGCAAGAGCTAATCCAACGTGTCTAGCGGCACAAACAAATATAATTTTATTGTTTTCGGATAAACCTAAAGGTGTCAATGTTTTTCCAGTGCCAGTTGGAGCAATATATAGAATTAGTTTAGGTTGTTTATTTTTTGAAGCAGTATATATTTCTTTTTGATGTTCATATAAAACTATATCACTAAATTTAAACAAGTTTTGATTTTTCTCGATAAATTCAACTGAATTATGCACAATATACATTAAATCTATATCTGTTTCAAAATTACGGATAAATATATTAACTATATCTTTTAAATATTTATTTACCTTTTCAATATTATTTTGAATGAGTTTGCTAAGTGTATAGTAATAATACATCCATTTTTTATTATGTTCTTTCTTGAAATTGACCATTTGTTCTAAATTATTATAAAGTAAGAATTCATATATATTAGAATTTTCAATATATATCATTTCACTATCAAGTCGTGAAAGACGAATTTGGTCCCCGCTTTTAAGACGAACTATTGAAGATATATCTATATAATAAATTTGTTCAGTTGTAATATTTGGTTTAGATTCTATATTATTTTCAATACTTTTATTGCGTTTATTGGAAGGATTAGACCCAAACCGAATAAACGATATATTATTTTTTTGTACAAGTTGTTTTATTTTATCGGCAAAGAATTTAACATAAAGAAATTCTTCAATTTGAGAATTATATTCTATCTTTAAAAATGTAAAGATAGAATCCGTTTTATTAACCTTTATATGAACATTTGAAAATCCATTTGTTATTAATTGTAATATTTCATTTTCAGCTTTGGAAACAGGAATTTCAATAGATTCCCATTCAGACTTTGTTAGTTTGCGTTGTTTAAGATCCATTATTGGGTTGTATATTAATAATATTAATTTGTCTTTATATTATTTTATTAATTCAATTTTTTTATTATTTGAAATAGTAAATTCATTAATTATTCAAAATAGTCTTTATATCCTAATTTTGTAATATTATTTTTCACAATTCGCAAATAAAAAAATTGAAATTATAAAAATAAAAAATAAAGAATATAAACCTATTCTATATAATACTTTATAATGAGTAAGTGTCACTGTAATATTAAAATTGTATCTATTGAAGGAAACATTGGTTCTGGGAAATCCACATTGTTAGAGAATTTACGCAAATATTATGGTAATAATTCACATATCATTTTTCTAAAAGAACCAGTGGATGATTGGGAAAAAATTCAAGACAAACAAGGTAACACTATATTAAAAAAATTTTATGCAGATCAGGAAAAATATTCATATCCTTTTCAAATGATGGCTTATATATCACGATTAAAAATATTAAGAGATACATTTTTACAAATTGAAAAAGAACAAGATATATTGCTTGAAAATAAATTTAAAAATATGTTAGTTTGCTATAAAAATGCTATTATAAAAAATGAAACTGGTATTAAAAACCACGATAATTTGGAAATACCAACATATGTACTTATTACTGAACGTAGTTTATATACAGATAAACACGTATTTGCAAAAATGTTATTTGAACAAGGAAAAATTGAGGATGTTTGTTATCAAATTTATTTGAATTGGTTTGAAGAATTTGCAAAGGATTATCCAATTAATTATTCAGTATATGTTAAAACAAACCCAGAAAATTGTTATAAAAGAGTTCATAAACGCGCAAGAGACGGGGAAGAATTGATACCTTTATCTTATTTACAAGAATGTCATAATTATCACGAAGTATTTTTAGATGAAACTAGTGGAATAAAAACGAACAAAATAATATTAGATGGAAATATTGATATTTATGAAAATAAACAAGTTATTGAACAATGGTTAGACACAATTAATAATACCATTTTATAAAAAAAATTGATTTTATATTTTTAATCTAATAAAATCATATAATGACATCGAAAGATTTTGAATTATTTATCTATTTATGTGAAAAAGGGTATTTAGATGTTATTCTATATTTGCTTCAGTCAAAACCTGATATTGATATTTACGCACATAATGACCGAGCGTTTCATATGGCTTGTATAAAAAATCAAATAAATATAGCATTATGGTTTGTCGATATAAACCCAAAAAAATATACAGTTATTGTTAATAATGGTACTATTACTTATAGTACTATTACTTATTTCAGTGTAGTGAAAGAACTTAATAAACATAAAGATATATTATATATAGATATGCAAAAAATAGAAACTTGTTTAATATGTAAAGACCATTTATGCGAAATACAAACGTCGTGTAATCATACTTTTTGTGAAACTTGTTTAACAACTTGGTTGAATCGTTATCAATATATATGCCCATTTTGTCGTAATTCATTAGAGGAACAATTATTTCATATAATTCAACCTAAATAATAAATTATTTGGTTATATTTTATTATTTTTTATTTATTTTATTATTTTTTATCTATATAATGGAAACAGAAATATATAATATTGTTATAGAATGCCCACATTGTAAAAACCCAGTTTTAATTGAAAGATTGAATTGTTGCATTTTCCGTCATGGTGTATTCAAAAGTAACGGCAAACAAATAGACCCACATGCAGAAAAGGAATTATGCCAATTATATGTTAAAAATGATTTGATATTTGGGTGTGGTAAACCATTCCAAATAATACCAAATGACCATTCAAAAAATAATGATGATAAATTTATTGCGGTTATATGCGCTTATATCTAAAATACTTTTTGTTAGTTTGCATTGAAATCTATAACCACTGGCCAATGATCCGAATCCAATTTACCACAAAATTCTTTATATCCGTGATATATATATGCATTTATAATTTTTTTATTTATTTCAGGTGTTACTAAAATATGGTCTATCATTGATAAATCTGTTTGCATACTTGTATTACAATTATTATCAGAATCCCACCATTCACTATATCTTTCATTCTGTTCAATTCTATAAGCAATATTTGTTAATAAATAGGTTCCCTTTTGTTGTCCTTCTAGACCCTTCATAATATCTAACACTCTTGAGGTTGGCTTATTTGAATTCAAGTCTAAAATCTCCGCATCATAATCATTCATATCTCCAATTAATATAATTTCATAACCTTTTTGGATATACAAACTAACAATATTTTGTAAAACCTGTGCTTGGGCTTCTCTTTGAACACATCGCGATGGGTCTGTTGGAATCGCTAATAAATGGGCTCCAATCATAGCAACATTCATAGATGCAATTCTAAATTCAGTAATATAATGTTTTGATACACCAGATGACCCTGACGCCGTTGTCGTTCCACACATTGTTCCTGAAATGGGATAATTTATTTTCTCTTCACTACGATATAAACTAACAAGAGGGTCTAATCGTGTTAATATACCTACATTTTGTCCTGTTCCAGTGTCAGTTCCTTTTTTTAAATATGAATTATATGTAGGGTCTAATTGTTCTTTTAACAAATTTAATTCATCACATCCCTCTACTTCACAAAAATTAATAATATCTGGATCTAATAGTTTAATTGTATTTGCAACATAAGACATATGTGTTTCAGCAGCTGAACTATTATGCCATGAACATCCATTACCTGGACAATCCATATTAGCATAATAATCAATAAAAAGCCATTCTACATTATACTGAACTAATCGCAAACTATTCTTATCTTTTCTTCTGTCTCCTATTGATGTAACAATAGGACATTCGGTATCTCCTTTTATAAAAATATTAAAATAACATAGTAAACCTAATAATAAAATACTTGAAATCATATATTATATAAATAATATAATTGAAAACTATTTACATATTTTTATTATATATAATATACTTAGAATGTTGTCGAAATTTTATGAAAAAAATGTTAGTAATAATGCTAAGATATATCCAACATTAAATTATATTTTACGTTTTGATGGTTGTAGTAAAGGTAACCCTGGTATAGCAGGGTGTGGTGCAGTTATTTATCACGAAAATGAAGAGGTTTGGTTTGGATATTATTGTATTGGTGATAAAATTACAAATAATTACGCAGAATATTCTGGCTTAATACTTGGGCTTCAACAAGCTATAAAAATGGGTATAGATTCTTTATTGGTTGAAGGTGACAGCCAATTAGTAATAAATCAAATGAATGATGTATATAAATGTAATTCACCTAATTTAATACCCTTATATGAAACCGCCAAAGAGTTATATTCTACGTTTAAGATAATACAATTGAATCATATTTATCGTAATAAAAATAAACGAGCAGACGAATTATCTAATTTAGGAGTAAATAAAATATCGCTAAATAAAGTAGCAAATGCTGAATACTGAATACTGATAATATAAGTATGTGTTTTGTTAGTTCTAATATTCAATTAAACCTATATTTAGAAGTTGATTTGATTTATATTTAAGTAAATCTACTTCTATCTTTGTTGTTGGAAATAATTCTTTTCCGTAAATATCTTGCAACATTAACCATTCAAACAATCCCCCTAAATATACAAAAATATTATAAAATCCTAACGAATATAGTTGTTGATATTTTTTATTCACATTTTCATCATTACAATTCTTTCCGTAAATAATTATTCTAATACTTTTATTTTCTTTCATAAATTTATTTATAATAACTTCTTCATCACACGCAAGTGTTGTATTAATTATAAGACATTTTTGCTCTGTTATTGGTAATGTATTAATTATTAAATATATCTCTGGGTTTTTAACGACGGTTTGCATATCTTCATAATTAATTTTTTTCATTGATTGAGAATTCCCCATATCTAAATTATATTATTAGTTTTTATATTGTATAACAACTTAATATTTTACAATTTATATTTTATATGATTTAAAGAAAACCAGATATATATTTATATGAGTTTAATGAGTTATTTGCTATCTGGAATGGGCCCAGAATCTGAACATTTTATTGACTGTAACGTGGAGAATTTTCATTTTTTAAATACAGATGTAAAACCTACAACATTTATTAAATTTGATGAGTTATATGAGTTTATACCAAATAATAAAATAATGACGTATGAAAAAAGTACAAAAGAAGGTAAACAAATTTGTGATTTTATAAAAAATGAATTACCAAAAATAGAAATAGATTTTATAAAAACATCGGCAACACAAATAATAATAGAATGGAAATTTGAAAGATATATCAGGTGGCACAATAAAGGTAAAAATATTATTAGATTAACATCTAATTATAATATAAATATAAATAATATATCAAATATTGATGTGATTAATTTTTTGTACAAATCGTTTAATGAAAATATAAAAGATCATATTATAGAACATATGAATACACAATTTTATAGACAAAATTATGAATATTTGATAGGAATAGATTATGTCGTATATGATGAAGTTTTATATATTTATCCACATTTTATTTCAATATTTTCATATTGACCAATATATTTTTAATAATTTTGTTCAATATACGGAATATAAAATGGAGCATTATTACGACATAATAATTGAATATCTGCACCACAATATTTTATATTAATAATATTAGATGTAGTTTGATTATCAGGGTTTGTTAATTCGGTTGGAATTTTATAAGTAGATATAATACCATAGTTTGTTACTAGTAAATTAAGTGTTTCAATATCTATATATAAATAATACCAATTGTCATCATTAATATTTCGATACTTTAAAATATTTAAACCATATTTTAGATTAATTTGAAATTCTATAAATAACATAATATTAAGTATACTATTATATTTAATATTATATTTAAAATTATTTAATTTAAATCTTCAAGGGTTAGGGTTAACTAATATAATATTTTATAATTTTACAAAATCTCCATTATAATAATGAAATAGTAAAAAACTGACAAGTCCAAGTATAACATCAACTAACAAATATATCCACGAATTTATATTACCATTTATTGCGTTATATGCAAATAATGCATATAATAATCCGTGAATGGGTCTTAAATAATTCCACCAAATTATATCGCCAAATACTTCAGCACCCGTCTTTCTTGTTCCAGTTAAAAATAAATAAAAAAACCCGATAGCAGGTAAAAGAGCCAAATAACCCATATACATTAAAAAAGTTTTGTTAGTTGTTTTTGCTAAATATACTAACAAACTTCTACTTCCTATGCATCCTATTAAAAATAGTAAGAAACGCTTTTGAATTGTATTCATATATGTATAGTTAGACAAAGTTTTAATAATTAAATAATAACTTAAAGGTTTGTTGTAATTATATAATATGGGTGGATTTACATTGGCAGGAAAAACATATGTTTTTACTTCTTTAACTTCTTTAACATCTGACGTTTGTTTATGTAGAGGACTTTATGGATTTATTGATGAAATAGATGAAAATATTATTCTTGATAATAAAACTCTAGATATTATAAATGTAATGGATACATTATCTATTGAATTACAAAATTATATTAATTTATTGTTAAAATCTCATTCGAAAACAAATACAAGATATACTATTACTCGAAGAGATAGTTTTATAGTTCCATCTTATTGGAACCCAAATAAGAAACTACAAATATAATTAAGCATTATTTAATGTAAAAAGTGTAATAATCAAAAACTAATTAAACTTGACAATGATTTCAACCGTCTCCTTTTTTATGCTCTTAGTTGCCGATGCGGATAATTCTTCTCGCTTCTTTCGTGTCTTGGAATTATCAACAAGTAATTCCTTTCGCTTCGATGTACTATTTCGGTTATTCATATCTTTTTCAATTTCATTATAATTTTTTTCAATATAATCAATCACCTTAGTTTCTAGAGCCCATTTGAAAAAATTCAGTTGACCAATAGTAGTTTCAATAAACGACCCATTTGTATAAGGAATGCTAATACGATCCCATCTGCAAAAAGGGTCAAATCGCTTTTTACTGTAACCTTTTAATTTTAATTTATAATCATCATATACCTTAAATCGTTCAAAATTATTATCGTTGGATTGTTTAATTAAATATATTACATAGTATTTTTTAGCATAATTGGTAGCGAACCAATCAACAATGCGAAGCGATATTTTAGATTCACCATTAATAATTCTAAGCATTTTGTCTAGATTATTATTTGGATTATATTGACCATTTATATCGGTTTCGTAAAAAGTTAATAAATTATACAATAATTCATTATTTTGAGTTGTATAACTTGAGTTATTCATTATTTAAGTTTTCAAATTATTTATTTAAGTAGTTATTATAAATAAGTATTTATATTGCTTTTTATATTTTTAATAAAAATAAATATTCTTTTAATTATATATACAATGCCTTCTTTTATGGACAACTATTTTGGCCCTTTGCCAAGGAATTATTGCGTTTATTTTTATGCTTTATCTATTGTATTTGGTATTCTCTTTGTAACGAGTGCTGTTTCAATTGCTTATTATATAATTATGCACTTTAAGAAAGTGAATACAATGTTTATAATCAATTCTATGTTAATGTTATCTAATTCTTTCTTAGCATATTTAGCAAATAGATTGCTTCATACTATGTGTGTAAAAAGTATTTAGGCTATACGCGGTTGATTAGTCTTCTTTAGAAACATTTTTTACTCTCCCTTGTGTTGTATTAATTGGTTTTAAATACATATCACGAGTTACAATATCATTAACATAACTTGTTTGTAAAAACGGATTAACCCCTCTCTGTGCCAACATCTCACGATCAGCCATTTTTGTATCAATATCTTCGCGTCTGGTTCCGCTTGAAAATGCATGATTACTATCACTTAAAACTAAATCTTGATTAAAAAATGATTCATCTGCTAAAGATTGATTTATAGCATTTATTTGTGAATCATATTCGTAATTAGAAGATTTATCTAAAGGTTCTTTTTCTGGTCTTGCGCTTTTATAATATGGTTCTCCTGTACTCCATTTCCATACTTTCATTATTATAATACTTATTTTTAAATATTGTTATAAAAACCTAAATACCTTCCCGAACTATAACCATATTCTTCGTAAACATAAATGCGTCTTTGTTAGTTCTTCTTCTTTTTAAATTACATTCCAAACACGCAATCACTAGATTACCACCATTATGTCCTATATCATTATTAATTCTATCAAGTGACCATTGTTTTGTTTCGCGTACTTTTTCATATAAAATAAACACGTGTTCTGAACAATAGTGACAAGTTAATCCACAATTTTTTAATAACTTGATAACTTCTTCAAATGTAACGAATTGTTTTTCGTCTAATTTTTTCTTAACAATATCCTGTTGCTTATAACTGCATATTTTTGTCTTAATATGTGAAATTAACATTGACATATATTTATCTTTTTCTACTTTTTCTACTTTATCTAATTTATTAAATAACATATTTAATTGTGTTTGGTGAGATAATTCATTTTCATTTAACCCCCAAGTTTTTGTCTCTACTCGCATTTTTTTCTCCTTTATACAATTTATTTTTTTAATATGTTTGTTTTGTAAAATAGTATCAATAATAACTATTTTTTTTGTATCATTATCATTTATATAATTAGTAGTATTTTCTATATTCATATATTATTCATATATAGAAAAAGAAATTATGTAAAAACCATATAGAAATTAAATATCATATTAAAGTTTAATATTATATATAAAAATGAGTTAAAATCTATTTAACAAATAATAGTATAAATGGATAAAGAAATTCAACAATCCACTTGTAATGAGTTGAAAACATTAAAATATAAAAGTATGATTTTAAATGGTGTCGCGTGGCCTGAAAATAAATCATCTACTGACCTTGCTAACTTGGATATATTTCTTGAAAGTGAAAAAATAACCAATTCTAATGAACCTTGGAGTAAATTAGATAAAACCGCTAAAATTAAAAAGTTATTTGTTTTTTCTGAAAATTATAAAAATAATAATAATTTATCCGAAGAAGAACATCAACAATTAAATTCGTTTTTTAGAGATTGTTTGGATAAAAAAAAATTACAAAGAGTAAAAGATGTTAATTATAATAAAGATACAGGAGAAATCAAAGATATACCTGCGTTATATTTTAATAAACCTACTAATCATTTTACATTAAAAAATCTAGATAAGCGCGTTTCTACATTAAGAGGCTTAACTCCTAAGAAAAAACAAGGGACTATAAAAAATGTCAAAACAAATGATTCTGATTCGGAAAATGACTAAATAAAAAATTGATTATTATAATAGATATAAAAACAATAATATATATTATATAACATAATGTCGTCTGAATTAATAGATATAACACATTTAATTGTTCCTGATGAAGAAGAATTATTCTTTAATGAAGAAGAAGCACTTGAAATATATCAAACATGTGTTTATTTAATGGAGGAATTTGTTAAAGAACATCCAAAACTAATTACAGAACCAGATTTTGATGATATTTTTGATGAAAATATTACAGAATTAATGCATTCTCATTTTGATTATGATATATTTTACACAGAAGACGCTCAAGATGAAATGGAAGAAATTATAGAACACGCTAAAAAAGATTTCTTTAAAGACCATATTCCTCCTAGGTCTTATCCCGATACTATTATTTTAACAGAACCAAATCACGAATATATTAAACAACAACTTGAACTTTTAAAAAATAAACCACAACCAGTTCAAAGAACAAAGGAATGGTATGAATTTCGTCATAATTTAATAACCGCTTCAAATGTGTGGAAAGCATTTGAAAACTTATCCACACAAAATCAACTGATATATGAAAAATGCCAACCAATTAATAATGCTTTTTATGATAATGATAATGATAAAAATGATAATGATATAAACGATAATGATATAAATAATAATGATATAAATGATATAAATAACAATGAGAATAATTGTAATTCTATTAAGAATATAAAAGAAGTGGTAATGGTAAATACGAACACTACATTACATTGGGGACAAAAATTTGAACCATTATCCGTTAATATTTATGAACATATATATGATACAAAAATAGGGGACTTTGGTTGCATAGAACACGATACATATTCGTTTCTTGGGGCTTCACCAGACGGTATTAACATTGACCCTCTGTCTAAACGATATGGTCGTATGTTAGAAATAAAAAATATTGTGAATCGTGAAATTGACGGTATTCCTAAAAAAGAATATTGGATACAAATGCAGTTACAAATGGAAGTATGTAATCTTGATGAATGTGACTTTTTAGAAACAAAATTTACAGAATATCCTGATTACATATCATACTCATACGATACATTAGATGAATTTTATGAAGATGAAGATGGTGTAGAATTTCAAAATATATGTTTATCTAAAGATAATAAAATGAAGGGAGCTATTATTTACTTTCATACGAAAACAGGAAACCCATTTTATATATATAGACCATTAGATTTAATTCATCCTCACGATATTAATGAATGGCACGACAATAATGTTGATTATTATCAAAATAACCCTGAATTTAATTATACCTATATGAAAACTATTTATTGGAAATTAGAATTAATTAGTTGTGTGTTAGTTTGTAGAAATAAACAATGGTTTAAAGATAATATACACGTATTACAAACACTTTGGGATACTATTGAAAGGGAAAGAGTTAGCGGTTATGAACATAGAGCCCCTAATCGCAAACAAAAAAAAGAAATAGTTGAATTTTCCACTAAACCAAGTGGAGGTTGTTTATTAAAATTTAACAAAGAAACTGGAAAAATCAACGTTATAAAACAAGATGATACTATAAAAAAAGATACAGAGATTGCCCTAATAAATGAATTAGAATTAAATATTTGATTATAAATACGTTTAGTATAATATATTTTCATTTGTAGGAATAGAAAAAAATAATTGGTTTGGTTCTGTTCTAAAATATCCTACTCGTGCACCTTCACCTTCTTCTGCTGGAGGCAACGGGTTGACTTCATTAGATTTATTTTTTATATTATGATATAATGCTCCACAAAACTCTGGTCTTGAACAAGTGCCATCATCAGGATTATATCTATAACGTAAATTGTTAGTTTGTTGTTTAAATGATGGTAATGAAAATATAGGATAATGCCACCACATAGTACTGGCACTATCATTTGAAACTGAATTTTTTCCTATAAGAGGATAATCGTCTAATATTGCTTGGTTCACTGATATAGGATATTTACCTTCAATAAATCCTTCTTTAAAGGGTCTTATTAAAGGAGCTAAATAAAAAGATAGTGCTATTATTACTATTAAGAATAGAACACTTTTCATAAAAGTATTTGAAATAAAAGTATTTGAAATAAAAGTATTTGACATAATATAATATAACACAATATAATTTGTTTATAATTTGTAAAAAATATTGTATTATAATATATTATGTCAAATACTTCTTATGGAGATTTTGCCCTGAATAATAACACTGGAATTCAAAACTCTGGTTTTGGTGTATCGACTATTCAAAATGGTTCAGGAGATTATAATACAGGAATTGGAGCATTTTCTTTAGCAAATAATGGTAGTGGAACTAGTGATACCGCAGTAGGAACAAACGCATTATTAAGAAATACAACTGGGTCATATAATACCGCCATAGGAACCGCAGCAATGTGTTTTAATACTACAGGGTCTTCAAATACAGCAGTGGGTTCAAATTCTTTAGAAACTAATACTACTGGAACCAACAATACCGCATTAGGGGTTCAAGCATTATTTTCTAATATTTCAGGACATGAAAATGTGGCTATAGGTAATGGTACAATGTATGCTAATACTACTGGTTATAATAATGTAGGAATTGGAACTCTTGCATTGAATTCTAATACAATGGGAATTGAAAATATAGCCATTGGGAAAAGAAGTTTACAAAACAATACGACAGGACAATGGAATGTAGCTGTTGGTGGTTTTGATACATTATGGACAAATACAACAGGGGTGAGCAATATAGGAATTGGCCAACGCGCATTATATTCTAATACTACTGGGTCTTATAATGTAGCCATAGATGATGAGGCATTATATTCTAATACGACAGGGATTAACAATATTGCTATAGGATTGCAATCAATCTATAAAAATGAAACAGGGTCTGATAATATTGCTATAGGAAGAGAGGCATTATATAATAATATTGATAAGTCTAACACCGTTGCTATAGGAACAAAGGCATTATATTATAATACTGGAGAGTATAACACTGCGGTAGGACATAATGTGTTGTTTTCTAATACTACTGGTTCTTATAACACCGCTGTGGGAACAGCAGCGTTATACACTAATACTATTGGATATTCTAACACCGCATTAGGAACAAGCTCGTTGTCTTCTAATACTACTGGTTCAGTTAACACCGCTGTGGGACATAATGCGTTAAATGCTAATACAACTGGGCTATCTAACACCGCTGTAGGTGTAAATGCATTAAAATACAATACCATTGGAAGTTATAACACTGCTATGGGTAGTGGTGCTTTAACATCTAATGGAATTGGAGCAACTACTAGTACCACTGAAGCTTGTAACAACACCGCTGTAGGAGGTTTTGCATTAAATGCTAATACAACTGGTTATTATAATGTAGCACTAGGGCCTAATTGTTTGTTATACAATACAACAGGTTATAATAATATAGCTATAGGTGCTAGTTCAGGAACAAATATAACAACTCAAAGTAATTGTATAGTAATTGGTACTAATCCTAGTACAATAAGTTCAAATGATATGATATTAGGTACTTCTGGTAATAATTTAATTATACCAGGAATAAATAAAAGTATAACACCTGGTTCAACTGGAACAGCTGGTCAAATAATTTTTAATACAGACGAAATGGGTTCTGGATATTTATATATATGCGATTCCAATGGAAATTATTGGCAAAGTTTAATGTTTAGTCAATTATTGTAATAATAATTTTTACACCCTGAAACAAATATATGGTATATTATACATTTTCGCACACCATTTACTAAACCCACTTCCGTGTTCATATACTGAAAAACTATAAATATGTTTTGAATAAGACATTGTATAAAAATCAAGTAATGTGTTTATTAATGAATCGTCATTATTTAATTTTGATTCTCCAATATGAGATATTTCTTTAAAAATCGTTTTTATTTTTGGTAATTTTTGTAAAATATAGTTTTTAACAACATTATTACTGGATATTAAAAATAGTTCTTCATCTCTGTTTTTTTTAATAGAATTAATTATATTAATAATATAATTTATTTGTTCATTTTTAAAATTAATATAGTCTCCATTAAAACTACTATCATTCATTCTTATATGTATAATTATATATTTGTATTTAATTAAATTTATACTTGATAAACTATTATCTATCATCATCTGTAACTCTAAAGTAGGTTCAAATAATTCACGTATTTTGTTCTTATGTTGTTCTGTTATAAAACGTTCATTAGGATGATTTATTAAATATAAATACTTATTTTTATTATATGAAGGTGTTTGTTTAATTACATTTAATAATTCTTTATCGACATCACTATATATATAATTAATTACATTATTTTTCGTAAAATAATGGCAATTTTCTTTTTGAAAAAATAAAATATCTTTTGAAACTGTGTTTATGATATCTTCTTTAAGATAAAAATAGTTTAAATATTTTTTTAATGAATGATTATAAATATTAAAATCAAAATATATATTATATTTTTCTGAAAATTGCATTATATAAAAGCACCCCCTTATAAAATCACCAAACCCAGTGACTTGTGTGTTATGTTTATACTTATATTGATAAATAAAATAAATAGTTGGTATATTTGTTATAGATGTAATATTATCATTTTTATTTTCTGTTATTGTAATTTGTTGCTTTATTTGCGTCTTTGTTTGTTCCATTTGCGTCTTTGTTTGTTCCAATTGTGACTTTGTTTGTTCCAATTGTGACTTTGTTTGTTCCAATTGTGACTTTGTTTGTTCCAATTGTGACTTTGTTTGTTCCAATTGTTGTTTATAACTATTTTTTTCTTCAATGGTTTTCTCTAATTGTGACTTTGTTTGTTCTAATTGTGACTTTGTTTGTTCCAATTGTGACTTTGTTAGTTCCCAGTGTTGCTTATAACCATTTTTTTCTTCAATAGTTTGCATTAATTGTGTCTTTGTTAGTTCCCATTGTTGTTTATAACCATTTTTTTCTATTTCTATTTCTTGTAATTTATTTTTTAAAGTATGTATTAACTCATCGTATTTTTTCATCGCACTTATTTTTTCTTGATATTCATTTATTTGTTCTTTTGTTTCTTTAAGTTCAACTTCTAAAGTTTTTATTTTATCAATAAGGTATTTAGTAAATTGTTGTCTTTTTGTTTCATCTTTATGATTTATTTCTTGTTCCAATGTTTCTCCTAATTGTACATGTTTTTGTTTTTGTAATTGATTTTCTTTTTTTAAATTATTTATTGTATTTAATTTATATTCTTTTTTTTTATTTTTTTGCGTATCAAAAAAATTAGTTATCATTTATTATAGTGATTAATAAATTAATAATTAAATGAACTTAAAATTAATCTAACATTATTAAATATATAATGGAATCGAATGATATGCGAGTAATTAAAAGAAGTGGTGAAATAGAGGAGGTTGCATTTGATAAAATTCTTACAAGAATAAAAAAGTTAGGCCGTGAATCAGGAATTCATATAAATTATCAACAATTAGCGATGAAGGTAATCGATCAATTATATGACAAAATATCTACTACTAAAATTGATGAATTAGCTGCCGAACAATGTGCCGTAATGTCTACATTAAACCCCGATTATGGCACACTTTCTGGACGAATTATTATATCTAACCATCAAAAAAATACAGAAGCTGATTTTTCAATTGTAATGAAGCAATTATACCAATTTATAAATATAATGGGTGAAAATATACCACTAGTTTCTCAAACTTTATGGGATTTTACACAATTCTATTCTAAAGAATTAAATGAAATGATAGTTCACGATCGTGATTATTTAATAGATTATTTTGGTTTCAAAACATTGGAAAAATCTTATCTTTTTAAAATTAATAATATTGTCGTAGAAAGAATACAACATATGTGGATGCGAGTAGCGGTAGGTATTCATGGGGATCTTAAAAATAATAAATCATTAGAATTAATTAAAGAAACATATGATTTAATGTCTATGAAGTTTTTTACTCACGCTACACCTACATTATTTAATGCTGGAACATTAAGACCTCAATTAAGTTCGTGTTTTTTATTAGCAATGGAAGAAGATAGCATTGATGGAATATTTAATACATTAAAGGATTGTGCAAATATTTCAAAATGGGCTGGTGGGATTGGATTACATATCCATAATATTAGAGCTAAGGGAAGTCATATTCAAGGAACAAATGGGGTCTCAAATGGATTAGTTCCAATGTTACGTGTATTTAATAATGCAGCTCTTTATGTCGATCAGTGTGTTAAACCAGAAACTATTATTTATACAACAGGAGGTCCTATACAAATTCAACATTGTTCATTTGGAGAAACACAAATATATAATTTAAGTGGGGGTATCGAAACCATTGAAAATGTTCTTGAACATCCATATGATGGTGAACTATTTAATATTGAAACCATGCATTCTATTGATGGTTTGCAAATTACACCAGAGCATCCCGTTTATGTTTTACGAAATCAGCCTACAGAAATAAATGATACAATTATTAAAAATAGTATCGACAACCATATTACTGATTTTGAATGGATTGAAGCCAAAAATTTAGAACTAAATGATATGCTTGTTTATAGAATTCCTAAATTTAATATTGATATATATAATATTTCTTCTAAAGATGATTGTTTTATGTATGGAATACTACTTGGCTATGGTTGTATGAACAATGACGAGCAAAATGATTATATTTCTTTACATACGTTTAATCAAAATCATATATTCAAATTTGCAACCAGTTATTTTGATAATAAATATGTTCCGTTTAAAGTTGATATAAATGATGATATAACTAGAATAATATGGAATAAAAATATTAATATACCATTTAGATATAGTGATTTATATGATATTAATAAAGAAAAACGACTTCATCCAAAATGGTTAGACTTACCTGTTTATAAAAGTAAAAATATATTAAGGGGATTATTAGAAACTGATAAATGCAATGATGAAGAATTAGTGTTTAACAATACTTCGAGAAATTTAATTGAATGTGTACGATTTATTTGTCTTAAACTGGGTGTTTTAACTAGCGGAACTATTCTCGATGGAGACAAAAATTATTGCTTGAGAATTCCTAAAACACCAGAAATATGTGAAGTAATGAATATACCATATAATGATAAACAATGTTATACATTTTTTAAATATGGTAATTATTTACTAACACGTATTAAAAGTATTCATAAAACAAGTTATACTGGAACGTTATATGATTTACAAATGAAAAAAGAACATAATTATTTGCTACATAATGGAATCGTTCATAATGGAGGCGGAAAGCGTAGTGGTTCGTTTGCAATCTATTTAGAACCGTGGCACGCTGATATTTTTGACTTTTTAGAAATGCGTAAAAATCACGGAGATGAAGAATCAAAGGGGCGTACTTTATTTTACGCGTTATGGATTTCAGATTTATTTATGAAACGAGTTAAAGAAAAAAATGGTAAGTGGTCTTTATTTTGCCCTCACGAGTGTCCTGGTTTAAGTGACGTATATGGAGAACAATTTAAAGAATTATATGAAAAATATGAACAAGATGGAAAAGCGAGAAAAACGATTAATGCAAGAGATTTATGGTTTGCAATTTTAGATGCTCAAATGGAAACAGGTACTCCATATTTAGTTTATAAAGATGCTGCAAATATAAAATCAAACCAAAAAAATCTTGGAACTATTAAATCGTCTAATTTATGTGTTGCTCCAGAAACGTTAATTTTAACAGATAAAGGACATATAGAAATTCAAACGTTAGTTGATCAAAATATAAATATATGGAATGGGAAAGAATGGAGTTTAATAACTGTTAAAAAAACTGGAGAAGACCAAGAACTTATAGATATTTATACAGACGATGGTTCTAAATTAACATGTACACTATATCATAAGTTTTATATTCAAAATGATTATTCATCTACTTCAATTAAACAAGTTCATGCAATGGCTTTAAAACCAAATGATAAAATAATGAAATGTGAATTTCCTGTAATTGATGGATGTGATACAATGAATTATGCTTATACGCATGGATTTTTTTGTGGAGATGGAACATATGGAAATAAAAGTGATGAACCAGAAAGATGTTGCAAATTTAAGGCATTACCAAAGCATTATTTTTGTAAAAGACACTTAGCATATGAAACCGAATATTATTTACTTGATAAAGATTGTGTATTAGAGGATGAATATTTAGAATGTCAAGCAAAATCATATGTTAAAAAGCCAATGGTTTATTTATATGGAGATAAGAAAAAATTATTAGATTTTATAGATAAGTGTAGTTATACTGAATCTCAAAATAGAATAAATATATCTCTTCCAGTTGATTTAAATGAAAAATTTGATACACCTTCATATAATTGTTCTATTAAGGATAAATTAGATTGGTTTGCAGGATATTCTGATGCTGACGGAACAATATCCAGAAATGGAGAAAATGAACAATTACAAGTTTCATCAATCAATAAAGAATTTTTAGAGAGAATAAAATTATTATTACAAACGTGTGGAATAAATCCAAAAATTAAACTCAGTCAAAACAGAACAGAAAGTTATTTACCTGATGGAAAAGGTGGTTATAAATTTTTTGAAGTTAACCCTCTTTACAGATTATTAATTACATCGTGTGATTTATATAAATTATATACTTTAGGATTTAACCCTAAACGATTAATAATTACAGGAAATGAACCTACAAGAGACGCGAAAAAATTTATTAAAATATTAAAGGTTGAAAATAATAATAGAATTGATGATACGTATTGTTTCAGTGAACCAAAAAGACATATGGGAATATTTAATGGAATAATTACAGGACAATGCTCAGAAATCATCGAATATTCTGATAATAAAGAAACCGCTGTATGTAATTTAGCTTCTATTGCTTTACCAGCGTTTGTTAATCCTATTACTAAACAATTTGATTATGAAAATCTATATCAAGTAACAAAAGTAGTAACTAACAATTTAAATAAAGTAATTGATATAAACTATTATCCAACGGAAAAAACAAGACGCAGTAATATGAGACACAGACCTATCGGTATTGGGGTTCAAGGATTAGCCGATGCGTTTATTTTAATGGATATTCCTTTTCATTCAGAGGATGCTAAAGAAGTCAATAAATTAATATTTGAAACGATTTATTATGCCGCGTTAAAAAAAAGTAATGAAATGGCTTTAGAACGTACTATTCATATAAAACAATTAATGAAAGGTTTTAGAAATGAATTATTAGAGTTTGTAGATGAAAATGAATATTCTATATTTAAACGAGAAAATACACAGTTATTAGGGGCGTATAGTTCATTTGAAGGATCACCAGCTTCACAAGGTATTTTTCAATTTGATATGTGGTCTGTAACACCTTCAGGTCGTTATGATTGGATTGCTCTTAAAGAAAGTGTAAAAAAGAATGGACTAAGAAATTCATTGTTAGTTGCTCCAATGCCTACTGCATCAACATCGCAAATTCTTGGTTATAATGAATGTTTCGAACCATTTACAAGTAATTTATATAGTCGTCGCACTCTTGCTGGTGAATTTATAGTTGTTAATAAATATTTAATGAGGGAGTTAATAAATTTAGGATTATGGAATGAGCAAATTAAAAATAATATTATTTTGAATAAAGGTTCAGTTCAACAACTTAATATATTACCAGAACACATTCGTAATAAATATAAAATTGTTTGGGAAATTCCAATGAAACATATTATTGATATGGCAGCAGATAGAGGTGCGTTTATATGCCAAAGTCAAAGTCTTAATTTATGGATGGAAGAACCAGTTTATAGCAAACTAACATCTATGCACTTTTATTCATGGGAAAAAGGATTAAAAACAGGTATTTATTATTTAAGACGCAAAGCAAAACATCAGGCTCAACAATTTACAATTGAGCCAGATGCAAAAGAAGAAGAACAAGAGGAAATATGTGAAATGTGTTCTGCTTAGAATTACGCAAATTCCTTACAAATTCCAAAGGTCTTACGATGCCATTTAGTAATCCCGTGTTGTTTTATTCCATCCATATGTTTTTTAGATCCATATCCTTTATTTGAATCAATCCCGTAATATTCTATTAATTCAGGATTTGAAATACATAGTTCTTCAATATAATTATCTCTTTCTACTTTTGCTAATATAGATGCCGCTGCGATAGATGTATATTTATTATCGCCTCCTTCAATCATTTGATATTTAATAATATCCAATTTTGTTTTTGTTTTATTTAATATTGAGAATGGCTTAAAATAATTACCATCAACTAACAATAGTATTTTATCGTGGTGTAAGTCTGTTAAGTTTTCTAATTTGGCCATTATAGTTTTAATCCCTTTATGCATTGCTGATTGTGTTGCTTGTAAAATATTAATTTCATCAATCGTTTGTTCGTCTTCATACTCTACAGCCCAAGCAATTGCATTTTCTTTTATATATTCCGCTACTTGTTCAATCTTTTTTTTACTATGGAATTTTTTACTATCTTTCATAAGAGAATGGTCAAAACTATCATCTTTAGGTAAAACAACAACTCCTGCATATACTCTACCAAACATAGGACCTCTACCTGCTTCATCTATCCCAATTTCAATTATACTGGTATTTTCATCTATATATTTTTGCAAGGGTTGTTGAATAATTCTCTTCCTTTTTGGTTTAACATTAACCTCTTCTATTTTTATTTCTGTATCAAATACTTCTTTTATATCTTTATTATTATGACTAGTATCGTGACTAGTATCGTCACTATTATCGTCAATAATAACCGCACTAACCCAGTTATCGTTTTTATTTCCAGACATGTAATGTTATCCTTTATCTTAAAATAATAATAATTATTATTAAATCAATTTTTTTCACAATATAAATTATACAATGAAAGGCGAATTATTAATACTTTTTATAATTTTATTATTAGGATTAATTTTATGTTCCTTTTTAGGCGGTAGAGGAATTATAGAAGGTATGGAAAATGGACAAATATATTATGGACCTAACGGTGCTTCTGCTCAAGTTCAAACGGATTCAAATGGACAAAATGCTTTAGTTGTTACAACCAGTGACGGAACAAGCACTACATATACTTCTACTAGCACATCCTCAGACACATATAGTGGACCAAATGGTGCTACTGCTACTGTAAAACAAAGTTCATATGGTGGAACCGCTGTTCAAGTGAAAGATAGTAGTGGTAATATTGTATTAACATTAACAAATAATCCAAACACAGGAAATTCAACGGCTACTACACAAAACGGAACTACAACAAGTAATAGTACTACAACTAATTATGATAATTATAATCATTATAATGGAACATCATACCCAACTATATTCTATGGTCCTGACGGAGGAACGGCTCGTGTTATAAAAACACAAAATAATAATACTCTAGTAATAACTAACAAAAATGGAACTACTGATATTTATTATATTGATAATAATATTAATGCGGATACAACTACTTATTATGGTAAAAATGGAGGTTCGGCTAAAATGATTACAGACAACAATGGAAATCAAGCTGTTGAAATTACTGGTCCAAATGGTTCCAAAGTGGTGTATACTGGAGATAATACATATACATATAATAGCCAAGATGGAACAATTAATCAGTATGATGCGGATAATAATACAACGGGTTCTGATATTAATGCGAATACTTATTATGGGCCTAATGGTGGTCAAGCAACTACAATAACAGGTCCTGCTGGAAATACATATTCTACATATGATTCATCTGCTTATTATAATTCTTTACCACAAGGTATTCCTCGCTCTCAAATTCCATCAGGGGAAGAAGACTTATATATATTAAAGTCACAAGTTGTACCACCTGTTTGCCCCAAATGTCCTGACCCAATAGTTCAATCTTCGGATAATACAGATGTAACAAAGTGTCCACCTTGTCCTCCGTGCGCCCGTTGCCCTGAACCTGCGTTCGAGTGTGTCAAACGACCGAATTACAGCGCGTTTAACCAAAATTATATGCCAATGCCTGTTTTAAATGACTTTTCCACATTTGGGATGTAAATTTCCAAAGGTTTAACATTTGTGGTGGATGGGGGAGAATGGTGACCTATAAATATAAAAATGCAAACAATTTAAATAATAATTTTTTATATGTATATGAGCGAAATTATTTATAAACCTTTAATTGAATTGATTTCTGAAAATCCATCTATGACGGAAACTATTACACCTTTGCACATTTAAAACGCCGACTTTTTAAATATGCAAATTATTTATAATTTTTTAATGTTTTTCTTCTATTTGATGGTTTCTTGTGGTATTTTTCTGTTCTATTATAAGTTCCATTAATTATATTTTCATACTTTTCTTTGTGTATATCCTTAATTACTTTATCACTTTTATGTTTAGATGTCATTTATACTTAATATTATAGCATAAAATATTTAAAATTATGTTATAATACTATTATAGTAAATATAAAATGGATGAAGAAATAAATAAGTTAAAACTTGAAATAGAAGAACTTAAAAATAGAAATAATGAATTAGAAGAAAAATTAAAATCATATACAAATCCAACACGAAATAAAAAATATTATGAAAAAAATAGTGATATAGTAAAAGAAAAAGCGAAGAATTATATGGAAAAAATAAAAGAAACTAATCCAGAAAAATTAAAAGAATGGAGACATAACGCATATTTAAATAGAAAGGCAAAATTAAAAGCAAAAGATAATAATACTAATTTATAAAGTTCTTATATTTTCGTTGTAATAATGCAATATATTTATTAAGTTTAATCCAATCACTTTCCCACATGGTTATTAGATTAAATCCCATATCTTTAATTTGTTGTTCTCTTTTTAATGTTTTTTCAAATAATTCTCCAAATGTTTTGCCAAAATATGTTTCATCATTTGGTTCATATATATTTGGATTTCCATGCCAATAATCACCATGAAATTCATAAATAGTGTTGGTTTCTTTACAAAATCCATCAGCCTTAAATCGTGTATTAGGTATTTTAAACTCTTCACCATTTTCTCCATGTTGAATTGTGATATTATTCATTTTTGATATAAATTTTAACCATTGTATTTGTTTTTTTGAAATATGAAATTGTAAATTACACTTTGGACAACCGTGTTGATGACTACAATGTGCATTAGGTGTTTGTTCAAATTCACCATGTTTTTTACAAATTATAATTATTTTTTCCATACAAGTAATATATTTTACTTTGGAATAATCATATTTGTCTCCATGTATTAATTTTGCTTTTTGTATAAATTCTTCTTGCGATGTTCTAAATTTTTTGCTATTATTTGAATATTGACATTTACGGCAGCCTTGACCCAATAAATGTGCATTTGGTGTTTGTTCAAATTCGTTATGTTCTTTGCATATAATTATAATTTTTTTATGACTATTTATATAATCAACTTTTGAATAATCATATCTGTTTCCATGAATTTTTATTGAATTCTCTATAAATTCTTTTGTAGTTGAAGTTCTTATTGAAGAACCTTTAATATCACCACAAATTGAACATCCTTGTTTTTGATTAATATGACAATTTGGAGTTTGTTCAAAATTTCCATGTATTTTACAAATAATTATTACTTTTGTATGACATTTTACATATTCTACTTTTGAATAATCATATGTATCTCCATGAACTATTTTTGCTTTGTCAATCCATTCATTTGTCGTTGGTTTATAACAGCCAGAACATTTATGACAAATAGACCCATTTAAGTGATTTTGTGGGAATTGTTCAAATTCTCCATGTATTTTACAAATAATAATAACTTTCTCTATACTACTAATATAATTTACTTTTGAATAATCGTATTTATCACCATGAACTATTTTTACTTTTTGTATAAATTCTTCAGTATTTGGTTTATAACAATTTGAACATTTTGAACATCCTTGTTGATGACCACAATGTGCGTTTGGTGTTTGTTCAAATTCTCCATGTATTTTACAAATAATAATAACTTTTTCTTTACTACTAATATAATTTACTTTTGAATAATCGTATTTATCACCATGAACTATTTTTGCTTTGTCAATCCATTCCTTTGTCGTTAGTTTATAACAGCCAGAACATTTTATACAACCGCGTTTTCTATTAATATGTTTATCAGGTGTTTGTTCAAATTCTCCGTGTATTTTACAAGTTATTATAATTTTTGTTTGACTATTTATATAATTTACTTTTGAATAATTATATTTATCACCATGTATTATTTTTGCCTCTTTAACAAATTGTTCAGTAGTTTTCTTTTTATTCATAAATAAGTATGGTTATTATTATTTTAACTATTTTATAATCAATTTTATTATTAATATTTAATATTTAATTCGTAAAACTATTTAAAGATATTATCTTTAGTAATATTATATAGAAATGAAAAAACAAAAACCCAAATTTAAGGAAAAGAAAAAAGATGAAAATAATTTTGATTACATGAAAACTAATAAGGATAATATTAAGAATATTATAAGAGATGAAAATTTATTGCCTCTTATTAATGACATTACAATTAGAACAAACAAAATTGTTATACATTCATATCAGTTCTTAAAATTATACTTATTACATCTTTATGAAAATAATCAATCTTTTCCTGTTTTAGATAAAGAATATATTTGTGATATTTTCAAAGTTATTACAAAAAGAAAATGTAATAGTGGTGGTTATACTAATAAAACAATTCCAGACCAATTAAGGATACTTACAGATTTTTATAAAAATCATTATTCATTAACTATTTCTAATAATGAAATTCTTTATTATGATAAATTGCCATATATTCTTGCTTATGAAGCAATTGATATGATTACAAATATTAATAATAATATTCAAGAACATTTTATTGACCATCTTAATAAATATGTAAATATTATGTTTGACATTAAAGCAAAACGAGATGAAATAACTAAACATAATAAAGATAAAGTAATTAGAAAACAATTACATAAGGAATTATATGAAGAAATAAATAAAGTTAAAAAAGATTTAATTACATTTGGAGATTTAACAAGTGATGTAAAATATCATAATTGGATTAGAGAACAAAAAATACAAATATTTCCAAACAAAATAAAATTTCAAGAAAATAATATTTATTATGAACTAAAATCAAATACACAATATTTTATTTATGGTATGTTTCATATTTGCAATGAATTAGAAAAAATTAATGTTGATAAAATTAAAAATGATGAAAAACAAATAAGATTATTTAATGTATTACCATTAAGAACTAATATTATACCAAAAAATATATGTATTGACACATGTGGAATTATACAAAATTTTATGGGAAATGATTATGATAGTAAATTATTAACAACATATAAGAAACAAAATAAATATTTTGAATTATGGAATACATATTTTAAGTTAAATAAAAGAGTATTCAAAAAAGGACAAAAATATACATTTTCACATATGATTAGAACAGATGGTATTTCTTGTTGTATTTTATTTGTAAAAGTAGATGCAAATGGAAAACCATTATCTAAAACATGGCAAAATAAACAATGTTGTCAAGAAGAAAATATTGATTATATTGAAAAAGCAAATTTGGATGAAATTAAAGATAAAAAGTT